>ERZ808258.14-NODE-14-length-175212-cov-18.183207_pt1 | contig 175212 bp, 134 predicted proteins | sample MGYA00521280_ERZ808258 | MGnify/ENA primary metagenome ERZ808258 (study PRJEB31516, sample SAMN03275585) | gut metagenome | biome: mammalia-associated habitat; material: feces | host: Papio cynocephalus | place: Kenya | collected 2012-07-19 ...
CGCACTCCCACGCGGAAAAGGTAACTTATGACGCGAACGGCAACATCACGACGCTGAAACGCTGGGGCATGTACGCCCCGGAGTACTACACGCAGATTGACGACCTCACCTACCGCTACGAGGGCAACAGGCTCATTGGCATAACCGAGCGTGCGCCGGACGCGCCCTACGAGAACGCCTTCGGTTTCAGGAGCGGCGGCGCGGGGGACGTGGATTATGAATACAACTCCGACGGCGCTCTGACGAGAGACCCTCACAAGGGCGTTAGCGTGAGTTACAGCCGCCGGGGCACTCCGAAACGCGCCAAGTTCGACAGCGGCAGCTTCACGGACTGGGAATATACGGCAGACGGCGTGCGGCTGGGCACATGGTGGCACACGGCGGTAACAGGCGCGAGGGGCTTCGCGGCGGAGGCGGAAGAGGAAAACACAACCGGAATACAGGCGCAAAACCCAATCAAAGCACAGGCGGAAGCCGCAGGAACGGCGCAGCCCTCGCCGCAGGCTGCTCCAATATGCGGCTATGTGGAGAACAGCGAGGAGTTTGCGGGGAACTACGTGTTCGAGGACGGGAAGCTTTCGAAATACCTCTTTGACGGCGGCTACATCGACATCGCCTCGGGGCAGAACACGGCGGCGTACCGCTTTTATGTGCGCGACCACCTGGGGAGCGTGCGGGTTGTGCTGGACGATGACGGCAACGTTTTGCAGCAGCTCTACTACCACCCGTTCGGCGGCGTTTGGGGCGACGCCGGCACTAATGTCGGTCTGCTGCCGTGGAAGTACAGCGGCAAGGAGTACGACCACCGGGACGGCCTCGACCTGTACGACTACGGCGCGAGGCTCTACGACCCCGCCGCCGTCCGCTGGACAAGCCCCGACCCCCTGTGCGAGAGACACTACCACATCAGCCCCTACGCCTTCTGCAACAACAACCCGATAAAATACGTTGACCCCGATGGAAGGGACGGCGTTTTGATAATAGACAAGGAGAACCAAGTGATAACAGTCAAAGCCAACTATTATGTCGAGACGGCCAGACGCGAGTCGAAAGTAGATCGGTATGTCAGCCAATACTCCCCGGAAAGCGTCTCCCAAATGAACGCCACCGTAAGCCGCGACCTCAACAAACTCGGGCTGAAGGTGTCAGAAGGCAAATACAAGGGGTACAGCATCTCGTTTGACCTGACTTTCATTGCAGGGGGGACACAAGCGGAAACAACAAAAAGCGCAGGGAATGACAATTACCACAATATTCATATAGGCAATATAATTTACCGTATGGATGAAACTTATCCGGATTTTGCCACAAAGACAAACGCTGATGGGACAACATATACATGTGGTGGTATTACGGATGGTAAAAATAATATGGAAATTATGATGAATGTAAATTACGACACTGCACAAAACCGGCTTCACGAGATATTCCACACATTCGGCTTTGAAGATTTTAAAGAACCTGGAGACGGTGACGGGATAATGCATCATCCGCCTCAAACTCCCAATCAAAAAGATGCAAATAAATTGGTTAACAATGGTTTTTTGAAAAAGATATTCAAATGAGGAATTGCTTAGTTTTGTTATTTGCGGCTGTAATGCTGCTGGACGGATGCCGGTCTTTGTATATGTCTGCCTTGCCAAAATATCCGCCGCATAGGGAAATTGGAGTTTATCCAGAGATGCCGCCTGTGGAAAGGCACACATTTTATTTTTATTACATTTATGCCTACGGCGATTCTCTGCTTCCAGGGAGATTCATCAGTGGTGTGTCTGACAATCCGATAAAACTGGACGTCGGCTCGAAAGACGACAGGGATTTCGCAACCCGTTTTTACCGGAAGGCATATAGTGCTCCGTATAGTGTGTATTTTGCACACCGAGCAATGTATAGTGGAAATCCGTATAATCTGGAAATGGAAAATATCTTAAGTAGACATGATTATTTTTTTATAGACAGTGCTATTTTTGAAAACACGAATGAATACCGGTTTTCCCTGAAGGACAGCACCAAAATAATTGTCAAGAGCTGCATAGTGGACGGCTATTTCTGGAAGTGCAAGGGGAATGATAGGCTGATAGGAATAAACACAGCCTGTTACCTCTCCATCCGCAAGGATATAAAAGTAAGGAACACGAGCTATGTGATAAAGTCGCTCATAAGTGCAAAAAGACCAAAATGAAAAAGCAAAAGTTTCCTGACATGAACATTGGACGCAACTGCAATTTGGTAATCACCTGGGGCGTATGCATCAGCGCATTGCTTTATTTCGTGTTTTTATATTGCCCGGTTTATTATACGGTTGGTCTTCATGGTGCAAGCTCCCCCCCACCACTTTCTGGAATGTTTATGCTTTTAATTAGCGTCCTTTGTATGCTGATATGGTACGTTTTACTGGCTGGTCAAGAGTGGTGGAGTTTACCAATGGGCCTGACCGCCGTTGCATTCCTGTACACACTGGCAACAATCCATAACCGCTCCCGCAGAAAAAGGCAAATTTTCATAATGTCCTTGTCGTTGTGCTATGTGGTGGCGTTTTATTATTGCCATGAAACTAAGTATATTGACACAGACGCTCTTTACATGGTTTATAATGTTGGGGAAAAAGGCAGCGGGTATTACGCATTGCTTGTGAGCCAGATGGTGCTTTTGTATTCAATTATATATGATTATTTGCACAGCCTTGCCTTTTATGCGAAAGGAAGCCGGAAAAAGCCGGAAAATCAAGACTAAGACAGCGTGATAAAGGCGGGGGGCCATTGCTTTGTTGACGACAAATCGGACTGGTTTTATTGTGAATACAATTATGAAGGGCGATGGGGGGACTGGGTGCTGATATTAGACACCTTAAAGTATTTGAAAGTATGTCTGCGGTTTTTGCGCAATGCGGATTTATGCGGCGATGTACAGGGCGCATGAAATACGCCGCCATGAAGGCGCAATTCACAGGTGGCTGATGTTTTTACGCAAAGGCGTTTTGCATTCGCCTTACGCGCTGCCCGAAACAAATCCGCGCACCCTTTTACTCAATCCCCAAAAACTCCTTCGCCTTTTTGGCAGGGATGCCGAAATTGAACGATGTTGTGCCTTGCAGCTTGGCGAAATTCACGCCGACCACATCGCCATACATATTCAGCACAGGACTTCCGCTCGAGCCTTCAAGCAACGGTATGGAATACATCAGTCTGTCGTCATCGGGGTCTTGCAAAATGTTGCCCGATGTTATCTGCGATTTCAACCCTGCGGAGGTCTGGGCAAGCTGCGGCCCATGGTTGAAGCCTATCATGCAAAGCTGCGTTCCCGCCTTGAGCCTGCGTCCCTTGTAATCGCGGCGCATACGCTGCCAATATGTCTCAAGCAGCGTGCGCTTGCCCTTTGTGCCGCTCTGAAAATGGAATATGTAACGGTCTTTGGGCGTTTTCTTGCTGTTGAGCCTTATTACCGCCAGGTCAACATCGTCAACGCCCGACACTTTTGTTACCGTGCACTCCGAAAAGTCCCCTGGCGATGAAACCTTGTCGCCGTTGTAGGCTATTCCCACGCGGCACGATACGGCTATGCGTATGTCCGAAAGGTCAATGTTCTCTATTTTTCCGACGGTCTCGTCATACTCCTCAAAACTCTCCCTAAGTTCCGCGAGCCTGCCGTCATCAACAAAGCCGCTGTATATTCCCTGATAGTAAGTCTGGTTATACTGTTCCTCGGCGGCATCGCGCAGGGCGGCGAAAAGGCTTTTTATCCTCACAAGCTGTTTGGCAAGAACCGTTCGCACCACAGCCTTGTCCATTTCCGGGCGCACCACGTGCCGGTTTGTCAGAATGTTGCCGTCGCGCGAGATGAAGAAGCCCGTGCCGAACGCCACGGCGGAGTTGCGGGTTATCTCGTCTATGTCGTCGGTAAGGTTTGCAAGTTCTCCGCTTTCGTCAACGCCCGTGAAATAAACCACCGCGCCCGCCACGTTCATGGCATAGTAATAACGGTTCATGATAAGCACCACCCCCGATGCGTCGTTTTTGTAGATTTCGTCAACGCCCATGGGCTTTTCCTTGCACGAGACAAGCGTACCGCCCGCCACGGCAAACACAAATATATATATGAACAGTCTGAACATCCGCGTTTTCATGCCACGAACCATTTTATGTTATATGCGTGCAAAGTTAAGAAACAGTTTTGACTTTTACATACAGCCTGTTTCATAATATGACAGTTGCCTCCGCCCATGCTTTGGGCATATCTCGGGGCATCCCATTCCCTTTTGCAAAACACAGGGAGACTACATCTGACATAGGAAAAACTACGTCCTATGCAGGAAAAATTATGTCTGATATAATTTGAATTACATCAGACATAATTTTCGCGCCTTGCGCAACACGCCGGACACTCTACTTCAGCAGCAAGCCGCCGTTGGGCTGGATAACCACCTTTGCCTCGCCCTTGGCGTTGACTTTCAGCTTTTGCATCTGCCCCTGCGGAAGTGCGCCGCCCTTGGCGGGGCGGTCGTTGTAACAAGTTACCTGCTTGCCGGCAAACATGGGCAGGCTGAGCGTGAGTTTCAGTTCCCTTTCCTCCGCATTCAGCCCTGCAACGTACCACTTGCCGCCGCTGCGGCGCGCCACTATGAAATACTTTCCCGGATAACCGTCAACAAAGTGCGTCTCGTCCCACGCAGTGGGGATTTCCTTCAGCAAGTCGAGTTCAAACTGCGGAAGCTCGTCAAGGTTGTTGGGCATCATGCCTATGCACTGCACCTCGGTCTGCGTGAAGATTGCGGCGGCGATTTCGAGAATGTCAGACGTGTGGCGGCGGTGGCGGCTCTTGTTGTCCCGCGACATGAACTTGTTCATCAGCGTTCCGCCGTAGTCCATCGCCCCGACGGCGTTGCGCGTGAATGCGAACGTGGCGAGTTCCTGCGCCTCGCTCTTTGCGCTCCCCTCGTTGAAATACACGTTCTCGGAAGCCCGCACGGCCTCGGAGGAAATGAAGTTGGGGTACATTCTTTCCCAGCCGCGCGGCAGTGTGCAGCCGTGGAATATCACAAAGATGCCGAAATCGTTGGCATCGGCAAGGATGTCCTCGTAAAGTTTCATGACCTCCTGTTTGTCGCAGCCGAAATAGTCAACCTTTATTCCCGCAACGCCAATGTCCTTGAGCCACTTCATTTCGCGACGGCGGATATACCCTTTGTCCATAAGGTTTCGCGGCCCTTCGTGAGTGTCGTTTATATGTCCGTTCGAGCTGTACCACAAAATCAGGCGCACGCCTTTTGAAATTGCATACTGGCTCAGCTCCGCCATCCGCCTGCGCCCTATTTTCTCATCGCGCTCCCAATTTGCGTCTATAAGGTTGTATTCGTAGCCCATAGTCGCCGCCATGTCGGTGAACAGTTTCTGATCCTCCACATTTATGGACGGGTCCTGCCAGTTAATCCAGCTCCACACATAACGTCCGGGCTTGTAGGTTTGCGAAGCCTCGTAAAGCGGTTTTACGACATCATACGGAATTGTGGTCTCCACAATTGGCTTCAGCGACGAGCCTACGGTTATCGTGCGCCAAGGGGTTGAGCCCGGAAGCGGGAAACCGCACACCGCCGAACCGAGACCGCTACCCTGCCCCGGCAGGGGGAACGTGACAGTATAGCCTTCGCCGGAAACGTATTCAGAAAGCGAGCAGCCGGCATAGTCGCTGTCGGTCCCTGTCTCGCCAAGCAGCATCCAACCGTCATCGCCCACGCGGAAAAGGGCGGGAAATGCGTACCCCTCGCCGTATTGCGACTTTACGTTGAGCGGGGCATCGAGCGAAAACTTCTCCTCATATGCCGGCGTGGCCCTGCACCAGCCTGTTTCTGCTGGGCTGAGCGGGGATATGAACGCCGTGGAACGGGCGGGAATGTTGAATGACGTTGCTTCGCGGTCAATGCGTATGCTGTACCAAGTGCCGGTTATATAGAAAGAATAGCGGAAAGCCACATCGTTGTCCGACACGTTGAACGTTACAGTCATCAACTGGTTTTGGGCGTTTGCGAAGTCAATGCGCATTCGGTTTGCCACATAATGCACTTCGGAACACTTGATGCGAGTCAGCTTATAGCTCTCGTCTATTTTTGATGCCTGTGCCCCCGTGAGCTTCAGTCCTTGGGTGAAATCGCCCACATTCGAAACCACGCCAAGGCGTGAAGTATCAAGAAACCTCTTTCCGTTGTACAAAAGGCTGTAGCTGGCTTTTCCGCCGTTGTCGTTCACCTCCACAACGAGTTTGCCGTTGGGAGAGGCAACCTTTACGCTTTCCGCGTGCAAGGTGCAGAAAAATGCACCGGCAAGCAAGGTTGAAAATATAGCAGTCTTTTTCATCATAATTGTATTTCCGTTGAAAATATTGTTGTTTACCGCAGCAGCAAGCCGCCGTTGGGCTGGATAACGACCTTTGCCTCGCCCTTGGCGTTGACTTTCAGCTTTTGCATCTGCCCCTGCGGAAGTGCGCCGCCCTTGGCGGGGCGGTCGTTGTAACAAGTTACCTGCTTGCCGGCAAACATGGGCAGGCTGAGCGTGAGTTTCAGTTCCCTTTCCTCCGCATTCAGCCCTGCAACGTACCACTTGCCGCCGCTGCGGCGCGCCACTATGAAATACTTTCCCGGATAACCGTCAACAAAGTGCGTCTCGTCCCACGCAGTGGGGATTTCCTTCAGCAAGTCGAGTTCAAACTGCGGAAGCTCGTCAAGGTTGTTGGGCATCATGCCTATGCACTGCACCTCGGTCTGCGTGAAGATTGCGGCGGCGATTTCGAGAATGTCAGACGTGTGGCGGCGGTGGCGGCTCTTGTTGTCCCGCGACATGAACTTGTTCATCAGCGTTCCGCCGTAGTCCATCGCCCCGACGGCGTTGCGCGTGAATGCGAACGTGGCGAGTTCCTGCGCCTCGCTCTTTGCGCTCCCCTCGTTGAAATACACGTTCTCGGAAGCCCGCACGGCCTCGGAGGAAATGAAGTTGGGGTACATTCTTTCCCAGCCGCGCGGCAGTGTGCAGCCGTGGAATATCACAAAGATGCCGAAATCGTTGGCATCGGCAAGGATGTCCTCGTAAAGCTGCATGGTTTCCTGCTTGTCGCCGCCAAAGAAATCAACCTTGATGCCGGCGATGCCGGTTTCCTTGAGCCACTTCATTTCCTTGCGGCGTTGCAGCACCGTGTTCATCAAATTTCGCGGAGTTTGCGGCGCATCGTTCCAGAAACCGTTTGAATTATACCACAAAATGAGGCGCACGCCTTTCGAAGCGGCATACTTGCTGAGCTCAGCCATTCGCTTGCGCCCTACGTTCTTTTCCACATCCCAGTTTGCGTCAATCAGACTGTATTCATAGCCCATCTTTGCCGCCATGTCGATAAACGCCTTTTGGTCGTCATAGTTCACCGACTCGTCCTGCCAAATTATCCAGCTCCACACATAACGCCCCGGAGCGTAGTTCTGCGATGCGGAATATTTTGGATTAACCAAGTCAAAGGGAACAGTGGTCTCCACAATAGGTTTTAGCGAAGAGCCTACAGTAATGGTTCTCCACGGAGTGGAAGCCGGGAGCGGCAAGCCGCAGCCGTCGGAACCCAAGCCGGCATTCTGCCCATGCGATGGGAAAGCCACTGTATAGCCTTCGCCCGACTTGTATTCAGAAAGGGCGCAACCGGCATATCCGCCGTCAGTCCCGGTTTCGCTGATGAGCATCCAGCCGTCATTGCCCACACGGAACAAAGCGGGGAAAGTATAGCCGCAGCCGTATTGCGACTTGGCATTGAGCGGAGCATCCAAGGAATACACCTCCTCGTAAGCGGGGTGTGTCCTGCACCACGCCGAACAAGGATCGCTTTGCGGAGCAATGAAAGCGGTTGAAGCGGAGGGAACATTAAAAGATGTTGCTTCGGAATCTATGCGCATAGCATTCCAACCGCCGAAAGCGGGGAAGGAATAGCGGAAAGCCACATCGTTGTCCGACACATTGAATGTTACCGTCATTGTATGCCCTTTGACATTCTTCATGTCCACCTTCAACTGGTTGGCAACATAATGTACATTAGCCGTCTTAGAACGGCTCAAAGCGTACTTCTCATCTATTTTTGCCGTTGTAGAACCTGCTATCGAAAGGTTTCCGGCAAAATCGCCCGCATCGGCAACAACACCAAGGCGCGAAGGATTGAGGAAGACCTTGCCATCGTAGTTGACTGCATAGGAAGCCCTGCCTCCGTTGTCGGTTATGCTCACGACAAGCTTACCGTTTGGCGAGGACACACTTACATCCTTTGCGGAGACCGCAATGCAAGAGGCGGCTGCAAGCGCAGCCATGAGAATCTTAGTTTTCATATAATATTTGGTCATTTGTTTTCACGCTGTTTAGAACGGATAGCCTATCGCGAAATTAAGCGAAAGTCCGTCTGTGAACTTTTCAATATTATAGTAGCCGCTCTTTGATGTTTCATACGGAGCGTGGAGAGCCACACCGAGGTCAAGGCGCAAAACAAGAAATTCCATGTCATATCTAAGCCCCGCACCTGTGCCAAGAGCGATTGATTTCAGGAAATCAGAACCATTCAACCTTCCTTGCGGGCGTTTTTCGTCCTTGCGCATAAGCCATATATTGCCCGCATCAAGAAATGCCGCCCCATAGAGAGAGCCGAACAGCTTGAAACGCAATTCGGCGTTAGCCTCCAATTTTATGTCGCCAGTCTGGTCGATATATGAGTATTTCGACTCAGGGGAATGGAAACGTCCCGGGCCGATGGAGCGTACCGTAAACGCCCGGATTGAGTTTGCGCCGCCCGAGCTGAACTGTTCGCTGTAGGGAGCCACCGTACTGTTGCCGTAGGAGTATATCACGCCGGCAAAAAGTCTCGTGGCGAACTTGAACGTCGGGTTTATTGTAAACGTCTTGTGCAGTTCGGTTGTGAGCTTCACAAACTGGGCGAAAGGATTGCCCATTAAGCTTTTGTTTTCCTCGTTGAACTTCTTGCCGCTCAAAGCAAAAATCCCGGAGATAAGGTTTCCCGACTCTTTTATCGTGGTCTGCCACCAGATAGGATTAACGGCGCGGCGTGTGGAACTGTAAGTGAAGCTGTAGCTTATGGCAGGAACGAACTGGTTTCGCATACTGACGAAAAGCGCGGGGTTGGCGTTCATCACGGAATCGAAACGCTCCGACTTATGGAATATCCTGTTGTAGTCGAGAGAGAATATGGAAAGCGCATGGGTAACATGGCGCGACGGACGCCAGTTGTATGTCATGTCAAGTCCCCACTTGGTCATGTTGAAATAGCCCGAACGGTTCATCCAGTCGCCGCTAAGCGTGAATTTCGTTGAGGCGGGAAAAAACATCTTGCTGTTGTCTATCCACGGCATAAAGAGCGTAGGGAACTCAACGCCTATAGAACTTCCCAATTCGTAGGAATTAAGCAGTTCGTTGCGATCGTGGCGGCGTGTGCCTGTTTCCCATTCATACGAACCGTATATCCTGAAGCTTAATCTCTCGCCGGCACGGAAAGCGTTGCGTTTGGCAATCTCGAACGATGCGCCTGGCCCCACTTGGTCGTTGCTCTTGGCTGTTACGTTCATGTTGAACTCCGATTCGTATGGCTTGTCGAGTTTGGCGAATAGGTAAACGTCAAGGGTGTCGCTCATGCCTGTTGTGTCGCGTGGGAAATAGTTCATGTCAATAGAGCTGAACACTTGCAGACTGCTGAGCTTGGAAGTTGTAAAGCTCTGTTCCAAATAGCTGTACGGTCTTCCGCGCAAGGAAAACACGTTTTGCTTCCAAAGGCTTGAATGAAGGGGGATGCGCCGCCCAGGATAGTAAAATTCAAAATCGCCGCGTGTTACGTGCTTCACAGTTGTGTCGCCGGGAGTTGCGTTGATATATACTATCTTCTTTCCGTAATACCATTTCCTCTTTGCATTGGCAGGAATGTCCTTGGCAGGCTGCACACGCAACTGCACCTTGCCGGGAACAGCAAAAGTGTCGGCAGAAAACACCGTGTAGTCAGGGTTGAAATAATAATAGCCGTTGTTGCGTAAAAGGTTGCGCAATCTGGTTTTCTCCTCGCCTATTTTCGCCGCGCAGAACTGGTCGCCTTTGTGAAGCAGACGCTTCGGCCACTCCTTCTTGCTGCGTATCAGCGAATCTATTTCGGGCGGATAGTTAATGTAGGCTATCGAATCGAAACGGAACACATCGCGCGGAGTTACGAAATATTTCACCTTTGCCTTGCGGTTGTTTGCGTATGGAAGTATCTCATAGTCCACATCCCCATGAAAATACCCATAGTTGTGGAGCGTGTTTGTAGCCACTCGGGCGCGGAGTTCGGGATTGACCATAGAAATGTATTTTGGCTTCTGCGAAAAATTCTTGAAAATCCATTTGCCGATAAATGTCTTTGAATTTACAAAGCCGTTGTAGAACCAAAGTCCCATCGGAAGCGGATGCCTCAAAGACGAACTGCCGAAAAGCGAGGCGTTTGGCGGATAGGCAAGCACGCCGTCAACTTCCACGCTGGCGTTTTCCCACGCCTCTGCGTCGGCGGCGCGTTTCTGCTTGTCGGCAATGCGGCGTTCTTTTTCGCTCAAAGTGTCTGCCCCACCGGCAAGTTCAAGCAAATCCTTCACCCCTGCATTCTTGGAGTTAAGCAGGTTGTCAACCGTGCGGGCGGCATCGGCTATCGATTTTATTATCCCTGCCGAATCGTTTTCCGGCTTCGAGGAACGTTTTATGCCCTTGTAGTCTATTGACTTTATGCCTGTATAAAGTTGTTCGTCCTCAGGAATGTTGGAGGTGGTGGAGCATGACGACATTAACATTGCCGCCACGGCAAGACATGGCGCGAATATAGGCACTTTTAGTCTGATTGCGTCCTTTCCGCCACGGCTTATGTTTTTGCGCCATTCGGCAAGCCTCCTATATATATAATGTATGCGTATCATTTATTGTTGCCATTATTGTTCTGACTGCCGCCTTCTTCGCGCTTTATCTCCGCGTTGGCCTTTGTCGTTTTAGCCTTTTTACGTTTTTTACCTTGAGGTCTGGGCGAACTGCCGTCGTTCTTTTTCCAAAAGGTGAATATCTCCCCGAACTTCTCAACCTTCCGCCTCAACACCAAGCCCGCGCCAGCTTCCGTAAGACTTCCTTCGAGCGGATCTTGTGAGTTGTGGTCATAAAACAGCCTCACGTAACGCTTCGCGCTGTTGTCGATGCGGTATTCAAGGGATATGTTGTCGATGAAACTGCTTGCATCGTTGCGGGCGTCTTCGCCGGTTGACACGTGTCCGCCTATAACCACATTCACCCTGTTGCCCCAGAATTTCTTGGCAAACCGGAACGAATAGTCGGTGTTCGACTCGCCCGTTGCCGAAGTTCCGTCTTCAACGCTCACGCTCAAATCTACAGATTTCAGTGCCTTGCCTGCTATCTGCTGAACTTGGTTTTGCAGGAAAGCATTGAGCGCGTTGCTTGTCTTCAATCCGTTGGAGGCATTGCTTTCCTCAAGATACAACCCTGTGGCGAGCATTGATATGGCGAGCTTGTTTTTCTGTTCCGCCGACATTGAGGCGAGCTGGTTTTGTATCGTCTGGTCATCGGGGGCTTCTATTGTGAACTCCAATCCCATTCTGTTGAGCGGCTGGGTGAGCTTCAGTCCCACATCGAAGTTTACGGAGCGCGGCTTGTCGTTGTCGTTCACCGAAGCCTTAACCCTTTCTTTCGCGGCAATGTTGAGTGTTGGGTTCATCGGCTCACCGGTAAACTCTATATAGCTGCCCTCTGTAAGATAAAAAGTCCTAAGCGGTATCACGGGCAAAGCGTATTTCATCTCGCCGCTGTTCATCGTATAGCGTCCTGTGAGGAACATTTCGCCCGTGGGCGTATATTTTAGCGTGAGGTTTCCGCCGCCCTCCACGTCAATATAACTTTGCTTGTCATCGTTTATGTCGCAATGCAAATGGGCTGCGTCATTAATATTGACCGCCAGCATCATGGTGAGTCCCGCTGCCTCTTCCCTCTTGGCTTGAGTTGCGGCTGTGTCGCTGAAATCCACGAAAGTCACAAGCGAGTTCAAGTCGTTTTCGGCTGACAGCGGGCTGTCTTTAAGCACATACGACACATCGGTCTTGGGAAGCACGTTAAGGTTTCCGTAAACAAAGAGGTTTGACAGCGTTCCCTGCACTGTTACATTGATGTCGGAATAAACCGTGCCGTAAACCTCCGACTTTGCCGTTTGCTTGGAGTTGATTAGTTTGAAGTTCTGCGCCTTGACCCTCATATTCATGTTTACATTGTCAAAGTTGCTGAAATCCAAGTCTCCGTCAACCACAAGCGGATTGTTGTTGGTCGAGTAAAAATTCAGGGTGTCAAGTTGGAGCACGCTGTTGCTGACAATTGCCGAATCGTTTTGGATTCTCAGATTTATGCCATATATGTCGGAATAAACCCTTACGGAGTCGAGCAAAACCTTTCCGTTGAGCATGGGTTTTGAGGTTGTCCCCGTCAAATCAAGGTCGCCGCCGAGATACCCGCCAAGCCCGAGCGTCTCTCCCGTGAAGCCATTGAGCATCTCGGTGGGGAATTTCTCAAGTTGCAGACACGCATTCAGGGAATCGGCCTTTCCGTAATATGTTCCGTCAAGATTTGCCACCTCTTCGCCGCCACGCGTAACAGATGTGTTTATGTAATGCGCCTCCTTTTTGAGCATCGGAAAGTAAGTGCCGGCAAGTCCGATGTCGCCGAGAGGCGCACCCTCATATCCCATGTCCTTAACGCCAAGGTCGTAGGCGGCGGCGATTTTCTCGTTCTCCTTTGTTACGTGCAGGTCGCCCGAAAGAAAACCCGAAATCAAAGGCGCAAAAGGTATGGAAGCTGTAAGTTCACGCAGGTTCACCTTGTTTACGCTCACCGTTATGTCGCTAACAGAATCTGTGCGGTCGCCATACACTTTCAAGCCTGTGCCGTCGTCTGCCAGCAGGTCGATGTCCGACTGTATGGTTTGGTCATCAAAAAGTGTAAGATAATTGTCCCTGTTCAATTTGAACCTTCGGTATGCTATTACCGGGTTTTCCGGATATAGGTGGAAAGTGGTGCCGCTGTCGGTAAGCAAGGCCCGCATCCCGAGGTTCATGCCCTCAACGCCTTTCCTGTCCTTGTAAACCACTTCCACGCCAGCTCCGTCGTTCAGCAAATAGCCGTCAAGACTGGCGGTGAATATGTAGGGATTGCGCTTGGTGGCATTATGAACAAGGCTCTTGAAACGCAGCCCGGTTGTGTCCTGGTAAAGCGATATGTTCATCGTGTCGAGCAGGATAGAGCCGGTGTTCAGACTGTGAACATATCCCGTGCCGTCTATTCCGTTGCGCGGGTCGCTTTGCAAGTGCAGGAACAGTTGGTTGAACGAATAGCCGCCATGGTATTTCAGGAAATTGCTGAGCGGATTGTCATTTCCAGCGTCAACCATAAGGCTTACTGCCGGCAACTGCCTGCGCAAAGCCTCCTGATCAAGGCGTTTTTGTTTTATCTGCCTGTTGAGCGCGGCGATGAACTTTCCCGCCTGTGCCGATATGTGGTCTATGTTGTTGCGGCTGTGAACCGTGAGGTGCAGGTCGCCCGCCGAAACCTTGGCGTAAAGGGAATCGCGGTGGTTGTCAAGTTTCACGAGCAGGTCTTTGGCGCGGAAACTCCTTCCGCTGTCAACATGAAACATAATGCTGTCAACCCTTGCGTCTATGCCGTAAACGCCCATGTTGCTGCTGGCGTAGAATGTGGCTTCAGAGTGGGTGGAAAGTTTCATGGGCTTTTCGCCTCCCGAAAGTTTCTGTATGTCGAGTGCCGAGAGCCTTGCATTCAGCTTGCCCTTCACGAATGTCTTTGTGAATTGCGCGTCGATATCCCCTTTTCCATGCAAAATGGCATTGTCGGCCACAAACGAAACTTTCCCTGCCCCGCCGCGCAGCAAAGCCGTGATTTTTGTGTTGCTAAGGTCATAGCCGCCAATGCCGAACTTCGCAAAATCCGCCTTTGCCGACATTTTCATGCTTTTCCCGAATGGGTCGAAACCGCTCCCGGTTGCCGATATTTGGGATGTGAGGCTGTGAAGCCCGCTACCCTCCAATATCTTTCCAAGAGGCACGCCCACCGTGGAAAGTTTTGCCGAATAGGAATTGCGGCGCGTGTCAAACCAACCGTTTACGCTCGCCCTGCCCTGACCGAGCATAAGTCTTGAGTTGGTTTCGTAGCGGTCGCCGCTGAATTCCAATGTTCCATAGGCCGACACCCCATGGGGAATGTTTATTCCGCTCTTGGAGTCAAGCCCCAAAGCCTTTTTCAGATAATCTATGTTTTGCGTCTTGAGCGAATACTTCAGGTTTCCGCTGCGGCTGTCAGCCGTGATGTTTTTCAACCGTCCGTCAAGGCGCAACTGCATCATTCCCACAACAGCCACCTTGCCGTTTTCCACGCGCAGGTTCCCCTTTTCCCCGCTTAGGATGGCGGATATGCCTATCGGCTTTACCGGCAGAAACTTCTCCACGTCCGCGCCAAGCCCTCCGGGAACAGCCGAAATAATGTCCCGGCGGTCAACCTCACCGTCTATTCTCATTTTTACAGCCCCTTGTCCGCCGGATTTCAATGCGTTGAACGCAAACACGCCCGTGGCGTCAATGGTGGAATAATCCGTTTTCAGTTTGAAACCGCCAAGCTCCAACTTTGAAGAGTCCACATACAGCGTGCCGCTCATGCCGTTGAGCGAAAGTCCGCTCTTTTCCTTTGCCGAAAGCCCCGACAAACGCGCCCTTACCGCGCCGGAGCGGTATCTCAAGCTGTCTATGTCGGCATTGAAACCTGTTACCGCTATGTGGTTTGGGTCGAACTTCTTTACGTAAGCCTCATACGGAATGTCGTATGTGGCGGCGGTGTTGCGTATTCCGATATGCCCTACTTCGTAAAGATTTTCGGCAAGGTCGAAATAGCCATTTTTCACCGAAAGCGAACCAACGGACGCGCCAACACGCATGGAATCCCCAGGGAAACGCAAACTGACCGCCGTGTTTGCTATGCCGAAGCGGTCCAGTCTGATTTTCCAGACAGTCGGCTTCTTTGGCGTGGTGTCCTCCTTGGCTGTATCGCTCAGCAAAACCGTTACGTTTGCGTTCGCAAGCCTTCCGCCGTCAATGTTCACCAGCGAGTTTGCAAGGTCAATGCCATGACTGCGTATTTTCAGTTCGCCCACACGCCCCTTTATCTGCGTGTCGCTTATAAAGTCCACCGTGTTTATCTTGCTGTCGTATATCTCCAGCCCCTCCACATCAATGCGGCTCTTGAAAAGCGGCAGCAATGCCACGTTCACCCTCAGACTGCGGGCGTCAACAACGGTGTCGCCCTTTTGGCTCGCAAAAGTGTTGATAAGGGCGAGGTCGAGCGGAAAGGCAAGGCGCACCCTCCCAACACGGAGTTTCATCCCCGTTTTTTCGGAAGCGTAGGCGGCCACCTTGTGAACCGCAAAATTCTGTACAGGCGGTATATAGAGCGCAATGGCGAGCAAAAGGAACAGCACCACCACCGAACCAATCGCCGCCAAAACAACGCGGATTATTCTTTTAACCATTAGGCTATAGCATATTTGGGTGTAAAGTTACGAAAAAAAACACACCCAGTCCCACGCCACGCGCCGCAGCAAGCACCCACCACAAACATTTCCGCCCAAACAAACAGTGCAAACACTGCCCGCAATCCCACAAAATGAACTTTCAAGTGAACTTTTGGCGAACTTTCATTAAACTTTCCAACAACGGAACCAATTATTTGCGAAACCGATATATGTCGGTTAACACCCTTGAAGAACAGACTGCAAAACAAGCACCGCGAATGAACCGTACAAGTACCGAACAACCTACCGTACAAGTAACCGAACAAGTTCGCGCCTTGTTATCAGCATTGCCACGCGGACAGTTGTCGTTAAAAGCATTGATGGAGAAAACAGGCCTGAAACACCGTCCTACATTTTTGGAAAACTACATAACTCCTGCTTTGGGAGCCAGTTTACTCAAGGTGGCATATCCCGACAAACCTAATCACCCGAGGCAAAAATACCTGCTTACAGCAAAAGGACTGGCACTGTATAACGAAATCATGAAAATGCAATAGCCTTGATTAATTGCTTTCATGAAGCAAGAAATATAACCCACGAATGTCAAAAATCGGGAACTTTTATTCCACAACGTCTTACACTTATTCATAACGGGCGCATTCTTGCGTTTGGCTCGAATTTTCCGCATAAAAGGATTTTGAAAAACTGATTTCGCCATTTTTTCAAAACGCCTGATTTTCAACGAATTGCATTCAAATCAAATCTTTTTGTAACGGTTTGTTTTTCAGTTCGTTGCAAATGGGCAAAAAAAGGTCTGATGTAGTTTGAATTATATAAGACATAATTTTTACTGCATAGGACGTAGTTTTTCCTATGTCCGATGTAGTTTTCGGGGTGGTGGGGAAAGAGAAAAAGATTTTGGTTTTGCGGAAATTGTAGGGGCGTATGGCATACGCCCTGTATAGCCCCACTTAAACCGCATGGCAAACCGCTCCCAACAAATTGCATAATTAGCATAATTCAGGGCGTATGCAATACGCCCCTACAGAGGTGCAAATCTTTGTTTAATTGCGTTTTGTAATCACAAACCTCAATCTATATTTGCGCACGGCGCAATCACTCAAAGTTTCCACCAGGGCTTTTTCTTGGGCTTTATGGAGTTGTACTCCCCTGTCAGTATGTCGTCAAAGGTCTTTCCCCCGGTTATCATCTCATACATCGTCCCCCAATCGGGCAGTCCGCCGATGTTTCGGTCGTCAATGTAAAAGTCAGCCTTTATCTTGCGCGAATAATCGGGCGATTCGGGTGTTTCCTCGGGGTAGTTCTTGTTTGCGGCGAAGAACTCCACCCCCCTTTCCTCGCACCATTCCACCGCAGCGTCAAGGTATTTCCCCTCCCTTACGCTGTTGAGCACCAGAATGTGCCCGTCTGCGATGAGCTTTTTCAATGTCAGTGTGGCAAAGGGAATTTCCCTGCCTATTTCGGGGTAACGGTGCTCCACTATTGTTCCGTCAAAATCTATCGCTATCTTCATTATTGTTTCCTGTAAGTCTTTTTGCCGTTTATAATATACACTCCCTTGGGCATATTGCCTGTACCGGGCATTCTTACGCCGCTTATATTGAAAATTTTGTCCTGCACTGTTTTCCTCACAATGCTTTTTACCGCCACTGTTCCATTCTCTGTAAGGCGCAAGCCCCTTGTCCCCTCTGCAAGGGGGAACATGAAGCCGCAGCGGAAGGGGGCGAGAAAACTTCCCTCCGCTGCGAGCGAAAATGTGCGGCCGTCGTTTGAAAGGAACATATACGCGGCGTCCGAAACCGGCGGTTCGAACCTTGAAAACGTGCCGTTAAGCCCGCCGGCTTTCCATTCGGGAAAAAGCGATGACACTTCCGCGCCCTCCTCCGCCCTGAACGTTACCGAGACATTGCCGTAACCGCCCCGTGCAAGACGCATTATGTAGGGCGTGAGGGCGTTCACCGCGCCGCTCTTTTCAAGTATCACATAGTTGTTTTCTATCTTTGTTGGAATGAAAACCTCCGTCTCCTCTGAAACTTCCGATACCGCAAACGGCAGGATTATTGTGTTCCAGCCATCCTTCGGGAACACACGTGTGTAAACAAGTGAGTCCTTTCCAGCAGTGAATGGGTGGAGCGCAAAAAACGGCATGCCGTCATGCAAAACCATCTTCCTTGCCAAATGCGCCCCGGTTTCGCCCACCGCCACAACGTTGCGCCATTGCCTTGGCGCACACTCCGCGTCCTCACTGCGCATATAAACAATGCAGTTTGTTGTGTCGGCATATTTGAAGTCCGAGAGCCTGTATGGCAGGACGGCTTTCGTTAAGTCAACGCTCGTAGTGGCGGAGTCCAGGGCCAGCGACACCAAGTGGGAATTGAAACGTCCCTCGTAAACTTTCCCGCCGTTGCCGGCAGTTTTCACAGTTCCCGGCGAGGACAACGGATAGGTGTGCGCCGCGATGCAGTTGCCGCCGTCAATACGCCCCTTGCCCGCAAAGCAGAAATCCATGTCCGTCTTGCCGCTTTTGGTGTATCCGCGAAAGGCCAAGCACAGTTCTTTTCCGTTGGCGGTTGTACATATCCCGCCATCGCTTTCCGTGAACACCGCAGCCGAAGCCCTGTCGGCGAATTTCACCATATTCACTTTTCCGTCATCGCCTCCGACTGCAAGAAACTTGCCTTGCGCGTCCGCAAACAGCAGGAAGCCGCCGGGGTCTTCGGCATCAATCTTTTTCCATTTCATGTAGCCGGCAGTCATAACCAGACTGCTGTCGCGAAGGAACATCCCCTCCGTGTCGGCATACTTAAGGCATCCTTCGCTGTTTTTAAGCGCCGCAGCCGCATACGTGGCGTTCCCCCTTTCGGAGATTATGGCAAAAACAGTATCCGTCTGCGCATAAAGCCGCTGCAAGCCCGGCATTGACAATATGGCAAGCAAGAAACATATTATGCGTAACACTTTCGTCATTGTGTGCAAAGTTACAAATTGGTGCGGACAGAAAACAGGCAGTTACCACCCTGCGGCTTTCCACCCTGCATCCTCATACCATTCCGTAAGGGCGAAACATTCGTTCAAGTCGCCGAAAATGCACGCCCCGGCGTTGCGCCGGTAAACAAGCTGGGGGACAAAAGCCGAAATTGCGCAATAATGCAGCAGGTCAACGTTCAGATACTTGCTGTTGCCGAGGTTGTCCTCCTCAACATAAAACTTCTCCGTGGCATTGTGGTACACAAGGCATTTGTCAAGAGCCTTGCGCCATTCCGCATACTGCTCCTGGGGAAGAATCTTGTTCATCACGCACGCGAAATCATAGAAATGAGGGCGGTAAAAATACTTCTTGGCATAAAGCGCGTATTGCGTAACCCCGTCCATCGCGCTCCAATTGTAAACGGTGTCGTTTTCGGAAGTAATTTCGTAAGCCGGCAGCCGCGAGATGTAATTCCGCGTAACGGCGGCGAGGTTCCCGAGTTCCGAAGTCCTGACGCATGAAACAACCATGCCGAAGTCGCTGTAAACATTGCTTATTGGCAGGGACACTATATAGTTGTAATAAGACGCTGCAACCTGCGAAACATCCTCCTTGAACAGTCCGTCGCGCACAAGGGTCGTATAGTTCGCCCCTATTGCCGGGGTTGAAATGGGCGAGGCTATAATGTAGTCCGTTACATTCCGCAAGGCGTAGTCAACCTCTATGCACTGCATCATGCAGGAGTCGAAGAAAATGAATTTCGGGTGCATCCCGCTCTCGCCTATAGCCTGCGCCATGTCGGCAATGTCCATTGTGGAGCCGTAGAAATTGTTCCTGTTCAGGTCGTATTCCATATTGCCGCCCTCGCCAACGTCAAGCCCGAAACTTCTTTGCTTTATCTGCGAATAATCCTTGCTCCACGAGGGAACCCAGCCGTCGCTGTGAGACCACATAACCAGTCCGTAGCTTTCGGACGGATATGTTTCCTTGACCCATTCAAGCAAGTCTTTCAACACTCCCGCGCTGCTCGAATTTACATCCGAGGCATAGCGGCGTACAATCTGCGGCTCTTTGCAACCCTTGTAAAAACGGTAAACGCGCGGCTTTCCGGCATCGTCAACATAGAGCAGCAGCTGGTCGCGAACGTTCATAAACTGGCAGCCGGCCATTATCTCCGCAGAATCCCCCTTGTTGTAATGGTTGTAGCCAAGAGAGTTTTGCGCGTTGACATACATGACCACTGTGCGCCGTATTGCGGTCGTTTCAGGGTCTTTCTTGCTTCCGCCGTTATCGTCCTTTCCGCACGAGACAACAGCCATGAGCAGAATTGCTGCGAGAAATATCTTAAAAACGTCCTTATGCATCGTATTCATCATTGTTTTTTCGTCCCAGACGTTTCGGGCTGGAAAATCACCGTCTTATAACCAAACGACAGGAACATGGATTCGAACTGCCGGTGTATGTTGTCGGTGGCAATGTTCATCTGCGTGGAGGTGAGATTTCGGCGGAGCATCGCCTTGCGTGCCTTTTCGTACAAAGCCTCGCTTGCACTCTCGTTCCACGACCCTTTCTCGTAAAAAGTGCGCGTCTTAGCCTCGTTGATAAAGCCGGGATTGAGCAGCCTTACTTTGGGCAGACGCAAAAAAGCTGTGTCCCCTTTGGCGGTGAACCAGTTCTTTTTTGCCCCGGAAAGGTCAATGCCCACAATCAGTGTGCCACGGTAAATCTTTATCAGGTTCTTGTCGCCGAAGAAATGCTTTTCGGTTGTGTCAACCATTTCCTCGCACGAAATGTGCAAGGCCTCCCATTGGCCGATAGCCTTTATCTGCGTGATGTGGTTTGTTGTCATGCCTATGGCCTCTGTATGCTCCACCTTTATCTCCGAAGTTGAGCGGAGGCGGTTTGCAAAGAAAACCGCCGCCACGGCTATTGCCGCCACAAGAAACACATACGGGTACTTGACGACAAACGCCGCAAGTTTGCCTATTAAGAAAACCGGCACACTAAGCAACAGCCCCAGACGGCTGCGCCTCCTGCTGCGTTCGCCCTGCCGCTTGATGTCGTCGAAGTTAGATTTTATTTCGGGTTCCATGCTTACCTTTTCAAAAGTTGTTCGATGTCCGCCCAATGAAGTATGGTCCTGTCGCTCACCGCCGGGCGGAACTGTACCGTTATGTCGCTTTCGGAATATCCCATTTCTTTTATTATCGGCACAAGCACCTGCGCCGCGCTCACCCTCGCCGCCTCCACAATGCCGAGGTTAGGTATTGCCATCGCTATACTGTCCATCCCCTGGCGAGTGTACGCTTCTATTTCCTCCTGCTTGAAGTTAGAGCGCAAAGGATCAACTAGTTTTTTCACGCCCTTGTGATCTATTTTCGACGCGCTTACCATTATCTGCGGGTCGGGAAGAGTTACCGTGATTTTCCCGCCGTGCCTTTTTATGTTTCCCTTTCCGAAATCCGCGAAGTCAACATATCCACGCAACGTAACGTCAACCGGTATGGCTATCTTGCGGTCTCCGACCGGAATTTCCTTGCTGAACGGCTTGGAGAACATCCTTCCGCGCACCACAATCCTGTCGTCAAAGGTTACAATCTTATGTATGCGGTATTCCGCCGTTGCCAAACGTGCGCAATCGGATATGCCGCTGTACAAAACGGCAACAGTGTCAATTTGCGGCTTCGCTGTTTCCGCAATCTTCCTTTCCGCCGGCTTCTTACCGCACGAGACAAGCGCGGCAAGCACAGCGCAGACAAATATTACGGACAGTCTATATGTTTTCGAAGACATCGTTATCTATTTGACGGTTCAAAAATAGTCCACAAGCACTTTCAGGGAATTTGCATCCTTCCAACTCCATTTCCTGTTCTTCATCAGTTCCTTGAAATCGTTCTTCTTGTCGGCACGCACACGCTTTTTCACAATCTTCTCCGCTGCGGGAACGGCTTCGCCCTTGACCACAAAAAAGTATTCGTCCTTCAAAGGCCACGAGCTTCCCTCGCCGTTAGCCCAATAGTCGGCGTTAGTGTCGATAAACAGGTTGAACTCGGGCAGATCAAGGAACGTGGAGTTTCTTCCGCTGCGCTCGTCCTGCCTCATCCTGTCCATATCAATGGTTGTTACCACCGTAAGGAACACATCGCCCTTATGCTCAATCACCCTTCCCATGCGCTCGCCCGTCTTGCGGTAAACGGCATCGCCAAAATCCACCGAAATCACTCCGAAAAGGTTGGCTTTCATCACAGTGGTGTCCTTCTTGTAAAGCAGCGAGCCGTCTTTCAGAAAAATATTGGCCTTGTAAACCTTGTCCTTGCCAAATGCAAACTCTATGTTGCCATCCTTGAAGTCTTTGTAGGCAAAAGGAATCTTTGAACGCTTTTCCACCTGTGCCTGCTGCGCCAACGCTCCGTTGCAAGCCCACAGCAGCGCAAACAAAAATAACAGTGTTTTCTTCATTTCCTTATGGGTTTATAATGCAATATTATGAATTTTCAGCGACATACAGCGCAGCGGAAGCCAAATTCAAAGGAATTTGCTAATTTTGCGCTTACAATTTCCCAGCCAGCAGATGAAAGATTACATATACAGCGCACATAAGGAGGAGACCGCCATTCTCGTGGGCCTCACAACCGAAAGGCAGACCGAAAAAAAGACCGAGGAATATCTCGACGAGCTTGAGTTTCTTGCCGAAACCGCCGGGGCGAAAACCGTGAAGCGTTTCACGCAGAAGATAGTGCAGCCCCATGCCGTTACATACGTGGGGTCGGGCAAACTCGAGGAGATAAGCAAGTATATCAAGGACGAAGCCGAAGAGGGGCGCGAAATAAGCATGGCTATATTCGACGACGAACTGTCGGCAAAGCAGATACGCAACATCGAAAAGGAGCTGCAGGTGAAAATCCTCGACCGCACATCGCTCATCCTCGACATCTTCGCCATGAGGGCGCAAACCGCCACAGCCAAAACGCAGGTGGAACTGGCACAATACAAATATATGCTGCCGCGACTGCAAAGAATGTGGACGCACCTTGAACGCCAGGGCGGCGGTTCGGGTTCGGGCGGCGGCAAAGGCTCGGTCGGGCTGCGCGGGCCGGGAGAGACGCAGCTCGAAATGGACCGCCGTATAATCCTCAACCGCATGGCGTTGCTCAAACGCCGACTTTCCGAAATCGACAAACAGAAAACCACGCAGCGCGGCGGACGCGGGAGAATGATACGCACGGCGCTCGTGGGCTACACAAACGTTGGGAAAAGCACAATAATAAACCTGCTTGCCAAAACAGAGGTTTTCGCCGAAAACAAGCTGTTCGCCACGCTCGACACCACGGTTAGGAAAGTGGTGATAGAGAACCTGCCGTTCCTGCTGTGCGACACCGTGGGATTCATACGCAAAATCCCCACCGACCTTGTTGACTCGTTCAAGAGCACGCTCGACGAGGTTAGGGAGGCAGACCTCCTGATTCACGTTGTTGACGTTTCCCACCCCGACTTTGCCGAACAGATTGACGTGGTGAACAAGACGCTCGGGGACTTGGGCTGTGCCGAAAAGCCCACGATACTTGTTTTCAACAAGGTTGACGCTTACAGATGGGAGCAAAAGGAAGAGGATGACCTCACGCCCCCAACCGAGAAGAACATATCGCTCGAGGAACTACAGCGCACATGGATGGCGAAAATGGAGGGCGACTGCATTTTCATTTCCGCAAAGCAGCGCACAAACATCGACACATTCAAGCAGATGCTCTACGACAAGGTGAGATACCTGCACGTGCAGAAATACCCCTACAACGATTTTCTTTACCAAAAATACGAGGAGGAATAAACAACGCCGCAACCCAAGGGGCTGCGGCGTTTATTTTTCATGGGCTTACAGCGTCCAGCCCTCGAACCTCACGTTATAGGCGGCGCCCTCGTAATTTGCGCCGACTATATACTGCATTGCCGTGGGCGAGAAACTCTCCTCGTAGAAATAATGGCAATGCCCGCAAAGAATGGCCTTGAGCTGCTTTTGCTTTTTGAGCCACTTCACAAATTCGAGCGTCGGCTTGTCGGCCCTTTGCTGCTCCCCGCGATTGCGCCATTGCTGGTCTGCGGGCAGGGACGGGTCTCCGTTATAGGTGGAGGTTATGCTCAGCGGAGCGCCGGTAACATATGCCGCCCCATTGTCGTTGCGCTTCATGGCATACTCACAATGCTTGGGGGTATATAGCGGCACGTGGCAAAGCAATACCACAGGCAGCCCCTTTTTCATTTCCTGCTCCACAAGTTCGTGCTGACGCTCGGTAACATTATAGTAAATGTCATCGATTGCCACGAAGTTGACCCCGTTGACCACCTTTGAGTAAAAAACAAGATTGTTCGGGAAAACCTCCTGCACCGCAGCGTAGCTCTGCTGCTTGTAAGCCTCGTCCTCCTTTGCCTCGCCCACATACTGCGAATACTCGTGGTTGCCCGCCGACACTATCACGTTATCCCCCATAATGTGCGCCGACGCGCAGTCAAGGTTTCTTTCGCTCGTAAAATCTATCAGGTCTCCCGTATGTATCAGAATCATGTCATTCTGCTTGGCGTAGTCCACCGCCGCGTCAAGATAGTGTTCGGCGTTCGGGAAAATGCGGCTTCGCGCTGCGGCGAGCTTCATCTTGTGGTCATTGTCGCGGTTGTCGGCAAACGACAGGTGGGTGTCGGATATGTGGAGCGCCGAAAAAGCCTTCTCGCAATTCAGCTTTATCGTTATGTTCCTTATGTTCATGGGCGCGATGGAGCGCGGGCGTTTGCTTTCGTCAAAGGCTGCAAGCAGTTTGGCGGGCATCAAAGGTGCAACGGTCATGGCCGCGCAAAGCTCCAGAAATTTCCTGCGTTTCATTATTTTGCGGTGGTGTCAAGTTTAATGTCGCGAATTTACACAAAACAGCCCTCTCCGCCAAACAACACGCCGCTTTTCGTGCGCGGAATTTTACAATTTGGCGGAAATGGCCTGTTGTTTTGCGTAACGCTGTCCATGCGGCGGCATACATGACGCACGCAACTCTCCACAAACACACAACATCAAATTAATCAGCAAATCGCGCCGCTGTATGGGCGTATTGCATACGCCCTAAATTGCGCGGATTGGCAAAGCAGTGGCGGTGGTTTGCGTTGCGGTTCATGCGGTGATGTAAATGGCGTATGCAATACGCCCCTACTATTTGCGCAAAACCCAAGCCGCGAAAATTACATCGGACATGGGAAAAACAATGTCCTATGCAGGAAAAATTATGTCTGATATAATTCAAACTACATCAGACCTTTTTTTGCCCTTTGCAAACATCTGAAAAACAACAACTTGCAAAACATTCCATAAATCAGATAATTTTCTGTAAATCAAACGATTGCGAATTTGCCGCTGCATTGCGAAATAAAACCCGAAAAACAAAAACCGCGCAAGCCTGACAAAAGCCCAAGCCACGCGGCTCTTTTTGCAAAAGGATGCAGAGAATAACACTGCTCTTAACATCTATTTTTGGCAAGGCCTAATCATTCATGGTGACATTAGGTAATGTTTTTGTTTCTATAAACAAACAATGTTTGAAATGGGCTTTTTGCATAAAGCTGACAACAAAACTGATTTTGGCGGACAAACTGGTGTCAAAATTATATCTTGAAAAGACGGGGCTGTAGAAACTCTGTCTGCATAAGGGCGAATAGGACCTGCAAACAAAGTGGCATCTGCAAGTTCTATAACCTTCCCTTTTTTCGGAGACTTGAACTTATCTGAATATGAAAAAGACAGAATATTAACCTCCGATAGACCATCAGCTATAAACTGCCTAAGATCAAGTGCCGTACTCGCAGATATGTATTCCGCCAGCACATCTTGAAGAACCCATATTGTCGAACCGCCCCACGCAATAGCCACTTGCGATTTTACTATCATTTGGCTGACCATTCTCGCCCACACCTGACGATAATTTATCCCTGGTGCCATATGTTTATTTCCTAATAAGCAATCTTCAAAAGCTTGTGGAATACAACTTCTCGTGCGCTTGTTCCCTCCAGAAGTGCTCGATGTCATAACCTCGATAATAAAAGGCGAACCTACAGGAAAATCCTCGACCATAATTTCCCCATTGACAAATGCGACAGTATACCCTAAAGACACTAATTTGCGCCTCAACTCTTTTTCTTCAAGCCTCGTCATACAAGATGCCGACTTCAAACTAACCCTACCTAACTGGCAAAGCACATAGTCAAATGTATAATCAAAAGACACATTAGTCTCTTTAGCATTTTCACCTGTGTACTTTATCTTAGTTTCAGTCCACACTCCTATTTTGGAATTTTCAGGAAAATTGCACTTGGAAAATAACCGTTGTTGGGTCGATCCTTTCAATGTCTCATCACTCGCTTTATTCCCCATATACAAAAGCCTGCGTGGACAAATAATCCACGGAGACGTGTCGTCTGAAAGCTGAATTGAGCATATTCCCGATTGAACCCTCTCTAATGAAGTGAAAAAAGATTGTAATTTGGGGTGTTCTTTTAATGATATTTCCGACATAAAGCGATTACCTCCACCATCGCAAGTGGAATTTATAAAGGGGCAAAAAGCTTTTTCCTAGACAGAATGACTTTCTCCGAATTGTCAGAAATAGGATAACCTAGGAGTTCGTACACTTGCGGCATAATACTGTTTCTTTTATTTTTTCTGCAACAACTTTTGCCAATGGAGGCGGAACTGCATTTCCTATTTGCCTGTGCTGATCTATATCTCTAACAGTACCAGTCCGCCCTCTTATTGGACCACGTAAAACATAATAATCTGGAAAGCCATGAATTCTCATATACTCTCTTGGCGTCAAATATCGATCGTCTATGGGATGGTAAAAAATTTCCCCTCCCCTAAGAGTATTTGAAGGTTTGGCTCTATTTATTCTTAGAAACTTAGTTGTATCCTTTTTTGTAAGTTTTCCTCTTTGCTCTATTGGCAAATGAATTTGTGAAGCCAAACTTTTACCTTCTGGCACACCATGGATACGCTCTCTGTCTCTCTTTGGGGTTACATCATAATGACTATCGTCAGGAATAATACTGCTTTCTGTTTTTAAAATAGGATTTCCTAGATCACCTATGACATCCCCTACTGTAACATACGGTAGCAAAGGGAAAAGACCTCCGCATTTTTCTTGTGGAGCGTATGTTGGGGACGGGAATTCAAATCCATTAGGTTTTTGTGTCGCGACAAGTATGACTCTTTGTCTGAGCTGTGGCACGCCATAGTCTGCCGCTAACATAATCTTCCATTTAGGAACATAGCCCAATTCATCCAATTTTATTATGAACGAATCAAAAACCCCGCCAGAACGTCCATTCAAATCTTTTGCCGTAAGCAAACCTTTTACTTGTTCCATCATTATGGCTCTTGGTCGCAATGCCTTAGCGTATCTAATTACCTGATATAATAAAACTCCTCTTTCATCCGCTAAAGAGCGCTGTTTTCCTATTTGAGAAAAAGCTTGACAAGGAGGGCCTCCAAACAAAAGGTCTATCTGCCCTTCTCTTATATTCACATCATTCATGATTATTTCGGGGTCAAAAGCACGGATGTCCCCTTCGTAAACAATTGTGTTACGATTTTCTCTTTTTATGTTTTCTCGAAGGGTATCACAGCAGTTACGGTCTAACTCTATGCAAGCCTTTATATCAAATCCCGCTTGTACAACCCCTATATCCATCCCACCTGCACCAGAGAATATAGAAAAAGCAGTAAACTTCCCTGGAGAACTTTCTCTTTCATTCTCTGCGAATTTCGGTTCTCTTTTTTTACTATCCATTCCTATTTTTATTTCGACTTCTTATCTTTTCAAATTATTCTTTTCCAAAACAGCTTATATTTCCACAGTTTAGTATACGCAAATATACGAAATTATTTAACAGCTTCTTCTTTCAGACAACAATAATATTATATAAGGGTTTTCAAGAATATAACAGACAAAAAGCGAGACGGAATATATTCCGCACTCGCTTATACGTTATTATAAATACTGCCAGGGCGCAAACCGCCCTGTTTCGCGGCCTTTTTACTTTGTATGCTCCTCAACCCATTTGCGCGCGTTGACAAAAGCCTCGACCCACGGCGTGATTTCGTCGTTCTGGCGGTCAGACGGACTGTATGCGCACTGCCACGGCAGGAAAGCCCTTTCCGGGTGGGGCATCATGGCCACATGGCGGCCGTCCGCGCTCGCAATTCCGGCTGTGTTATAATCGGAGCCGTTGGGGTTTGCGGGGTATTTGTCGTATGAGTATTTCATCACGATATTGTATGCGCTTTCAGGCTCGGGAAGCGAGAAATGCCCCTCGCCGTGAGCCACCCACAGACCGAGCTTCGAGCCAGACAGCGAGCCGAACATCACGCTTTCATTCTTTTCTATGTCCACGCCCACGAAATTGCTCTCGAACTTGCGGGATTTGTTGTGCAGCAGATGCGAGCGTTTTTCGTGGTCGGAGTTTATCAAATTCAGTTCAACCATTAGCTGGCAACCGTTGCAAACGCCGAGCGAAAGGGTGTCCTTGCGCGAATAGAAACGGTCGAGCGCGGCCTTTGCCTTGGGGTTGTATAGGAAAGCTCCGGCCCAGCCTTTTGCCGAACCAAGCACATCGCTGTTTGAAAAGCCTCCGCAGAAAACTATCATGTTTATGTCGTCAAGGGTCTCGCGTCCGCTCACAAGGTCGGTCATCATAACGTCCTTGACATCAAATCCCGCAAGATAAAGCACGTATGCCATCTCCCTTTCACCGTTCGTGCCCTTTTCGCGGATTATTGCGGCACGCACTCCCGAAGGCTTCCTGCGGCCGGCATCTATGCCGAGGCTTGCAAGCGTGCCTTTGAAATGGCCGGGATATTTTATGTTGAGGGGAATGTTCTTGTAGTTGTCAAAACGCTCCTTGGCGCAGCCGTTGAAACTTTGCTTGGTGTCGAGCCGGTAAGAAGTGTCATACCATTCATCGCGAAGCGCGTCAATGTCAAACTCAACAGTCCCGCCGTCTTTTTCAACCTTTATGGTGCGTTCCGCAGCAGGACTACCGAGCGCGGCAAACGACACGCCGGCATCGGCGAGAATGCCCTTGGCCTCATCAAGCTTTGAGTTTGCCACCTGAAGCACAACCGCCGGGTTTTCGGCAAACAGAAGCTTGACCAAATCCTTTTCGGCAAAAGCGTCAAGGGATATGTTCATGCCGCCCTTTGTGTTGGAGAAGCACATTTCGAGCAGACAGGTTATGAGACCGCCCGCCGAAACGTCATGACCTGCAAGCGCAAAGCCTTTTTTCTCTATAGCCTGAACGGCGTTGAACGCCGCACGGAAATACGCCGCATCCTCCACCTGCGGGGCTTCGCTCCCCACCGCGCCGAGCGACTGGAAAAACGCCGAACCGCCAAGCTGCAGCGCGGACTTGCTGAAACCGATGTGAAGTAGCGTGGTGTCGCTGTCGTTAATAGCCACAGGGGAAGTTACATTCCTCACATCGCTCACCTCAGCCCCTGCCGAGACAATCACAGTTCCCGGGGATATTATCTTCTCACCGCCCGGATATTGCTGCGAGAGCGACAGTGAGTCCTTCCCTGTGGGGACGTTTATCTTCAGGGCGCAGCAGAAATCGCTCAAAGCCTTAACTCCTTCGTAAAGACGCGCATCCTCGCCCTTTTGCGAGCGGCACGGCCACATCCAGTTCGCCGATAGCGAAACTCCGTCAAGACCTTCCTCAAGCGGCGCGAACACTATGTTTGTCAGAGCCTCGGCCACCGAAAGGCGCGAACCCTCCGCCGGGGAAATAAGACCGGCCTGCGGCGCATGACCAAGGGCTGTGGCTATTCCCTTGCGGAAACGGTAGTCAAGGGCAACGACACCGCAGTCGGACAAAGGCAGCTGCAATTCGCCCACGCACTGCTGCCGCGCAATTTTCCCTGTTACGGAACGGTCAACCTTGTTTGTAAGCCAATCCTTGCAAGCCACCGCCTCAAGATGAAGAACCGTCCTGACATATTCAAGCACCTTCGCGCTGTCGTATTGCGCATCCTTGTAATGACGCTCCACAGTCTCGTCTTTCATGACAGTCTTCGGAGAATGCCCGAACATCTGCGCCACGTCAAGGTCGAAAGGCTTAACGCCGTCGCCCTGCACGAACGAGAAATGCGCGTCGCCTGTGGTTTCGCCAACAACATACAGCGGGGCGCGTTCGCGCTCTGCGATTTTCCTCACGTGGTCAATATGCTCCTCGTCAATCAGAAGTCCCATGCGCTCCTGGCTTTCGTTGGCAATTATCTCCTTCGACGAAAGCGTGGGGTCGCCTATGGGAAGTTTTGTCATGTCAATCTTTCCGCCGCACTCGTCAACAAGTTCGGACAGGCAGTTCACGTGTCCCGCGCTTCCGTGGTCGTGGATTGACACAACAGGGTTTACGTCCTCCTCGCACAAGGCTCGCACAAGGTTGTTGGCGCGTTTCTGCATTTCGGGGTTCGCACGCTGCACGGCGTTAAGCTCAATGCCGCTCGAATACCGCCCGGTGTCAACCGACGATACCGAGCCGCCGCCGAGACCTATGCGGTAGTTGTCGCCGCCCACAACAACGATCTTGTTCCCTTTCTTAGGCTGTTTCTTCAGGCAGTCGCGCTTTGTGCCGTAGCCCACGCCGCCGGCAAGCATTATGACCTTGTCGTAGCCGTATTTCTCGCCGTTTTCCTGATGTTCGAAAGTAAGCACCGAACCGGCAATGAGCGGCTGACCGAACTTGTTTCCGAAGTCCGACGCGCCGTTTGAGGCCTTGATAAGTATCTGTTCGGGCGTTTGGTAAAGCCACTTGCGCACCGGCAGCACGTTCTCCCAGCTCCTGCCGCCCTCGAGGCGCGGATAGGCCGTCATGTAAACCGCCGTCCCGGCTATTGGCCACGAACCCACGCCGCCGCCCATGCGGTCGCGTATCTCGCCGCCCGTACCCGTGGACGCTCCGTTGAAAGGCTCAACCGTGGTGGGGAAATTGTGCGTCTCGGCTTTCAGCGAAATGACGCTCTCAATGTCCTTCACCGCGAAGTAGTCGCTCGTGGCGTGCTCCTTGGGGGCGAACTGCTCCACCACCGGGCCCTGCGCAAAAGCCACATTGTCCTTGTAGGCTGATATTATGTGGTGCGGATTTTCCTTTGTGGTCTTCTTTATAAGCGCGAAAAGCGATGACGGCATCTCCTTGCCGTTGATTATGAACGTGCCGCCGAAAATCTTGTGGCGGCAGTGCTCCGAGTTAATCTGCGCAAAGCCGAACACCTCGCTGTCGGTGAGCTTGCGCCCCAACTGCCCCTCAACCTTGTGCAGATACTCTATCTCCTCGGGCGAAAGTGCAAGCCCCTCGCGCTCGTTATACTCCTCAATGTTCCCGATATGTTCTATAGGCTCCGGCTTGCGGTCAATTTTGAACACGTTCTGGTCAAGCCCCCTGTACATTCTCTGGAGCATGGGGTCGTAGGTGGCGTTCCCGTTCTCCACGGGGAAATACTCCTCTATGCGCTCCACTCCCGCGATGTTCATGTTTTGGGTTATCTCAACCGCGTTGGTGCTCCAGGGGGTAATCATTTCGCGGCGCGGGCCGACATAAAAACCTTCGAGCTTTTCGTCCGCAATGCGCTCCGCGCCGCCGAAAAGCCAGCAAAGTTTGCCCTCGTCCTCCTTACCAAGACTGCCTTTAACTCCGGCGGCAATCACGTTCCCGCACGGAACCTTGAAAAATACTATCATATCGAGATGTGTATAGAATACGTGTATATATAATATGGTGCAAATTTAACCTTTTCGCCCGACACTGTAAAACATTTGGGGACTATTCTGTTTTCCATGAACTGCCGTGAACGCACCGCCGCCCTAATATCCACTATAACGCAATCTGATTTCGAGCGACCGCCGCCGCCACTGCAATTTGTGCAAAAGCCAAATCAACGGCATTTCCGAAACACCCCGAAAATTACATCGGATGTAGGAAAAACTACATAGGACGTAGGAAAAATTATGTCTGATATAATCCAGACTATATCAGACCTTTTTTCGTTTCTTGCAAACTCCTGAAAAACAATTCGTTACAAAAACAGAACTTTTTGATATAAAGCTCTATGATAGAGCCTTTTGCGTTTTTGCCGAAATTTCGGGAAACCGCCTCATGCCGTGGGGCGTTTTGACGCTTCGGCAGCCTTTCGGCTTTTCTCCTGATGCCAAAGCTCCCACGAGTTTATTATGTTCTGCCATATCACATAGCTGCCCGGCGCAACGGCGGCTATTGGGGAAAGGTATGTGAGTGCCATCCAAATGGTGAACGTCGTGTTTTTCTGTCCCAGCGCCTGCCCCGCGCTAATGCGGTCCTCGGGGCTTTTCAGTCCGCCAATGAACCTGCCCACGGCAAACTTGAACAGGCATACGCCCAGCGCCCCAAACACAAGGGCGGCGACAAGATCGAGGCGGTCGAGATGGGCGAACACCACTCGCATTGTCATGCCCGTAACCATAACGAGCGTTATGCCCCACGTGTAGAATGCCACATTTTTGAGCGACGTGAGCCTGCGGTGCAGCGGCGGGATGACATATTTCACAAACTGCGCGAGAATAAAAGGCATCACGAGCAGCTGCGAAACCTTGAGCAGCACCACGGAAAACGCCTCCACAACGTGTATTCCCGGCATGGGGTGGATGAGCGGGCATATAAGCGGCACGAGCAGCGCGGACAGCAGGTTGCTCTCGAGCGTGTAGGTTGTTATTGAGGCGGCATTTCCTCCGAGCTTGCCTGTAACAACGGCGGCGGCGGTTGCGGTGGGGCTTAAAAAGCACGCCAGCACGCCTTCGGCAACAAGTTCGGGAAAAGAGGAGGGCTTGAGGAATTTTATGATCAGGAACGCGCAGCCCAGGCAGAGCAAAGTTTGCAGCAGGAGCGTCGCCGCGTGCCACGGGCGGGGCTTCATGTCGCGGACGTTCATTTTGCAGAACGTGAAAAACAGCGTGGCGAACACCGCCACAGGCATCAGCGTCTCAACGAGCCTCAGGGCGGAATGTCTGAAGGGGGACAAAGCCCCGATGTTTGCGAACATCAAATAAATAACGGTTCCCGAAACCATGGCTGTGGGAAGCAGCCACATTTTAAGGAAACCCACTGCACGGTTTATCACTTTCATCGTAAAAATGCCCTAAGTCGCTGCAAAAATACTCCGCTTTGACATAATTTAGTAATTTTGCAGCCGCATTTTGGCGTGCATCACCATCAAAACACGCTGAAATGCAACATTTGGCATACACAAAGACGTTTTACAATATTCGTTATGTTCAAACAACCAATCAAGCAGACACAGCCCGGAACGTTCAGGCGATTCTCGCGCAAGAACTACGCTTTGCTCACCTGCCTTCACCGCGAAGTGAGGATAGGCGTGCTGAGCGTGGCAACGCTCGGAGCAACGCAAAGTGCGCTCGCCCTTAATCCCGACAGGGAATTTGGCGGCGACACAATTGCGGAGCAGAACCTCAGCGAGGCGACCGTAACCGCGAGCCGTGCCAGAATCGCCGCCGACAAGGCGGCGCGTGTTGTAAGCGTCATAACCCGCGGGCAGATTGAGCGTGCGGGGGCGACGTCTGTCAACGATCTCCTGAAACTAACCGTGGGCGTGGATGTCCGACAGCGCGGCGGTTTTGGTGTACAGTCGGACATAAGCATCAACGGAGGCTCTTTCGACCAAATCACCGTGCTGCTGAACGGCGTTTCGGTGAACAATCCGCAAACAGGACACCTTGTTTCCGATTTTCCCGTGTCGCCCGATGAAATTGAAAGGATTGAAATCCTCGAGGGTGCGGCGGGGAGGCTTTTCGGAAGCCAGGCCTTCAGCGGCGCAATCAACGTGGTTACGCGCAAGGTCGTGAAAAACTCGCTCCGCGCCAATGTGGCAGCCGGCTCGTTCGGCACGGTGGAAGCCGGGGCGAACGCAGGATTCGTGACAGGCGGCTTTTCGCATTTCGTGAGCGGAAACTTCACGCGGAGCGACGGCGGCACGGAAAACAGCGCGTTCAACCTTGGCAATGCGTTCTATAACGGCACATACAAGGACAAAGGCGTGCAAGCCTCATGGCAGGCGGGACTCGCGGCAAAGGAATACGGCGCAAACACGTTCTACAGCGCGGCATATCCGAACCAGTGGGAGTCGAACACACGCATCATCGCTTCCGCCAAAGCCGAGACGCAGGGAAAAATACACATTGCCCCGCAAATTTCATGGATTAGGTCAACCGACCACTTTGAGCTTATACGCCGCTCGCCGCGTGGCGAGAACTTCCACCGCAACGACGTTTTCTCATTCTCCGCAAACGCATGGACGGAATGGCTTTTGGGGCGCACGGCGGTAGGCGCGGAACTGAGGAGCGAGAACATACTTTCGTCAAACCTCGGCCGTCCGCTCGATTCCGCAAGACACGTGCAAATAAACGGGCACAAAGGCAATTTCTACACACACAGCGACCACCGCACAGACGTAAACTATTTTGTGGAACACAGCGTGGTCGCCGGGGCGTTCACCTTCTCCGCAGGGATGCTTGCAAACCGCAACACGGCTGTTGACGAAAAATTCCGCCTTTACCCCGGCGTGGACATAAGCTGCCGCCCCGGCGGCGGTTTACGGCTTTTCGCCTCATGGAACAAGGCAATGCGGCTGCCCACTTTCACCGACCTTTACTACAAAAGCCCAACGCAGGAAGGCAACGTGGGACTCAGACCCGAAAAGGTCAGTTCAACGAAAATCGGCGCGGAATGGCGCAATTCCTGGGCGGAAGCCTCGCTGCAAGGTTACTTCAACCGCGGCGCCGACATGATAGACTGGGTGATGTATTCGGCAGAGGACATTTACCATTCGGCAAACTTCAAGCTCGACAACTGCGGCTTTTCGGTCAACGCCGCCGCTGATTTCCGCAGCCTCCTTAATGCAAACTTCCCCATAGGGCGCGTTTCGCTGGCATACGCATACATCCACCAGAACAAGAAAGACGGGAAAGGCGTTTACCGTTCCAATTACGCAATGGAGTATCTCCGCCACAAATTCGTGGCAACCCTCGACCACAAAATCGTTTCCCGGCTCACGGCTTCCTGGTCGCTGCGCTGGCAAAAGCGCGAGGGGACGTACATAAGCTATTCCGGCGGGCAGAATGCGGGAACGCTGAAAGAATATCCCTCATACGCCCTGCTCAACCTGAAACTTAGCTGGAGACAGCCGCACTACGAGATATTCGCCACCGCCGACAACCTGACGGCGCGCAAATACCGCGACTTCGGAAGCATAGTCCAGCCGCGCTGCTGGGCAATGGCGGGCGCGAAGATTGATTTGGGTTTGTAGGCCAAAGCACAACGCAAAAAAGAAGCCGGACACCTTGTAAAAAGATGCCCGGCTTCTGCCGTTTTTATGGGTTTGCCCCAAGTCAAGCCCTGTTGCTGAACACAAGATTTCCGTTCTCGGCGTCCACAAATATGGGTTTAGTGCGATCCACCTCGCCGGCAATGAGTTTTTTACTCAAATCGTTGAGCAGCATTCTTTGCAATGCCCTCTTAACAGGGCGTGCGCCGAATTCGGGATCGTAACCCTCGTTTGCGATAAGCTGTACGGCGTTGTCGGAGACTTCGAGTTTCACTTCCTGAGATGCAAGTAATTTTTGGATGCCGGTAATCTGCAGGTTCACTATCTGCCTTATCTGATCCTTCTCCAAAGGACGGAACATTATAATCTCGTCTATCCTGTTCAGGAACTCGGGGCGGATGGTTTTCTTCAGCATTTCCATAACATGGCTCTTGGTCTCGTCAACGGTCTTCTCGTATTCCTCGCCGCAGTTGTCCTTCAGCGCGTCAAAACGGCTTTGTATGTACTGGCTTCCGAGGTTTGAGGTCATTATTATAATGGTGTTCTTGAAATTCACCACACGCCCTTTGTTGTCGGTGAGCCTTCCGTCGTCAAGCACTTGGAGCAAAATATTGAACACATCGGGATGGGCTTTCTCTATCTCGTCAAACAGCACCACGGAATAAGGCTTGCGCCTTACCGCCTCGGTAAGCTGTCCGCCCTCGTCATATCCCACGTATCCCGGAGGCGCACCCACAAGGCGCGAGACGCTGAACTTTTCCTGATACTCGCTCATGTCTATTCGCGTCATCATGTTCTCATCGTTGAACAGGTATTCGGCAAGAGCCTTTGCAAGCTCGGTTTTGCCCACGCCTGTTGTGCCGAGGAATATGAACGAGCCGATAGGGCGGCGCGGGTCTTGAAGCCCGGCACGTGAGCGTCTCACGGCATCGGCAACGGCTGTTATCGCCTCGTCCTGCCCTATAACCCTCTTGTGAAGCTCCTCCTCAAGGTGCAGAAGCTTGTCGCGCTCGCTCTGAAGCATACGGCTCACGGGTATTCCCGTCCAGCGGCTCACAACATCGGCAATGTCGTCGGGAGTTACCTCCTCCTTTATTATTGCCGCGCCACCCTGGCGTTTCTTCAAGTCCTCGTGCAGCCTTTCGTTCTCATCGTTCAAGGCCTTTATCTTGCCGTAACGTATTTCAGCCACCTTGCCGTAGTCGCCGTTGCGTTCGGCCTTGTCGGCTTCGAACTTCAACTGTTCTATCATCGACTTGTTGCTTTGGATTTTGGAGATGACCTCCTTTTCCGCGTCCCATTTTGAGCGGTAGTCGGCAGCCTTCTCCTTTATCTCGGCAATCTCCTTGTTGAGCTGCGAAAGTTTTGCGTCGTCCTGCTCGCGCTTTATCGCCTCGCGCTCTATTTCGAGCTGCTTCTCCTTTCTAGTAAGCTCGTCAAGCTCCTCAGGCATCGAGTCGCGCTCAATGCGCAGCTTTGCTGCGGCCTCGTCCATAAGGTCTATGGCCTTGTCGGGCAGGAAACGGTCGGAAATGTAGCGGTCTGAAAGCTTCACGGCGGCAATCACCGCATCGTCCTGAATACGCACGTGATGGTGGTTCTCGTATTTCTCCTTAATTCCTCGCAGAATGGAGATTGAGTCCTCCACGCTCGGCTCGTCAACCATCACCGTCTGGAAACGGCGTTCAAGAGCCTTGTCCTTTTCGAAATATTTCTGGTATTCGTCAAGGGTGGTCGCGCCAATGCTCCGCAGTTCGCCGCGTGCAAGGGCCGGCTTCAGGATGTTTGCCGCATCCATTGCGCCCTCGCCCTTTCCCGCACCGACAAGCGTGTGGATTTCGTCTATAAAGAGGACTATGCGTCCCTCGGAACGGGTAACTTCATTTATTACAGATTTCAAGCGTTCCTCAAACTCGCCCTTGTATTTCGCGCCGGCAACGAGCGCACCCATGTCGAGCGAATACACTTCCTTGTCCTTGAGGTTCTCAGGCACGTCGCCGCGCATTATCCTCTCGGCAAGCCCCTCCACTATTGCGGTTTTGCCGGTACCCGGCTCGCCTATAAGTATAGGGTTGTTCTTGGTGCGCCGCGAAAGTATTTGCAGCACCCTCCTTATCTCGTCATCGCGCCCTATCACGGGGTCGAGCTTGCCCTGACGCGCAGCCTCCACAAGATTGCGGGCGTATTTCGACAGCGACTGGTAGGTGTCCTCGCTCGACTTTGAGTTCACTTTCCTTCCGCCGCGAAGCTCGTCCACCGCCGCCTTGAGGCTTGCGGCATTCACGCCCGCGTCCTTCAATATCTGCGCCGTGCTGCCCGTGCCTCCCGCTATTGCTTCGAGAATGGTTTCGAGCCCGATGAACTCATCGCCGTTGCGATTTGCCAAATCTTCCGCCTTCAGCAATATGTTGTTGGACTCGGAGCTGAGATAAGGCTCACCGCCCGTTACACGCGGCAGGTGGGAAATCTCCGCCTCCACGCTGCCGGTGATGATCTCCGGCTTCACCCCCAGCTTGCTGAAAATGTAGTTCGTTACATTTTCGCCCGACTTCAGCACGCCAGCCAGCAGATGCACAGGCTCTATTGCCTGCTGGCCGTGCCGGCGTGCACTGTCAACGGCGTTGTTTATCGCCTCTTGGGCTTTGATTGTAAATTTTTCCAGGTTCATATCTTTTGTTTTATTGTTTCGTTTTACATCAATATTCACCCACGAATATCCAAACAGCTTGCCAAACCCCAAAACTGACATTTTGACACCCGGACACGCATCGGCAGCCCCAAACACCGCCAAATATGGCGCAAATTTGGGAAAAACGCTGGCTTTCAGCATACTGCGACATTTTTAATCTCCTTTGTAAGTTTTTGTTTTTCAGCCTCTTGCAAAAGCGAAAATTAGGTCTGATGTAGTTTTAATTATGTCTGATATAATTTTTCCTACATCGGACATAGTTTTTCCCATGTCCGATGCAGTTTTCGCGGCGTCGGTTTTGCGCCATTTGTAGGGGCGTATGGCATACGCCCTGTACGCCGCCGCTTAAACCGCCGCTGCAAAACCATAATCGCAATATTGCAAAACGGTGCAATCCTGTCAAATCTTAGAGATCCATTATCCCGATTTCCCGTATCACTATTTCTTACCATTTAATTTAGCTTTCAACCATACGGACAAATCCGAAATATAACTATCCGTATGTTCTATCAGCTTATCCAACAAATTCACCACGTTTCCTGTATCGCATTTTGCCACATTCCCATTATCAAAGTAAATAACGCACTGTTTGTCGGAACTGATACAAATAACCACATTCCCTTTATATTTCATGCCATCTACAGAAAAAGCTATATTGTCAGATGCCACTTTTATCTGTGAAACACCCCAAGATTTCACAATCACTTTTTTCTCTATAAAAAGCATAAGAATGTTTCTAATTTCTTTTTTCATATATCGTATGCGATAATTTTCAAATACAAATATACTAAAAAAAACATATACACAATAAACATCATTCTCTAATCAAACAATATTTGTCATGGAATATACTAAAATAAGCAATTTGTTTGTTACATTTGCCATTTCAAAGTCTATAGCAATGGAATTACGATTAAAGGAAATCCTGACCCAAAGAGGTGTAACGTTGAAAGATTTTGCCGTCTCTGCCGGTCTGAGCCAGTCCAACTTGAGCAACTATATAAATGGCAACATATCCCCCACCTTGGATACGCTAAAAAAAATTGCCACACACCTTAACATAGATGTTGTTGAACTATTCAAAGAAAAGGATGAAGTGGAACTTTATGCCAAATACAACGGAGTGCTGTACGCTATCAGCAAAGATGACATAATAGACATTATCTCAAAAAAGCAGACAGATGAACATTGAAGTTTTGCAAAAACTGCTGGAAAGCGACGGCATCATTGTTACAGAGCTTATAAGAAACACAAAAGCCAGTGAGTGTTACGTCAGAACAAGGTTCATCCAAGACGACGGTTTTAGCTGGGACACAGTAGTGCCATATATAGACAGACGGGCAGGTTTGAACATCGAAAACGAAAGCAAGCTCGCGGAATACTGCTTTCCCTAAAACCTTATTTTGGCAAGAAAGCAATGGCAGAGTGGAGGAAACAGGAAATCAAAAGAGGAATTATAAAAGGCGACGTTACTAAGCCATTCTTTGACGTATTGCTTTCATTTGAAGAAGAAATTGAAAATCTGCCCAAAAACAACAATGGGGCAAGAAGAATACAAGACATTAAGGATGCCGGATATACAATCGCCTCCATACCTCGCGCAAACGGAAGAATGACAAGCAGAATACTGCTGCCCATTCCCCTTAACACAGAAATGGGGTACGAAACTTTCACCTCCCAGTTCAAGGCAAGGGTTATCAGGCTGCTTAAAGAAAGGAATGCCTTTGAAGCAAAAGTTACAAATAAAAAGGCATTAATACCCGATCACAAATTTTCCGAAGTAAGATGGGACGATAACACAAAAGGAGACAATCCCATGGATATGACAGATGATGAAATTATCCAAAAGTTCCAATTGCTGGACAATCAAAGAAACCAACAAAAGCGTGAAGTTTGCAGGAAATGTTTTCAAGAGGGAATTCGGGGAACCATTTACGGCATTAATTATTTCTACAAGGGTTCTGAGGTTTGGGACAAGCAAATTCCCATAAAAGGCAAATCCGCAGAAAAAGGCTGTGAGGGTTGTCCTTGGTATGACATCGAGAAATGGCGCGAAATGCTGAACAATGAAATTAAAAACAGAAAATCATGAAGATAAACACTTTTGGCAGTTTGTGTTCCGGCATAGAAGCCGCAAGTTTTGTTTTGGAGCCTGTTGGCATCAAGCCTTTATGGTTTTCTGAAATAGCGGATTTTCCCTCACGTTTCCTGGCGACAAGGTTTCCCGACGTTCCAAACTTGGGAGACATGAACGACATTCCCCAAATGATAGAAAACGAAAAAGTGGAAATTCCTGACTTGCTATGTGGCGGCACGCCATGCCAAGCTTTTTCCTTAGCCGGCTGGAGAAACGGAATAAACGATGACAGAGGGCAGCTTACATTAAAATATATCGACATCATCAACGCCATAGACAAAAAGAGACTGAAAAAAGGTTTGGGCAGGGGCGTGTTTTTCTGGGAAAACGTTGAAGGCGCACTAACCGACAAAACCAATGCCTTTGGTTGCTTTCTGGCAGGATTGGCCGGTTTGGAAGAGCCTATCACTGTAAAGAAATGGGCTTCGTCAGGCATTTTGTACGCCAAAGAAAGAAACATTGCGTGGCGTGTTATGGATGCCAAATATTTTGGACTGCCACAGCAAAGAAAACGTGTCTATGTTCTGGGCGGGGGCAAGGATTTCCACCCGGAAGCCATACTTTTTGAAAAAGGCAAAGTAATTGACGATCCTCTGAAGCCGCAACCTGCGAAACAACCCAGTCTGTTCGACACACTTGAAAGGGAAACGCCAAGCGCACCATTCAAGCTGACTAAAGATATAGACGGACACAGCATAGAGGCTTTCAGAAGTTATTCCGACTGTCTGTATGCCGCCTACGGAACAAAATGGAACGGCAATGCCGCAGCCTTTAACGGCTCTTTGTTCCTTTCACAAGACGGAAGACTTAGAAGGCTGAGCCCATTAGAATGCGAAAGGCTGATGGGCTTTCCAGACAACTATACGCTAATAGACAAATGCAGGGACACTCAAAGATACCAAGCCGTCGGGAATTCATGGGCTGTGCCTGTAATAAAGTGGATAACACAGCGGCTTGTTGCAAACGAAAGTCTGACATTGGATGTCAACTGCCCGCCGGCATTAAAGAATAACAAATACAAGTTATATCTGTTGGACGATTTCACACCCAATGGAAACGACGGGTACATAAACGCTTCCAAGATGCCATACGGTTACAAGCTGGCAAATATGGTGGATATAGCAGATGCGAACACCCCCGAAAAGTTTTATATAACGGTAAAAGGGTGTGCCGGCATCCTAAGGCGCAAACATGAACACAATGCCGGTATGAACGACAGACTGGAAACGGTATTGCACAATTGTTCCAAAGAAACCGTAACCGCAGAAGCGTCATTTTGACACCCGGACACGCATCGGCAGTCCCGAATACCGCCCAATACGGCGCGGATTTTGGGAAACGCTGGTTTTCAACGGATTGCGCCATTTTGGGCGATTTTCATAAGTTACTGTTATTCATAGGCTTGCAACGGCGGAAATTATGTCTGATGTAGTTTGGATTATGTCTGATATAATTTTCCCTACGTCCCATGTAGTTTTTCTTATGTCCGATGTAGTTTTCCGCCGGCTCATGTTGTTTTCCGCCGTGCTGCGAATTGCGGATGCCGTTTTGGGGAGGAAAAGCGTTTTTTCGCCGCCGGCAACGCTGTTTTTCTTGCAAAAAGTTTGGCGGCAAGCACAAAATGCGTACATTTGCCATTGCATAGGGCAAATCAAAAGACATGACACAATTCTGTATGGTCAACAATTTTTGGTGGTGGCGCTTGAGGATGACAAATTCGCAAGTGTAGAAGCTCATATGTAACAAACAGGACATAAACAACACGGATATAATGAGGCTCGTTGCACTTGCAGCGGGCCTCAAACCGTATAAGGGAAATAACAATACAATAAACAATAAAGACATGGGAAAATTTTCAGTGGACGAACGAGGCTACTACGGCATATACGGCGGGGCGTATGTTCCGGAGATACTTCACGGATGCGTTGAGGAGCTGCGCCGCAACTACCTCGGCATCATCGAAAGCGAGGACTTTCAGAAAGAGTACATGAACCTGCTGCGCGACTACGCCGGCCGCCCCTCGCCGCTCTATTTCGCAAAACGCCTGAGCGACAAGTATGGGTGCACAATCTACCTGAAGCGCGAGGACCTCAACCACACAGGGGCGCACAAAATAAACAACGCCCTCGGCCAGGTGCTGCTCGCCGAAAGAATGGGCAAGACGCGCATTGTGGCGGAGACAGGGGCGGGACAGCACGGCGTGGCCACGGCGACGGTGTGCGCCCTGCGCAACCTTCCGTGCATTGTATATATGGGCGAGACCGACGTGAAGCGGCAGCACCTCAACGTGGAGAAGATGAAAATGCTCGGCGCGACGGTGGTGCCCGTTACGAGCGGCAACAAAACGCTCAAGGACGCCACGAACGAGGCCATACGCGACTGGTGCTGCCACCCCGAGGACACGCACTATGTGATAGGCTCAACTGTCGGCCCGCACCCCTACCCCGACATGGTTGCGAGACTGCAGTCGGTTATCAGCGCGGAGATAAAATACCAATTGGCGCAACACACCGGCAAGAGCAACCCCGACTACCTGATAGCCTGTGTGGGCGGCGGCAGCAACGCGGCGGGGACAATCTACAACTACCTTGACGATGAGGACGTGAAGATAATCCTCGCCGAAGCCGGGGGCAAGGGCGTCGACACCCACTACTCGGCGGCGACAATAGCGCTCGGCCGCCCCGGAGTGCTGCACGGCTCATACTCGCTCGTAATCCAGGACGAGGACGGGCAGGTTACAGAACCCTACAGCGTATCCGCCGGGCTTGACTACCCCGGCGTTGGCCCCATGCACGCAAACCTGGCAAGGGTGCGCAGGGCAAGGGTGATTGCCATCAACGACGACGAGGCGTTGAAGGCGGCACAGCTGCTCACACGCATAGAAGGCATAATCCCCGCCCTCGAATCGTCGCACGCGCTTGCCACACTCGAGAAAATCGACTTCAAGAAAGACGACCTCGTTGTGGTAACGGTTTCGGGGCGCGGCGACAAGGACATGGACACATACATGAAATATTTCAAGTATTAAGACCTATGAAGAATTTCAGCTACACAACATCAGTCAAGGTGCTGCCCGGGGACATCCACACGCCGGTAACGACATATTTGAAAGTGCGCGACATCTTCCCGCAAAGCGCACTTATGGAAAGTTCCGACTATCACGGCGGCGAAAACGGACGTTCGTTCATCGGGCTCGAGCCAATCGCGAAAATCTCGGCAAGCCACGGATACGCCACCGCCACCTACCCCGACGGCACTGAGGAGACGACAAAACTCAACGAGACCGGCAATCGCCTGGAAAACGCCATTTCCAACTTCATGGCGCACTTCAGCATAAGCGGCGAGGACTCCAACTATTGCGGACTGTACGGCTTCACATCGTTCAACGTTGTGAGATACACCGAGAACATAAAGGTGAAAGACAGCACGGCTTCCATGAACGACGCGCCCGACTTGCTTTATATATTATATAGGTACATAATCGTGTTCAAAGGCTTCCGCCACGAAATGGAAATAGTAACCCTGAAAGGCGATGGCAAGGACGAAACCGAAAAGATAGCCGGCGCGATAAACAGCAGCAAGATGCGCATTTATCCCTTCCGCTCCGTTGGCACGACAACAAGTCCGCTAACCGACGACGAACACCGCGAGAACATACGCAAAGGGATAAGGCACTGCCTGCGCGGGGACGTTTTCCAAGTTGTTATATCCCGCCGCTTCGAGCAGCGTTACGAGGGCGACGACTTCAACCTCTATCGTGCACTGAGGCGCATAAACCCGTCGCCATACCTTTTCTATTTCGACTTCGGGGCGTTCAGGATTTTCGGTTCCTCACCCGAGACCCACTACCGCGTGGAGGGGAAAACAGCATACATAGACCCCATTGCCGGGACTACGCGCAGAAGCGGAGACAAAGCCGCCGACGACACTCTCACAAAGGCCCTGCTCGGAAACCCGAAAGAAAACGCCGAACACGTGATGCTCGTGGATTTGGCTCGGAACGACCTGAGCCGTAACTGCCACGACGTAAGCGTGGACTTCTTTCGCGAACCGCAATACTACAGCCATGTAATCCATCTAGTGAGCCGCGTGTCGGGAACGCTGAACGACAACGCCAGCACCATAAAGGCTTTCATGGACACATTTCCCGCCGGAACGCTGAGCGGTGCGCCGAAAGTCCGCGCCATGCAGATTATAAGCGAATGCGAACCCCACAACCGTGGCGCATATGGCGGATGCATAGGTTTCATAGGCTTCAACGGAAACATGAACCAGGCAATAACCATACGCACGTTCGTAAGCCGCAACAACATCCTTTGGTTCCAGGCCGGCGGGGGCATAGTCGCGAAGAGCGACGTGGAGCAGGAGCTGCAGGAAGTGAACAACAAGCTCGGCGCACTCAAAGCGGCAATCACCGCCGCCACGGAACAAAGCGACAATTTCTAAAGGCATACAATCATGAACATTTGCATTATAGACAACTACGACTCGTTTACATACAACTTAAGTCATGCGATAAAATCGCTGGGGGCTGAAACAACCGTTTTGAGGAACGACAAATTCAACATCGCAGACCTTGCGAAATACGACAAGCTCGTACTCTCCCCCGGCCCGGGTATTCCGTCCGAGGCGGGACTCCTCACCGAGGTCGTGAGACACTATGCCGGCAAAAAGCCTATGCTAGGCGTTTGTTTGGGAGAGCAGGCCATCGGCGAGGTGTTTGGCGCAAAGCTCGTCAACCTTCCGGAAGTCTATCACGGAGTTCAGACACCCGTTGGGATAATTGCCGACGACTACATATTCGCAAACCTCCCCAACGAGATAAAGGCGGGGCGGTACCATTCGTGGGCGGTGAGCGATGACGGCTTTCCCTCCGAACTCGAAGTAACGGCACGCAGCAAGGACGGCTGCATAATGGCCCTGCGCCACAAGTCGCTCGACGTACACGGCATACAGTTCCACCCGGAATCGGTGCTGACACCCGACGGGCTTGAAATAATCGGAAACTTCATAAACCATTAAGAAACACTCCAAACTTCAAGGCGATGAAAGACATATTGCTGAAAATACAAAACGGCGGCACTTTGTCGCAAAGCGAAGCCTGCCGCATTCTTCTCGAAATAAACGGCGGCAACGTCGGACAAATACAGCTCGGTGCGCTTCTGGCGATGATCAGCCAAAGGGGTGTTACGGTTGACGAGCTGCTCGGCTTCCGCGAGGGGCTTTTGCAAACCTGCGTGGCCGTTGACCTTTCTGCCTACGACCCAATCGACATCGTTGGCACAGGAGGCGACGGCAAAAACACCTTCAACATTTCCACCTGCTCCTGTTTTGTGATTGCCGGCGCGGGCTATCACGTGGCAAAGCACGGCAACTTCGGCGCGACATCGGTAAGCGGCGCGAGCAATGTCATAAAAGAGCACGGCGTAAAGTTCTCGTCCGATCAGGCGCAACTCACGAAATCCATCGAGAAGTCGGGAGTGGCATACCTCCATGCGCAACTGTTCCACCCGGCAATGAAAAACGTCGCCCCGGTAAGGAAAGCCCTGCAAATACCAACTGTGTTCAACCTGCTCGGCCCGCTAATCAACCCTGCGAGACCAAAGCACCAATTATTAGGCGTTGCAAACCTTTCGCAGATGCGCCTTTACTACAACACGCTTACCCGCATAGGCACGAGCTTCGCCATTGTTACGAGCATGGACGGCTATGACGAAATTTCGCTAACCTCCGATTTCAAGGTGATGACAAACAGCTACGAGACGATATACAAGGCCGGCGACCTCGGATTTGAGAAATCGCCCGAAGGAAGCCTTTCGGGGGGAAGCAGCGTGGACGAGGCGAAAGACATATTCGACTCCGTGCTCGAAAACCGCGCCACAGAGTTTCAGGAAAAGGCTGTAATCGCAAATTCCGCCTTTGCCATGCAGACCATAAACGGCAAATGCATCGGGGAATGCCTCGACATGGCAAAGGAGTCGCTCGAAAGCGGCAAGGCTCTCGACGCCTTCAAAAAGTTTGTTGAAGCAAACAGTTGACAAGCCATGAAAGACATTCTCAGGGACATCATCGCCGACAAGCGCATCGAGGTAGAAGGGCTGAAGCAAAGCACAAGCATCGACAGTCTGTATGAAAACGCCGCCGGACACGCCCATGCGGGTTTCCGTCTCGCGATAGAAAACACGCCAAACGGCATTATAGCGGAGTTCAAGCGAAAGTCGCCGTCGAAAGGCTGGATACACAAGGACGCAAAATCCGAAGACATAGCCCCGGGTTACGAAAAAAACGGCGCGGCGGCAATGTCGGTGCTCACTGACGGGAAGTATTTCGGCGGCACTCTCGATGACGTGGCCAGCGTGCGCCGCCTCGTTAAGATGCCGATACTGCGCAAGGATTTCACAATAGACGAATACCAGCTGCATCAGGCAAAAGCCTTCGGGGCTGACGCAGTGCTTCTGATTGCGGCTGCCATAAGCGAAAAGGAGTGCCGCCGTCTGGCACGCATGGCTCACGAACTTGGGCTTGAGACGCTGCTCGAAATTCACAACGAGGACGAGATTTCATACCTGTGCGACGACATCGACGTTGTTGGCGTGAACAACCGCCACCTCGGCACATTCCGCACCGATCTGGAGGCTTCGGAATTTCTCGCCCGCAAACTCCCGCAAAGCATCACGCGCATTTCCGAGAGCGGCATCAAGTCGGCCGCCGACATAGTGCGGCTGCAAATGCTCGGATACCGTGGATTTCTTATCGGAGAACTGTTCATGAGCGGCGAAAATCCCGCTGAAAACCTCCGCAGGCTGAACGCCGAAATTGACAAACTTATTACTACAGGAATATGATCGTAAAGGTTTGCGGAATGCGCGACCCCGAAAACATCCGCACCGTGGAACAGACAGGGGCTGACCTCATGGGGTTCATTTTCCACCCCAAGTCGCCGCGCTTCGTTGCCGCGCCGCCCGCATACATGCCCAAGAGGCAGAAGCGCGTGGGCGTGTTCGTAAATTCCTCACAGGAGGAAATCGTCAGGAAAGCCCGCGAGTTCTCGCTCGACTACATACAGCTCCACGGCAACGAGACACCAAAGTTCTGCAATGCGCTCAAAGATTGCGGACTTAGGACTATCCGCGCCCAGAGAGTGGCAAACGCCGAAGACATCACCAGAGCCGAAGCCTACGATATGGCAGACTTCATGGTCTTCGACACAAAGACAGAACTGTATGGCGGCTCGGGCAAGAAATTCAACTGGCAACTGCTCGAAAACTACAAGGGGCGCGTGCCCTTCCTGCTGAGCGGCGGCATCACCCCCGGCTCGCTCACCGAAATACAACAGTTCTCCCACCCGATGTTCGCAGGAGTTGACCTCAACAGCGGCTTCGAGACATCGCCCGCGCTGAAAGACGCGGAAAAACTAAAAAACTTCATTGAAAAAATCAAGGGCCTGCGCCCGTAAAAACAAAAATCATGAACCGAATAGACAACTTGTTCAAGACAAAAAGCAAAGACATCCTTTCAATATACTTCTGCGCCGGCGACCCCACGCCGTCAAGCACCGCCGACGTTATACGCTCGCTCGAGCGCAACGGCGTTGACCTTGTGGAAATAGGAATGCCGTTCAGCGACCCCCTTGCCGACGGCCCCGTGATACAGGCAGCGTCAACACGCTCACTGAAAGGCGGCATGAGCGTAAGGAAACTCTTCGGGCAGCTTGAGGGAATACGCAAGGACGTGAGCATCCCCCTGATCATCATGGGCTACCTCAACCCCATAATGCAGTACGGCTTCGAGGCATTCTGCAAAAAGTGCAACGAGGTGGGCGTTGACGGCCTGATAATCCCCGACCTGCCGTTCCGCGAATACGAGGAGCACTACCGCGAAACGGCGAAAGCCCACAACATCGACATGATAATGCTAATCACCCCCGAAACCGAGGAGGAGCGCATACGCAAAATCGACAACGACAGCGAAAACGGCTTCATCTATATGGTGTCGTCCGCCTCGACAACCGGCGCACAAAAGGAGTTTGACGCCAAGAAGCAGGAATACTTCGCACGCATTGACGGCATGAACCTGCGCCGCCCCAGGATGATAGGCTTCGGAATTTCAAACGAAGCCACCTACAAGGCGGCGGCAGCCCACGCCGCAGGGGTCATAATAGGCAGCAGGTTCGTTACGCTGCTCAACGGCACAAAAGACCCCGACAAGGCAATCGGCCAACTGCTGGAAGACATAGGGCGGAAAGGCGGTTTGCACACCTCAAAACACTGATTTGCAAAGGATTAAGCGCAATCTGAAATTTCTTTGCAAATTATTGTTTGTCAAGCGTTTGCAAAGGGCGGAAAAAGGTCTGATGCAGTCCGGATTATGTCTGATGTAATTTTTCCTACATCAGACATAGTTTTTCTTATGTCCGATATGTTTTTTCGGGTGTTGGGAAAAATCCTTACGATTTTGGTTTTGCGGAAATTGTAGGGGCGTATTGCATACGCCCTGTACACTACCGCCCAAACCACATCGCAAACCATCGCTACAAACTGCCCCTGTTTAATTCACGCGGCATTTTCGGGATGAAACATTTCCGTTGCCATAAACGGAGAGCTTGATGTAAATGCCTTTTTGCTTGGGTTCGGATGCCAGTTTTTGCCCGTCAACTGAGTACCAAAAAGTATTAACGGCAATGGCATCGTTTACTGTTGAAGTTATTCCGGCAGCCTGTCCCTTGGTATGCTTGAACAGCCAGCCAAGACGCTCGTCGGTATAGCTGTTCTTGCACACATCCTCGTGAGTCCAGCCGTCTTCAATGTTGAGTTTGTACTCTGCGTTGTAATTGTCCGCCTCAGCCAAAAAGGCTTCCACATTGGATATTTTCATTATGTTGTCCGCCGTTCCCATTACGGTGATAAGTGGTGTCTTTGATACGGCTTCGGCATCCAATCCTGTCGGGTTTCCCGCAACGGGCATCGCCGCCGCAAATAGGTCGGGATGGTTGGAAATCATGTTCCAAGTGCCAGTTCCGCCCATTGAACCGCCCAAAATATAAACCTTGCCAGCATCCGCCACGCCACGGTCTATGTAGGTCTGCAACAGACGTACAAGGGCGTCTTGCGTAGTTCCAAGCCAAGACTTGTCTTTCGGGCATTGCGGTACGAGCATTACGGCCTTGCGGTTGTTGTCGTGCAACCATGTGCTTATGGCGTTGATGCCCGGTTCCTGCATCTGCGTCTCGTTGTCATCGCCTTTGCTTGAACCTCCGTGCAGGTATATCACGAGCGAAGCCTTGTCGCCACCACCCGGAATGGTCGCCTTGCGGTATGGCAGGGTTGTGTTTCCCGCAGAGAATGTTTCCTTGGAAAATGTTATTTCTTGTGCGGAAACCTCGCTCAGACTGAGAAAACCCAGCAAGGCGGAAAGTATGAATATTCTGCTTTTCATCGGTTGCCACGCTTTTGTGTTGAACGTTTTTGTCCCCGCTTGGCAAGGCGGTTCATAATCTTGCGCTCTTGCTCGTAAACCTTCTCAATCTGTGTCTGCGTAAGGAATTTGGAGTATTCCTTGTAGTACTTTTGGCGAATGTTCAGTATTTTCTCGCTCATGGCAAAGCGTTGTTTTATGCGTTCCCCGTTCTCCTGTTCCGACATCCCATGCTTGTAAGGACGCTGGCGGGGGCCCAATGCCCAAATCTCTTTTTGGCAGTCGCAGTAGGTCTTTACAAACCTTTCGGTAACGGCATCGCTGAAAGCCAGTTCGCCGGCAATATGCTTCGCCTGCACTTCGGCAAGCTGCTCACGCGAGATGCGTTGCTTGCGGTCGGGATGCCGGGAGGGGCTTTCTTGTGCAAAAACTGTGGCGCAGGATGCAATCATCGTGATTGCGATGACGAGAGTTCTGATTATATGTTTCATGATTTCCATTTTTATGTTACACTTCACGGTTATTGTATTGCGTTTTATTGGAACTTATTCGCTGATGAATACATCGTCTTGGTAAATGTTCCACAAGTAAGCCTGGTCATCGGATGTAAGCTGGCTGAAAGCCTTGTCAACATCGTCTATGGTGGCTGAATTTGTCTTGAAGCTGTTTGTGCAGACTACAAGAACCAAGGCTATGGATGCTGCCACGGCAACGGCACTTTGTATAAAGAGGCGCAGCTTGGCGGGCTTGTGCGCAGTTTGCCGCACTTCGGAAACGTTTTTCACCCTATCCCAAATATCGTCTTCGAGCTTGCCGAAGAATCCGTCTGGAACGGTGTAGGGCATCCGCTTGCCTATTTTGTTGAAATCAAAATCCCTGTTCATCGTTGTTATATACTTTTCAGTCGTTCAAATTCATGTATTTGATAATCTTCTCCTTGGCAATGTGATAATTCGCCTTTACGGCAGAGGGGTTTGAACCTGTCGCTTCCGCGATTTCCTCGTAGCTCAGTTCGTCGTAATAGCGCAGGTTGAACGCCACCTGTTGCTTGCTTGGCAGCGAAAGGATTGCTTTTTGCAGCCTCACGGCTTCCAAGTCGGTATAATCCACATAATTGTCAGCCATTATGCGGCTTGCCTCATCGCCGTCTGCATCCAATGAGACTTGCTCCTGTTTTCGTGCGCCAATCAGCCGTAACGCCTCGTTGGTGGCTATTTGGAAAATCCAGGCACGGAAGGAATTTTCGTCCCGGAACTTGCCAAAGGAGCGGAAAACCCTTATGAAAGCCTCCTGTGTGGCGTCTTGCGCATCGTCGTGGGCGACAACCAACCGGCGTATATGCCAATATACAGGCTGCTTGTATTTCTGCATCAAGAGCCGGAAGCCTTTTTCGGGTTTCTCCCTAATGGCTCGGATGATGTCCATGTCTTCAACCGTCATGCCACATAAAGCTTTTTCTTGCCGTCCATAACCAATTTTATAGGGTTGCTCCTGCTGAAGGCAAAAGCGTCAAGTTCAGCCTCCGCCATGGCATTTGTCAGACCGGTCATCTTTCTGTATGCGGAAACGCTAAGCGACTTGTGGTTCTTCAAGTAAGCCAAAGCCATTTCCAGACGGTCTTTCTTGTTCATGCGGTTTATGGTACGGACGGTAACGGATGGACGGCTCACCACCGTTACCACAGCAGGACGGTGGTTGGAGTGGTGATGCGCACTGCCGCAGTGTCTGTATCGTGCAAAGGAAGTTGTGGCAAAGAATGCCATCATGGCGATGAGCATCGCTTTCCTGATATTCGTCATTGTCTTCATAACAGTAATCTCCTTGGTTTAATCCGTTTTTATTATACACTTTCGGGGAAGCCCCTCTTGATTGGGACACATTTCCTTATGATGGCGGTGTCATTATGATTGCAATCTTTTTAATGAACGCTACAACTATATGACCCGGTTAATGAGGAAAAGTAAAATCAAAAACGGAATTTTTTACGAAAAACGATTTGCACGCTTCAAAACACTGATATGCAAAGAATTAAGCGCAATCCGAGCATTTCCTTGCAAGATGTTGTTTTTCAGGCGTTTGCAAGTGGCGAAAAAAGGTCTGATGTAGTTTGAATTATGTCTGATATAATTTTTCCTACGTCCGATGTAGTTTTTTCTACATCGGACATAGTTTTTCCCATGTCTGGTGTCGTTTCGCGAACATGGGGCGTGGCGGCGTTTGCATGGGTTTGGTGTGGGGCGCATTGCCTTTATTTTGCTTAACTTTGCATTCACTATGTTGAGAAGCAAGGTTGATTTCGACTTGAAGGCATTGCAGGGGGAATGCCTCAAGATAATGGATATGTTCGATGCCGTGTGCCGCGCCCACGGATTGCGTTACTATATGGCGTGCGGCACTATGCTCGGGGCTGTGAGGCACAAGGGGTTCATTCCATGGGATGACGATGTGGATCTGTATATGCCACGGCCGGACTATGACACGCTGTGCCTGCACAGCGCCGAATGGCTGCCGGCGGACATGAAGCTCTGCAACCAGGACACCGACATGACTTTTCCCCATTACTACGGCAAGGTGGAGGACACCGGCACCACGTTTGTGGAGCGCACGTATCTTGGGCATTACGGCGGGGCGTGGATAGACATATTCCCCATTGACGGCGCACCCGAAGACGCTGCGGAGCGGAAAAGGCACATTAGGCGTTTCAGAAGGTGGCGCAGGATGCAATATTATGTTTACCGCAATCCGTGGAAGCACGGACACAACTTGGGCGGGGCGTTTGTGTGGATAGTCCAGAAGCTGTATTCAAAAAGCTATGTAAACAGGAGGCTGCAAAAGGTTATACGTGAGTATTCGTTTGACGGCCACGACCTGCTCATGCCGCACAATGACAAGCAAAAGACGTTCACCAAGGAGACGCTTGGCGTGAAGCCAGTGGAATATGAGTTTGAAGGCCGGATGTTCTACGGCATGAAAGACTACGACAAATACCTCACCACAATCTTCGGCGACTACATGACCCCTCCGCCCGAGGACAAGCGCGTGGTGCATCACAACATAGAGTACTGCGACCTGAACTTGCCCATAGCCGAATATATTAAAAACAAGGGGAAATAAGGAATTTTGTATCTGCGATATAAAACCAACATCCCGGCGTTCACGAAAGTTCGCCGGGATGTTGGTATGTCATACGCCGGGGGATTATTCGTATGTGTCGGTTTCGTATCCGTATGCTGGGGCTTGTTTAAGGGTGGAGTAATCCTCCTGTGATTCTTGGATTCCGCCCAGCCCGATGCCCGACGCACCGCTGTTGGTGCGTATAAGGTCGCCGCAGATTGCAATGTCCCAGTCGGTGCGCGAAGCCCATTTGCCATCGGCAACGCTGTCGCCGAAGCTGCTCACGCCCACTTGCTTGTTTTGCTCAAGGGAGTAGTAAACCCATTTGTCGTTGCTGTTTGAGACTGGAGTTGCAGTGTTTTCCCTGCCGGCCTTTATTACGCTGGGGTTTGGAGAGTCGGAAGAGCAGGAGGCTAACGCCGCAGCGCATATAAGGATTACAGCCGGGAATATATGTTTTGCTTTCATTATTTCAAGAATGTATAGTTCATGTTTATGTTGTCGCTGCTTCCCGAAAACTTCAGTTTTGCTATGTGTCCGTTTGCGGTGCGCACAACGTAGGTTTTGCCGCTCACGTTCCCTCTTTCATCGAGCGCGCTGCAGTTGCTTGCAGAGAAATGCCCCGGGTGGAGCGTTGAGAAACTGAAATTGTTGCTGCCGAGTTGCAGGGTTTTGCCCTTGATGTTGCGGCACACATATTCCACAGGCTTGCTTCCGCGATAGTCATAGACAGAAAGGTAGTCGATTGTGCCTTCGCCGGCTTTGCCGCGCTGGCTGCGCACAATGTTTAGAAAGTATCGCCCATATTGCGCGTTTTCGGAGGTCATGTGGTCGGTGTAGTCAATGCCGAACTCCATAATGCCTTTTGTGGCTTCGTCGCCGTAGCTTCCCGTCATGGCGTGGTCGCCGCCCTGGTTTGCAACAATGATACTGTTGTAGTTGTTGGGCGTTGACAGTGCGTAAGGGTTGGGGGCTGCGCCGTATGTGAGCCGCAGGTCGTTGCGCGAGGAGTAGTTCACACGGATTTTGAACATAATCTTAGGCTCGTGCACGTAAACGTCGCATCCCTGCATGGTGGAGCTCAGGGATATTTCGCTCACGTTGCTGCGGTTGGTGAAGAAGTGGTACGGAAGGTAGAAGCGTCCGTTGTCCGCCCACCAGCTGCCCCATGTGTTCACAACGATAAACGCGCCGTGTTGGGTGTTGCCGTCGTCATCGGTGCTTTCCACCGTGTCGTCATATCCCACTATGGTCAGCGCGTGCGCCCCCGTTGTGGCGAGTTTCGTGAGTATCGACTTGTAGCCTGTGAGGCTCGGCCCTTTGTAATAGTCGTTGATGGCCCAGTCGGAGGAGCGGGTGGAAAAAGTGAGTATGCCGCCCGTTTTAGAGCCATTGCAGTGGTCGTAGAGGTATTGCTTGATTGTTTGCAGTTCCTCATCGGTTGTTGCATCGTACTTGGTGATTTTCCTGACGCGGTAGCGCGAGGCATTGTGATACTTTTCGTATCCCGAAGCCCATTTGAATTGGTAAACCGAAGCATAGCCGTAGTCGGCTTCGGTCATAACGCCGAAGTTGCGTGCTATCATAAGCCCCTCGTCCACGAACCCGCCGTTATCGCCACCGTCGTTCACGAAATTCCATGTAAAGAGGTAGGCGAATTGGTTTGCCGTACTTGTCGAGGCGTTGCGATCGAGCAAACGGTTTATTTCGTATGTGAACATATAGCCTATGCCGGAAGCCTGGGCGCACGAGCCGCCTTTTTGATTGACAAGCGGGGGGAAGTATATCTGCTTTGAGTTGTCAACAAAGGCGGGCAGCGAGGCGGCGTTCACGCCGGTTGCAAGCATTGCCGCGCAAAGGGATAGCTTTATGTTTCTGGCTATGTGCATCAATCCTTATTGCTTTTGGTTCTGTTGTAGGTTTTGAGCGCCTCATTGCGCACTTCGGGGGCATAGTTGCTGTCTTCGCTCACCTGTTTTGCGAACTCGGCAATTTTTGCAGACTGGTATGAGCAGTTGCGCCAGCCGAGAGATTCAAGAATCATGGTCTGCACTTCCGGGTTCTTGGTGGTTTTCACCGTTTCGATGAGCCGCCCGATTTCGTATGGCGGGGTGAAGTTGCGCGTGGTGCGTATGGCCATGCGGCGGCGTTTGATGGGAGTTTCCTCGTTGCAAACTTCGTCAATGTCGCTTGTCCATTTCTTTGCGCTGCTGCTTATAGCCCTGGCAATGCCCCTGCGCACTTTGTCTTTGTCGAGATAGCATATGCTGTCGTTATCGAACTGGCGGGCGAACTCTGCAAGAAGCTTGTCTTCGGGGAACATGGACAATGCGTTCTGGGCACTGAAGTTGCAGCGTTCCGAAGTGTTGTTGCTTATGGATATGCGGATGAGGGCGGGGATAAGGCGTGGATCGCCGCTCTTGCTCACGTAGTTCAGCGAGAAACGCTGCACGAGCTCGTAACTGTCGTCAACGCCAAGGCTTACGGCTTTTATGAAATCGTCATTGTGATCTTCGGAAAGCGAAGTGAGAGCCTGTACCCTTACAAGTGCCGACTTGGAGTTGCGGAAGATATTGAGCAGCTCTGCGGACGAAATCTTGCCGGCCTGTTGGTATTGCTCTATTGCCATGCTTTTGAGGTCGGGATATTTGTCGTTCTTGAGGAATTTCGTCCATACCTTGTAGTTGTTGGCGGCGAGAAGTTCATTGATGTTGCCAACGGCAGGGTCGGCAGACACGAAAGAGAACGTGGGGTCGCCGATAACCTGGGATTCAAGATAGCCGCTGAAGCGCGGGATGAATCCTACGTTTGCGCCAAGACCCAAAAGCCCCATATAGCGGTCGCTCCATTTATCCTGCAATACGTTTACGGAGTTTGCGATTACGGCAACTGTCTTGCCGGGATTGAAGATGTATTCGTTTGCGATGCAGTCATCAAGGTGGAACGAGCCTGTGAAGCAAGCGTCGATCATAACCACGCGGCAGTTTGGCTTGTAACCATGAGCCTTGAAGTCTGCTATGGTAAGGTCAACGTCGGCATCGTCAATGGAATCTTTTTTTACAACTTCCGGGTCGTAGGCATCGCTAAGCCACGAAGCCGGGACATCCATGAACTTGAGAAGCTTCGTTATGGTGCTGTCCTTGTCCTTGCCTTTGTCGTCAACGGCGTGGTGAAGATTGGCGCGGAGGTATGCCTTGATGAAATCTTTTGCCTGTTGGGGAGAATTGACTTCGGGCAGTCCGTCAAAATATTGTGTGTCGGGTGCGCCGTGGTGGTGGAGAATGGCATAGTCAAGTTCGAGCCGCTGAAGCTCGTTCATGAGAAGGTATTTCGTTACCGGCTGTTGGTCGTGCGATATATAGCCTATGCCGTTTTTCTGTTGCAAAAGCCATGGGAAATGCTCGTAAAGCCCGAGCTTCTCGTCTATGCGCGCCATTACCGAACCGGAAACATAACCGTGTCCGTTGAAATAAATCATTTGGTTCAGCCTGTTGTTGCTGCGTTTTTCAGCCACGACCTTCCTTAGGTAGGCGCGCAATTTCTCATAGCGGCTTGTCCCGCCGGCATCTGTGGGGCGTATGCGCCCGGAATAGATTGTCGGACGCAGATACTGTCTTGACTCTGCCTTTAGCGAGTAGTAAAAGTACGGCTTCACGGAGTCTTTGTCAAGGAACTGGAATTTCAGCCCCAAATCATCATAGAACCTGTCGGAGGGTACGGACGATTCGCGCCTGTCGTTTATTTGGTTCATCTTGAATGCCGATGTCATGTGCTGCGCATCGCGTATCATGGCAACAGGAATGTCGCCGAGGAGTGCAGTCCCCTCAATGGGGAACGCCTTTTGGGAGTGCAGCCGTGTCAGTTCGGCGCGGATGGAGTCTGGAACGCCCCATTTGTCCTGCACGATAAACACTTTAAGACCGTTAACGTCTTCAATGGCCTTGGCATATTCATTTATTTCGCTTTTCGCTTCCTGATAGCTTTTGGGGTCAACCACAATGGCGAAACCTCTTTTTACAGCAGCGGCGGATTGCAGCGAGGCGCAAAGCGCGATGACCGTCAGAATGCTGTTTATAATTCTATTGTGCATATTGCTGGGTGAAATTGTTATGTAGTTCTTAATGTTTGTTCTATCGGTTGTTCCACGTTATGCGGTTGTAGGTCTTGAGAGCCTCCTCACGCACGGCTTCGCTCTGCGAAGAGTCATCGCTAAGCTGTTTTGCTGCTTTTGCTATTGCGGGGGCTTGGTAGGAGTATTTGTACCAGCCCATGGCTTCAAGCAGCGTGATGCGTCTTGCATCGTTCTTGCTTTCCTTGATAAACTTCATCATGTCGGGGATGCGTGAATGCGGGCAGTAGAGCCTCATGCAGGAGGCACTGAACTTGAATGCCTTGTCGCTGAGAGTGTCGGCTATTATTGCGTCAACTTCCTTTTCCCAATAATTTCCGTATTTCGATATAATTTGGTAATGCTTTGCGCCAACGGAATCCTTGTCCACATAATTTATCTTTGGCCAAATTTCGTTGTATGTCCTTTGCAGCACGTCCTTCGGAAAAAACTCCACAGCCATTCTTGCATCGGTTTTCACCCTTGCCGAAGTGCTTGGGCTGATCCATGTAAGCATCAGCGGTTTTGCAAGTTCCTCGCTGCCGTTGAACTTCATGTAGTTCATGGCAAAACGCTGCACCATCTCGTATCTGTCCTCTGCGGCAACGGCGATTCCTTTCACGAAGTCGGCGTTGTTGAAGCGCGCAAGCAGTTGCAGGGCTTGCATTCTCACTTGGTCGTAAGGAGATGTTTTCAGCAGTTCGAGCAATTTTGAGGAGCTGGCTTTGCCGTTCCAGTAATCCTGTGTAAGTTGCCATACCATGCCATCGGCTGTTTCGCTTTCCTTGATGCCGGTTTCGAGAGCGAAGCAGAATGTAGGGTCGCCTATTATATGGCTTTCGAGAAGTTCCTGCTGGTTGTTCACTTCCCCGATGGTATGTCCGAAAGCAAGCAAGCCGAGCATACGGTCGTACCACTTGTCTTGGATAACATTGACGCTGCCCCCCATACAGGCTACGGTTTTACCGTTTGAGAAAATGTACTCGTTGGCAATACAGTCATCGTTCTGGAATGCGCCGTTGAAGCACGCGTCGAAAATCACTATGCGCGAATTGGGGTTGAACTTGTATTCCGCAAAATCGGGGAGGTGTAAGTCGCGCATCTTCTCGTCATACTCTTTTGGCATATCCTTGTGTTCCTTGCTCAGATATTGCGTGTCGAAATCCCCATGATGGTGGAGCACGCTAAGGTCAAGGTCTTCCCTTTGAAGTTCGTCCATGAGCGAGAACTTTATATATTTGTCTTGGGCGTAATCAACGTATTTCACAGCTTCTCTTGTGCAATTCTTCAGCCAAGGGAAATGCTCGTAATACTGTATTTTCTCGTCCATAACAGCCACACGGCTTTCGTCTATCGAACCCGAGCCAGTGAAGTAGAAAATGCGGTCGAGTTTGTTGTGGGCGTTCTTTTCCGCCACAACCTTGCGCAGGTACCTGCGCAGTTTGTCGTAGCGGCTTGTGCCTCCGGCATCAGTTGGACGTATCCTGCCCGAAAACAAATTGCTGTGTATGTACTGCTCCGACTTGCCTTTCAAAGAGTAATAAAACAGAGTTGACGTGCTGTCTTTCTCCAAAAAGCGGAACTGTAGCCCGAAGTCGTCATAAAAACGGTCGGAGGGTACGCTCGACTTCTCTTTGGGAAAACTCTGGCTCATCTTGAAGGCGGATGTGAGGTGCTGCGCGTCTCTAATCATCGGGATTGGAATGTCTCCGATGAAAACCACGCCCTGTATCTTGCCTTGGTAATACATACTGCGCAGACAGGAACGTATAGAGTCGGGTACTCCCCAGCGGTCAACAATGGTGTAAACCTTCATTTTGTTCACGTCCTTTATTGACTTTGCGTAAGCCTCCACTTCGCTTTTGGCCTCGTTAAGGCTTTTCTGGTCAATAATAATTGCAAATCCTTTTGCTGCTTTCACTGGCTGCAAAAGGATGAGTGTAAGGGCAAGTAATGCCGCTGTTTTTCTTATCGTCATAATTTGCGTATCTTGTCTTGCTGATGGTTTACAGGGTGAGGTTCAGTCCGAAATCCATGTATGCCTGCGACTTTCCGTCATAGCGTTTGCTGTATTCGTTGTCGCCGTTGTAGAAGCGGCACGAGGCTTTCCCGTAAACGGTGAGCCATGTAGGGGTTTTGTAGAGGCTTATGGGAATGTTGAGAGCCAGACGCACGTTGAAACCTGCCGTTTTTGCCGTGGCATATTCAAACGACGGGGCTGTGTATTCGGAGAACAGTTTGTTGCGTACTGTTCCGAAAGTCGGCGTTCCCAATGTTGTGCGGTAGAACGCGCCCACTGTACTTTCGAGCCTGAGTTTGTTTATGTCCCAGTTCTTCGTGCCCTCGGCAAGAACGTTTGCAATGGTGTATTGCTGCTTGTTTGCGTCAAGTTCGTACTGGGTAATGTCTGCGTTGTAAACCCCGAACTTTGCGCGAGCCGACCAATCAGGCATTTTGCCTTTAAGCCCATCTATGCGGTATTCCAAAGACGCATCGGCGTATGTGGCTTCGTGGTTTTTGTCCTTGCTCAATATATTAAAATAAACAAGGTTTCCGTGTTCCGTGTCAACCTTGCGTTCCTGATCATACCAAAAGCCTTCGCCTTTGTTAAGTCCCGCGCTCACTGAAATATTGTGGCGCAGTGCGGCTGAGCCGAACGTGAGGCGGTCGTAGAGCGACAGCTTGTTGTTTTTGTAGTCTCCGCCTTTGAAAGTGTAGGTGGAGCCGCCGTCTTCCGCATTCTCCGTGTTTGTGTTGAAGCCGAGTTCAAGCAGGTTCCCAAATTCTCCGAGCTTGGCGTTCCATTGCGCGTTCACCCCAAGGCGTGTGCCTTCGTAGTTGCGTTTGCCGCTGCCATCATCGTGCGATGTGAAGGTATGGTAGTCGCCCATGCCCTTCATAAGGAAATAAACATTGTTTATAAGTCCGTTTATAACGGCGTGGGACATATCCGAGCGGAAAATGTCAACGTCTGCCGAAAGTCCCACGCTGTGGCTGTCGGAAAGTTTGTACAATGCGCCCGGATTTACGAGAAAGTGCATCGAGTTTGTTTTCGGGCGCGGGTCTTCCTGGTCGGAGAGACTTCCTGTTGTATATTTCAGTTTCAGACCGGCAATGAAATTGTCGTTAAAGCGGTATGCCGAACCCATGTGCAGGGTGAACTCCTCGGTGTTTGCGTTACTGTTAATGGAGTCGCCAAGAACAAACGGGTTTTCAGGCGTAGTCATGTACGAGTTGTTCCATTTGTGCTTGTAGTCCTTGCTGTTTAGATACTTGATATTGCCGGACAAACTGAATTTGCCTATTTGTTTAAGTCCGGAAATGTCAAGTGTGAAGTCATTGTGCTTGCTTGATTTGTCAACAGCGTGGAACGCACCTCTCTCAAAGTGTCCATTAAATGTAATGTCGGCCAGAGTTTGAACCTTGTTGAACGAAAGTGCCACCGGATTGTGGCTTTCGCTGTAAATGTTGTTGAGAAAGTTAAGTTCTTTGTAGTTCAGTCGGTCTTTGCGCGTGTTGTCGCTGTCCGTTACTGCGGCTTCAATTTGTGTTGAAATCGCGAAGAGGGTGATAAAGAAAAAAACTTTTCTCATTTTGTTGTGGATTATGGTTTGTTTTTATTTGAAAAAGCAGTGGGGCGGCGGTTTATATACCGCCCCACTGCCGATATTGGCTTTATAATACTATTCTTCTGTAAGCGGTTGGTTTGTCTGGAAGTCTTCCGAGGAGTTGTTGGTGTCCTGGTAGTACTTGCGACCGTTCACTATGTTTGAAACCTTGCGGCGTTCGCACTTGCCGGCGTAAGCATCGCTACAAAGCACGCCCTGCTTGTCGTCCTTCGGGAGGAAGAAGCCATAGTGTTCGCTTGCGTTTGCGTTCCAAACGTCAACAGCGTCAAGCACATACTTCGAGGGAATCATCATATATTCCTGCGATCCTGTTGTTCCCGGAGTTGTCTGGAAGTTGTTTGCGTCAGCAGCGAAGTCTTCGGGAGTAACGCCTTCGGGAAGTTTCACGAGTGCGAGAGCGATGGACTGCACGCCGAAGCCCCACATAGGCATATACTTGTTGTTTGTGAAGATAACCTTCAGGTTCTTTGCTGGATTGTCAACCTCCTGTGAATTGTAGTCGAGATAAACCTCCCAGTCTGCGTTGCTCAAGTCGGGGCAGTTGGGATCGTTTGCGTGGTCAGCATCAGCGTGGTTGGCAGCGTCGTTTGCTATTATTATGCTCTGACCCGGCAGGAGAGGATAGTCTGTTCCATTTCCGGGGAATGCAAGCACAGCGCCGTTTGCCATGGGGTAGAGGTCGGTGATGCCGTTTGCCTGCCAAGCGTTCTCTGTACTCTGTCCGGCAAGTGCGGAAGCGAGAATGAGGTTGTCGAGATACTGAACCTCATCGCTGTTGTTCACGATTTCAAAGAAGGAATCCTTGATGTAGTACTGCTTGCCACCAGCGTTGTAGATGGTCTTGAAGATGAGCGTTGACTGATAAGCCTTGCTTACAGGCACGCTGACAGTTGTCTCGCTGTAAACGTTTGCCTTTGCAAGACCGGTAACGAATGCCGTAGCCTCGTCCTTAACCTTACCTGTTACGGAAAAGTCGTAAACGCCCTGTTTCAGCACAAGCGGAGTCTGTGCGCCGGCAACATCGATTGTGTCGTTAACGCCTTTATCGCTTTTGACAATAAGCTGAAGGTTTGAGATGTTTTCGATAGCCAAGCCGTCGCCAAGGCTGAGGCTTACTGACACGGGGTAGGATTTTACACCGCCACCGTTGTCGGAACTGCAGGCTGCAAATGCCGCTGACAAGCCGGCCACAAGCACTGCTGCGAAGATTTTGTTGAAAATTTTCTTCATCTGTCTTTTGTTTTTTAGTGGTTGGTTTATTGTTGTTTTCAGAATTTCATTTTCAGTTCGGCACCGAAGTATGTGTCGGGGTAGAGCGATTGCTTAGCCCTTGTGTTCTTGTTGATGTGGTATTTCTTCATGCCGAGGAAGTTGTTTGCCATAAAGGATATTTCGGCAATTTTGCCAAGTTCCTTTGTGAGGCGGAAGTTGAAGAGCGCCCACGGCTTTATGTTGTCGCTCTTGAATGAGTAGAGCAGATAGCGTCCGTTGAGCAGGCGGTATTTGTCCATATTCTCAAACTCGGGCTTCCAGTCGGTCCATTCGCCCTGACGGTTGTAGAAACCGAGCGGGGACACTATGAACTCGCTGCCGTCGGCTGAAACGTGATACATTTTCGAGCCGCTCTTGCTTTCGTAGATGCTGCGCTGGCTTTCATACCACACCACCTGCATTGTGGTTGTGAACACGAGATTCACTGCCGGAATGTGGGTGATGAAACGGAAATTGGTGTTAACCCTGTCGCTTATCGTTCCGCTTCCTGCGGGGAGCATTGAAATGTAGTCGTAGCCATACCTTACGTAATTAAGGCTTGTTGCGTCCCTCCTTCTCTTTATGTGAAACCATGCGCCGTCAACAACGAGCGATGTGCGCAATGTCTGCCATGTGCCGAAGTCCCACGAATACTCTATGCCATGCTTGTCGGTGCTTGTGGTGTTGGCTGGGCGGCTCCATGTGTTTATCTCGTTTGCCGCCTCGGTTTCCGCCGTGTGTTGCTCGCCGTTGTAGGTATATGTTACCTGATTGTCTGAATACATCAGGTTTGATGCCTGCGGCAATATCCCCTCGGGTATCTTGAATTTGGTGTAGTCAAGGGCTATGAACTGCGAGGTGAAGCCGAACTCATTGCGGTGGCGTTCGCTGAAGAAGTTTATGTAGCCTTTCATCTGTCCTATGCGGGCGTTGATGCCAATTTCCCATTTTGTGCTGCGGGCGGGCTTGAGGTCGGGGTTCTGCGTGTTGTCAACAACCCGCGTTGTCATTACGGCAAGGCGGGAGTTGTCCGCGCCGATTGCGCTGAAGCTCACGTTGTCAAAGTATGCCTTGTCGGGGTAAAGGTAGAGCAGCGTGGGCATCTTGTTCGAGATGCCGAAGCCGCCGCTTATGCTCAGCTTGTCGAATATGCTGTTGTTCTTTTTTGAGAGGAACGTGAACTCGGTGTTCACACGAGGCTCGGCAACGAATATAGAGTTGCGCTTAGCCTTTTCCTTGTCGAGGAACAGGTTCGACAGGCGCACTCCGGCATCGAATTGCAGGTTGGTGGCTCCCATGTTGAATGATGACACATCGTTGAGGAACACTGAAAGGTTGTGGAGCGCGGGAATGTCCTTGAACCTGCGCGGGCGGTACGACTGTGCCTCGCCGGCCTTTGGCGGCAGGTTGAGGTCGAACTTCAGCCCATAGCCCTGATTGTCGTCAAGGCGGTATTCCGCGCCGGCTTTAACGTTTGTGTAGCCCTTGTTCGCCATCTGTATGTATTTGTTGGTCTTCAACTGGGCGAAGATGTTGATAGGAATGCCCTCTATGCTGTAGTCGCTGTAATAAACCTTTGTGAGCATTTTAGCAATGTGCTGCCCGGTCTCCATGCTTCCCGAAATCACACCGTCGGGGGTGGAAATCCTGTCGTGGTGGGTGTCGAGCGTGCGCGCCACCTGTCCCGAAAGGTCGTAGTCAAGTCCCGTGAGCCAGCCGTTGAGCTGAGCATGGCCGTGAATGGAGAGCCTTCCGCCCGTGTTCTTGTTTTTGTAGGTGAGGTCAAGCTCGCTCATCTGCTTGTCGAACTTGTAGTTGTTCACGTTGCTGTAGAACGAGCCGTTGACGTTGAACGTAACGGGGCGGCCGCTGTTTTTCCCGAATACGTTGGAATAGCCCACCGTTCCGGTGACGCGGTCGTAGCCCCGGTATTTGCGGCGCGTGTCGGCGTATGACTGCGACCAGTCCACGCCCACGTTCATCGTTCCGGTGCCGAGGTTGAAGCCTTTGCCGGCGTATGCGAGTTTCGAGAACGGGTCGGCCTTGAACTTTGCCTCGAGCGGGCTGCGTCCGGCCTTGGTCTTCACAACCATAACGCCCGATGTCAGGTTGCCGTATTCAACCGACGGAATGCCGCGTATCACTTCAACCGACTCTATGTTGTCGGCAGAGATTGTGCGCAGGTCCGCGCCGCGCCCGGCTGTGGTCTGGTTGTTGGCATCATCGGCTGTGGTGCTCGCGTCCTTGCCGTTGCGCGTGGGGGCTATGGCCTGCAGGTTGGCGTCGTTGCTTATGGGAGTGCCGTCGAGTATGATTGCCGTTCCGAGGGCGTTGTTGTCATTGCTGCCTATTTCCCTCACGTTTGCCTGTGCAAGGTTGTTGAGCGTAGGGTTTGTCGTGAGTGCGCCCGGCATGAGCTGCAGCATGTCGGCAAGGCTCTTGGGCTGTATGTGGCGCACCGCGTCCTGGTCTATTATCGACTTGGAGCCCATTGCCTGCTGCTTGGCGGTAACGGTTACGCCTTTAAGGCTGAGCGACAGGCGTTCCATTTTCACGTCAAGGCGGTCTTTGCCGTTGCCCTTTATCCTTATCTTGCCGCGCACTTCCTTGCAGCCGAGGCTGGAGACGTAGTAGTCGAGCTCGCCCACAGGGACGTTGGCGAACTTGAAGTTTCCTTTCTCGTCTGTGAGTGTGTACAGGGAATTGTTGAGTACAACGGAGGCAACCTCAACAGGCCTTCCCTCCGTGTCGGTAACGGTGCCTTCCAGTCTGTGTGAGCGGTTGGTTTGCGCATTCGCCGGAATGCAGAATAACAGGGCAATGACGCAAAACGATGTAATTATGCTCTTTATGTCCGAAGCGGTGTTCTTAATTCCCATGTCTGTATGTCTTGTATTTTGTGCAATGCAAAGTTAGTGGCTTTTTACATTATGGGTATAACCATGTATGGGTATTTTGTGTGTGAAAAGGAAAAAACTTTGCATATTGCGATGTTTGCCGTAAAATAGCCGTCTTTTTGCAACCAAACTTGATGTTTTTCCGTTGAATTGCGCGGAGAAAAGCGCACGGCGGGTGGTTTTGCGTGTATGTATGTTTTCGGATTTGGCAATACGGTTTTGGCTAATGCGTACAGGGCGTATGCAATACGCCCGAAATGTGCCGGTTTTGCATTTTAACGGCAAAAGTTTGTAATCTGCGCTATTCTGCCCCGGGTTTATGATTGTGCAACAGCCGAATTCTTTACGAAGCCGCAAATATCACTATGGTTGCGTAAGATGTTGAGTTTCAAAGAAATGTCCGCGCAATGGGTTTTTGCAGTAACGGTTTGTTTTTTAACGCGTTGCAAGGCGCGGAAAAAAGGTCTGATGTAGTTTTAATTATGTCTGATGTAATTTTTCCTACATAGGACATGGTTTTTTCTATGTCCTATGTAGTTTTTTTCCACATCCTATGTGGTTTTATGGTTTTGGGGGAATGAACAGGCGCTTATGGTTTTTCGCCATTTATAGGGGCGCATGGCATACGCCCTTTATGCCGCCGCAAGAACTCCGCCGCGATGTGTTGTTGTGTAAATGCAAAGCCCGCGCAATTCGGGCGTATGCCATACGCCCCTACGGCGGTGCAAATTTCTTATTATTTGTTGTGTATTCGCCGTTTTTTTTTCGGCGGTTACAGATATTCGGGCAGGCGGAACAGCTTGTTGCTGTTGCTGCCTTTTATAAGTATGGTGTAGCCTTTGGGCGTGTCTCTCCTGATTTCTTCTATCACGCCGTCAACGCTGTGGAATGTCTTGAACGGCTGGTGCATCTTTTCAAAGCATCCGCCTACGAGCCACACTTTCTCGAAAGCGTCGCGTGAGATTTCGTCTATGAGTTTTTGGTGTTCCTCTTCGCTCTCCGCGCCGAGTTCGCGCATCTCGCCGAGAATTACCATTTTGTTTGCGGCGTGCAGCTCGGCGAAGTTCTTCAGCGCGGCGTGCATGCTTGTGGGGTTGGCGTTGTACGCGTCTATTATCAGCGTGTTGCTGGCGGTCTGCTTGAGCTGCGAGCGGTTGTTCGAGGGTGCGTATTCCTCAAGCGCCTTGCATATGTCGCCCTCGCCAACTCCGAATTTCAGTCCCACGGTTACGGCTGCAAGCAGGTTGGATATGTTGTAGTCGCCAATCAGCTTTGTGCCCACCTCGTGCCACACGGTGTCTCTGCCCTTCCATTTGAACGATATGTATGGGTCGCAGCTTGTAACTTCACCTGTAACGTCTGGGGTTTCTGCGGCTTTCGTGCCGTATTTGTAGGCTTTCAGCCCTTCGGCCACGCGGCAGAGTATTTCGGAGTCGGTGTTGAGGAATATCGCGCCGCCTTTCTTTTGGCGCAGGTAGTCGTAAAGTTCCGCCTTTGTGTGCACCACCCCCTCGAACGAGCCGAAGCCTTCGAGATGTGCGCGCCCCACGTTGGTTATCAGTCCGTAGTCGGGCTGTACGATTGCCGTAAGCTGCGCGATTTCGCCGCGATGGTTCGCGCCGGTCTCTATAACGGCTATTTCGTGTTCCTTTCTCAGGCGGAGCAAAGTCTTGGGAACACCTATGTGGTTGTTGTAGTTCGCCTCGGTGTGCAGCACGTTGTATTTCCTTGCCAGCACCGCCGAAACGAGTTCCTTTGTGGTGGTCTTGCCGTTTGTCCCCGTAATCTGTATTACAGGGAGCGCGAGCTTTTCGCGGTGCATCCGCGCAATGTCCTGCATTGCCTTCAGGGCGTTGTCAACCACAATGTATCTCTTGTCGCCCTTGGCTGCAAATTCGCGGCGGTCGATTACTGCGTACGCGCATCCCTCCGCCAGGGCTTTTGATGCGTAAACGTTTCCGTCGAAGTTCTCCCCGCGCAGTGCGAAGAAAACAGCCCCCTGGGGGCATGAGCGGCTGTCGGTGGTGATTGCCGGGTGCTCAAGAAAGATTTTGTACAGTTCTTCGGTTTGCATATTATATATTAATGTATATATGGGGCTTGCTCAGTCCCGCTTTTTCAACAGGGTGAGTGCCTCCTTTGTCATGTGTTGCTCGATGTCGCGGAACGGAATTGTGAACTTCGGCGCACCGAGCGAGAACGGCGCGATTTCGTATGGCTGGAAAACGAACGTCATGCCGCCCTGCGACAAATAGGGCGCGGTTTCGGGTATGGGGAAATGCTTCAGCGGGTTGCCGCCTGCGGGATCCGCCCCGGGCTCGGGGATGAGCAGGCTGCGTAAGTTCTCGTCGCTCACGTTGTTTTCGCCGAGGGTTTTCCTGATGTACGAGCGCACGCCCTCGCGCATGAGGTTGCGGAAGTCCTTCGAGGTTGTGTCCTTAATCATGTTCCACCCGAACGGCACACCGTCGTTTTTGCGGAAAGTTATGCCCGACACCGATGTTATGCCGTGCGTCCCCTGTGCGCATTCGGCAAGCGTGAAGTTTAGGCTTATGTAGTTTTTCCTGTTCCCGTCAATCCTGCAGACGGCCTTGTAGAAGGAATGGGGCGCGGAGTCGCTGCCGGCGATGTAGTTTTTGTATTTTGCGTTGCCGTAATAGCTCACCACGCTCGCCACGCTCATTGTGTCGGCGGGAGTCCCCTTTCCGAGTTTCCCCCTTACCCACGCCGCAATGTTCGCGCTGAGCCTCCCGGTTATCGGCGAGGGGTATTCGGCGTGTATGTCCACCGCTATGCAACGCCCGTTTGAGGAGTCGCTGCGGCTGAAGTTTGCAGAATCAACGCAAAGGGTGTCGGGACGCGTGAATACTCGCCTGTATTTCGAGTTCTTGCACGACGAGGCAACGCCCATTGCGATTGCAGCCGCCATGAGTGCGAGGAATGTGGTGCGTGCGCGTGTTGTCATCATTCGGAGAGGGGTTAGTCCGTCGCGTCGCGGAAAAAGTCGAGCATTGCCATAATCTCGTCTTCCGACGCTGTACAGTCAAGCTCGATTTTGCCTATTCCCGAGAGGAGCGTGAAGTTTATAATGCCGCCAGCGTTCTTCTTGTCGTGGCGCATGAGTTCGTACAAGCGGTCGTAGTCCTTGCAGGTGTATGCAATGCTGCCGTAGTTTTGGCGTATGTAGGCAATAGTCTGCTGCATCTGCGATGACGGGAAGTTTTTCTTTGTCTTGCTTAGAAACAGCTCGCACACCATTCCCCACGCCACGGCATATCCGTGAAGCACCGGGCGTTGCTTTGCGAGCGCGAAGCTTTCGAGCGCGTGCCCTGCGGTATGCCCCACGTTCAGAGCCTTGCGTATTCCGTGTTCGTGCGGGTCTTGCCTCACGATATCCGCCTTGATGTCGATGCTTGCCGCCACCATGTCGTGAAGTTCGGCTATGTCGCAGTCGTTGAAGTTGAAGTTCATCAGCTGCGCCCAGTTCTTTTCGTTGCTTATAAGCCCGTGTTTTATCATCTCTGCATACCCCGAAAGAAGATTTTGCGTGTCGAGCGAGCGCAGAAACTCCGTGTCAACAATCACGCGGCGCGGCGCGTTGAACACGCCTATCTCGTTTTTGAGTCCGTTGAAGTTTATCGCCGTCTTTCCGCCAACCGAAGCGTCAACCATTGACAGCAGCGTGGTGGGGACGTTTATGTAGGCAATTCCGCGCTTGAACGCCGAGGCCGCAAAGCCACCGAGGTCGGAAACCATGCCTCCGCCGACATTCACCAGCAGGGAACGGCGCGACGCACCTCCGTTGCTGAGTTCCGTCCATACGCTTGCAAGGGTTTCAAGAGTCTTGTTTGCGTCGGTTGCGCCTATCACAATCCGCACGGCATCCTTCAGCGCGGCGCTTCCTTTGAGCAGCGGGGCGCAAAGGTCGAGCGTGGTTGTGTCGTAAAGCACGAAAACCTTGTCGGGCCTTATTCCGGAAACGGCCTTGTCGAGTTCCGCCGCCGCCTGATGGGACATTATTACGGTTGGGTCAATCATATAATGAACTTTTTGAGCCGCCAGCGAAGTTTTATCTTTCTTAGCAGGTTAAGCGGCTTTCTTCTTATTCTTCCTTTGTAGTTTGCGATGAAATCGTCCACGGCATCAAGCACCCTCGCCGAGTTCTTGCCGTCGCGGTGAGCCTCATGCTGCGAAGTGTATTCGCGTATGTTTTGCATAAGCTCTTCGGGGCGCGAAAGGGCGCGCTCTATCGCGGGGCCAACAAGGGCGGTGTCCGTAACATCGAGCAGGTGCTTGCCCGGATGGGTGTTGCGGTAAGTAACTACGGGTTTGTCAAGCAGCATATATTCCACGGTTATGGAGGAGCTGTCGCAAAGCATTACGTCGCTCTCGCGGAACGTCTCCAATCCCTTGTTCACCTTTCTGAAATCCACGTTTGCGTGCCGCGAGGCTATCCGCCGATAATCCTCCAGCAGTTGCGGGTCATCGAGTTTGGGGTGGAACGTAATAATCCACCGCCACGGCTTTTCGCCGGCAAGGCGGTCTATGGTTTCGCGCAAAGCCCATGCGGAGGTTATTCCTTTTGAGAACGTCGGGGAGTAGAGTATCACCGGCACGTCTCTCTTTTGTTCGGGCGGAAGTTGGCTCGAGAAAAATGCGTCAACCTTGCACCATCCGGTTTCGTAAACCTTGAAGAATTTATACTTGGCTTCAAGTTGTTTGAAATAGGGCGTGCTCGACGGGCCTTGGGTGCAGTATATGTCAAACCAGTTGCGTATTGTGAAGTGGTCGTCTATCTTTTCAATGCGCTTGCGCATGGGATAGCCGTGGAAGACCGCCACCTTGACTCCCGGGAAAAAGTCGTAGATGTAATTTCCAGGCGCAAAGACGGCAATGGGGTTGAAAGCCTTGACTTCATCAAAGGTGCTCAGGCGGCGTTCCTGCGGGGTGAGCAGGTTGTCGCATTCCCTTTCGATGTACCACGCCGCCTCGTCGCCACGGCGCAGTATTTCCTCCTCGAGCGGCCGCAGTATGGAATAGGCGTAGTTCAGCGACGCGAAAAGTAGATAGTGCTTTGCCATTAATCTGACTTGTGGTGATTGTTTCGTAACAGGGCATCTGTGCAGAAGCCCCGAAGTACATTTTGGCAAAGATACGAATTTACTCTTTTCGCTTGGGGATTTTTAACTTAATCTTTGCGCTGCGGGGCGCATTAATGTCAAAAAGCCTGTCATGGATGGCTTGCGCGGAAAAAACACAGGCACACAAAGCGGCAAAACCGCGATGTGTGCCTGTGCGCATGGCGTTTGGGGGCTGCGTCCCCTTGTCAGTCTTTTATCAGGCAGTGCCCCGTCATTTCCTTGGGCTGTTCAAGACCCATTATGTGCAGTATGCTCGGCGCCACGTCGGCAAGTTTTCCGTCCTCCACCTTTGCGTTTTTGTCATCACTGATGTATATGAACGGCACCGGGTTCAGCGAGTGCTGGGTGTTTGGCGTGCCGTCATCATTGAGCGCGTGGTCGGCGTTTCCGTGGTCGGCGATTATTATAACGCTGTATCCCGTTTGCCTTGCGGCCTCAACAACGTCTTTCACACACGCGTCAACGGCAACCACCGCCTTTTCTATCGCGCTGTAAACGCCGGTGTGGCCAACCATGTCGCCGTTTGCGAAGTTCACCACTATGAAGTCGTAAACGTCCTTCTTTATCGACTCCACCAGCTTGTCCTTTACCTCATACGCGCTCATCTCGGGCTTCAGGTCGTAGGTGGCGACTTTTGGCGAGGGTACGAGCGTGCGGTCTTCACCGCTGAAAGCCTCTTCGCGACCTCCGTTGAAGAAGAACGTTACATGGGCGTATTTTTCGGTTTCTGCGGTGTGGAGCTGGCGCAGTCCCTTGGAACTCAAGTACTCTCCCAACGTGTTGCCAACGTTCTCTTTCGGGAACAGGATGTGAACGCCTTTGAAGTCGGCGTCGTATGGGGTCATGCAATAGTATTGCAGGTTGGGGATTGTCTGCATCCCCTCTTCGGGCATATCTTTCTGTGTAAGCACGGACGTGATCTCGCGTGCGCGGTCGTTGCGGTAGTTCACGAACACCACAACATCGCCTTCCTTTATTCTTCCGTCAACGTTGGCGTTCACTAACGGCTCCATGAACTCGTCGGTGTCCTTGTGTTCGGGCGTGTCGCTGTCGTAGCAGTCCTGGATTGCCTCAACGAGGTTGTCAACCTCCTTGCCTTTTCCGTTCACAAGCTGATCGTATGCAACCTTCACGCGGTTCCAGCGGTTGTCGCGGTCCATGGCGTAGAAGCGTCCTATCACCGACGCCACGCTGCCGGTTGTTTCGGCGCAGTGGTCTATTACGGTTTTCACAAAGCCCTTGCCGCTGCGCGGGTCGGTGTCGCGCCCGTCGAGGAAGCAGTGCACGAACACGTTTTCCAAACCGTAGCTTTTCGCTATGTCGAGGAACGCGAGGATGTGGGACAGCTCGGAGTGCACCCCGCCTGTGGAGGTGAGGCCCATTATGTGGAGGTTCTTGCCTGTGTTCTTGGCGTATTCAAACGCCGACACAACTTCGGCGTTCTTGAGTATGCTGCCGTCGGCAATGGCGTGGTTGATTTTCACGAGGTCCTGGTAAACCACGCGGCCCGCACCGATGTTCAGATGCCCCACCTCGGAGTTTCCCATCTGTCCGTCGGGAAGCCCCACGTTTTCGCCGCAAGCCAGAAGCTGCGAGTGGGGATAGTTGGCGTTGAGATAGTCGAGTTCGGGTGTCGGGGTGTTGTAGATTACGTCGCCTTTGTCGTGTTTGCCGATTCCCCATCCGTCGAGAATCATCAGAAGTGCTTTTTTTGCCATGATTATTATGTCTTTAATATTGTCCGTCTTATGTTTCGCACGCAAAATTACGATTATTTTCGCTCATGGCAATTAGGTTTTCGTGCTGGTTGGCAATATCTTGTAAGGCGTTGCGCACAATTCGCCCCACGGCGGGCTGTATTAGCAACTCGCTTTAGCAAAAGCGCGCGCAAAACGGCAAAGATTTTCCGCCTTGCTTGCCAAGGATTTCCGGCAAAAGGTGCGGCTTTTTACAAGATGCTGAAAAGCAACAAAATGCGCGGTTTTATGCCATTCTTGCATCTTTTTTGGAAACCGGCAGAGTGTGCATGACGAAAAAGGTCTGATGCAGGAAAAACTACATGGGACGTAGGAAAAATTACATCAGACATAATCCAGACTACATCAGACCTTTTTGCGACACTTGCAAGCATCTGTAAAACAACAATTTACTCCGCCTCCCACAGAACAACGCAATATTCTGTAAACCAAACGCTTAAGCAAAACCGCGCCGCTTCCTCCCCAAAACAGCATCAGCCCGAGTTTCAAAGTACGGTGCAATGGTGAAATAATACGCTTTTCCTGCCGTTTATTCTTTTAGACAATGCCAATAACTGTTTTTATGATTTTTAATCGTAACTTTGTTGTGCATGGCCATGCACGCAAAAAGCGCACCGTGGCATGAACAACAATTACACAACCATAGAGAATTATGTGCAACACCAACAACAATCCGGCAAAAACGCCGGGCATACGGGAGCTGAAGCAAATTGACGTGATAAGGATAATAAAGGCGATGTGGAAACACAAGACCTTGTTTTTCATAAGCCTGCCCATAGCCTTTGCGCTGTCGGCATTCATCATCGTGTCCGTGCCGAGATATTATTCCACAACCGTGAAGCTGGCCCCGGAGTTTTCCAACATGAGTTCAAGCTCGCTCAACTCCATAGCCTCGTCGTTCGGCATCGACATTGGCGGCACAAACAATTCCGCCGACGCAATTTTCCCGGAACTTTACCCCGACCTCATAGCCTCTGTTGACTTCAAGACAAGTATGTTCAACGTCATGGTGGAGACGCAGGACCACAAGGTTAAAGCCAACCTTTACGACTACCTGAAATTCCACCAGAAAGGCACATGGTGGGACGCGGCAATCGACAACGTGAAGAAGATTTTCAAGAAAAAGAAACCCGCCGGAAAAGGCGAAAGCACAGTGAACCCTTTCTGGCTCACCAAGGAGCAGGACATGATAGCCCAGTTCATCGGGGACAAGATAAGCTGTGAGGTTGACAAGAAGAACTTCGTGATTTCCATAACCGCGACCGACCAGGACCCGCTTGCAAGCGCCACGATAGCCGATGCGGCAAAGGAGAAACTGCAGGAGTTCATAACCCAATACAGAACGCGCAAGGCGCAAAAGGAACTCGACTACAACATAGAGCTGCGCCGCCAGGCCAAGGAGAATTACGACAAGGCCCGCCAGACATACGCAAGCTATTCCGACGCAAACAACGAGGTGATTCTCGCAAGCGTGAAATCGAAACTCGACAACCTTGAAAACGAGATGCAGCTACAGTTCAACACATACGCCCAGCTCAACACGCAGGTGCAGGCGGCACGCGCAAAGGTGATAGAGCAGACACCGGCGTTCACCACCCTGCAGTCGGCAACCGTGCCCCTGAAGCCCGCAGGACCGAAGCGCATGATATTCGTGGCAACCATAACAATGCTGGTGTTCGCGCTCGACACCATATTCGCCTGCATAAAATCGTACTGACGCAATGGCTGAAAACAGGCTCATTGTAAAGAACACCATATTCCTGTACACACGCATGATTCTCATCATGGGTGTTACGCTCTACGCCTCGAGGGTTGTGCTCGACAAGCTGGGTGTGCAGGACTTCGGGCTTTACAACGTGGTGGGCGGAATAGTGGGTATGCTGTCGTTCCTCAACGGAACGCTAAGCACCGGCACGTCGCGCTTCATCACATACGAGCTTGGCGCAAACGACAAAAACAGACTGATGCAAACCTGCCGCACTGCGGTGTTCACCCACCTGCTGCTCGCGCTGCTAATAGTGGCGATACTCGAAACCGCAGGGCTGTGGTATGTTTACTGCAAAATGGTCATTCCGCCCGAACGCTTCCTCCCCACCCTCGTTGTCTATCACATTTCAATATTCGCCACATTCGTAAGCATTGTACAGATACCCTACATCGCGCTTATAATAGCCCACGAGGACATGAAGGTTTACGCATACGTAGGGATTTTCGATGCCGTGGCGCGGCTTGCGGTGGTTCTGTGCCTGAGCTTGGGCAGTTCCGACAAACTTATAATGTATGCGGCACTCACCGCCTTGGCGCAACTGCTGGTGAGCGGATGCTATGCGGCATACTGCATACGGCGATACTCCGAATGCAAGTTCGGCTTCTCGTTCAGCAAAGGAATATTCAAGTCGCTGATGTGCTTTTCGGGCTGGAACGTGCTGGCCAACCTTTCGGAAACCCTGAAACTGCAAGGCTACCTTGTATTGCTCAACCTGTTTTTCCAGCCGTTCATGGTGGCGGCGCAAACCATAGCCAACCAGGTTTCGGGAGCGTTGAACCAGTTCATCAACAACTTTCGCAACGCCGTGAACCCGCAAATCATAAAACTGTACGCCTCGGGGCAATACGAAGAATCGAAAAGGCTAACGATGCAGACCACAGTGTATGTTTACGAGCTGTGCCTGCTCATAGGGCTTCCCGCCATTTTCACAATGAAGACTATAATGGGAATATGGCTCGTGAAAGTACCCGAATACGCCGTGTTGTTCACCCAATACATAATAGTGCAGCGCATAATAGGTTCGTTCGACTCGGCATTCTACACGCCCATGATGGCAGCCGCAAAGATAAAGTCCAACTCAGTGTTTGCCGCCGTTTCGGGCCCGGTGCTGTTTGTTGCGCTGTATTTCATATTCAGGGAAAAAGGCGACGTGATGTGGATGCTCTATCTCGGAGTTCTCGCGCAGTGCGCATTCGGCTTTTTGATAAAGCCCATGCTTCTGGCGCACGACGTGGAGTCTTACAGAATTTCAGATTTCATCCCCTGTTTCGCCACCTGCGCAAAGGTAACGGTAATATCGCTCGCACTTACATTCGCCACCTACAAACTTACGGGAAACAGCGGGGCGCTTCCCTCGGCGGTGCTTGCCGCCGCCTCGGCACTTAGTGTGGCAATTTCGTCATACATATTCCTTGACAAGGCAGCCAAGACCAAAATCAACGCCTTCGTGCTTAAAAAAGTCGGATTATGAAAAAGAAGATAGCCATAATAGGAGGCAGCTACCTCCAGTTGCCCATTGTTGAAAAGGCACAGCAAATGGGACTGGAAGTTTACTGCTTTTCGTGGAAAGATGGGGCTGTGTGCGCAGACGCGGCAGACCATTTCTTCCCTATTTCAATAATAGAAAAAGAAAGCATACTGAAAGAATGCCAGGATGCGGGAATTGACGGCATAACGACAATAGCGTCAGACACAGCCGTGCTGACCGTGAACTATGTTGCCGGGAAAATGAATCTCATATCCAACAGCGACGAATATTCGCAGACCACCACAAACAAATTCCTGATGCGCCAATGCTTTGAGGCTCACAACGTGCCTTCACCCAAATACGTAAAGATTGCGGCAGAAAGCGGCACAGGGCAAGTTTCCGGGCTGCAGTTCCCCGTTATCGTGAAACCCACAGACAGATCGGGAAGCCGTGGCGTGGAAAAGGTTTGCACACCCGAGGACATTCCCGCCGCAGTGGCGAGGGCGCAAAAGGAATCTTTCAACCACGAGGCAATTATGGAGGAATACGTAAGCGGAAAGGAAATAAGCGTTGAGGCAATATCATACGGGGGGAAGCACCACATACTGCAAATAACCGACAAGGTTACTACAGGCGAGCCGTTCTTTGTGGAGCTTGCACACCACCAGCCCTCCTGTCTGCCGCAAAGCATCCAAGACAACGTAAAGGCTGTTGTGCTGAAAGCCCTCAATGCCCTGCATATTGAATACGGCGCATCCCATTCCGAGCTGAAAATAACGGAAAGCGGAGACATAAGGGTGATTGAAATCGGTGCGAGAATGGGCGGCGACTTCATAGGTTCCGACCTCGTAAGGCTTTCTACAGGATACGATTTCCTGAAAGGAGTTATTGAGGTGGCATTGGACACGTTCTCCGAACCTGTTATAAGCAGACACGATTATTCCGGCGCGTACTTTCTATGCAAAGAGACCGAATGGCTGAAGAAATACATTATAAATAAAAAGGACTACCCGCAAATAGTCAGGGCGGAAGTAACCGACCCCGAACTGCGCAACATAGAGTGCAGCGGAGACAGAAGCGGATACCTTATATACCAATCACACGAAGGGAGGCTTGAATTGAAATGAAAACCGCAGACAAGAGAATAGTGATTTTCGGGGCAACAGGCACAGTGGGGGCATACGCCGCACTATACCTGAAGGAAATGGGATACGGAGTGGTCGCCACAGGACACAGGAAAAGCGACAACGGTTTCTTTGCCGAACACGGAATAGAATACCATTCGGTTGACATATCCAAAAAGGAAGAGTTCGACAAACTACCCGACAAAGGCATATTCGCCGTTGTGCATCTGGCGGGAATGCTCCCCGCAAGGATGAAAGGCTATAATCCGCAAAGCTACATAGACACCAACATCACGGGAAGTCTGAACGTGCTTGAATATTGTGCAAAGGTTAAAGCCGACAGGATTGTGTATTCCCAGTCAATATCCGATGTGAACTACCTTTGCGGAAGCAGTGAGCCAATTCCGTCTGACGCAAAACCGGGTTTCCCGCCCAACAACGACCATTCTGTTTACGCCATCTCGAAAAACTGCGCCGTTGACCTGATACGCCACTACAACGCCAAATACGGCATTAAATATTACCTGCTGAGGTTTCCCAACATATACCTCTACCATCCCAACCCGATGTACTATGTTGACGGCGTGGAAAAGTGGCAGGGCTACCGTCTGATGATACAAAAGGCGATGAACGGAGAAACAATTTCCGTGTGGGGCAATCCCAACAGGGTTCACGACGTTGTATATGTAAAGGACTGCTGCCAAATAATAAAAAAGAGCATTGCAACCGAAACCGCGCCCTGCGGAATGTATAACGTTGGGACAGGCATAGGCACCACATTGGAAGACCAGATAAAGGGCATCGTGGAAGTGTTCACACCCAAGGGCATGGAAAAGCCGGAAATACTCTACGACCCAAGCAAGCCCGATGCCACGGAATACGTGTTTGATATGTCGAAAACCGAGAAATACCTCGGTTACAGAATGAAGTACAACTATATGGACTACCTCCTGGATTTCAAAAAGGAAATGGAACTGCAAAGGTTTGAGAAACTCTGGGGCAGGGACAAATATTTAAGCAAAGAGAAATGATAAACTTCAACAAGCCTCACCTCACGGGAAAAGAGGCACACTATATGTATCAGGCTGTTTTCAATTGCAAACTGTCTGGAAACGGTGATTTCACGAAAAAGTGCCAGTCGTTCTTTGAACAACGCTACGGCTACAAAAAGGCAATTCTCACCACCTCCGGCTCAGACGCTTTGGAAATGGCGGCAATATTGTGCAGCATAAACCCGGGCGATGAGGTAATAGTGCCGTCTTACACTTTTGTGTCTTCCGCACTCGCCTTTGTGAGGGAACGCGCAAAGATTGTCTTTGCCGACAGTTGCGCCGGCAATCCAAACATTGACCCAGACAAACTTGAGGAACTCATAACCCCCAAGACCAAGGCTATTGTTGTGGTTCACTACGCCGGCATTGCCTGCGACATGGACAAGATTATGGACATAGCCCACCGCCACGGCGTACTCGTAGTGGAAGACAACGCGCAAGGGCTTGATTCTTTCTACAAAGGCCGCCCGCTGGGAAGCATCGGAGACTTGGGATGCATAAGCTTTCACGAGACAAAAAACATAACGGCAGGGGGCGAGGGGGGGCTGCTTGCCGTAAACGATATACAGTATGCGAGAAGAGCGGAGATTATCTGGGAAAAAGGCACAAACCGCGCCGAGTTCTTCAGGGGCATGGTGAACAAATACGGCTGGGTTGACACCGGCTCGTCATTCCTCCCCTCCGAAGTGAACGCAGCCTTTCTGTTGGCCCAGCTCGAAGAACTCGACACAATACAAAACCGCAGGAAAATGCTGTGGGACATCTACCACGAAGAACTCGCGCCGCTTGCCGCAAAAGGATATTTCACGCTGTCCGACATTCCCGAATACGCAACGAACAACGCCCATATGTTCTACATCGTGTGCCGCAACATAGACGAACGAAGCGCACTGATAAGTTTTCTGAAGGACAACGGCATACAGGCGTGCTTCCACTACCTTGCGCTTCACAAGAGCGAATACTACACAACGCACTACACAGAACGCCCAAATCTGCCCAACTGCGACCGCTTTGCCGACTGTCTCGTGAGAATGCCTATGTATTACGAGCTGAAAGAGGATGAAGTGAAATACATCACGGACAAAATCAAGGAATTCTTTTCCTGCAAGCAATGAAAAGCCTGAACATTCTGTTTATCTCGAGCTTTCCGCCCGACCATTCGGCAGGGCTGGCACGCGACTTCATGCGCGCCCTCACCCTGCACGGACACAAGGTGGACTTCCTCACACGCTACGATTTTCCTGGACAAAAGGAAAACGAGTACAATATATATTCTGAAAGGGTTTCGGACAAAATAAGAAGATTCTGCCGCAACCATCCCGTGATGCAGAAATTCAGGTTCATGCGTTTCCTGCTGCACAAGGACAAAATCTATCCCGGCAAAAACAGCGGGATAATAATCACCAACCTGCAAGAGGACGTTTCGCCCGTAAGCACAAGCGACCTGCTCGCCAAAATAAACAGGCCCTACGATGCCGTGGTTACGCTTTTCTGGCAGCATATGCTCACCACCGTAACGCTGAAAGCAATATACGACAAGCTGAAATGCCCCATAATAATAAGAAGTGTCGATATGTTCACGTTCACAGGCGGCTGCTTCTATTTCATGGAATGCCGAAACTTCCTAAAAGGCTGCGGATGCTGTCCGGCACTGGCGAGCAATGACCCCAATGACCAAACCGCAAAAAACTTCCGCACGAAAAAGGAAATGTACGCCTCGATGAACTACGCCATAGGGCTGAACACTTGGATGCAACGCTTTGCCCTGCCCACAGGGCTTTTCGACAAGCGCAGGGTTATATCCACGTCTGCGGCGGTTGACGAGAACCTTTTCACAAGAATGCCCAAGGCGCAATGCCGCAAAGAACTCGGGATAAGCGGCGACAAGACATTCGTGCTGTTTGCCCGCCACGCCGACCCCTCCGCCAAAGGAAAAGGCTTCGACTACCTCATAAAGGCTGTAAACCACTTTGCAGCCAAACTCAACGAAGAACAAAGGCGCAAGTGCCTAATTGTGCTGGCGGGAAAGACCGAAGACAAAAACGAAAGCGGCTTCTGCATCGACACGCTGTACACCGGGCAACTGTCAAAGCAAAATCTGATAAAGGCGTACAACGCAAGCAACATTTTCCTTAGTCCGTCAATCGACGACGCAGGTCCGTCAATGGTGAACCAGTCCATAATGTGCGCCACCCCGGTGGTGTGCTTTGAAATCGGCACGGCGATAGACGTGATAGAAAACGGCGTGTCGGGCTACAAAGTCGGAATTAAGGACTACAAAGCCTTTGGCAACGCAATATACACCATATATAATATGCCGGCGGAAGAATACGGCAGACTTTGCGACAGCACGCACAAAATGGCAATGGAGCATGACTCACTCGAAACTTTCGCGCAAATGATAGAAAACACCTGGCAGCTTCTGAGCAGGGAAGAAATGAAAGTCTGACGTAACATGATACAGATTCTCGGTTTGCTACTCGTGGTGTGCATAGCCCTGTCGTTCGTGGAATGTTTGGGCTACAGGTTCAAGTGTGAATGGAAAACCGTTTACATTGTCTTGGGCTGCATACTGATTGCCTATGCCGGTTTCCGCCCCATAGGCTTCGACCACGACTCCACGGTATATGAGGACGTATTTTCCTACTACGACAAGCCGAGATACATTCTCATGATAGAGTTCTCCTTCCGCTACATCTGCCAATTCATACAGTGGCTTGGCGGAAGCGTGAGGTGGGTTTTCGTCATATATGCCTTTGCAGGGGTAACACTCAAGTTCTGCGCCATCAGGAGGCTTTCGCCGTTCTACTTCCTCCCGCTTGTAATCTATCTTGGAAACTACTACATCTATCACGACCTGACGCAGATAAGGGGTGGCATCGCCTCGGGCATATTCCTGCTCACCGTGCCGATGCTCGCAAATGGGGAAAAGGCTAAATGCGCCTTGTTGTGGGCTGTGTCGTTCTGCTTCCACATTTCCTCGCTGCTGTTCTTCCCCATGCTGTGGCTCAACAACAAGGATCTTACGCGCAAGGGCAAATACCTTTTGGCTTCGCTCGTGCCGATAGGCTACATGATATATTTCACCCACATAAACATCCTTACTTACATTCCGTTTGTTGGAAAGAAAGTGGAAATCTACCAAACGCTCGCCGAGAAAGGATCCGGCTCCGAAATCAACGTGTTCGGCATGGTGTTTCTCGTAAAGATTGCCATATTCCTTTTCACGCTGCTTATGTACGACACCATCAGACCCTCAAACAAATACCTGCCCATACTGCTCAAGATTATGGGCTGTTCGGTGTTCGTGTTCCTGCTCTTCGCCCCGCTGCCGGTGCTGTCGTTCCGAATAAGCGAGCTTTACGGCATTGTTGACATAATAATATACTCCAGCCTGTTCTATACCGTAAGGCAGCGCGCGGTGGGCGCGTCAATAGTGGGCGTGGTGGGGCTCAGCCTGTTTGCAATCAACGTTTTTTACATGAAGCTTTTGGAAAATGTGTAAGGGAAGGGAAACAGCAAAGCCGCAAAAAGGCAACACCGCCATCGTTACGGTTACGTACAATCCCGACAAGGATTTCGCCGCAAACCTTCTGCAATCCCGCAGCGTGGCAGACCTCGTAATTGTGGTTGACAACGGTTCCGAAAACATCGACTTTATAAAGGAAGCCGCCCTGTCGGCGGGTGCGCAACTCATAGCCCTCGGGCAAAACACGGGAATTGCCGCCGCACTGAACACCGGCATCAAGAAAGCCCTTGGCGCAGGAAAGGAATGGGTTCTGACGCTCGATGACGACTCATTCCCCGAGAGCGGCATATTGGAAGCCTATGCCCATGTGCTGGAACAATATCCCGATGCGGGGCTTATAGGCACGGTATTTTCGCAAAGCGCAGGCAAACATCCCGAAGCCGCAGAAAGCACAACAATCATAACATCCGGCACACTGCACAAGGCGGAAATCTTCAGTGCAATCGGCTTCTACACCGAAAAACTTTTCATCGACTGCGTTGACTTCGACTTCGTGATACGCCTAAGGCTAAGCGGCAAGTACAAGGCTGTAAAAGTCGGCAAGCCGCTCATAAGACACCATCTTGGAAGCCCGATGAAAAAGTTCGGTATCCTGTCGTCAAACCATTCTCCCAAGCGCAGGTATTTCTGGGCAAGAAACACCGTGTATCTCAACCGCAAATACCTGCTGAAACTCCCGCTCTGGATTCTGAAAAAAGACCTTTTCCTGCTTAAGGACACGATTGGGATAATTATCGTAGAGCAAAACAGAATGGAAAAACTGAAATGTATAATCAAGGGAATCCGCGACGGTTTCCGGCTGTAAAACCATCTGCGCGAAAATATGATTTCGGTTTGCATTGCCACATACAACGGCGGACGCTTCATCAGGGAACAGCTCCGCTCCATCCTAAGCCAACTGTCCCCCCGCGACGAGATTGTAATCTCTGACGACGGCTCAACCGACAACACCCTGAGCATTGTGCGCGAGTTCAACTCACCGCTCATCAGGGTTTTCACAAACAACGGGCAACATGGCTACACGCCGAATTTCGAGAACGCGCTGGCACACGCAAAAGGCGATTACGTTTTCCTGTCCGACCAGGACGACATCTGGGAGCCGCAAAAGGTGAAAGTCTGCATGGAGCATCTTAAAAGCTGCGACTTCGTAATCTCCGACGCCACGATGGTTGATGCCGGAAACAGGATTATCGCCCAATCGTTCTGCGCCGAAAGGCATTCTAAACCCGGACTAATCAGCAACCTCATACGCTTCAGCTATCTCGGCTGCTGCATGGCGTTCAGGAAAGAGGTGCTGCGCAAGGCACTGCCATTCCCCCCCAACCACAAATGCTGCACCCACGACAACTGGCTCGCGCTTGTCGGGCTGGCGTTCCACAAAACCGTTTTCCTAAACGACAAACTCATACGCTACCGCCGCTATGGAGACAACACGTCAGCCGCCGGACTGAAAAAAACCACAAGCGCATGGTTCAAGCTGAAATACCGCCTGTATCTTGTATATTGGATCTTGCGGCGCATAAGCCACAACAAAACACTTTAACCGAAGATCAGCGGAAAGAATGAATGCTGTGGCAAATGTTCCAAACCTTTTTCCCGGCGTTGGGAAAATGCTTCAATTGGGAAGCGAGTCAGAACACGAGATTAATGATTGGAAAAATTGCTCTTACAGACGATAAAGCCGCTGTTCCACGCAAGGCGGAATGCCGTTTGGGGGCGTTTTTCTAACATTCTGATTATCACAATTTTACCGCAAACCTTCCTTCTTTTATAACAATCTGTTTTACAACGCATTGCAAGGTGCGAAAAAAAGGTCTGATGTAGTCTGGATTATGTCTGATATAGTTTTTTCTACATCGGACGTAGTTTTTCCTACATCAAATGTAGTTTTGGCGGTATTGGTTTTGCGATAACTGTATGTGGAATTAACTGTTTGCTTATTGCATATTGTATATATGTAGGGGCGTATGGCATACGCACTTTGCCCCGCCGCCCAAACCGCACCGCGAACTTTTATCGCAACTTTGCAAACCTGGCGCAATTCGGGCGTATGGCATACGCCCCTACGGCAGCGCAATTCATTTATTAATCGCCACTTATATATTCGCAGCGCACGCGGTATAAATGTTTAATCATGTTCAGATTCCAGAAGTGCCTTGTTCTGAATTTAAGCCGCATATTGTTTTGCCGGCATCGTGTGCTGACACAAAAAAGCGCGGTCTGCACCATGCTGTGCAAACCGCGCTATGTATCTTATTTGGGATGTTTCCTACTTCAAGCCTTTGAGCTGGGTTGTGGTGAAGGCCATGTGCCCGGGTATCAGCCCCGTGGTCGCCGACCATTGCAGCTTGCCGTCCGCGCTGTAGCAGTAGAGCGCGCCGGGTGTCTTGTAGTCTTTCGCGTCAGCCACGAAAATCTCCTTTGTGTCGGGATTCACGGCAACGGCATACGGCATCACAATCCTGCTGTCTGTTCCGTCGGTTATGAAACCTGCTGCTGAAAGTTCCTTGGTCTTGGTGTTGTAGAGCGAATACGAGTTCGTGGCCTCGTATGTGGGTGCCTTGTATTCCACGCCTATTATATACAGGTTATCTCCGGCTGTGGCGATGGCGGAAACGCGTGTGTCGATTGAGTCGCTCAATGCCGCAGTCTCCGTGTTCACCACATATATCTTGGAACTTACCGTGCTGTAGTTTCCTGTGGAGATTACATAAAGGTTGCCGTCATTGCCGAGAGCCACCTTGCCGAGGTTAAGCCCGGCGTCGATTGTCTTTTCAACCTGCATTGTCTGCGGGTCTATCACGTTGACTGAATGCTCGTAGTTGGGGTACATATACCCGCCCGAATTGGCAACGAACACCTTTCCGTTGGCAAAGGCGACGCCCTCGGGCTGATAGCCCACGGTTACGGTGCTTTCAACGGAGTTTGTGTTGAGGTTTACCTTATACACCGAGCCTTTGGTGGTTTCCGATGTCTTGTCGGTGGGGTCGGCATACGAGGACACATAGGCATAGTTGCCGTCGAAGGTTATGAAGCGGCACGCGGGGATGTCGATGGAAGCCACGTGCTTGCCTGTCTTTGCGCTCATCACCTCCACAAGGTTCGAGCCGTTCATCACGGCATACACCTTGCCCTTGTAAACCTGGATGTCGTTTCCCGTGTCGCCAAGTCCGAGCGTTACGTCCGGGTTTATGGTCGGGAAAAGGTTAAGGTAATAGTTGCCATTGGTGTAGTCGAAATAGTCCAGCGAGGACTTGTTCGTTCCCATTGCGCCCTCGTTGAGCACGAAAACGCCCTTTGAGCTGAGGTTTTTCTGCGGTGTTGCAACCGTTGTGCCAGTGATGTCGATTTTCGGCGTGTTGTCATCATCAGAACAGGCAGTGAACTGGAACGCCGCCGAAAGAAGCAGTGCGGCAATCGCGCTTAGGCGAAGGGATTTCTTTAGATCTCTCATGTTTTTATATGTTTATTGATAAAGTGATTTTATAGTTTCTTCCCGGCATGGGGTAGCACCTCACCACATCGTAGTGGCGGTTGAGCACATTGTTCACCGCCAACGAGATTTTCGCCTCCGCCCCCATGAGCGAAAGGCTGCGGTTTACGGCAAGATCGTTTATGCAGTGGCTGCGTATGCAGTTGGCGGGGATGTTCGCGCTTGAGTCGTAACGCCGTCCTGTGTACAAGAAGCTGTAGTCCGCACTCCATTTCCTCCACGCCACATTGGCTACGGCCGAAGCCGAATGCTTGGGTATGTAGGCTATCTGCCCCTTGTAGTAAGGGCTGTCTTTGTCGGAGCAGTCCATTGAACGCTGCCGCGTGTACGTGGCTTTTGCGCCTATGTCCACGCTCCCCAATCTTACAGCCGTTTCCACCCTCGCCTCAAGCCCGTGCACCACAACCTTCCCGAGGTTTGTCATCGTCCAGCGGAACTGGTTTGTTGTCGGCACGGCTATGATTTTGTCGGATATGCGGTTTATGTACCCGTCAAGCCTGACTTCGAGGTTTTTCAACGCCCTCCCCTCCTTCGGTACACGCCATGAAACGCCGCCATCAAGCTGTGTGGCATATTCGGGTTTGAGGTTGGAGTTGCCTATAAAGGTGTAGTACAAATCATTGAACGTGGGCACGCGGTAGGAACGCTTGCAGAATGCGCGCAGCGTAAGTCCGGGCAAAAATGCGGGACGCCACGCGGCAAACACGGCTGGGGTAAAGCCTGTATGCCCGGAGTTTTTCCCGCCGTTGCGGTTTCTCACGCGGTTGCCGACGTATGTAAGCAATGCGTTTCCTTGAAACTCAAAATCCCCAGTGCGAGCGTTTACTGCCGCCGATGCGAAAACGCTGTTGCGCAAAGGCTTTGCAAACTCGCGTAGGTCGGCATTGAGCGCGTCAAAGGCATAATCGGCAGAAAGAGATGCCTGTATGTTTTCCGAGAAATCGTATTTGTTTGCCGCCGAAACATACACGCCGCTCTGGTGGTAGTGGTTGTTTATGAACATAGCCCCCTGGTCGCGGCGCGGGTCGTAGAAATAATGAAGGTAGTCGTATGTGAGCTTTGTGTTGACAAGCAGCGAATAATTGCCGAGGCGTTTTGTGAACGCGCCCTGCACAAAAGTGTTCACGTCCCTTTGGCGGTCGATGTGCGAAAGGCGGTTTCTCACCACCGCTCCGGGCAGACCGCGCCGCGAGGAATAGACATAGCCCCTTGCACGCCAGTTCCCGCCCGGAATGCGACCGTAAAGCGAAGCCTCGCCCCGCAGCACGGTTATGTCGCCGTTGCGCCGTGTGGCGGTGGTGTCGTATCCGCCGTCCAAATGGTAGCGGTATTTGTATCTGCCGTTTGACGTGAGCCACGCCGCGTCAACCTGCAAGGCCGTCTTTTCCGACAATTTTTGTTCCCAAAACACCTCGGGCGAAAATGTGCCGAAAGAGCCGCCCTGCACCACGGCACGCAGGTTATGCGCCCTGCCGTGAAACTCCGGGCTGCGTGCGGCAATGTCCACATTAGATGCCGAAGCGAAATTGCGGGCCGGCTTGAAAATGCCGCCGTTGCCGCCGTTGCTCAATGTTATGCCGCCCACATTCGCAAGCGAGAGCCTTCCGAGGTCAACAATGCCGTTTTGCGCGTTGGCAATCTCCACCCCGTCATAGCTCACAGCGGTATGTTCCGTACCCATGCTGCGCACGTCTATGGTTTTAAGCCCGCCTATTCCGCCGTAGTCCTTGAGCTGCACGCCCGAGAAATAACGCACGGCATCGGCAACGCTGTACGAGTTCATGCGCCTCAGGCTTTCGCCGTCAAGGGTCTGTTGCGAGGTTATCGTGTTGGCATTGCGCTGCCCGCTGACCACCGCAGCCGGCAGTGCCGGAGCGTCAAGAGTGTCGCGCAAAGCGTTGCTTCCCTGCGCATACGCGCCGGAGACAAAAAACACAGACATATATATAATATACTTCCTCATTCCGTTTCCTCCATGATAAGCTTGGCCCTAAAAGAAACGGAACACGCACGGCAACACTGGCGATGCAGGCCACAGTACACCGCCTCTGGAAGAACGCACAAGGCACATCCTCCCGAATGTTGTCCGTTCCCGTCCTCGCAGGTGCCGAACATTATGGGCTGCGGCAGGTCTTCTGGCTCGTCATGTCCCGCGCCTTCTCACAGCCAAAGGCTGCAATGGCTTTCGTGCCTGCCGGCACGGCGGGAAATCACCCTCTGGGGCGTAACGCAAGGCACACACGGCACTTTGCGAAAGACACACAGCAACGGGATTGTGCGGGATTCCCACCCGCTTCCCTTTTAATCGCGCACGGAACAAAAGCCCGCGTGCGAACCGCAGTCACTGCAAAGTTACGGATATTAGTCAGAAAAAATGCCACGCCCACAGGAAAATCGCCACAAATCATGCGGCGGGAAACATTGCCGTATCATGAAAGCTTCTTGCAGTACACATTTGTTTCCTTTATCTTAAAACCCACAGACCTATAAAGGACATTAGCAGCAATGCGCGTCGGGCGGGAGGTGAGCATTACTGTAACATTCCCGAGCGACTTGGCGTAATCCATTGCATAATTCACCAGAAGTTTTCCAAACGCCCTTCCACGAAATTCAGAATCCACCACTACATCCTCTATCCACACCTTTCGACCTGTAGGGCAAACGTAAACGCACACACAAAGCATTCCTATGATTGCACTTCCACACAAAAGCAGAAACAAATGGCTTGTATCAGAACTAACCAAGTTTTCAAAATCGTCTCTTGAAAGTACGCACTCTTTAGTACTCAACTGTCCCAAAAGGCAATTCACAGCCACAAGGTACTCTTCCTTACATTCACGCACTTCAAAAACTCTGACGTTTTCCACAGGAAACAGGCTTTAATCCTTACAAGTCTGACACTATTTTATTCCACGCCTGTTTATGCTCATACTTTACAGCCTTATCTGAAGCCAACAATCTTGTATAACCATCAATGAAATCCGTCGGATTGTCCAGCAAACGAAGATAGTATTTCAGTGTCGGAATAATGCCATTTATAACCAACTGGCAATTATATATGTTCTTTATGCGATGCACCTCGTGCATTATCTTTTCCCGTTCTTCCTCCAATACAGGCTTTGTTGATAATATATAATATCTGGAAATATGGCAAGTTTGTATCTTTTCCTTGGCAACTTCCACTATATCATACGACACAGGTATGTCGAATTTCACCTCTACTGCCTCATAAGGTGTCCCGTCGCTATTCACAACGTCTATGTCGCCTTTTCTGCCGCTTCGTGCATCCGCAGAAGTATGACTTTCTAACGGAAGTAACTTCTTGTCTTCATACCTTTTCAATTCCCTTACCAAATTCTCATATATGGCATAAAGAGCCAACACCGGCAATCTTGAAGCCCCTTTACAGTTATATTTACAATAAAAATGTTTTTCCAACAAAGCGACAATCTCGCTTATTGGGAGGTTTTGCGGGACTGCCAAATCGAAGCGGTTTTTATTCCTTATAAGAATAAGCCCTTGAAACAAGTAGTCCACAATTTCCATACACAGCCCGCTTTCCTGTATTGCCTTTAAGCAGTTTATAAAAGCAAATTTGAGTTGGCTCGGATTTATTGCACCCGTATAATTCTCATCATACGGCACCTTTTGCTCCAACGACCGCGTTAACCATCCGCTTTCGCGCATACAAGGAAAACCGCACTCTTTCAAAAAAGGAGTTACATAATGGGTGTCAAACGTTCTTCCAGAATATCCACCCTCAATGCTGCACTGATGTTTCCTAATATCTTGTTCTGGATGGAGGAACTTATAAATTGCACTTGTCATAACAACAGTCAACACCCCTTTACTCTTTTCCGCATGGGAAAGCACCACATCAAGGCCTTTTTTTATTTCTGCGGGTAAATCTGAAACGATCTCTTGCTTGTCGGATATTTTCTTTGCCGAACTATTATACAGGTCTCTTATGGCGGAAGCTTCGTTCATAACAGTTGTTCCTTTATTTGTTTTGCTATTTCTTGAATCATGGGAACGCAAACAGAATTTCCGATCTGGCGATATTGTTCAGTAATGCTTTTTGAACGGATGAAATTTGCAGGAAACCCCATCAGCTTATAACATTCCGTTATCGTCAGTTTTCTCACACGGTTTCCATCGTAAATCCAAAATCGTCCGGAAGTCTCCTGCGAAGGAAGTGCCGGATGGATTCCGTCTATAGAGTATATTCTGTTGGGCTGCTTATGGACTCTCGACAAGTTTTCCGTTCCGGGACGGACGCCCGCTTTACGTATTTTTTTATTACGATACCCTACAAATATCAACCCCGACGGTTGCTTCCTGAAAGATTCCAAAATCGTATAAGGCTCGTGCAAATACTCAAACTCCGTGGTATCTTCATCCAATATATCGCGCAATATCGTGCGAGGTCTTTTTTCCACCTTGGAGAAATCGAACACTTTGCTTTCATGGCCAATAACAATAAGCCGTTCCCTATTTTGTGGGACACCAAAATCCGAAGCATTCAAAACCTTATAAGAACACTTATACCCCAGATGTTCCAAACCATCAAGTATAGTTCTCAATGTGTTACCATGATCATGATGCACCAAATGTTTTACATTTTCCAAAAAGACTACCTTGGGCCTCTTGTATTCTATTATCTTGAACACATTATATATAAGTGTGCCTCTGGTATCTTCAAAACCTTTCATTTTCCCCGATATGCTGAACGGCTGGCAAGGAAAACCGGCTGTCAACACATCATGGCCTGGTATCATCCACAATGGGATTTTTGTTATATCGCCAAAAGGAAGCTCCCCATAGTTGGAAGCATATACTTGTTGTGCAGGAACATTAAAGTCTGAAGAAAAAACGCATTTTCCTTTTTCCCTTTGCAAGGCAAGACGGAAACCACCAATGCCAGCAAACAGGTCTATAAATGAAAAATCTGAAACCGCAGGAGGCGGAAAAGGCACATCAACCTGCAAGTCAAACAAGGGGAACATCTTCGTTCCATATGCAAGTGCAGTTTCAGACACACAGCAACCCTCCTTCTCCATGTTATATTCATAGGCTTCCGGAGATTGCAAACGATGGGTCAAATAAGCCGCATCATTTTCTGAAAAGCTCGAATATATATTTTTTACCGCTTCCGAATATTTGTCCATTTACCGTTGTTCGCCATTTTTTATTTATTGCAAATTTACTGTATTTTCGGTACAAAAAAAAGCAAAGCTTACTTTTTGAAATTCCTATGTCAAGCCAAACGAGTAAAATCATGCGGCGGGAGTTTGGGCGTTGCGGAAAATAGTAGTAACTTTACCGCAGAATACGAACAGGCACAGTCATGAACATTTCATTTTTCCGCAACCTTGCGCTGATTGCCGCCATTGCGGCATACGCGCCATGCCGGGCGCAAAGCAGCATCAAACTTCCGCAGCCCGACAAGTCGCTTAAGACAACCCTCATCGACGCACTGCAAAACAGGCAGTCTTTGCGCAGCTTCTCCGACAAGGAGTTCAGCGACCAAGACCTTTCAACCCTGCTTTGGGCGGCAAACGGCATTAACCGCGAGGACGGCAAACGCACCGCCCCCTCGGCACTCAACAAGCAGGACGTTGAGATTTTCGTCATAAGGAAAGACGGCGCATACTTTTGGAATCCGCAGACCAACACGCTTGAGCGGCGCAGCGACCAAGACCTCCGCCCGGCTGTGGCACGCGGGCAGGAGTTCACCGCCCAAGCCCCACTGTCGATAGTGCTTGTGAGCAACGGCGCGAAGTTCGGCGACATGCCCAACAAGTTCGGGCTTGCCGATGCGGGTTATGTGAGCCAGAACATCTGCCTTATATGCTCCGCCGCAGGATGGGCGTGCTGCCCGAGGGCGACAATGGACAGCGCGACACTTGCCGAACAGCTTAAACTCACGCCCAAGCAAGTGCCGATGCTCAACAACACGGTGGGATACAAGAAAAGCGCGGAATGACCCGCGCTTTTTTCATTCGTAGTCGTCAACAGTGTAGTTCACAAAGTCGAGCATGGGCTTCATGGTGCGGAATATCTCCACCACCCTGTCCTCCCAGCCCAGCGAAAGCAGCAAGCCGTCGTCCAGCGGCGTGGAGACCGAATAGTTCTTGGGCTGCAAATAGCGCATATAGGGGAAATCCTTGGGAAAGCCCTTGGGCGCGGTTTTCAGGCGCTGCTCCCCTATGACGGGGAAAAGGCGCTTGAACGCAGGGCTTTCGACAATGGCAGAAAACTCCTCCACATTGTCAACAATGCTCTCCCTCACGGCTTTGAGCACCTTTGAGTCCATGCAGTAGCTTCCGCCCGCCGCCAAACTGTTGTGGGGCTGGAAATGGATGTAATACCCGCCGTGAACCGACTTTTTGCCGTGTGCGTTGATGTACGCCCCCATATAAACCTTGTAGGGGCGTTTGTCGTTGCTGAAGCGCACATCGCGGTAGATGCGGTAGGTGCAGTCGGAGGGCGAGAGCCGTCCCACCCCGGGATCGAACCCGGAAATCCGTGCTATAAGTCCCGCCACAATGTCACCGAAGGCTTCTGCCGCTCCGTCGTAAAGGCTGCGGTTGGCCCTGAACCAATCGCGGTCGTTGTGTTCCGTTATGCCGTCAAGAAATTCAAACACCTTCGCGCTGCGAGGGTCAACTTGTTTCACTGCCATTTTGCTTTCATGTAAAAATGTTCACCAGTTTCAAGGCACAAAGCCCGGATGCAAAATTAGCAAAAAGCAGAAAAATACGACATATTTGAAATTTTTCGCACAAATCGCTTGTCAATTCAAAACAAGTCCGTATCTTTGTATCTTCCCCCGATACCAAAAGGGGCGGAGACAAATAAACTTTTACATAACAATTAAAACTAAGGGTCATGAAGAAAAAATTTATTTGCACCGTTTGCGGTTACGTTTACGAAGGTACGGAAGCTCCGAAAGAATGTCCGATATGCCACGCTCCTGCATCGAAATTCCAGGAAGTGGACGAGAGCGAAGAACTGAAATTTGAGACAGAACACGTTATCGGCGTGGCAAAAGGCTGCGACGAGGAGATGATAAAGGACCTGAACGCGCACTGGCAGGGAGAATGCGGCGAAGTGGGGATGTATCTCGCCATGAGCCGCCAGGCCGACCGCGAGGGCTATCCCGAAATTGCGGAGGCGTTCAAGCGTTATGCCTTTGAGGAGGCTGAACACGCAGCCAAGTTTGCCGAGCTTCTTGGCGACGTTGTTTGGGACACGAAGACAAACCTCGAAAAACGCGCGGCAGCCGAATCGGGAGCCTGCTCCGACAAGTTCCGCATTGCCAAGCGCGCAAAGGAACTCAACCTCGACGCAATCCACGACACCGTGCACGAAATGGCAAAGGACGAGGCACGCCACGGACGCGGCTTCAAGGGTCTGCTCGACCGCTATTTCGGAAAGAAGTAAGCATAAGAATCACGAAACACCGACCAAGGATATGGTGCGCCCAAAAGCGCACCATATTTTTTTGTTGCAAACCCGTTTCCGCCTTAACCGCGCAACAGTCGCCACGCACATCCCGGAACTTGTTTGCCGAAACCGCAAAAACTACATAGGACACAGGAAAAACTACATCCTATGTAGAAAAAATTATATCAGACATAATCCAAACTACATCAGACCTTTTTTACGCCGCTTGCAACCTATTGAAAAACAAGTGCTTGCAATATTCTTTAAGACAAGCGCAATTTTTTGTTTATCAACTAATTGCAAAATATGCGCACGCTACATAAAACAGTACCTGCGGCAAGTTGCCCCCTCATTGTGGAAAGCCTGACACATGGTTTGACACCACGCTGCTTTACAGTTCTCCCGCAGCCCTAAAATGGTTCAGCGCGGGGTTGGCGTACATTGTAAGAATGCGCCCGCGAAGGAAAGCGTTGTCCTTGTTAGGCAAATCAATCTTTTCAATCCGCGAGGCCATGTATTCCTCAAACTTTTTTTTCTCCCCCTCCGTATATTCCGAAGCGAAACGCGAATTGCCTCCCAGCAAGTCGGCTGCAATGTAGTTTGCAGGGTACAGCCTGTAATGAGTGAAGATTTCACTGTCGATGTGGCGGGCTATGGTTTCGAACAACTCGCTTTTTTTCATGCTGCGGTCGAGCGTCGCGAGCCAAGCGTCAATGCACGGCGCGGGAGAATAGTGCACCCTGCCCTTGTAGCCGTATATGCCCGTGCTCATGTTAAGCAAGTCGTTCTCACGAGTCTTTACATAATCATGATTGTCGCGCTTCATCTGGAATTCCACCGCTTTCAGGTAGTCGCAGGGGTCGTATTCGTATGAAATGCTCAGCGGCACAATATGCAGTTCCATGAGCCTGTCGATAACATCGCCTTCGCCGCCCATGGCCATCATCTTCAAAATAGAATCTTGTGTGCGGTCATCGGAATCCTTTGCCCTTCCCTCGCGCTGCGCTATCCAGATGTTTTCGTTCTTTTGGCTTATGGCAAAGTGCATATACCGGCTCATTCGCGCGGAACTTGCCAGCATCTCGCGCATTTGCAACGAACGCTGCACTATGAACGACTTGTTGACCCTCACAAGGCGGCGAATCCACGGATAAACAAGCAGGTTGTCGCCTATGGCTATCTCCACGGTACAGGGAAAATGATTTTCGATCAACTTTTTCGAGAGGAAAGCCGAATCAAGCACTATGTCGCGGTGGTTCGAAACGAATGTGTAGCGTTTGTCCGGCTCTATGCAGCCGCAGTCCATGTCCACGCCGTCGGTGCAACTGTTCTCAATCTTTGTTATGAGGTCGTAAATCATCACCTCCTGCACCTGCTGGTTCGTCTTGCACGAGCGGAGCTTTGCGGCAATCATGTCCATGCCAACGCCGGGAAACAGCTGCGAGACCACAGCGGTGAACTGCGGGTCGGAAAGCAGTGCGTCGAATGCGGCGGGAAGTTCCTCCGGGGTGTAGGGGCGGATTTCGTCAAATTCTTTTGGTATGACCATAATCCGTCAACGGTTTTCTATACAATCCTCTATTATCTCGGCAAGCACACAACCTATGTCCTTCCCGTCAGCCTTTATTTGCTGCGGGATGAAGCTCGTTGCCGTCATGCCGGGGGTGGTGTTTATTTCGAGCATATTAATCTTCTCGTTGCCCTTTTCGCCTGTAAGTATATAGTCTATGCGTATAATTCCACGGCAACCGAGAAGCTCGTAAATGTTAAGCGTTTCTTTCTTGACGCGCTCCGTCGTCTCCGTCGAAAGGCGTGCGGGGGTTATTTCGCTCACCTGTCCGTTATATTTTGCGTTGTAGTCGAAAAACTCGTTCGCAGTTACAACCTCCGTAATGGGGAACACGCAGCTTGCCTTGCTTGTCTTGTAGCATCCGCAGGTTATTTCCGTGCCTTTCATGAAAGCCTCCACCATAACTTCGGGGCTTTCCGCCATGGCCTTCTGTATTGCCGGCTCAAGCTCGTCAGCCTCTTTCACCTTTGTAACGCCGAAGCTGCTTCCGCCGGCGTTGGGCTTTACAAAACAGGGCAAACCCAGCCGCGCCACAATCTCTTCGTTTGTGTGGCGGCGCACCTGGTTTTTGCGCAGCAGCACACTGTCGGAAATGTTCACGCCCAAAGAGCGCAGAAACTGGTTGAGCGCGTATTTGTTGAAAGTCATGGCCTCCACGAGAACGTCGCTTGTGGAATAGGGCATGTCTATAAGGTCGAAATATCCCTCTATTATACCGTTTTCTCCGGGAGTGCCGTGGATTGTTATGTATGCGAAGTCGGGGCGTATGCGTCTGCCTCCGTCCGAAAACGAAAAGTCGTTGCGGTCAACAGGCGCGGACGTGCCGTCGCCAAGGTGGGCGTTCCAGCTCGTTCCGCGCACCTCTACGATGTAAGTGTCGTATGGCTGGTTTTCAAGAAATGACTTTATGCCCTGCGCACTGCGCATCGACACGTCATGCTCGGAGGAATCGCCCCCCGCCACAATTGCTATTATACGTTTCATATTATTCCTTTTTTGCGCGAGCCACGCAAGCCATAACGCGCCCGCCATGTTTTTTCCTTTTATTCATTCCCTATCTTGCCGAAGCCTCCGAAAACCTTTCCCATTTGTCAATGAGCGATTTCAAATCCTCTGGCATCGGCGCAACAAAGTCCATTTCCTTTTTAAGTGTTGGGTGGAAGAAGCCGAGAGTGGCGGCGTGCAGAGCCTGTCGCGGGCAGAGCGAAAAACAGTTCGTCACAAACTGCCTGTAGCTGCCCGAACTCTTGCCGCGTATAATCTGCGCCCCTCCGTAACGCTCGTCGTTGAAAAGCGGATGCCCTATGTGCGTGAAGTGTGCGCGGATTTGGTGCGTGCGTCCCGTTTCGAGGCGGCACTCCACAAATGTGGTGTAGCCGAAACGTTTCAAAACCTTGTAGTGCGTAACCGCCGTTTTCCCGATGCCGCTGTCGGGCGGGAAAACGCACATCTGCAAACGGTTTCTCGGGTTACGCGCAATATTCCCCTCTATTCTCCCCTCGTCGCTTCCCGGGTCGCCCCACACGAGAGCCTCGTAGCGGCGGCGGGTTGTCTTGTTGAAAAACTGCACACCGAGACTTGTCTTCGCCCCGGGCGTTTTCGCCACCACCAAAAGCCCCGAAGTGTCCTTGTCTATGCGGTGCACAAGTCCCACGGCAGGGTCGCTGGGGTCGTAGCCCGGGTTGTCCTTCAAATGCCACGCGATGGCGTTTACGAGTGTGCCGGTGTAGTTCCCATGTCCCGGATGAACCACCATTCCCGCCGGCTTGTTGACAACTATCACATCGTTGTCCTCATAAACTATGTCGAGCGGGATTTCCTCGGGTTCTATGGTGTTGTCGTAGCGCGGGCGGTTGAGGAGAAGCGTTACCACATCGCCGGGCTTTACCCTGTAGTTGCTCTTCACGGGGCGGTCGTTGACGTGCACGAACCCCGCCTTCGCCGCAAGCTGTATGCGGTTTCGCGAAGTGCCGGGCAAATGAACAAAAAGGAACTTGTCTATTCTCAGAAGCTGCTGCCCCTTGTCGGCAACCATCCTGAAATGCTCGTACAGCTGACCGCTTTCGTCCCCGTCGTCATCGAGAGCGTCGTCGCCCTCATAGACATCGCGGAGACTACTCCGCCAAGACTCCTCCATCATGCGAATTGTCGTCAAAATTTATCTCCTCTCCGTATTCCCATTCCGTTGCAAGCGAATCCTCCCCGCTCGTGTCGTCGTCCGTAAGTCCGTTTCCAACCACAAGTGTAAGCACTGCCGTTACCGACACCCTCATTCCCGCAACCACGTTCATGCCGTTGCCCTTTACGCCATACACCCATTCCTTTTCGCCGTTTATGTATTCGGGGGGAGTGAGTTTGAAGCCGAGGGCCTCAAGGCGCGACTGCGCCTCGCGCAGCGAGCTGTTGTCGGCAAGGTCGGGCATCACGATTGTCGGGGGCAACGCCGCGTTCAGCGTAAGCGGCACTTCCCTGCCCGCCTTCACCTTTGCGCCCGCATCAACGCCCTGATCGAGCACGGTGCCCGCCGCCTGGCGCGGCACATAGCCGGAATCGCCCACCACGCACACCAGCCCTGCCGCCTCAAGCCTTTTCTGCGCCTCGGCGTATGAAAGTCCCTTGAGCCGGGGCACGGTTACTTCCTCGCCGTGGCGCGAATAAATGTCAAGCCCCTTGAGCGTGAGAAAAATCAGGAGCGCAACCACAAACGCCATTGCCAGCAGGTTTCCCCACAGGTAGCGGCTCGTGAGTTTCGCAAACAGTTCCTTCAGTGTCATGCGCGGTGGCGTGTAGCTTTGGTTTGCCTTGTCATGCGGGCAAAGGCTTAAAACACAAAAGAAGCAAAGGCTTGAGTTCCCAAACCCCCACTTCTCTCAGTTGTTATTGCGGATGAAGTCCGGAACGCTTATTTCTTTCCGTGAACTTCGTCAGAAACCGTCAGCTTCTTGCGTCCCTTTGCACGGCGCGAAGCCAGCACACGCCTGCCGTTGGCTGTCTGCATACGGCTGCGGAAGCCATGCTTGTTCTTTCTCTTGCGATTGTGAGGTTGATATGTACGTTTCATTGCCTTATATATTTTATTTTAATTCAGAGTTCACGCGTCCTCCGTGGAAAGACGCACTTTCGGGCTGCAAATTTAGTGCTTTTTTTCTATCCGTCCAAAGCGCACGCAATAATATTGCCGTTCATTTGCAATTTTTTACGCGCCAAACTGCATAATCAGCAAGAAAATCATAACTTTGCACCGCTTTTGGCAAGCCGCCCCGCTTTTCGGGGCATACGGCAATAGAACACAATAAATTGAACAAATAGATTATGATCAAATCACAAGACATCAAAAAGGGCACCTGCATCCGCATGGACGGCAAGCTCTATTTTTGCATCGACTTCCTGCACGTGAAGCCGGGAAAGGGCAACACAATCATGCGCACAACGCTGAAGGACGTTGTTTCGGGCCGTGTGCTCGAAAAGCGTTTCAACATCGGCGAAGCCCTTGAGGACGTGAGGGTGGAACGCCGCCCCTACCAGTTCTCCTACGCCGACGGCGACCAGTACCACTTCCTCAACCAGGAGACGTGGGACGACGTGGTGATTGAGCGCGGACTCATCACCGGAGTTGACTACATGAAGGAGGGCGATGTTGTTGACGTTGTGAGCGACGCGTCAACCGAGACAATCCTCTACGCCGAAATGCCCGTGAAGACCGTCCTGAAAATCACCTACACCGAACCCGGACTCAAGGGCGACACAGCCACAAACGCAACAAAGCCCGCAACCGTGGAAACCGGCGCGACGGTGCGCGTGCCGCTTTTCATAAACGAGGGCGAGACGATCGAGGTTGACACCCGCGACGGCTCATACGTAAACCGCGTTAAGTAACCGCAGACCACAAAATTTCTTTTCATAAGCTTTCCCCGCATTCTCCCTGGAGAGGCGGGGATTTTTTGTTTTGCCGCAGCAACTCCCGACAAAGCACACAACGTCTTAATAGCCAGACATTTGCCCTTGTTTCCGCATTTCCATATATCTTGTTGGATTTCAAGTGTTTGCAAAGGCGGAAATTATGTCTGATGTAGTTTGGATTATGTCTGATATAATTTTTCCTGCATAGGACATTGTTTTTCCCATGTCCCATGCAGTTTCCGGCATAATTGCCGGGGGCACGGCCAAGCCCCAAATGCCGCCGCCCAAACCAAGGAAAAACTCCGCCACCCATTATATAATATGTATGAAATGCGCCGCCGGCCGCTGTATTTCCTGCGGATTGCGTATATTTGCATAACATATAACGTTTTTCACCAATCAACATATCACGGAAATCAAGATGAACCTCCAATTTTTCAAACTCGCAGGCATCATGGCCTCAACGGTCATGGCCTTTGCCGCATACGGCCAGATAACCCCCGAAAGCCTGAGGGTCGAGCACCTGAGCGAGAACATTCTCATAAACACCCCTAAGTCGGCGGACGAGAACCCGCGCTTTTCGTGGATAAACAAAGCGGCCGCCGGCGTTACGGGCGAGGAGCAGAAGGCATACCGCATCTGCGTCGCCACATCGCCGCAGGCCCTGGCTTCGGGCAAGGCCGACGTATGGGACAGCAAAAAGGTGAAATCGGCAGACTCATACCTCGTTGACTACCGTGGCGGAAATCTTAATGAGGGCACCGACTATTACTGGCGCGTAATGGTTTGGAACGCAAAAGGCAAGGCTTCCAAATGGAGCGGGACGCAAAAGTTCACAACAGGCATCGACACATGGAAAGCGCGCTGGATTGGTGCGCCGTGGCAGGGCGAGGAGGCGCAGTTCAACCTCAGGACAGGGCAGTGCATGGCGGAATTCCCTGCCGTGCCATACCTGCGCAAGAGTTTTGACGTGAAGCCCGGAATACGCTCCGCCAAGGCGTTTGTTACAGGTCTCGGCTATTTCGAGTTCTTCCTCAACGGCAAGAAAGTGGGCAACGACCTTCTCGTGCCGAACTTCACTAACTACACGTCGCGCCCCGACCTGATACACCGGCAGGGAATATCGCTCGATGAGAAGTCTTCGGGCTTCCGTGTGTCCTACCTGCAATACGACATCACCAAGCTGCTGCGCGACGGCAGGAACGCCGCCGGCGCAATGGTGGCGTCGGGATATTTCGACACAAGGGTTGACCGCCTCGCGGCGTTCGGCTCGCCGAGGTTCATCTGCCAGATAGAGATAACCTATGACGACGGCAGCAAACAGATTGTAGTGAGCGACCCGTCGTGGAAAGCCCACAAGAGCGGCGTTGTGCACTGCGACATCTACGACGGCGAGAGATATGACGCGCGGCAGGAAGTGAGCGGATGGTGCGACGTCGGCTTCGACGACAGCTCATGGCAGAACGCCGTGGAGAGAAAAGCCCCCGAGGGCAGGCTGGTGGCTTTCGACACCAACCCCGACAGGGTTACTGAAACACTCAAGCCCATCGCCTTCAAGAGCAACGCCGACGGCAGCTGCACTATCGACTTCGGAGAAATGATTTCGGGACACGTGCGCCTCAAGAACATTAGTGGGGAAAAGGACAAGACAATAAAGATAAAATACGAAAGCGCATACGCGCAGGAGGTGAGCTACACGTTCAAGAACAGCGCACCCGTTGACTACGCGCCGCAGTTCACATGGTACGTGTTCCGCTATGTTACAATATCGGGACTTACCCCGACTGCCGACCAGATAGTTGCCGAAGCCGTGAACACCGACATGAAGGTGAACTCGGAGTTCACAACCTCGAATGAATTGTTCAACAAAATAAACTACGTTTGGCAGCGCACGGAGAAGGACAACATACACAGCGGCGTGGAAAGCGACTGCCCCCACCGTGAGCGCATTCCCTATACAGGCGACGGACAGGCTGTATGCTCCACGGTGATGCACAACTTCGACGGGGCGGCGTTCTTCCGCAGCTGGTTCAACTCCATGCGCGACGCGCAAGACAGGGAGACAGGCTATGTGCCCAACGCCGCACCCTGGTGCCCCGGCGCGGGCGGCGGCGTGGCATGGGGCGCAGCCATGAGCATAATGCCGTGGGAATACTACATGAACTATGGGGACAAAAAAGTGATTGCCGAAAACTACGACGCGTCCAAACGCCAGATAGAATATATGATGACGTGGGTGAAGCCCGACGGCACCATGCACCAGAGCCGCAAGAACGCAAAGGACAACAGCGACTGCTACTGGATGAACCTCGGCGACTGGGTGCCGCCGTTCAAGTTCCCCGCCGACGAGAAAGTGCACACATACATTCTGTGGCGCTGCGCCGACAGGATGAGCAAAATGGCAAAAGTGATGGGCAACGCGGCGGACGAGAAACATTACCGCGACCTTGCCGACCGCACACGCAACGCATACGACAAAGTTTATTTCGAGAACGACACCCTGGGATACGGCGACTTCGGCTGCAACGCCTTTGCCGTGGAAATGGGACTGGCGGAAAAACGCCCGGGACTGAAAAACATCCTCGCACATGAAATAGGCGTGAGATACAACGGACACCTGAACTGCGGATATATCGCACTCGAGGTGCTTTTCGAGGGGCTGGCAAAAATCGGGCTCAACAACCTTGCCTACACTGCGATGAACAAGACCGACTATCCGTCTTTCGGAAACATGATCAAGAACGGCGCGACAACACTCTGGGAGCAGTTTGACGGACAATACTCCGAAAACCACCCGTTCCTCGGCTGCTGCCTCACATGGTTCTACCGACAGCTCGCAGGAGTGAACTCCGACCCCGAAGCTCCCGCATACAAGCACCTTATTGTGCGCCCGGTGCTCGCAGACAGCCTTGAAAGCGTGAGCTTCGCCAAGATGTCGCCCTACGGACGCGTGGCAAGCAACGTGAGCCACACTTCCGACAGAGTGCGCATAATAGTTGACGTGCCGGTTGGCTCTAACGCCACCGTATATGTCCCCGCAGCCGGAATGGAGGCTTTGTCCGTGAACGGGAAACCCGCCAGGAAAGTCAAAGGCGTTGCCTCCGCCGAAAAGACCGCCGAAGGGTTCACCGTAAAAGTGAAACAGGGGCATTACGAAATAATCGCAGCAAAAAACTAACCGTTGCGCGGCCTGCGTAAACGCAATGCACACACGCCGCGCCGAACACTGGCAAAATGAAGGGGCTTGTTCCTTATACGTTAAACCTTGGCGGCTCGCTGATGAACCTCGGCGAGCCGCAAGTAATGGGAATCCTCAACGTAACTCCCGACTCTTTTTACGCGGCTTCGAGAACCTTTGACACGGAGGCCATTTCGCGCCGCGCAAGGCAGATTTCAGACGAGGGCGGAACTATTATAGACATCGGGGCATACTCCACCCGCCCCGGCTCCGCCGATGTTGATGAGGCGGAAGAGCTGCTGCGCCTGAGGCGTGCGCTTGCCGCAGTAAGGAATACCGCACCCGGCATTCCCGTAAGCATAGACACGTTCCGCGCCGGCGTGGCCAAAATGTGCGTTGAGGAATACGGCGCGGAAATCATCAACGACGTTTCAGGCGGCGAGGGGGACACGCGCATGTTTGAGACCGTCGCGAAGTTGGGAGTGCCTTACATTCTGACGCACATCGGAGGCACGATTGACAATATGCACTCCGACGCCCCGCTCACCTCACACTCCGACTCCGCCGTGCCGTATATGCAAAGCGTGATGGCGTTTCTCACGGAGCGCATAAACAAATTGCACTCGCTCGGGGCGAAAGACATCATCATAGACCCGGGATTTGGCTTCGGGAAGTCAATGGCGCAAAACTACGAACTGCTTAACTGCCTCGACTTCCTGAAAGTATGGCAACTGCCGCTGCTTGTCGGGGTGTCGAGAAAGTCAATGATATACAAACTGCTCGGCACGGACTCCCCGCAAGCCCTCAACGGCACAACCGTATGCAACACCATAGCCCTTATGAAAGGCGCATCAATTCTCAGGGTGCATGACGTAAAGGCGGCAGTTGAGGCCGTGAAAATAGTAAGGCAAACCCTCGGATAAAGTTTCCTCACCATGCTATCGTTTTCAATAAAGGACATAATAGACATACTGCTGGTGGCGACGCTGCTCTTTTACATCTACCGCCTTATGAAAGAGTCGCGTTCGGGAAACATCTTCATGGGCATACTGATATTCATCATAATGTGGATATTCGTGTCGAAGATTTTCAACATGAGCCTGCTCGGGTCGATAATGGACAAGGCGGTGAACATAGGTGCCATCGCACTGATCATAATATTCCAGGAAGACATAAGGAACTTCTTCTCCTCCCTCGGCACTCACCATTCCATCGGCAAGATAGTGAAGTTCTTCTCGCGCCCGGCGCAAGACCGCAACATTGTCAGCGAAAACAGCATAATCCCCGTGGTGAGGGCGTGTATGTCGATGAGTGCGCAGAAAGTGGGTGCGCTCATCGTGTATGAACGCTACATTGGGCTTGGCGACATTGAAAAAACCGGGGAAATGATTGACGCGGAAATCAAGCAACGCCTGATTGAAAACATTTTCTTCAAGAACAGTCCGCTGCACGACGGCGCAATGGTAATCTCCCACCACCGCATATCATCCGCAGGGTGCATACTCCCGGTTTCGCACGACGAGGACATCCCCCGGAACCTCGGTTTGCGCCACCGCGCCGCAATGGGGATTACGCAGAAAAGCGACGCGCTGGCAATAACCGTGTCGGAAGAGACCGGGGGCATATCAGTGGCATACAACGGCAAATTCCACCTTAATCTCACAGGCGAGGAACTTGAAAGGATACTGACAGAAATGGTTGTGTGAGTTAAAGACAGCAAACCGTCATACATAAACACAATTAATCATTAAATCACACCGCCGCAACCGCACAACACACATCGATAAATAAATTGCACAACTGTGGGGCGCATTGCATACATCCAAATTGCGCGGATTTAGCAACGGTGTGGCGATGGTTTGCATTGCTTGTACGGTGCGGTACGGATCGCAGTGCATATTGCAAATGCAACGCGCCACACAAACGCACAATACCCTTTTAATCAAAAAATGCACCGCCGTAGGGGCGTATTGCCAAACCAACACAGCCTCCTTTTTCCGAATGCCGCGAAAACCACATCGGATGTAGGAAAAACTACGTCCTATGCAGGAAAAATTATATCAGACATAATTCAAACTACATCAGACCTTTTTTGCCCACTTGCAATGCACTGAAAAACAAACCGTTACAATAGCACTCTTTTACACAAACAATTTACTGGAACTCAACGTGTTATGCTATTTGGGGCTATATTTGCAGAACCGTTAGGAATATGCTTTATACTGCAACTGCAAAAAACAAAAAGCGCGGCGGCTTCGTTATGAAACCCGCCGCGCCTTGCTTTATTGAAACCGCCCGAAAAATCAGTCTTTCTTGGCAGTGTTGGTTTTCTTTTCGCGGATACGCGCCTTCTTACCGGTGAGCGCACGCAGATAGTAAAGTTTCGCACGGCGAACCTTACCACGCTTGTTAACTTCAATGTTGTCGATGTTCGGAGAGTTGATAGGGAAGATACGCTCCACGCCCACGGTGCCGCTCATCTTGCGAACCGTGAAACGACGCTGGTTCTGATGACCGCTTATCTTAATCACAATTCCACGGAACATCTGGATGCGCTCCTTGTTTCCCTCGACGATTTTGTATGCCACGGTGATTGTGTCGCCCGGACGGAATGCGGGAAATTCCTTGCCAGTGGCAAATGCTTCTTCAGCAACTTTAATTAGATCTACCATTTTTGTAAATAAAATTGTTTGTTCGTCCCCAACGCAGCATCAACAAGCCACTCGTATCTTCTTGCCAGCGGCTACGCGGAAAGCGGTGCAAAGGAACAAAAAAAAATGGAAATGACCAACTTATTCGGCAATAAAAACAGGGGGCGCGTCATGACGGACTGCCTCTGGCGCACTCGCGGAGAATTTATGCCGAAACCGTAAAAACTACTTCAGACATAATTCAAACTACATCGGACATAGTTTTTTCTATGTCCGATGTAGTTTTATGCACCTGCTATTCTCCGAAAAACAAATGCTCATTCAGTTCTTGCTGCTTTGCGTAATTCCCAACGACCCAAGCTGTTGCAAAAACACACAGAAACGCAGCTCACATTATGCTTTTCCTTATTTGTTGAGTTTCCAAGCCGCCCCGTCCTTGGTGTCCTTCACCTCGAAGCCAAGCCGTGCAAGCTCATCGCGAATGCGGTCGCTCGTTGCCCAGTCTTTCGCCGCCTTTGCCTTTTGGCGCGTCTCAAGAAGCAGGTCAACCGCCCCGCCGTATGCCTTTTCCCTGCCCTCGTTCGAAGCCGCCTCCTTGCGCAGACCGAGAACATCGAACGCGAATGCCGAGAACACCTTGCGCAGTTCCTCAAGTGCGTCGGGAGCGATGGATTTCTGCCCGCCGGCCACCTGGTTTATCAAATGGCAGGCGTCAAACAGATGGCTTATCAGTATTGGCGTGTTGAAGTCATCGTTCATGGCTTCATAGCATTTCCCCCTTATGGCCTCAATGTCCTTCACGGTGATTTCCCCATCGGCTGCGGGCGCAATCCTCGAAAGGTTCGCGTATGCGTCCATCATTCTGTCAAGCCCCTTCTTGCTCGAAGCCAACGCCTCGTTGGAAAAGTCCACCGTGCTGCGGTAGTGGGCTTGGAGTATGAAGAAACGTATTGTCATGGGCGAATAGGCACTCGTCAGTTTCGGGTGGTTCCCTGTGAAAAATTCTTCGAGAGTTATGAAATTCCCGAGACTCTTGCCCATTTTCTGCCCGCCGTTCACGGTAATCATGTTGTTGTGCATCCAATAGCGCACCATCTCATCGCCCTGCGACGCCACAGCCTGTGCAATCTCGCATTCGTGGTGGGGGAAAACCAAATCAAGACCGCCTCCGTGAATGTCGAAATGGTCTCCGAGGTATTTTCTGCCCATCGCCGTGCATTCTGTGTGCCACCCGGGGAAACCTTCGCTCCACGGCGAGGGCCAACGCATTATATGCTCGGGCTGCGCCTTCTTCCACAAGGCGAAATCCGCCTGGTTGTGCTTCTCCCCTATGCCGGCAAGGTTGCGGCTCTCGTTGATTATGTCGTCAAGGTTGCGCCCCGAAAGAACGCCGTAACGGTGCTTCTGGTTATACTTCTCTATGTCGAAGTAAACACTCCCGTTGCTCTCGTATGCAAAGCCGTTGTCAAGGATTTTCCTTACAAGCTCCTCCTGCTCTATTATGTGCCCGGTTGCGTGGGGTTCTATGCTCGGCGGAAGCACATTGAGAGCTTTCATCGCATCATGGTAGCGGTTTGTGTAATACTGCGCCACCTCCATCGGCTCAAGCTGTTCAAGACGCGCCTTCTTCTCTATCTTGTCCTCGCCTTCGTCAGCGTCGTGCTCCAAATGCCCCACATCGGTTATGTTCCTCACGTAGCGCACCTTGTAGCCGATGTGCTGGAGATAGCGGAACACCACGTCGAAAGTTATTGCTGAACGCGCATGACCAAGATGCGGGTCGCCGTAAACAGTAGGGCCGCAAACATACATTCCGACCCTCCCCGGAGTAAGCGGCTCAAACGCCTGCTTTGTGCGGGTGCGTGTATTATAAATTAAAAGTTTCTGAGTCATATCCTGCTTGTGTTTGTTTGCCTCGCGGAGCTTATGCCCGCCAAAAGCAAAGTTACAAAAATTATTGTTAGCCGCATCCCGCCGTGGTTTTGTTTGGCGGCGGAACGGCTATTCGAACAAACTTGGCCCCGTTTCGCCGTTTTCCTCCTCCGCGCTGCTTTCCCCGCTTTCCGTTTCAAGGGGTTCTTCGGGCTTCAACAGCGAAGCAATCTGCTCCACTCCCGCCACGTTGAACGTCGTTACCCTCTTTCCGCGCGCCTTGAAGCTTTTCACGCCCACAAAGTCGCTTGCCTCAATCTCCAACGGCTCGCGGAAACTGTCAGCCCCGCCGAGGGTGATGCGGAAGCGCGAATATTCGTCAGACGAAAGGCAGGCAAGGCGCGACTTTGCATCCTCGCCAAGGAAATTCTGCCTCTTCGACGAGCGTTCAAAGTTAAAACGCTTGAGATAAAGGTAGTCGTTCTGCGCGGCATCGTAAAGCAACGCCGTCCAAACCTTGGATTCGTCATACTTCTCCATTCTGATAATCCCGGGCTCGTAGTGGTTGCTAAGATCAAAGTCGGTGGTGTAAAAAGTGCCATCGTCAAGCACCACAAGTATCCTGTCGCTGCCGTGAAACTCGCCTATATAATCTCCGCATCCGTCAATGTTCAGGCGGTTTACGTCCTTATCGAACCAAATCTTGCATCCTCCGAGCGTGGAAACGCCGTGACTTTTCAGCGTTATGCGGTAAATGTCGTTTTTGGTGAGAGTGTTGCCCCGGCTTTGCCGGCCTTTTATCTGCAACTCGCCGAAGTCGCACTCGAACGCCAGTTTCTTTATTTTCGGGCTCGGTTTCAGCGCAACCTTTATCACCTCCGCCTCTCCGTTGGGATTGGCCGTGAAATAAACCACACGGCTTCCCGGCGTGCCAAGCGTAAGGTCGTATTCGCGGTCGTGGGTAATCGACGTTACGTTAAAGCGTTTGTAGAAATAAGTCCCCGCCTTGCCGTCGCGATACACCACATTGTAAGTTGTGCGCTTGTCGTTTTTGCGGAACACTGCGAGGTGGATTATCTCAACCTTGCGCTTTTCCTTCTTGGACCGTTCGGTTTCCCCCACAAACAGCTTGTCGGCCACGCGGGTAACCTTGTAAGTTCCGTCGCGATAGAAAATAATCACATCATCTATGTCAGAGCAATTCTCAACAAACTCATCGTGCTTCAGCCCTGTGCCTATAAATCCGTCGGCGCGGTTTATGTAAAGTTTCTCGTTAGCCTCCACAACCTTAGCCGCCTCTATGGTGTCGAACGAGCGTATCTCGGTAAGCCGCGGATAGTTTGCGCCGTATTTCGCCTTTATCATGGAATACCAGTTTACGGCAACATCCACAATGTTTTCAAGGTCTTTTTCTATTTTGGCTATCTCCTCGCGGATGCGCGCCATAAGCTCGTCGGCCTTGTCCTTGTTGAATTTAAGGATGCGCTGCATCTTTATCTCAAGCAGCCGCAATATGTCTTCGCGGGTTACTTCGCGCACGAAATCCTTCTTGTATGGTTCGAGTTTCGAGTCGATAAACGCCACCGTGGTGTCGATGTCGGGAGCCTGCTCAAACTGCTTTTCCTTGTATATGCGCTTCTCGATGAAAATCTTCTCGAGCGAGGCGAAAAACAACTGTTCCTGAAGTTCGCCACGGCGTATCTCAAGCTCCATCTTCAGCAGGTGCTTGGTGCGCTCCACGCTGCGGCGCAACACGTCGCTCACCGTGAGGAAATGGGGCTTGTTGTTCTCCACCACGCAGCAGTTGGGCGAAATGCTCACCTCGCAGTCGGTGAACGCATAAAGGGCGTCAATCGTCTTGTCGCCGCTTGTGCCGGGCGCAAGGTGTATGTGGATTTCCGCATTTGCGGCGGTAACGTCCTCAACCTTGCGTATCTTTATCTTGCCTTTGTCGTTGGCTTTCAGTATCGAGTCAATGAGCGTCTGGGTGTTCTTTCCGAACGGGATTTCCGTTATCACGAGGGTTTTGCTGTCGAGCTTCTCGATCTTTGCCCTGACCTTTATATTCCCGCCGCGCATACCGTCGTTGTAGCGCGAAACGTCCACATATCCGCTCGTGGGGAAATCGGGGTAAAGCCTGAAGCCCTCACCGCGCAGACAGTTCACCGCCGCATCGCAAAGCTCGTTGAAGTTGTGGGGCAGTATCTTGGACGACAAACCCACGGCAATGCCCTCAACACCCTGCGCCAAAAGCAGCGGGAACTTCACCGGGAGCGTTACAGGCTCCTCGTTTCTTCCGTCATAAGACAGTTTCCACTCCGTTGTCTTGGCGTTGAACATCACGTCGAGCGCAAACTTCGAAAGCCTCGCCTCAATGTAACGCGGGGCTGCCGCAGAATCATCGGTGAGAATGTTTCCCCAGTTCCCCTGAGTGTCTATCAGCAGGTTTTTCTGCCCAAGCTGCACGAGGGCGTCATAAATCGAGGCGTCGCCGTGCGGATGGAATTTCATCGTTTCGCCCACTATGTTCGCCACCTTGTTATAACGTCCGTCGTCCATGCGCTTCATGGTGTGCAGAATGCGCCTCTGCACCGGTTTCAAGCCGTCGTCGAGATGCGGCACGGCGCGCTCGAGGATCACGTAGCTTGCATAATCCAAAAACCAGTTCTCATACATTCCCGGCAGCCGCCTTATGATGTCGCCACTGTCGCCGGTTTCGGGAACATACTGCGAATGAAGCTCTTTTTCGTTGTTTTCGTCAGACATATAATAAAGGTGTTCTTGTTTTGTTGCGAATCTTTGCAAAGATAACGAAATTTCCGTTATGCCCCAGCCGCACAAAGGCAATAAACGCCCCACAACCGCGTTAAGAACTATGAGTTATGAGGTGCAAACTTAAACATATCGCTTTCCTGGCTGCGGCTTTGGCTTTCGCCGTAACAGGCGTGAACGCCCAGACACGCAAGGTGCAGAACAAGCCCTACATAGACAACCGCAGGTTCCACTACGGCTTTCTCTGCGCCGTGCATTCCCAAAGCATGAGCTTCGAGAACAACGGACACATAAACGAAACCACAGGCGAGCAGTGGTATGCCGCCAACGACCGTGGCGACATAGGCTTCAGCATTGGCGTTCTCGGGGAGTGGAGGCTCAACAAGTATTTCGCCCTGCGTACAACGCCCACAATCAACTTCGGGCAAAAACACCTCACCTTCCGCGAAAAATCCTCGGGAAGGGAAGTTTCCGAATCCATGAAGTCCACGCTCATTTCAGTCCCTGCCGGCATAAAGTTCAGCGCGCTGCGCTTCAACAACCACCGCCCCTACCTGCTTGCCGGACTTAACGCCATGTACGACCTCACCGGGCACAAGCAGGACGCGATACGCACCAAACCGCTTTCACTGTGCGCCGAGTTCGGCCTGGGATGCGACTTCTATATGCCGTTCTTCAAGCTGATACCCGAAATAAAGTTCTGCATCGGGCTCAACGACATTCTCGACAAAAACCGCAAGGACCTAATCGACAAGACAAAGCTTGCCTACACCGAAGCCGTCAACTCCGCCAAGGCAAGCATGGTTGTCATTTCGTTCTACTTTGAATAAGAACCTCGTTTAGGGCAAGAAAACGCAAAAAAGCATTTGAATGTTTTTCAGACGTTTGCAAGCGGCAAAAAAGGTCTGATATAATTTGGATTACATCAGACATAATTTTTCCTGCATAGGACATAGTTTTTCCCACATCAAATATAATTTTCCGAGTGTTTCGAAAGAAGTAACCGGTTGAGGGTTTGCCCGTATGCAGGGGCGTATGCATACGCCCCTGCATACGGCGCAATTTATTGAATAAGCCTCAATATTTTCAAATTCACGCAACAAGACTTTCCGCACAGCCTTTCCTAAGAATTTTCCCTCGCCCAGCGGGCGGGCGTGACACCCTTTATGCGCTTGAATATGCGTATGAAGTAAACCATACTGTTGAAGCCGCTTTCGCCGCAAACATCCCGCATTGCGCTCCCGCCTTTCATAATCAGGGCACAGGCTTTCTCCACTTTCCTTGCATTGACGAAATCCACAAAGTTTGTACCGTAGTTCTTCTTGAAAAAGTTGCAGAACGTTGTGGGCTGCATCCCCAACAGTCTTGCCGCGTCCTCGGCGTTGATTTCCCCTATGGGGGTGGCGGCAAGATAACCGTCAATCTCCCGGCATCTGCCCTCCTCTTTCGCCTTGTGGCTTGTAATCCCAGCCACTTGCGGGTTTCGCGCCGACGCAATGCGTGCCAATATCTCCACAAGGCTCGCCGCCCTCATGCTGCCGCCCTCGTTTGCCATGCTCGCCATTATCCTGCCAACGGCAAGCGACACTGTTTTCCTGAAAGTCCACGCCTTGGAGCGGTCGCCAAACATTTCGGGCATATAACCAAACTCGGGGAAAACCGCCGCAAGCCTTGAAAAAAGTCCCTGCGGAAAATTCACGCAAATCAGGCACGTTTTCTCTCCGCCAACGCCTTTGCAAGGCAGGAAACGCCACCCGTGGGGCATATCGGGCGGTATCAGGAAAAGTTCGCCCTCGCAGAAAGGCGAAACCGTGCCGCCTGTCTCGCGCTCGCCCGCACCTCGCGCCACAAAAACCAGTTGCCACAACTTATGGATGTGAATGCCCGAAGCCTCTTCGCCGGACACGCACATTTTACTGTAAGAAAAACTTTGCGCGGAAGTATGTTGCGGCATCGCGCAGGCTATTTCACGTATTTTCTGAAGAACCTCCAGATTTCCTCGCCGGTGTCAATGTCGCCGTTGTGCCAGCAATGCGGTGCGCCGACAACCTCGTAAAGCCACACATCGTTGCCGCCCTTTCCGCCGCTGTAGAAGTGGCGTATCACATAATGCTTGCTACCGGCGTCCTTGCTCTTTATGGTGTCGTGCTTCTCTATGTGGCATCCGTTGCGTGCCACCCAGTAGTTCACCGCCATGGGAACGGAAATGTACGGCCCCCAACCTCCTTTTCCTTCGGGGTCGCCCCACCATTCCGAAACGCGGTCTTCGGTTCCGTGTATCTCAAACAGCGGCACGGGATGGGGATTTGTCATGGCGTATTTCTGGTAAAACCACGTAAAAGCCAATCCCGCCACCGGGGCAAGAGCCTTGAATGTTTTCTGCCCCTCAAGTGCGGCGAGATAACAAATATCCCCGCCGTTTGACATACCAGTAAGGAAAGCGTTCTCCTTGCTCAAGCCGTATCTTTTCTGAACATACCGCGTCATTTTGCACAACATTTTCACATCGTCCACGCCCATGTCCTTTTGGTTGGGGTATCCCACGTTGAAACCGGGGTGTCCTTTCGGGTCTTTAAGCCCTTGGGGATAAAGCACGGCAAACCCCTCCCTTTCCGCAACAGGGTCGAGATCGAAATGCTTAGGGTTGGCTGTGCCGCCATAGCCGTGGACGCAGGTTACAATCGGTGCGCCTGCACGCAGTCCCGACGGCAGGAATACAACGCCTGTGCGTTCTTTGCCGTCAATCTTCAGTTTTATGTCAACATACTTCCCGGCAAAAGCCGTAACGCCCGACAGAATTACCGCCGGCAGAAAGAGAAGGATAAATGCAAGTCGTCTCATATTCGGTGTTTGTTTACATTCTATATATGTGCATTATTATATGCGTCTTCTCAAATCGCGTCCGTGCAGCCTCGCCCGCAATTTCCACAAAGGGTGGGCCAGCGGGCGCACCGTCTCATACCACCAAAGCAGGAACACATAGCTTCTCTCGCCCACGGCATACGTGGCACGCCTCATCAGCAACGTGTCGGCCAGCGTCAGCAGAACTGCGGCAAACACCGCAGCCGCCGTAGCAACCGCATAGCCTGTTACAAAAAACACCGCAGCCGCCACAATCCAGCCCATAAGCCAAAGAAAATGCCCCAAGTTTGAGAGTTTCACCGCCAGCACTGCCGAATTGCCGCATCGCGGAGAGTGCATCAGCGAAGCCGTGCGCAAAAGTTTCGTGTTGCGCCACGCACGGCGCAGATCTGACGAATATTCCCGCACAACCGCCATCGGGGCGCAGCAAACCGCCGTGTTTCCCTTTACAGCCATTGCGTCCACAAGCAGGTCGTCATCGCCGAAAAGGCTGTCGAGAGAACCGGCATAGCCGTCGCGTTCCAAAAACGCCGAACGCCTGAACGCAAGATTTCCGCCGTCGCCGCCGCACGCCTTTTTACGCGCCGAGAGAAACCACACCATATTATATTGCATACGCTCATACACTGCCCTGCCCGCCGCAAGCGTTCCGTTGTCGGCATAGTTTGCATATCCGAGCACTATGTCAGTTCCGTCCTCAAAGCGCGACGACATGGCTTTCAGCCAAAGGTCTGTAACCGGCGCGCATCCCGGGCGCGTCATCACTATCCACTCGTTACGCGCCGCCTTAACGCCAAGAGACACGGCGAGCTTTGCATGGCTCACATAGCGCGCCGTTGCCGGCACAAAGGTGTGGCGCAAATTGGGGTGGCGGTCCTCCATGCGCTTCAGCACATCGGACGTGGAATCGTCAGAGCAGTCGTCAACCACCACCACCTCAAACTTCACGCCCCTCTGCCCCATTATTTTCGGCAAATTGCTTTCGAGCAAACCGCCCTCGTTATGGCAGCAAATCACAACGGTAACGGCTTTTTCACCCTCCTTCTTAAGCACATCGCTCGATGTCCTTGAAATGGCAGAATAAAGCTTCAACCTGAACAGCAGGAACGCCGCCAGACCGAAAGCGGCGCACACTCCCGCCGCGATTAATATGATGTTCGTATAATCAAAAAGGACACTGCCTGTCATGCTCACTTTGTTTTTGCGTTATACATTCTTCCGCGAAAGGCGGCAAGCGCAACCGCCGTGGCCACGCCGGCATTAAGGCTCTCCACCGTGGGGCGGTTTTCGGGATAGGGCGGGATGAAAAGGCGGCGCGTAACCGTGCGCACCACCTCCGCCGATATTCCGTTGCCCTCGTTGCCTATCACAATAACGCCGCGCTGCTCGAGATTTGCCGTGAATATGTTCTCGCCGTCAAGGAACGTGCCCCAAACCGGCGCGGCGCATTTTCCAAGCGCACCGGGCAAGTCTGTGTACGAAACCCTCACCCTTGCCGCCGAACCCATTGTGGCCTGCAGCACCTTGGGCGAATACAAATCCGCCGTTGTCTTGGAGCAAAACACATGGCGTATGCCCATCCAGTCGGCAGTGCGCAATATAGTGCCGAGGTTTCCAGGATTTTGTATTCCGTCAAGAGCCAGACAGAGTTCGCGCCCCGCCACGCCGGCTACACTCTCCGCCTTTCCGGGGGCGGGCTTCTCAAACACGGCAAGCACGCTGTGGGGAGTGGTGAGAAGCGTGGCGCGTTCCATAAGGGCGCGGCTCACATATTCCGGCTCCGCACCCGAGGGCGCAAAGCCGGTGTCCGCCCCATCCTCCACAAAAAGGCGGCGGCAACGGAAGCTGCCCCAAAGTTCGCCCACCAGCCTGGGGCCTTCGGCTACAAACAGCCCCTCCTCGTCCCGGCGTTTCTTGAGGGCTAGGGAATGGATGAACTTTATATCGTTTCTGCTCAGCATGGCGATGCACTTTGCTTTATTGGTCAGCGCAAAGTTACGAATTTATACCTCAGATTGCGGCAAGTGGCAGGAAAAGTTCGGGCAGGCGGGTGTCTCCAATGGGCAAAAGCCAAGCTTCAACCGTGATGAAATAGGGGCAAGCCCAAACACAAGCCATGCACGCCCCCACCTGACAGGTTTTCATGCCGCACCCGGGAAGCCAAATTAAGGAAGCGCAAAAACCACATAGGACATGGAAAAAACTACATCGGACATAGAAAAAATTATATCAGACATAATTCAAATTACATCAGACCTTTTTTTTCGCACAATTTGCCAGCCGCTGCAATCCGGCTTATCCGCAAAAGCCGGATGATATTGGTTTGCGGAATAATATGCGTGTGGGATTTTTTCGTAATTTTGCAACGATACACTGTAACTTCGTCATGCCACTGTATGTACCCCAAAATCTGCCGGCAATAAAGGAGCTTTCCGCGCAGGGCATAGAATTATATTCCGAAATCCCGCAGGGCGTTAAACCCCTGCGCATACTGCTTTTGAACCTCATGCCCATAAAGCAGGTTACGGAGAGCGACATCGCGCGCCAGCTTTCAAAGACCGGCCTGCCCGTGGAGCTTATCCTTGTGAAAATACGCGGGCAGAAGTACAAGAACACCCCGCAGGAACACATGGACACCTTCTACCGCAATTTCGACGAGCTTGCGTCGGAACAGTATGAGGGGATGATTGTTACGGGTGCGCCGGTGGAAAGGATACCGTTCGAGGACGTGAGATATTGGAGGCAGCTCACCGAGATATTCGACTGGTCGCGCACCGAAATAGGTTCGGCGGTGTATCTCTGCTGGGGGGCGCAGGTTGGGCTTTACCACCACTACGGCGTGCCTAAGTACGATTTGCCGAAGAAGCTTTTCGGGGTTTACAGGCAGAAGCTCATGAAGCAGGACCTTCCCATTTTCCGCAACATTCCCCATGTGTTCAATATGCCCCACAGCCGCTACACCGAGGTGCGCAAAAGCGACATCGACCAAGTGGAGGATCTTGAGATTTTTGCGCAGGGGGAAAGTTCCGGCGTGGGGATAGTGAAACCCAAGAACAGGAGCGAGTTTTTCGTGATGGGGCATCTTGAATATTCCCCCACCACTCTCGACACCGAATACAGGCGCGACCTTGGCAGGGGGCTTGACATTGAAATGCCGGAGAACTACTATGCGGGCAACGACCCGGAGAAAGGCCCCGATTATTCGTGGCAGAAACCGGCGGAAGCGTTCTACTCTAACTGGCTCAACTATTACGTAAACAAGAAATGAAAGCCGCAGAAACGCGCAGCATCGAGCTGCTCTCCCCCGCCCGCGACGCGGACACTGGGATAGAGGCTATACGCCACGGGGCGGATGCCGTATATATAGGTGCGCCAAAGTTCGGCGCGAGAGCGGCCGCGGCAAACAGCATTGACGACATAAAGCGCCTTGTGGATTATGCCCACCTTTTCAATGCCAAGGTTTACGCAACGCTCAACACAATTCTGTATGACGACGAGCTGGAGGAGGCAAGGGAAATGGCTTTCCGCCTCCATGGCATCGGCGTTGACGCATTGCTTGTGCAGGACGCGGCGTTTCTGGAAATGGAACTCCCGCCGATAGCCCTGCACGCAAGCACGCAATGCGACAACCGCACGCCCGGGAAAGTCAGGCGGCTTTACGAAGAGGGATTTTCCACGGCGGTGCTCGCGAGGGAGCTTTCAATAGACGAGATAGCCGAAATCCACAGACAGTGCCCCGGAATGCGCCTTGAGGCTTTCGTTCACGGAGCTTTGTGCGTGAGCATGAGCGGACGCTGCCACGCCTCGCAGCATTGCTTCGGGCGCAGCGCAAACCGTGGGGAGTGCGCCCAGTTCTGCCGCCTTCCTTTTGACCTTGAAACCGAAAACGGCGTGAAAATAATAGAGGGCAAGCACCTTCTGTCGCTCCGCGACCTTAACCGCACGGACTTTTTGGAACAACTGCTGGACGCCGGCGTAAGTTCCCTGAAAATAGAAGGGCGTTTGAAAGACGTGGAATATGTCAAGAACATTACGGCCTGGTACAGGAAGAAGCTCGACGCCATTTTAGAGCGGCGCAAGGAATACCGAAGGGCTTCGGCGGGAAACGTATCTGTGGCTTTCGAGCCCAAACCCGGGAAAAGTTTTAACCGTGGATTCACGGATTATTTCATGAACGGCAGAACCATTAGGCTTGCCTGCCCCGCCACGCCAAAGAGCATAGGCGAGCCGGTGGGCGAGGTGCGCGAGGTGAGAGACCGCTGCATTGTTGTTTCGGGGCACAAAAAGTTTTCCAACGGCGACGGTCTTTGCTTTTTCACCGACAGCGGCGAACTTTGCGGCTTCCGCGTCAACCGTGCGGAGGGAACGCGGCTTTTTCCGGCTTCAATGCCGCAAATAAAGTGTCATACCGGGCTTTTCCGCAATCACGACGAGGCTTTCTCGCAGTTGCTTGCCAAGCCTTCGGCAGAGCGCACGCTGAGACTGGACTTCAAACTTTCCGAAACCGGAAGCGGCTATTCGCTTTCCGCAACCGACGAGCTTTCGCGCCACGCCGATGCGCAAATAAACTTTGCCCACGAAAAGGCACGCAGTCCGCAGCGCGGAAACATTGTGGCGCAGCTTTCAAAACTCGGCGGCACTTGTTTTGCGGCGGGGAACGTTGAAATAGAAAACGACGGGAATTTCATACCGTCCTCGCTGCTTGCCGAGGCGCGCAGGAGCGTTGCGGCATCACTGATGACCCAAACCCCGGAAAGGCCGGCGGCAAATGCCGTATGCAAAAAGCCTTCAACGGAGGATGTGGAGTATTCCGCCAATGTGGCAAACAAGCTCGCGGAAAAATTCTACAGGCAGTGCGGGGCGGAAAGCGTAGAGCCGGCATGGGAGATTGAAGAGCCGCAAAACGCCCCCATAATGACGTGCCGCTACTGTCTGCGCAACGAGATTGGAATGTGCCTCAAAAGGCGCGGCAGCGACCGTTCCTACCTGTTTCTCCGCCTTGCAAACGGCAAACGCTTCCGTCTGGACTTCGACTGCAAGGAGTGTATCATGAGGATTTATGCCGAGGAATAGCTTTCTTGGAATTGCGCTCACGCTTGTTGCCGCAATGGCTGTCGCGGCGGGCTGCACTTATCCGCGCCCGCAGATAGACATGAAGTGGGACTGCACTCCGCAGCAGCGCGACTCGATAGAATTTTCCTACAGGCATCATTTCACCGAAAACAGCAACTTTCTCGTCAAGGGCGACAGCCTGATGCTGCTGCCGCAGTCGCCCGCAGACATCATGCAGTCGCTTGGCGACACGGCGTGGGTATGCAGGAACGACAGGGTTGTCGTTGCCGACATCGCAAGGGTTGCCGGCGGCGGCGCCGACAGCGTTTGGGTGAAGATTGCCCGCGACCAGATGACGATAGGCTGGCTTGCCGAGGGGACGCTCCTCAAAAACGTGGTGCCCGAAGACCCCATTTCGCAGTTCATCCATGTTTTCGGCAACAGGCGCATCGTTGCGCTCTGCTGCATCGCCGCCATTGCCGTGGCGGTGGGGCTTCTGAAAACGATAAGGCGCAAGAAGGCGAGGATTGTGCACTTCAACGACATCGACAGCATATACCCCACGCTGCTTTGCGTTGACATGGCGTTCATCGCGCTTGTTTACGCGTCGATACAGCATTTCGTGCCGCAGACGTGGCAGGAGTTCTATTTCCACCCCACCCTCAACCCGTTTGCCGTGCCGCCTGTGCTGTCGGCGATGATTGCGGGAGTTTGGGGGCTTGTGCTTTTCGCCATAGCGTCCCTTGACGATGCCGTGCACAAACTTGAGTGGCAGGAGGCTGCGCCATACCTGCTCACGCTTGCAGGAATGGCAATGGTTGTCTATCTCGTCTTTGCGGCAGCCACCATGGTTTACGCCGGCTATCCGCTCTTCGTTGCCTACGCCGCCTTTGCCTTTGTGAGATACCGCAGAAACCGCACATACAAATATGTGTGCGGCAAATGCGGACACAAGCTGCGCCACAAAGGCACCTGCCCTTTTTGCGGGGCGAGAAACATCTGATTGTGCGAAAGCGCATTCATAAACCCCGAAAACCACATGGGACATGGGATAAACTACATCTGATGTAGGAAAAATTATGTCTGATATAATCCAAATTACATCAGACCTTTTTTCGCCCCTTGCAAGCTCCTGTAAAACAAAGTCTTACAAAAACTGCAACATTTGGGGTTTGGGACTTGTAATCAGGCGGTTATAAACACGGCTGAAAACCTCCGCCATTCTTATTTGCGGAATGGCGGGAACGCCCCGGCTTCGCGGAGCGCCGCGAGCAGACGGGCGTTGTCGGCGCGGCTTCTTACGGCTATCCTCACAAATTCCCTGCCGTCGGCATTCACTTGTGCGGTGCTGTCGTGCAGCAGTATGTTGTGCTTTCTCAGCATCCACAGCAAAAGCGCGGACACCGTGGCGGGCTTCATCACCTCGCACAGCAGGAAGTTTGCCTGGGACGGCATCACTTTCAGAAATCCCGATTTCCCGAGTTCCTCGCGGAGGTATTCGCGTTCTTTTCCCAATGCCCCGCACGAGCGTGTGTAGCCGCTCTCGTACTTTCCGAGAATCTGCATGAAAAACTCCGCCACGGAATTTACGTTCCACAAGCCCGAAGAAGCCTTTATCCTGTCAACAAGTTCGCTGTCGCCCGAACACAGTATTGCGAGGCGTATTCCGGCAATGCCATACGCCGCCATGTCCCTTACGACAACAATGTTGGGGTGGCGTTCAAGCACTCCGTCGTCAAGCACGGAGCATCCTGACGGCGCATTGCAGAAATCCGCCGCGCTCTCGTCCACCACCATGTGCATATTGCGTTCCCCGCACCATTGCGCCAGGCGCAGTATATCCTTTTGCGGCATTACGCTTCCCGTTACAAGATCGGGATTTGACAGCATCAGGATGCCGGCCCTGCGCAGGCGCAGGAATTCCATTATATCTTCTGCAGAATATGACAGGTCGGCATTTTGCGGCACATAAACATGGAAGCCGCTATTGCTTGTGCGTCCGAAAACTGCCGGCAGCCGGCGCACCGTACACACCGTGCCGCCAAGTTCGCGGCGCAGCCTCTCCACAAGTTCGCAAACTCCGTTTCCCGGTACAACGTATTCCTCCTTAACGTTCCAGCACTTGCTCGCGCACAGGCTGTTCACCTCCATTGCCGAAGGGCTTGAAGAAAGCAGCGTGCGGAAGTTGGCTTCCAGCTCGTCGGTTATCCCCGAACCGGCAAAGAACACATTTGTAGGGAAACTGAAGTCAATCAGACGCGGAATGCGCCACAGGCCGCCGTGCCGCGCCGACAGTTTGCCGAGAATGTCCCCGTCGCCGGCAAATATAAGCTCTGCGGTGTCGAGGTCGAGCTTGTCGTCAATCTCATACCATTTGCCGCCGTTCACGGGCAGGGCCTTGAGGCTGCTGCTGTTGAGGAATGTTATTATGCTCAGCACGTTCTCGTAGTACTCGTTGTTTCCCACCGCCTTGATGTACGCCTCGAGAAAAGGCACATACTTGTTTGCGGAAAACTCCTTTGAGAACTTGTATATGTTCACCGTTTTGTAGTAGGTGTCGGCATACTTGTAGTCAAAAGCCTTTTTCGGCACGAAATTCACTATGTTGCAGTCCTTGTCAATCTGCACCATCGTGCCGTCCATCCAAGGCTCGTATTTTGCCACAAGGGCAAGGTTCGGCTCCTTGTTAGCGGCTATGTCCTCAAGAAGCCCGTAGTCGAATATCAAATCGCTTTCCAGAAGCAGCGTGTCCTCCTGTTGCAGCTTGTCCTTTGCGAGCCACAGGGAGTAGATGTTGTTTGTGCGGCTGTAGTCGGGGTTGTCAACATACTCTATCCGCATTCCGCCGCGCTCCGTGCCGAGATGCCTCCGCAGCGCCTCGCCCTTGTAGCCCGTCACCACAACAAGGCGGCTCACGCCCAGGCGCAGAAGTTGCGCCACCACGCGGTCGATGAGCATTTCGCCGTTCACCCTCACCATGCACTTGGTGTTGTCCTTTGTAAATTCCTTAAGGCGTTTGCCCATTCCCGCCGCCAATATAAGAGCCTGCATCTGTAAGATAATTCGTTAGTGTGTTTGCGGTTTAAGTCCGCGAACCGGTGTAAACATCATGCAATGATACAACTTTTATTCCGATTATCCTGCAACGGCGGCCGTAAAAAGATTGCGTTTTTCCAAACGCCCGGAAAACCACATGGGACATGGGAAAAACTATGTCCTATGTAGAAAAAATTATGTCTGATGTAATTTGAATTACATCAGACCTTTTTTCACCACTTGCAAACATTTGAGAAACAGTTCGGTACAAGAAAGATTTCATGCATGGGTACCGTTTTGAAATCCAATGCCTTACATATTGAGCAAAACACCCCGCAAGGTTTTTGCGCCTTGCGGGGTGTTTTATATTTTCAGGCTAAGCCCGGACGGGCTTTTACCAGATTGTAACCCTCTTGTCTTTGGGAACGAACAGCTTGTTCTTTTCGGTTACGTTGAACGCCTTGTACCACGCGTCTATGTGCGGGAGTGCGCCATTTACTCTCCAGCGTCCCAAGGAGTGCGGGTCGCTCTTTGTGCGGCGGCGTATCTCCTCGTCGTTGATGTTTGCGGCCCAAACGTTGGCGTATGCAATGAAGAAACGCTGCTCGGGCGTGAAGCCGTCCGCGCTGTCGAGCGGGGTTTCTTTCATCGCGTTCTGCAAAGCCTGGTATGCCACGTTCAAACCTCCGTGGTCGGCAAGGTTTTCGCCTAATGTCAGTTCACCGTTGCCCTTCAGTCCGGGAAGCACCTCTATGTTGCCGAAGAAATCGCTCATCACCTTTGCGCGCTTCTCGAAATTGTCTCCGTCGGCCTTGGTCCACCAGTCCTTCAGATTGCCGTCCTTGTCGAACTGCCGCCCCTGGTCGTCAAATCCGTGGGTCATCTCGTGGCCAATCACAACGCCTATCGCGCCGTAGTTGAAAGCGTCATCCGCGCTTGCGTCGAAGAAAGGCGGCTGCAGGATGCCCGCCGGGAAGCATATCTCGTTGGTCGTGGGATTGTAGTATGCGTTGACGGTCTGCGGGTTCATGTACCATTTTGTGCGGTCAACCTTCTTGTTAACGGTGCGCTCAATCTCATCGTCATTGGCAAACTTCACAGCCTCGGCGATATTGTCCAAAAGAGACTGCCCGGGGTTCACGGTGAGCTTGGAATAGTCCTTCCACTTGTCAGGATAGCCTATCTTCACATAGAATGTGGAGAGTTTCTCCATTGCTTTCTTCTTGGTCTCGTCGCTCATCCATGTCTGCGCCTCTATGCGCTCGCCGAGAGCCGTCTGAAGGTTTTTCACGAGCTTTATCATGCGCTCCTTGGAGCTTTCGGGGAAATATTTTTCAACATACATCTTTCCCACGCCTTCGCCAATCACGCCCTGCACGAGCGCAACCGCACGCTTCCACGACGGCTTCTCCTCTTTTTTGCCCGAGAACACCTTGCCGTAGAAGTCGAAGCTTGCCTTGCGCATCTCGTCATTGGTGTAGTTTGCGGCGAAGTCTATGATTTTGAACTCAAGATATGCCTTGTGCGCCTCAACCGGTATGGCCTTCAATGCGTCTTCCACTCCGTGAAGAAACTCCGGCTGCCCCACGCTTATTTCCTTGAACTCGGGATAGCCGCACTCGGTGTAGTAGCTCTTCCAGTCGATTGTGGGGTAGTCTTTCTGGAGCTGCGCGAAAGTCATCTTGTTGTAGTTTGACTCGGGGTCGCGAAGTTTTGTGGCTGAACGCGACACTTTTGCCAGCGCGTTCTCTATGTCCATAACGTACTGGGTCTTGGTTTTTGCCGTGGCGTTGTCGTAGCCGCAGAGTTCAAACACCTTTGTTATGTAATTGGTGAATTCCGTGCGTATCTTCAACGTGGCGGAGTCTGTGTCGATATAGTATTCCTTCTCTCCGAGAGTAAGACCGCCCTGGCCTATCTGAACAAGGTTGTTCTTGCTGTCTTTGAGGTCGGCGTCCGCTCCCGTGTTGAAATATCCGCCCATTCCTATGCGCTCGAGCTTTGCGTTTACTCCCATTACGTCCTTGAAGGTTTTTATGTCCTTCACCATGTCGAGATACTTGGCTATGGGTTTTACGCCCTCATTGTTTTTGCGCACCGAGTCCATTGCAAGATTGTACAGGTCGCCAATCTTCTGGGCTATAGAGCCGGCGTCCTGTTTTTTGCCTGCAATCCCCTCAATGAGTTCGCGCACTTGCTTGTCGTTGTTCTCGCCAAGCTGCTCGAATGTGCCGTAGCGCGAATAATCGCCGGGAAGCGGGTGGCTCTTCATCCAGCCGCCGCAGGCAAACTGGTAGAAGTCGTCGCCGGGGTTCACGCTTGTGTCCAAGTCCTCCTTGTGAACTCCGGTTGCAAGCGGGGCGTTGCCGCAGGAAGCCGTAAGCCCTGCCAACGCAAATGCTGAAATAATCATTTTAAGGTTCATATAGTTTTTGTTTGGTTGTTGGTATTCCGTTTTTCATTGCTGTTCGGCGTCAAACTGTTCAAGCTCGCCTTCGGCGTTCTCCCATTCCTCCATCGCCCTTGCGAGCTGCTTTGATAGCGACGCGTGCTTGTCGAAAAGCGAAGCGTCCTGCGCCGGGCCGCTCATCTGCTGCTCAAGAAGCTTCACCGCCGCCTCGAGCTGCGTTACCTCCTTTTCCGCCTCCCCGGCGGCTCGTTCCAGCTTGCGGCGGCGTTTGGCTATCTCCTTTTGCTGCTCGTAGGCAATGCGCCCCTCGCTGCGGCTCTCCGTCTTGGGCTGTGCCGGAGTTTCTGTGGCGCGCCTGCCTTGCAGCTCCCCGAGCGAACTAATGTTCTTCTTGGAAAGGAAGTCGTAGATGCCGCCGATATGCTCCCTCACCTTTCCTTCGCCGAACTCGTAAACTTTCGACACAAGCCCGTTCAGGAAGTCGCGGTCGTGGGAAACTATTATCGCCGTGCCGTCAAAGGCGAGAATTGCCTCTTTCAGCACGTCCTTTGTCTGCATATCCAAATGGTTGGTAGGCTCGTCGAGGATCAGAAGGTTCACTGGCTCGAGCAGGAGCTGTATCATGGCAAGCCTGCTGCGCTCGCCGCCTGAAAGGAACTTCACATATTTCTCGCCTGCCTCGCCCCCGAACATAAATGCCCCGAGAATGTCGTTAATCTTAAGGCGTATCTCCCCGCGGGCTGCGCGGTCAATGGTGTCGTGAACGGTTATGCTTTCATCGAGAAGCTGCGCCTGGTTTTGGGCATAGTACCCGATTTCTACGTTATGCCCTATTTTCAGTTCGCCGCCAAACGGTATCTGCCCCATGATGCACTTCACGAGCGTGGACTTGCCTTCGCCGTTTTTCCCGACAAACGCCACCTTCTCGCCGCGCCTTATCGAAAGGTTCACGTCCGAGAATACAAGGTGGTCGCCATAGCTTTTTTCCACGTCCTTGCATATAACGGGAAAATCGCCGCTGCGCTGGCATGGCGGGAACTTGAGGTGAAGCGACGAATTGTCCACCTCGTCCACCTCGATAGGCACGATTTTTTCCAGCTGCTTGATGCGGCTCTGAACCTGCACCGCCTTGGTGGGCTTGTATCTGAAACGCTCTATGAAGTCCTTTATGTCGGCAATTTCCTTCTGCTGGTTCTCGTATGCGCGCAGCTGCTGTTCGCGCCTTTCCGCGCGCAGTTTCACAAACTCGTCATATCCCACGCGGTAATCAACAATCCTGCCCACGGAGATCTCCATTGTGCGCGTTGTTACGTTGTTGAGGAAAGCGCGGTCGTGGCTCACGAGAAGCACGGAACACTTTGCCTGCCGGAGGAAGTTCTCAAGCCATTGTATGCTCTCTATGTCAAGATGGTTTGTAGGCTCGTCGAGCAGAAGCACGTCGGGCTGGCGCAAAAGTATCTTCGCAAGCTCTATGCGCATTCTCCAACCTCCCGAAAACTCGCTTGTGGGGCGGATGAAATCGCCGCGCTCAAAACCCAGTCCCGTGAGGGTTCTTTCGGTTACGGCGTGATAGTTGTCGCCGCCCATCATGTTGTAGCGTTCGCTCTCGTGGGAGAATTTCTCCACCAAAGCCATGTATTCCGCGCTGTCATAGTCGGTGCGTTCGGCAAGTTCGTCGTTAAGTTTCGCTATTTTGCCTTTCAGTGCCGCAATGTCAGAAAAAGCCTTTTCCGCCTCCTCCATAACCGTACACGAATCGCTGAGTTTCATTACCTGCGGCAGGTATCCCACAAGCGAATCGTGGGTTATCCCCACCGTTCCCGCCGTAGGCTGCTGCAGGCCCGCAAGAATTTTGAGCAGTGTGGACTTGCCCGCGCCGTTCTTGCCCACAAGGGCCACGCGCTCCCTTTCGCCTATCACGAATGTTACGTCGCTGAACAGCGGCTTTGCGCCAAATTCCACTTTCAGTCCTTCTACCGATACCAATTTGTCTCTCCGTTTGTTTCAAACTAATATGCAAAGATACCACAAATTTGGCAGTAAGGGCGAAATCCGTAAAAATGGTACGAACAAAGTGAATATGATTACGATGCCATAAGCCGAACCTTGCTATTTTTGCATCACAGACACGGCGCAAGGGTGCGGCGGTAGGTCGCCCCGGCTTTGCGCAAAGCGCAGCAGAACCCGGAAAAAGAATAACAGACTACATAAAAAAGACAAGCGATGAATAAGATTATCCTGACCGCAATATTAACGATACTAACGATAAATGTCATGGCACAAAAGAAAATTGTACAGACAGCGGGGCGCACGCAGCTCGGAGAATTCGCCCCGGAATTCGCACATCTCAACGATGACGTACTGTTCGGCGAGGTGTGGAGCAGAAACGACCTTCTGAGCCTGCGCGACCGCAGCCTTGTTACCCTCACCTGCCTCATAAGCCAGGGACTCACCGATTCCTCGCTCACCTACCACCTGCAAACCGCGAAGAACAACGGAATAACGCGCACCGAAATCTCCGAAATCATCACCCACATAGCCTTCTATGCCGGCTGGCCCAAGGCGTGGGCGGCCTTCCGCCTTGCCAAGGAAGTGTGGAACGACACCACCGCAACCGCCGCAAGCGGCAAGGAGAAATTCCAGCAGGAGATGATATTCCCGATAGGCGAACCCAACACGGCATACGCGAAATATTTCACCGGCAACAGCTATCTGGCACGCATTTCCAAGGAGCAGATACCGTTCTCCAACGTTACATTCGAACCGCGCTGCCGCAACAACTGGCACATACACCACGCCACCAAGGGCGGCGGGCAAATGCTCGTGGGCGTTGCCGGCAAAGGCTGGTACCAGGAGGAAGGCAAGCCCGCGCAGCCCATCCTGCCGGGTACGGTAATCCACATCCCCGCAAACGTGAAGCACTGGCACGGCGCGGCGGCAGACAGCTGGTTTGCCCACCTCGCATTCGAAATCCCCGGAGATAACTCGTCGAACGAGTGGCTTGAACCTGTGAGCGACGGGGAATACGACAAACTTTCAAACCGCTGATTTTTGTGGCGCGGCTTCTGCAAGCCCGCCAATACATACTCCATTTGTCAGGCGGTGCGCCCCACATTGCGCGGGACGCACCGCTTTTTTGCCTCCCCCATGCCGCACTTTCTTTTTTGCGGAACATAACCCTGCGGCACGAAAAGTCCCGCATTTTGTGTAACCGACTGAATTACAGAAAATCGAACCAACCCGGCACACCTCTTGTAAGCAATTGTTTTACAGAAGTTTGCAGCGGCAAAAAAGGTCTGATGTAATTTGAATTATGTCTGATATAATTTTTTCTACATCGGACATAGTTTTTCCCATGTCCGATGTGGTTTTCGGAGAATTTCGGAAAAGGGAATGTTTTCTGTTTTGCTATAAAAACAAATTAACGTTCTTCGCCTATTTTCCGGGTTGGGACAATAAACTAAAAAAAGTATCTTTGCAAAATCAAGCAAACTTCATGCAATATGACAGAAAACGTAAACAAGGAAAAAGCTATACGTGCAATTGTAAAGCAAGCGGTTGAGGCATACGCTTCGGGGTTCTCGGATCGTCATTTGGGTGAACTCAATGATGAAGACGGTGTGATAAACATGAAAATACACAATGTATTTATAGCCGCACTTGGCGCCGACATTCAGTACTATTCCGCACTGTCCCGTTCTCTTGACAGCAGCTTGGGAAATATGCTGGAGAAAATGGCTATAAATATTGCGACCCTCAATTATGAGGTAACCCAATATGTGGAAGGCTCTATATACCAAGAACAGACGGATTTCATCGCCGAACTTCTTGAAGCATATAAAAATACGAAAGGCGCGAACCACAAGAAGCCTATGGTGAAAGACTATATTGGCATAAGCCGTAAAAACACGGCAGCCCGGCACAGCAAACGCCATGAAAGTGACTATTACCTGAGAGATGCGGAAACCGGTATGCATTATCTTATTGAACTGAAGATTGGCGGTGATCTTGATAACAAGAAGGCGCGTTCCGAAAAGGAAGCATTGCTCGAACAGTATTGCATCTTGGCAAATACGCTTGGGACGGAAGACGACATCAAAATTTGTTTCGCGACAGCTTACAACAGATACGGAGAAGGAAATCCCTGGAAACAAGGGAGAGTCCGGCAATTCTTTGCCGATGAAGAGCTTCTCATTAGTGGGAAGTTTTGGAATTTGGTTTGCAAATCCGAACGGGGACATGAAATCGTTCTTGATGAATACAGGAAAAACGCCTATTTAATAATTGATGCCTTGGCTCGTATAAAAGCAGCATATTTACCAAACGACTAAATGAAAGATCCCAATTGGAGAAAATGTATATTATGTGGTAACAGCCGGGAATTGATAACAAGCATCCCATCAAATTCTATCGACTTCATTTTGACAGATCCACCATATAATTTAGGGCAACACTCTACAGGCAACATTCCGTTGCGTGGGCGTTCTGCAATGAATAATGACGTTGCGGAATGGGACAGAATAGACTTTAACCCAGAGGAATGGGCTGATGAATTCATCAGAATATTAAAGCCTACTGGTAATTTGTTTATATTCACCTCATACAATCAGTTAGGGCGTTGGTACAATTGTTTGGATCATAAATTCGACACAACTAATTTTATGGTTTGGCACAAGACAAACCCTGCGCCCAAAATATTCAAGGCGGGATTTCTGAACAGTTGCGAAATGATCTTCACCTGCTGGAATAAATTGCACACATGGAATTTTTTGTCTCAAAAGGAAATGCATAATTTTATCGAAACGCCTATATGTATGCGGCCGGAGAGACTGAGCAACCCCAAACATCCGGCACAAAAGCCTGTTTCCATACTGAAAAAGATGATAGAGATAGCTTCAAACAAAGGTGATATTGTATTTGATCCATTTATGGGGGTTGGCTCTACAGGGGTGGCCGCACTTGACCTTAACCGCCGGTTTATCGGTGTCGAATTGGATTACGAATATTTTGCGGCCGCAAAGAAGCGCATAGATAACGTTTTACAACAAGAAGATATTTTTTCAAAACACGATACACCTGAAACCACAGACACGCTGCACGAGCCAACTGCTTCTTATAGCAGCACCTTTACTGTAAATGATGAAATAAATGCCTTTTTTGCCACAAAAGCATAAGAAAGTTTTTTTACTGTATGACGAATATTAAAAATGTGGAGCATAAACAAACGGCGTGGCTGTCTCCTATCATAAAATGGCCTGGTGGAAAAGAAAAAGAATTGGAATACATCCTGCCCAATCTTCCCCAGTTTAACAGATATTTTGAGCCTTTTGTCGGAGGTGGCTCCGTTTTTATGGGGATTAGAGCTAACGAATATTTCATAAACGATCTTTCCAAAGAACTTATTCAACTGTACAGGAACATACGGACTGGCAACAAAGAATTTTTCAAGTATGCACGGGCAATTGACGGTTCATGGGTTAATGCCAACAGATTTTTCTTGTCCAACAAAGAACTTGTCGATGTTTACACCAATTACAGAAAAGGCAACTTGCTTAAGGACGGACTCAAATTTGCCATTGGCAAGTTTTGCAGAGACAAAAAAGAAAGCATCCTGAATATCATAGGAAAAGATTTTGCAACGTTGCCATGCATACTTCTGACCGAAATGGAGAAAAACCTTTTTAGAAAGATGACACGTATGCACGAGCTGGAATTGAAAAAGCACGAGCTTCCCCCAAAAGACTTGGGAGTTAATATAGAAACCGCCATAAAGAGTGCTGTGTATATGAACTTTCGTTATTTGTACAACAATGGCAATATCAACAAAAGCATGCCCAACCTCCATTGCGCACTGTTCCTGTTTATAAGGAACTATGCTTATAGCGGGATGTTCCGTTACAGCAGCAAAGGCGACTTCAATGTTCCCTATGGCGGAATTGCATATAACGGCAAACTGATGTCAAAGAAGCTGGACTATTATCTGTCCGAGCCATTAAGAAAGCATTTTTACAAGGCATTTATAACGGATCTTGATTTTGAGGAATTTCTTCGAAAGCACAAACCCGCCTCAGATGATTTCATATTCTTGGATCCACCTTATGACAGTGAGTTCAGCACCTATGCAAACAATGAGTTTACCAAATCCGACCAAAAAAGACTTGCTGATTTCATGATAAACGAATGCCCTTCCAAATGGATGATGATTATAAAATACACTGATTTTATATACGAGTTATACAATAAGGACGGCATCAACATACGGACATTTGACAAAGAATACCTCGTTAGTTTCATGAACCGAAATGATAAAAAAGCTACTCATTTGCTGATTACTAACTACTGACAGGCAATTGCCATTCATAGCCGGTGGCGGTTTGTTTTGGAAGAAATATTCTGCATAACCCGCTATTCATAGCAATGAGCAGCCAGCCTGATTTCTGAAACTTCTTCATTATTTCCATACCTCATCTTTCACCTGCTTGGTTTTTCTCGTCTTGAATGTTTCTTTACATTACTTCCTCGGAGCGAAACACAGGTTCAACCGTAAGAGATGCATCCTCTCCCGAATAGAGCGTGAAAAAAGGCCTGATGTAATTTGAATTATATCAGACATAGTTTTTCCTACGTCCTATGTAGTTTTTCCCACGTCAGAAGTAGTTTTCCCTGCTTTGGTTTTGCGCCATTTGTAGGGGCGTATTGCATACGCCCCATACGCCACCGCGTAAACCGCGCCGCAAACCGCCGCCGCGACTACGCAAACCGGCGCAATTCCTGCCGTATGGCTTCGCACAATTAATCTATGTCTGTACGCTGTAACCTGACGGCAGCATCCTGTAAGGCGCGTACCGCCCTTTTTCTGCCATGTCGGTTTTGCAAAAACCATTTTTACGGTTCTCACACCGTCGGTTTTCCCGGGAAACTGAAAGAAAACGGGGCGAAAATGCGGAAAATAGCAACTTTTTTGCCCTTTATGAAATCATTTTCGTACCTTTGCAACAGTTAAAGACAGAAATGAACGGAAGATTCACATACTACGCTTTGACACGGTTGCTTTCCACAACCACCACTACAGTCACTACCACGACCCTTCGGGGTTGAGGCATTTTTTGCGTCCCTACGCGGAACGCGCTTGCAGGAGCAAGCAAAACATAACCAAACAAACTTAAACAAACAAACAGAGTACGCCACATACAAAATGTGCGTATCATGAAATGCGCCAAGGCGCGTCCGCACCGCCCCCATTCAAGGCTTGCGGACAGTGGAACAATGCAAAGATGAAACATATCATTATTTTGGGTGACGGTATGGCTGACTGGAAAATAGAGGCTCTCGGAAACAAGACACCGCTGCAATTTGCCGATACAACAAACATGGACAAGCTCGCCTCAATGGGGCGCACGGGGATGCTTAAGACCGTGCCCGACGGCTTCCACCCCGGGAGCGAGGTGGCAAACTCGGCCATTCTGGGATATGACCAAAGGAAGGTTTACGAGGGCCGCGGCCCTTTGGAGGCGGCAAGCATGGGCGTCGAACTGGGAGATGACGATTTCGCGCTACGATGCAACCTAATCTGCGTGGACGGCGAAAACATAAAGAACCATTCGGCGGGCAGGCTAGAGACCGAAGAGGGCGACGTGCTTATGAGATTTCTTCAGGAAAAGCTCGGCAGCGACAGAATACATTTCTACACGGGGATACAATACCGCCACCTGCTCGTGATAAAGGGCGGGGACAAGCACATAGAATGCGTGCCGCCGCACGATGTGCCCGGACAGCCTTTCTTGCCGCTGCTCGTAAAGGCCACCGCGCCCGAGGGCGAGGAAACGGCAAGGCTTCTGAACAGCCTAATACTGAAATCGCAGGAACTCCTGAAAAGCCACCCGCTCAACCTGCGCCGCATAAGCGAGGGCAAAGACCCCGCCAACAGCATCTGGCCGTGGAGCGGCGGCTTCCGTCCCAAGATGGAAACCCTCGAAGAAGCTTTCCCCGGAAAAATCAACGGCGGGGCGGTAATTACGGCGGTTGACCTTATTCGCGGCATAGGCAAATACGCGGGACTTGAATGCATTGACGTGGAAGGCGCGACAGGGCTTGCCGACACCAACTACGAGGGAAAAGCCGCAGCAGCCGTAGAGGCCTTGAAGCGCACCGACTTCGTTTACCTGCACGTTGAGGCGAGCGACGAGGCGGGACACGACGGCGACGTGGAACTCAAACTGAAAACAATCGAAAACCTTGACAAAAGGATTGTAGGTCCGGTGATGAATGCCGTAAAGGGCTTTGACGAGCCTGTAGCCATAGCCGTGCTCCCCGACCACCCCACGCCGTGCAAACACCGCACCCACACCAACGAGCCGGTGCCGTTCCTGATTTTCTATCCCGGCATACAGCCCGACAGCGTGGAGAAATTCGACGAGCTTTCCTGCAAAAGCGGGAGCTACGGTCTGCTGATAGAGGACCAGTTCATAAAAGAGTTCATGAAACACTAAAGCAAACAACACGATGAAATACTACAGCACCAACCATAAAGCCTCCCCCGTTGAGCTGTCTGAAGCCGTAACCCGCGGGCTTGCCCCCGATGGCGGGCTGTTCATGCCCGAAAGGATTGCCCAACTGCCGCAGGTTTTCTTTGACAACCTTGCCGACATGAGTTTCACGGAAATGTCGCAGCGCGTGGCGCGCGCGCTTTTCCCGGGAGTGAGCTCGGAGGTGATAAACCGCATAACGGCCGAAACACTTGCTTTCGACACCCCCATAAACAAGATAGAGGACAACATCTATGCCCTCGAACTTTTCCACGGCCCCACACTGGCGTTCAAGGACGTGGGCGCAAGGTTCATGGCACGCCTCCTGGCGCATTTCGCAAAAAGCGACGGCAGGACGCTCAATGTTCTCGTGGCCACTTCGGGCGACACGGGTTCGGCTGTGGCAAACGGATTTCTCGGCGTTGAGGGCATAAACGTGTATGTGCTATACCCCAAAGGCAAGGTGAGCCGCGTGCAGGAAAGCCAGTTCGCGACTCTGGGAAAAAACATCACTGCCATAGAGATCGACGGCACGTTCGATGACTGCCAGAGGCTCGTGAAACAAGCTTTCGTTGACAGCGGACTTAACGCCGCAATGCGCCTCACGTCGGCAAACTCCATAAACATAGCGCGGCTGCTTCCGCAATCGTTCTACTACTTCCGCGCATTGGCGCAACTGAAAGCCCAAGGCGCGGACAGGAACGTGGTGGTGTGCGTGCCAAGCGGAAATTTCGGCAACATCACCGCCGGACTTATAGCCAAGCGCATGGGGCTGGGCATAAGCCGCTTCATAGCCGCCAACAACGAAAACGACGTGTTCCTTGAATACCTGCAAACGGGCAAGTACAGCCCGCGTCCTTCGGTGCAGACCTACGCCAACGCCATGGACGTTGGCGCGCCGAGCAATTTTGCAAGAATACTGGAGCTGTACGGCAACAGCCACGCCGCCATTGCCGCCGGAATATCAGGCTTCAAGGTAAGCGACACGGAAATACTTGAAACCATAAAGGACGTTTACGAACGCGACAACTACATACCCGACCCACACGGGGCCTGCGCCTGCCGTGCGCTCAAATCGCTGATAAAGCCGGGCGAAACGGGAATTTTCCTCGAAACGGCGCATCCCGCGAAATTCGGCGAGGTGATAATGAAAGCCATAGGCCGTGAAGCCGAAATGCCCGCACGCCTCAGGGATTTTCTGAAAGGCGAAAAGAAAAGCGAGGAGCTTGGCAAGGATTTCGAGGCATTCAAACAGTTCCTGCTGGAACGGAAAAACAGATAAGCCGAAACGAAAATTACTCTTCATACTTAATTATTGAGAGGGAGGACGGCGCAGGCGTGCGCATGTACCTCCCTCATTTTTTGCACCGCCTCGCGACAGTTCCTACAGCTATCCGCCACAAAACGCGCCAGTCCGATTTCCGCCGCTGCACAATGCAATTTTGGCGGATTTCCGCGCCGCCAAAATGCAGATTTCCCAAACACCCCGAAAAACACATAGGACATAGTAAAAAATATGTCCGATGTAGAAAAAATTACATCAGACATAATTCAAACTACATCAGACCTTTTTTCGCCCATTGCAATGACCTTAAAAACAAATCATTGCAACGTAGAATTTTACCGCCTACAGCAATCTCAAAATCAACTAATTATACCATTTTTGCCAATATTTGAGTTTTACAAGAAATTTAGTTGTATATAATACAGGAGCATGAAATTCATCTTCCGACCGCCCAAAATTCCTCAACGATTGTCTTGATTTATAAGGTTCACCACCACTTTTACCATAATATCCTTTTCCTCCGTGCGGCTTTCGGCAATCATAAGCGTCAAAGCCACAAGCGTATTGTCGGCTATTCGCTTATGACCATCGCCTGAATACAAAATGCCATTGTTCTCCATAAACCATAGAAACAGCATGGCGGCAATCCGTTTGTTGCCATCACTGAACGAATGGTTTTTCACCACAAGATACAGAAGCATTGCCGCTTTCTCCTCTACAGAGGGATAGAGTTCCTTGCCATCGAAAGTCTGGTATATCTGCCCAATGCTGCCTTTGAAAGATTCGTCTTTCTCATTAGCGAACCAGATGCTCTCGCCAAATTTTTCTTTCAAGATATTAATGGCATCCATTGCATTCTCGTAAGTGGCGCGGAAAAGCTCCTGCTTTGTGGTTTTCCTAATATCCAAAGACTGATAATCATATCTGTCAAGAGTATCAAGTGCGTAAACGTAATCGGTTATAACGTTGAACAAGCCGCCGCTCTCACCTTCGGAAGCCTCCTGTTGCAAAGCCATGGCACGCGACATGAGCCTGACAACATTCTTCAGCTCATCGTAATGGTCAAGCCGGCGTTTGTTCATCGCATAGCCTTTTACTATATATTCTTTGAGAACCTTGTTTGCCCACTTTCTGAAGTCAACGCCTCTTTTGCTCTTAACCCTATAGCCAACAGACGTTATCATTTCAAGATTATAATACTCTGTTTTCTGCATTTGGACATACCCCTCACGTCTGCCATAAACCTTGGGTGTCGCAAATTTTGCGACTACCGGCTCACCCGCAAGTTCTTCTTTCAACGCATTATTTATATGCTTTGAAATTGTTTTATAGTCTCTGCCGAATAACTCCGCCAACTGCTGTCGATTCAGCCATACTGTGTCGTTCTCAAGTTTCACATCCAATTCGACGCTCCCTTCCGGTGAGTGGTAAATGGCTATCAGAGGTTTTTCCTGTTGCATAATTTTTACGTTTTCACTTTCACAAAGTTGCAAACTTCCGCCCTATAAACGCCCCAAGCCGCCTTTTATCTGCGAATTACAGCATCGGAAATATCCTTGGCCATACGCCTCAAGGCTTCTTCAGACGGTTTTGTTTCGTTTGCCCAACTTACCCGTATGCGGTAGGCGGCATTGCTGTCGGGAACTTCTTCTTGGATGCTCAGCATCACTTTTTCGTAATAATCACCGCGAACCGTGTCGCAAACCGCCTCACCCGAAACCCATGCAACGTTGTCGGTGGGCAAAGACTGACTGTCTTCATAACGATAATACAAATTGCCCCGACAGTAGATTTTCACATCGGCAAGGGTCTTCCCTGTCGCCAGCCCGATTACCTTAGCCTCGCACTCCTCATTATAGCCGTCATGACCTTCAAGGCTCTTTCTGACAGCCACGTCAACCCGCTTTTGCAAATCCACGTCAATGTCATTGGGCTTGTATATCGTATCGGCATATACGTTATACCGCATGGAATATCCGTCTTTGTTCAAGTCCAGCTCGCGCCACCAATGTTCCCTATGCACACGTATATCTTCGTATTCCGGCTTTACGAGCAGACCACAGCGGTCGCGCAAGCCATACTTTCCGTCTCTGTCCTCTATACCTAATATTCCCCTATAAGGAAGCCGGCCATACAGTTCGCACCGTTTATAATCGGTGCAGGCATATTGGTTGTAGCCAATGGAGAAAGAGGGAAGCAGAACCGCCAAATAAGCCACGGAAGCCGCCGCGAGCAAATGCTTTTTGGTGGCACGGTATAAACCGCCAGCAACCGTATATGCCATCATGCCAAAACTTGCCGCAAGCGCAAAGATACGTGCAAACCCTCCAAAATACTGGGCATAGAAGAACACGCAAGCTCCGAGCAGCATAAGCCACATTCTTTCCGCCATAACGCCGTAATAGCGGCACAACAGCCAACAGCCAAGCAGCGGAGCGCCCAAACAGGCAAAGCGGCACAAACGCAAATCCATTGCAAGCCCGGCGTAGAGAGCAACTATGCAAACAAGCAGCAAGGCGCAATAATATTTGGCTTCGCGTTTTTTCCAAAGAACCGCCCCAAACAAGTCGCGCTTCTTCATATCCGTGCGCACAAGCCGCCTTTTGAAAAACATGACGAAATACACGGCTACCGGCACAACCAGCAGCCACACTATCCAAAACGCACGGAAACAGTTGTACAACAACAAGTCAAATTCCTGGTTTAAGACATAAAAGGGATATTTTGCAAGTTCGTGCACCCCTATATACTCGTTTCTTGGCTGAAAAGCCCAAAACGCCACGGCCAGCATCCCCGCCAACGGCAGCCATGTGCGCTTTTCCCTGTTGTACAGGCAAAACGTGGCAGACAAGCGTAAAAGCACTGCAAGCGATGCGAAAAGGCTGCCCACGCCATACCCATTCCACCCTATACACACTGTAAGCGCCCACATTGAGCACAAGGCCAAATCAAGCCATAAAAATTTTGTCCTCATTTCCTTTTGATTTTTATCCGTTCACTCCACCGTAATGATATTCTTCACGAAATTAGTCATTTCCCCACGAAAATCCAAATATTCATAAACAAGAAAAGTCCCTTTTTTCAACGGTTTCAATGTCCATGTAAGAACGCTGTCGTCCGCGCCGCATTCCCCTCTGCGCATTTGCTCCGGATGCAGATACAGGCAGGAACATTCTCCATCGAACTCCGATTTGTCGAACACGATATTATAGTTTATCCCCACAGAGCCGTGCCGTCTCCCCATAAAAGACAACTCGCCGCCGGGGAAGTTTACGCTATGGCGTTCAACCACTATTTTAAGATAGTTTTTACTATTGTCATACACAAAATCCAAGTCAATCATTTCTTCTTATTTTTCTATGCTTAATATTAACTCCCTAATCCCAGAAAGCGAATCTGTCAAGGGTGGTGTTCTGTTCAAACACATCTTTTTTTATTCTCATTTTGGGTGGTGTCTGCATACTCACCCTCGGGCAGCAGGCAAATGCCGCCATTTCAATATCCACACACGAATTGAACTTCACCGTTTTCAATTTCTTGTTATAGTAAAAAGCCTCCACCCCCACCTCCTTCAATGACGCAGGAAACTCCAATTGCGAAATGTTTGAAGGATAAAAGGCACGCGACCCGATTTTCTCCAATCCCTCCGGGAAATTGATGTGTTTCAGTTTGTCGCAGTAACGGAAGGCATACTCCGAGATTCTTTTCACGCCCTCATGAAGTGTAACCTTTTTAAGGGAACTGCAAAACATGAACCCGCCAACAATCTCCACGCCAGCGGGAATTTCTATCTCTTCCAACGACCCACAACATTCAAAAGAATTCAAAAATTCAAGATACCGTGGGAGAGCCACCCTTTTCAGACTGTCGCAATGACGGAATGCATACCCTCCGATTCCCACCACGCTATCGGGAATGTGAATCTCCCGCAGGGAAACGCAGCCGTCAAAAACACGCCAGTTTATGCAGGTTATGGAGCGAGGTACGGTAAACGTCTCCAATGCAGCGCAACCCATAAACGCTCCATCGCCCACGCACCCAATACCGTCATGCAAAGTTATGCTGCGCAGCTTTTTCTGCGAGCAAAAGGCGTAAGGCTCTATAATGGAAACGCTCTCCGGCACGATGAAAATTTCCTTTTCCTCCACACAGAATATAAGCCGTGCCATGTCCTTTGAATAAAGCACGCCGTCTTTCATCGTCAGGAAATCCGACTGGTTGTCAACATTGTCTATGCAGACCCTTGCAAAATCTGTGGGGGATGCCGAAAACGCATAAATAATCGGACTTACAGAAGCAAATGGACTTTTGTCCTCTCTGTGCGGAATGTCAGTATGCTTGGGTAAATGCAGCGTGCCTATCCTTTCATACTTCTCCCAAAGACTGTCGCCGTTCTGAAAAACAACATCTTTTACAAAATTCTCTTCACGTGTAAAAACGTTCGCCATAACAAAAAAGGTTTACGCATTATTCATCGAATATAAGCAAATAATCCAAAAACGGCCACGGCAACCACACGTTTGTCATTTCCATGACGTCCCTGAAAAGCGGCACTATGTGCCTATGACTCCAACCGGCTTTGCCGCAGCCTACCGGGGTTACGAAGAATTTCAACTCACTGTGCGCTTTTGCAAATTCCAGAAAACGCCTCACGGAACATCCGATGCTCTCCAAGTTCACACCTGCGGTGGGAATTGCATAAGACTGCCCTTGCAAGCCCTCCGCCTGCCCCTTAACCGCGCCGAAATGCTCACGCGCATAAGCCGCCGCACCTTCGCCGTGGCTTCCCGAGCAATGGCTGCCAAAAACAAAAATCTCGTTTGCCTCTAGCTTGTCCACAAATCTCGGGGTTATTCGCTGCTCCTTGCCGTCCGTAAGCTTTACTGGAAAAAAGCTGTCCCCCTCCCAATAGGCCATTGGGTGCAGTTCTTCAGTCAGTTTGTCATAGCACAAAGGCCCGGGCAATTCCTCCAGCCGCTCCAGTTTCCGCACCAACTCCTCTTCGCTCTTGGCAAACACGAAGTTCCAATACCACCTGTTCTCATAAAGAATGTCAGAAGAATCAAAACAGGGGTAAAAAGACCTGTCAGCCGCCACATACACTCCGTCTTTCGGTTCGCCGCTCAAGGCGTGCGCTATTACATCTTTCACGCCTTGGAATTTCACGCCCAGCACATTTATCGCGCCGTCATTCCTAACCTTTATCATACCTGCTGCTCCGTATCTTCAATTTTTTCGCGCTCCTCCAATTCTTTCATGGCGTTGTAGAACACCGTGCGCACCATGCCCAATATCTCTATCGAATGCCCGAGACTTGCGGAAAGGCTCTCCTTGTCGCAATAGAAAAACTCGCAACTGGCACTCACCTCCTTTGCAGTAGGCTCGATATAAACCTTAACCAATTTGGCCTCACGCGTTACGTTGTTGCAAGCGGCAAGGCATTTCACCTTTTCCTCCTCGCCTATGTCATGAAACCTTGGGAGCACCGCCGTAACAAAACATTCGTCCTCCGGCACGAGTATGTAAATGGTCTTCATCTCGTGAAGAATGAAAATGCTGCCAACCTTGTCCTCCATCGGCTTGAAGCCCAAACCCTCAAGCGTCTCTTTTATCATTTCCTTATTCGACATAATCCTAATCCTTGTTTGTCAGTTACCCTTTTCGCAAACGCTTGCACCGCCCGGCCCGCCTGCAAATTCCGCCTCTACGCCCGCGATGGCCTTTCGCGCATACATATACGCGCCTTCCATGCTCGATATTATATGTAGCAAGGTTTTCTCCAGATTTTCCCCGCCCAGCAGTTTGCGCTCATAGGTGAGCCACATGCTTTCGCCAAACGCGTATGCCTTTACATACTTGAGCGCCGAGTTGAGCTTTTCGGTCAGTGTGCAGTATTCCGCCATTTTCCCCTCTTCAATGTCGTAGATGCCGGGCAGAGCCACATTCAGGAAATCCTCGTCGTCCTCGTTGTAAATGTAAAGAAGTTTCATTCCCTCGTAACAAAAAAAGTAGCCGCAATCCTCTACCGGCTCGGGCTTGAAGCCCATGTTTGTAAGTGCCTTAAAAACTTTCTCTTTCATTATTTCATTATGTTTTTGTGTTAATGCCTTTTCTTTATAATTAGAGTGTCAAAACCATTGGTTTCTATCACACTGTGAAAACCGTACCCTTTATGTCGCATTGTTTTTCCACCATTTCCTTATTGCCTCGCCGAAATGTTTGTTAAGCCTTGAATAGCGCGTGTCGAGCCACGAGCGTTCCCTGCCAAGCCGCTTTGCCACATCCAGGGGGGACACGTTCTCTATGAAACGCTGCGTCCATATAAGGCGGTCCTCATCCGACCATTTCATCTTGCCGGAAAACCAGTAAAGAAAATCCACCACATTGCGATCCCGCTCATACCGCCCGAGGTTCACGCCTAACACATCGGACAAAGGGCTTTTCTCCATGTCCTCCAATATGCTTTTTGCGCCGTCCGCCGCATATTCCTCCTCCACCTCGACAATGCGGGGCGACTTGTCGCGCAGGAACTCTTCCGCATAAGGGTTGTCGTTGCGTATCAGCACATCCTTCAGCCTTGTCTCCGCTTTCTTGATTATGTCGCGCAGCCTGTCCGCCCCAAGGCTTAGCTCCCTCATCATCCGGGCTTCGCTCTTGCGGTCAACATACACCGCCGTAAGCATGTCCTTATGCAGGCCGTTGGGCATCATGTCTGCAAGCATTACCTCCCACCTCGCCGCCCCCACCGATTTGCCCACCAGACGCGTGTTGCCGGGCGTGCGTGCGCGGCTTGCCTTTATGCACCCCATGTCCTCAAGCACTTTCATCACCTCGTGCCACGCCAGCTTTTCAAGCCACTTAAAAAAACTGCCCTTGCCGGAATAACTGTCAAGCACACCCCATGTGCCGTTGTCCCAAAGGTGTGTGTAGAGTATGTTGCCGAACTCCTCTTTTGACACATCAACATTGTAAGTCCGTCTTATTTCCCCGATTATCTTTGAGCGCAAGCCACGAATACGGCAGTTGTTTTCATAAAAAAAGAGGCGGATATACTCTTTGTCGCCTGATTTAAGTTTGTTGATGATTTCATCCGCGCCCTCCCCCATGCCGGCATACCGCCGCAGCTCCTTGCGCACAACCGAACGGCAATGGCCAAGACACTCCTGCCGGGTGCGGAAAGCCTTCTTTTCTTTGGCAATCCTGTCCATAATCCTTTGCACAAGACAATCACCAACGGCGGGAAGCCTTCCGCCCTTGTCCGCAAATTCCTTGCGCGCAGCCTCTATCAAGCCGATAATCGTGTCCCTGTCGGGCAAAAAGTTCGTGTTCATGTCTGCCATAACTTTTACGTTCGTACCAATGAAAAACCGACATTTGCATAGCCGTTTCACAATGCAAATATCGGTTGGTACAGGCAGGTGGGGCGAACGTTGTCAGACAAACAATTCGCGGAATTTCTACTCCCTGTTTGTCTGCAACTTACCCTATAATGTTAATTGAATTTTAACACTAAACAAGCGTCATTAGTTCTTCGGGAATTGTTATGTGCTCGGGCAGAACCGTAAGGTGGCCTTTCGTGCCTTTGATCAGGAACGGCCCTGACGGCTCCCGCATCTTTTCGCAAGCCGCCCCCACCACCTTGCGTATGTCGCCCAAAACCACGTGAAGCGTTTTCTCCCGGTTTTCGCCCTGGGCGTTGAAGTCTTTCACCATATTGTCAAAAGTTTTCTTGCCGCTTTGCCTATAGACCTCACGATACAGTTTCCCGAAAGTCTCCTCCTGCCCCTTTATGTCGAGCGTGTCAACGTTGTCCCCATTCTTTTTGCGGTCTATCAAGTATATAAGGTAGAGGACAAAACTCCCGCTGCGGCCAAAATGCAAAACCTCCTCGCGCCCCCTCTTTTTCATTATCAGGCGGTAGATGCCATTGTTACGGTTTTGGGAGTCTATATGATTGAAACTGCGTACCTCCAAGTCTATTGCGGATTTCTCCGCCATATATTGCGGGCTGAGTATCGTAAAAATCTTTTCGCTCTCACCTGGCGACAACTGGGAACACAAAAACCTAATTGCGCTCGCATCTAAAGAATCCATCAGCACATTAAGCATTGCCGTCATCTCCGGTTTGTCGAACTTGCGGACATTCCTGATGTTATTGGACAATTCCTTGTAGCACTTCAGCCTTTTCTTGTGGGCGAGAATGCTGTCAAAGTCCAGCGACTCCCCGATGGAGCGGGCTGCCATGCCGAATGTGGGATGCACTGCCTTGTCCGCCAGTCCGGCCAAATAGCCGGCAACAAACCTCTTGTTCGACACAAGCGGCGCAACCAGTTTCTCAAAATCCCCGGGGTTGCTGATGATATACCGCTTCAGAGCCTCCGCAATGTTATATTGGTATATGCGCTCCGCGTCATACGCCACGAGCGCGACATCCTGATACAATCGCTCCGCTTCCGTCTTGGCGGCGATGAACCTTTTGACAATCTCTCCCGGCGTGTCAAGCTGCATAATCAGGTTGCAGCCCCGCTCCTCCACCAGCCCCTGTATTTTGGGGTGGTTTGCCAGCTCTACGCACGGAACAGCCTCAATGCTGTAGGTGTTGAAATAGTCCCCATGCCAATTCCTCATGCCCTCTCCCACCTCCAGGGACTTTTGCGCCAAAGGCGAGCCCTCGGCGGCAATAATATATATGCAGCTGTCGAGAAACTGCCCCACAGAGCAAGCCTCCTCTACAATCACGCCGACATTCGGCTCATACACAGGGGAGTTGTCAATGATTTTCATAGTCTTATAGCTTTCAGTCGTTATTCTTGTGTCGTTTGTGCAAAGTTTGCGAAATTATCGCAGAAACACACCCGACAAACAGGTTTTTGTTTTGCGCAAGCGAAAGATTTCGGACGAACGCCATCCGCCCAACAACAATCACATAACACAATGTATCGCACCGCCGTAGGGGCGTATGGCATACGCCCAAAATTGCGCCGATTATACCACGGAACGTACCCATACGGCACTGCCAATATCCGCGAATTTATTGCTCTATGCCTGTCTCCAAGTCAATATACCCGGTTGTGTCCCCAAAGAAACCGCTTTTTTTGTACTCCGTAATTTTACCCTGGTTGTATTTGGAGAACCCCTTATATGCGAACGAAGTCAGCATAATATCTCCAGGCTTGACCAATGCGCATCTGTCATTGGCATTCCACGCCACATAAGTGTCCCTCCAGAAATGACCCAAAACCCTGTATTGAAATCGGAATGCCCGCTCCAGATTGTCTCTGTACAACCCACCTTGGCAACCGTTTTTGTCAAGGATGATTATCCCATTATAACACACCACAAAACCGCTATCAAAAACAGGAGATATGACAAAACTCCCCGATGTGTCTATCCAACCCCATTTGCCGTCCTGTTCCACGCCCAGCAAAGAGCAGGATGTTTCAGTTTCTGTCAAAGAACCGTCTATATTGACCTTGTATTCTTTCAAAGGCTCGCTTACGTCCTCAAACCTGAAACTGTAACGAGCCACGTCATCATAAGTGAATTTTCCCATAATTGACATTTGTTTTTACAGGCAAAGTTTGCACAAGCCGAGACCTAAGCCGCCACTGCAAACTCCGCACTTTTGTTTCCAGATATTGTATATACTGCTGTTAATATTTCTGCGCCTTGTGCAATGACATCGTGTAGCCGCACTTCATGCAGCGCGTGCCGGAGGTCGGTCTCGCGCCCGGATAAGCCTCCTTGTACATAAAGTGGTGGTTGTCCCTCACGCAGTCGTGGTGCGGGCATTTCAGCCCTTTTATCTCTCTTACCATAGTCTTATAGAATTACGTTTAATCATATGGAGCAGGAACTTTGCGTATTTCTATCAATCATGCGGCAAATTTCCACGATTGAATGTAATGCGTGAACACTTCGGGTGTCGGAAATTCGGGCAAACGCCATTCGCCCCACGATTATCGCACAATTTTGCCTTTCTTCGATTTGCACCGCCGTAGGGGCGTATTGCATACACCCTAAATTGCGCGGATTTCACACTACAGTGGCGGCACTGTTTTTTGTTTGTACGGTGCGATTCACGCGGTGGCATACAGGGCGTATGCCATACGCCCCTACAAATCCCGCAAAACCCAAACCGGCAACTCTTTTTCAAAACGCCCCGAGAACTACATCGGATGTGGGAAAAACTATGTCCTATGCAGGAAAAATTATATCAGACATAATTCAAACTACATCAGACCTTTTTTTCGCAACTTGTAAGTTTCTGAAAAACAAAAGTTCACAAAGTAATCACAAATCTTATTAAAGTGCAAAATTCTTGTGTTACCACAAATCATATTTTCTGTAATACAATTCGGTATTACTGACAAAACTTTATTTTGCTATCCGCCCAAAATTGCAATTTTAAACCTACGATTCAGAACTTTCTTTCTTGCTGAAAAGAAAGCTAATTTCACCCAAGATCTTTTCGAAGAAAGCTTCAGAAAAATCTATTCCATTTTCTATTGCTTTGTTCCGTATATCTTCATATACCTTGGGGAATGTCTTTCGGAAAATACCTTTTGCTAAAGGATACACAAACAATGTAGTAGAAGCCTGCAATACCGAATTCTCCATCAATGAACACATCCCTGTTGCCACCTGATCCAAACAAGTTAAATCAAACAAATCATCACTTTCACGATTAGCAACCACTATTGCATCTGCGATAATCTCTATTATTTCATCTTTGTTTCCTTGAAAGAACTCTTTTTCATTCATGTTTGCTGTTTTTTTTTATTGAAACCACAATCATATAAATAATTCAAAAACATACAGTCGGGGAAATTACCTTCCTCGTTATCCAACAACATTTGCACATTCGGCAACCTTAATATACTTTTTTTGCAATTGCCAATCACATCGCGAAAGTCGCTAAAACAACGACATTCACTGGTTGAATACGGACATCCGTTTTTGTAAAACGGGCATTCATATTTACCTTTATTGAAGTATGCCCTATACACCGCATTTGAAAACAACCTGCAAATTATTTCTCGAACCGCACCTTGGTGATTGTCCGAGCATCTTGCAAGTGCTTCTTGTATATTTGCAGCCGTGCAGCAATACTCGTGTTTTTTTATTTCTTTACAGAAATATGTATGATAAAAATCAATCAATCCAGAAGGATTCCAATGAAAACCAGAACCAAAGCTCTCATTCACGAACAACCCTTTTTCATTGCCCAATACCAAAGGCAGACACCATTTGTTCAACAGGTTATATGGGATATCTTGAGCATAAACCCTATAATTGGATTTTTTATTACAAATGGCATTTAATTGATATGCGCTCCACACCTCTCCATTCTGTTTTGCTCTTGGTATCAATGCTGATACCATACTCTTAAAAGTTTCCTCGTATGAAGGCCAGTGGTTTCTGTCAGCGACAAAGTTGAAAAATGTCTCCATGTAGTCTTCACCTTCAACAGAATTTGGGCAACCACCATTGTCTCTTATCGTTTTAATGATTTTATAAAAACGATGAACTGGTGAAAATACTTCCTTGTCGTATGTGTTGTTTTGTATCGCCCCCATTATAAAGCCAAAACCTGGTATGCACAAAGCAGTCTCAAGTATTGTTTTCATACAAGCATCCATAATCTTTGCAGGGGATGCCATATAGTTAAAGGGCATTTCGTGTTCGCAATAGTCCAAATATTCTTGTAACGTTCCCAAAGGCACTGCAAGCGTTACTAACAAACGAACAATTTGATATGGGTAAACATAGTCAAGCTCACGTTTGCGGTCTTCTATAACAATTTTACCGTCTCTATACTTTAATGGTATAAATCCAACTTTTTTCAAAACCTCTTTAAGAACACCTGCCCCTTTTCCCTCTTGATTGTACCAAATATAATCCCAACAGGATTTGTTGTAGGCATAAGATTCCAACAAATCATCGAAACAAATCTTATTTTCCACAAAGTGCCTCTCAATTGGGGATTTGTATTCATATTCTTTCGTTTCTGGCTTTATATGTTTCTGAACAAACAAATACCTATATACATCATTTACTTCCTCTGCCGAAGTTAGCAGTTCCTGTTCTTCCTCCGAGAGTCGCAGACTATGGTTAAAATCTTTTGCCTCTTCAGAATTAAGAGGGAATTTCACGCCGTCTATTTTGGACAGTTCTCTTGCATACGCCGTTAGGTAATCACGAAAATGTCCAGCCGTAATGCAAGCATTTATTGACAAGTCCTGCATATAATGGTTCACCTCATGCCCCAATGATATTGCTTTTTCAAAAGATTCCACATCTTCAAATGTCTTTGAAGACAAAAGAGAAATCATATCATGACTTTCGTCAGACATGAAGTAAATCCCGCTTGTATAAGCATTGTTTACATCCTCTATGTAAAAGGCGTTCTTTTTATACTTTAATACAGCCATTTTATTTATTCTTACTTGGTTTCACGCCTCTTTAAGGGCTTTCGCCACATTGTATATGTCATCGCCAACCATATATCCTATTGCACCTCCCACTGCACCTCCTATTACAGCACCCGGTGCGCCAAAAGTCACTCCCCCCGCAATTGCACCCCCGGCAGCACCGCCGATTTTTGCTCCAGTTTCACTTTCTGTTATTTTGCCGCCAACCAAAGCACCGGCAGTGATGCCTATGCCTATTCCTATCGCCACTGGGGCAACAGCCGGGTTTGAAGTAACTTTTACCGCAGCTGCTGATGTTAAAAAACTTGGTATCATAACTTAACTGTTTTGATGGTTATTATTCAAATGATTGTTGTTTTGTGAAGACTATCAACGGCTTTGTCTATCTCCTTGCCAGACTTGTCTGCATCGCCTTTGCAATACTCGTAAATGGCTTTCCTGTATGGAAAACAGTTCCTAATAAGTCCCATAGTTGTAAGTTTTTTATGTTAAACGTTTTTGTTATTTAGGGAATCAGTTACAGTTCCTTTTTGTTTTTATCTTTTTCTTGTAAGAATGTTTCCGTTCAAGTCGTAATCGTTCCTCAAACTGTTCAGCACATCAATCGTATGTGCCGACATCAGCAGACGGAAAGCGCACACTGTGCCGGAAGCGCCGAGCGTTACGAACACAATGCCGCCAACACCGCCGCAAACGGCAAGTATGGCGGGGAGACCGACTATCAACCCCAAGGTGAATGCACTCGGGCTTCCCCAAAAGAAAACGGATGACAGCAAAGCCGCCGCCACCGAAACCCACACCACAGAGGACGGCTCCTTGATTTTTTCCACCCCGCTCTTCAATTTGTCATGAAGCTCTATACGGCTTTCCTTTCCCTGAATGGCCCGTGCCAATTCCCTTTCGTTTCTTACCATATATCTTTTGCGTTAATCCTCGTTCCCGCAATAAGGGCATTTTGTGCTTCCTGCGGGGATTTGCGAATGGCACACGCCGCACTCACGCGATGACACGCCGTCGAACACCTTCTGGTATTCGCCGCTTTCGTACCACGCCAGCAGTTCCGCCGCACGCAGAACCGTCCACGGATGCGAGCTTCCAGCTATTGTCAGGGTTTTTATAGCCTTGTCCGTAAACCCGCTGAAAGACTGCCGGAACTCCGTGGCCTGCTTTATGAAAGCCTCCTTGTTCATATTGTCAAAATATTTTTGCGGAAGCCCGGACATCTTTATTATCGCACTGATTGCCGCATCGATATTCTGGCAAGCCAAAAGCCCCGCCCTGTCTGCCGTGAACTCGGACATACGCGTCCAATACAGCAAGGCGTAATAGATTGGCGTGGCAAGCGAACCGACAATGGGTATTTGCCCTATCGCGCTGTTGAACAACTGGGCCATAACGTGATAAATTGTGTGCGCACTCCGAATATGCCCTCCTTCGTGTCCCACAACATAGCGCAGTTCGTCCTCGCTGAGCAAATCCACCGCACCGCTGTTCAGCACCAGCAGGGTGTCTTCCTTATAGCCTGTGGTGTAGCCGTTGACGTTGTAGCCCCATTGCGTGTAGAAGCGCGGAAGCGGCCTGAGGTCGAGAGTGTCGGCAACATCACGCACCAAGTCGTACAGCTCGGGGCACGACTCCCGCGTAACGAGAAAGTTAGAGCCTTGAAGCTCTATGACGTGCCACTTTATGTACGTCCAGTTAAGAAAGAAGTTCACCACCGTGTCGAAGCCCGGCAAAGCCTTCATGGCTTTCAGCGCAGCCTTGTCGAATTCGTGTTCGTATGATTTCGGATCGAGACCGAATAATATTTTCTTCTTGTTCATGATTTCTGGTTGTTTTCGAGTTCCGTTATTCTCCGTTCAAGTTCTTTTACGTATAGCCAAAGCCTGTCAATGTCCTCGCGCTTGGGCACATTGAGCATTGCGTGCAATGACGGGTTGTCGTGCCTTTCCGCCCCGGCGGTTGTATCCTGTCCCTTTTCCGCCGGCAGTGCCTTGTAAATCAAACAACCTTTCTCGTCATAGCACGCATTGATGCTGCCCTTGGCTATTTTCTGCTCCTTTATTGCAGTGGACAGACTGCCGCCCGCCACAACGAGCATCCTGACCGGCAGGTCTTGTTTTTCGTATGTTTGCAACGGATTCCCCTTTTCTGTTATTCTGTTCAGCTCCTCCCGCAAAGCCCCCACATCACAGCGCAACCCATTTTCCTCAAAATCGTTCACGAAAATGTTTTCCACGGCATTCTCAAACGCCGGGATATTTGTGCGGATATATTCGGCAATAATGTCCAATGTTTCCACATCCCCGGAACTGTCGCCTGTAAGCATTATGTTAAATGGAGATTTGCGTCCGTATGCGTCTGTCGGCCCTGCGATGCCCCTTACCGCCAACACACATCTGTCTTTGGAAACCCTTCTGTAAAGCACCTTGTAGCCGGCATGGGACATCATTATCCGCGCATCTCTCGGATAGTTGTATTCTTCGGTGGCATCGGAAAGCACCATGAGCTTGGGCAGAAGCCTTTGGCGTTCAACAAGACTTTTCAGCCCTTCGTCTTCGGGATTTCCCGCCAGAGACTGTTCGTGCACTCCCAGCAACGGCAGGAAATATTTTGAGTTGGTCTCTTCCTGCAGGTTTCCCATATAGAAATCCTTGTAGCCGCCGTAGTTATAGTAAGCATAAAACCTTATCATGCCGTGATTTCCTTTATTGCATTCAACTTCGATTCCTTGATTGTCACTATGCCGTCGCAGTTTTTCTTTATGTAGCCGCCATCCTGAAGTTTCTTTATAACGGCGAGCATACGCTCCAGTGTGAAAGTGCCGAATTTCCTTTCAAGATATTTTGATGTGAAATACATAACAGTTGCGCCTGCCAGCCCGAACGCGCAACTTGCCGCAATGGCTATGCGCCGTCCCCATTTCCACCTCTGCTTTTTCTCCTGGAGCCTCTCCACGTCTCTTGCAAACAGAGCCTTTGCCAAATAGAACTGCAGGATATAATACGCCAACTGGTCGCAATTATTAGGGGCATATTCCTTTCCTACGGTGGTAAACCACGAGTTCGGGGCGACAAAGGGGGAACTGTCCCGGATAACGGCGTCGCTGTCTGGTTGAAACTTGTGCTTCTTCAAATCGATGTCCTCAACCGTACCGTCTTCAAACCTCACTTGCGTTTTGTTGTTAATGATTGCGCATTTCCTATGTTCCCTTCCGTTTATGACGCAGAGCATAGCCTTTGCCTGCTCTTGGAACACTATGTTGCCCACTGTCTGTATGGGCATTATGTCAATCTCCACATTTGAATATTGCGACAAGGCATGGATTACCGACTCGAACACCTTTTTCACACGTTCCACGACCTTGTCAACACATCCGTCTTTCACCCATTTCTCACACTTAAGCGGCGCAAATATCACAAGCTTGGCATCCTTACCGTCAGCATCGTCAAGTTCCGACATGAACGTGTGCATGTCGTTCGCATGGTTATAGGAATTGTTGATCGCCTCATTGCACAAACTGTTTTCGGGATTGGCAGCCTCCATTAAGCAAGGCGTGTCTATGGCAATAAGGAAAACATCGTATTCCCTGATTTTCTCACGGACTTCCACGTCATGATAACTTCCCATATCATAATATTCGCCGCTTACGTCAGAGAACACAATATTCATCTTGCTGTCGGTGTCGGGCACACGGAATTGGAGAGTGAGGTCCTCAAACTCCGCCGACTTGCCGTTGTCAATGAGATAGGTTTTGCCGCAAGAATACTTCAAGTTCCGCTTCAGGCTCTCAACGCTGTTTTTCAGTTTCCGGCTTGCAAGCTCATTCTCCGTTACGTCTTTCACGGCGATAATGTCATTAACCGCGCCATTGGTCATTGTTTCAACCAAACCCGCCAGCATAGAGGTCTTGCCCGCACGCTGTCCGCCCATCATCAGCACTTTCAGAACATCCGCCATTGCCTTTCGCTATTTATGGCAACACCCTGCTATCAGCGCACCCACGAAAAGACCGCTGATGCCTGCGGCAACAATGCCCTTTCTGAAAGTCCCGTTCCTCTTGCGCTCCTCTTTCAGCTCGTCGGCAAGGGAAAGAGCCAACTTTACCAACTGTTCGGGATTGTCTTTTGACAAAATATCCGTTTCGCTTATGCAAGGAAACTCATGGGAGGTTATTTTTTGTTCTGTTATTGCGGTCTCAGCCGATATGCCTTGGGGAAGAACCAGCAACGCCACCGTATCAGGCTTGGCATGAACCTCCACACCGCCGTTGACAGTTGGCAAAGTTGTTGAAGTTCGCTTTGCAAGCACATCGTCAAGCCATGAGTTGAATTTTGCCAGTTCAAACTTCAGCCCATTTTTCTCTACGTCCATATAGAGGAATTGGGGCAGCATTTCCTCTACCGTACTTATGTTGGCGGCGATATATGTCGCGATAACATCGAGAGCCTTTATATCTTCCGCACTGTCGCCCATGATTACAAACATGAATGGTACGGAGCGTCCATGCTCGTCTTTGCCATTGTCCGCAATGTTCCTCAAAGCCATTGCATGGCAGCCGTCCTCAAGATGCTTGTATATGAATTTGTAGCCTCCATGCGAAAAAAGCGTCCGCGCCGGTGAGGGCAAGCCATACGTGCTGTTCGACGACAGTTGCTTGATTGCCGGAAGTTTCCTTAGGCATTCCACTTGCTTTGCCGCCTCCGCATCGTTCTCCGCCCTCTCTTCAAGAACAGGCAGCAGCGGAAGATAGTATGTGGCTTCTTCGCGGTCGTCTTTACTGCCAAGCAGGAAATCCTTATATCCGCCAACCGAATAATACGAATAATATCTTAGCATTGTTCAGAACCTTTTGATTATTTCTATTCCGTCCCCCGTGTCCTTTATAACGCCGCTGCGCTGCATTTTCCCGATAATCTGTTTGAGTTCTTCCGTGTCCATCGTGCCGAACAAACTGCGTATCCTGTTTATGATGTCTCTCAGAAAATCGTAAATCCATCCCAGCAATCCCGTGTGCTTCACGGTTGCCTCGGCATCCATCAGCTTTGTCAGCATGAATCTTATTATATGCAGCGGCAATTGATCGCAGTTGTTTGGGGCAAAGCTGCCGTCCTGCGTATTAATCCTATACCACGAATATGGGCGTTGCAGAGTTGTGCCGCTTATCACCGCCGAAGCGTCTTCAGTAACGGTCTCGCCCGGCATCGGAATGTCGTTTTCCCCATTCTCCTTTCTTATGGTTTCGTCATCAATCTTGCAGCACCTCACAGTCCCCTCCACGCTGTTGTAATTGTATGCTTTGCGAAATTCCGAAAAGACGATGTTGCCGGAAGTTTGCATGGGAATCACGCAAATGCTCATTTTCTCGAAAGCGGAAAGATTTTTGATGTGTGTGGCGTAAACCTCCTTTATACGCGCCGTTACCCTGTTCAGCCCATTGGGTTCTTTCGCCCATTTCTCGCACTTCAGCGGCACGAACACAACCATCTTGGCGTCTTTTCCGTCTTTGTTGTCTATGTGAGTAAGGAAGTTCTGTATGTCCGACACCCTGTTTGTTCCAAGGTTAATTGATTCGGGACACAAATCCCGGGTGGTCTCATCGGTGCTTCCCATAAGGTACGGTGTGTCAACCACAATCACAAAAACATCACAGTTCTTTATGTATTCTTCTGTTTCTTGCGCGTAAATATTGTTTGCCTCGAAACACTCCCCTGCCGAATCGCGAAATTCCATATCCATTTCGCGGTGGGTGCCGGGAATTTGCAGGTGCAGCTTGTACGACCAGAAATTGTACGTGGGACCTTGGTCAACGAGGAAGATATTGCTGTTGCCCTTGTTTGTCTCCAGCATATTCTGAAGTTCCAGCGTCTTGTCGTTCAAAGAGTCCTGCCTTTCAAAACCTTTTGTCTCCAGCACCGTCCTGTCCGACACCGTGAAATAGTCCTTCACCGGGCCATTCTTCATTTGCTCGAAGAGGCTCGCCAACGCCGATGTCTTTCCACAGCGGCGTCCTCCCATCATCATTATTCTTAAAGGCTCTGCCATATTATTTGTCTGTTAGTTTATTTTTATGATTGAATTGGTGGTTATCGGAACAAAGCCGTTCTTGTCGTATATCACAAACCGCGTAAGCTTTTTCATTTCCTCATAAAACTTGGTGTCCTTTTTAAGGAAAGAGGAGAAAGTTTCCATGAAACTGTCAAGCAACTTCTTTTTTTGCTTTTTCTTCCATTCATAATAGTTCGCCACGTATGTCAAAAGATAGTAAAGCGGCTGGGGGCAGAACAAAGGCTTGTATTCCGGCTTTGCCGCCCAAGGGCGGAACATCGACATTTCAGGCACGCCGCCTGCGTCTCCACTCTGTTCCATGTGGTCGAACTCTATGCCGCCGAGCGTTATGATTGGGGTTACAAAACTGGCAATGTTGTTCTTGCCGAAAAAGTCAGTCAAATCGGCATAAGCCTCTTTCACCTTTTCAGAAACCTGCGCCAAACGGCCGTCGTGCAGGTAGCGTTCGCATTTCAGCGGCACAAACAACACAAGCTTGTCTTTTACGGCCGACACATTATCCCTAAGATAGTGAGTTACTATGTCTATCTTGTTTTTGTCGTTATTGTATCTGCCCTCCTTTTCCATTAAATAAGGCGTGTCTATCGCTATCAGGATTACAGTGGCGTTAGCCATGAAATTATAAACATCCTCGCGGTCGCTCTTCAAGGCGGAGGTGAGATATTCCCCAGGGAAATCCCTTATGGTAAGTTTTACGGACTCCTTGCGCCCTACAAGTCCAAGACCGAACTGAAACTCAGACACAGTGCTGGATGCCGGCAAGTTAGAGGCGTTCTTTTTTGCCACAGCGTCAACCAGCATGGTGTGGTAGTCGTTTAGCATACGGGTGTTGCCGTCAAGGGCTTTAAGATAAATGGAAGAGCCCTCACATATCTGCGATTGCGACTCGTGGAATATGGATGTGAGCACAGTCGTCTTTCCCACAGAGCGCGGCCCCATCATGCAGATGCTCAACGTGGGCGTTACGACCGCAGCCCTTTGGGCTATAGCCCTGCCTATTTTGTCAAAAAGTTCCATTTACGCCTATAATTTTATTACGAACGAATTCTTTTTGCACAAATCCGTAACCGCCTTGCTTTCCTCGTTCCAACTGCCGAACGCCTCAGCCTCCTGCATCATTCCCGCAAATTCATCGCGCCATATTGCCATGCGGTTGTCCGAATAGAAATTGTACAGCTCTTCGGAAATGTTGGTGCCGGTGTCGTCCACAAGCAAATCCCTGAACATGCTAGTGCGGGCGTAGAACGAGTGGCTTGGTATCAACGAGAAGTCATCGCGCCACTTGCGCATCTGCGTTTGTATTACGGATGTGCGGCTCACTATCTCGCTCCATATTTTCTTTGCCTGTTGCTCATCGGGCATTCCCGCCAAAGAGGACATGGGTTTGAACGCCGGACTGTTTTTGTCGAGGGTGTCAAGACAGCGGGCAACATTGTATTCCAGCAGTCCTTCAATGCTTATCTGGTAGCCAAGCACAAAATTGAGCATATAATGTATGTGCGGATAAATCTCCTTGTCAACTTTCTCAGCCACAAACACCCTCAGCCATTCCTGCGAAGCCCCGTCCTCTACGGCATAATCCTGAAGGGGTATTCTCCCCAGCCGCGCATTCTCAAACAATATTGCTATAATGGAATCTTTCAAACGGTTTTGAAGGGGCTGCAACACCATGATGTTCACACCGCCGTATGCCGCGTATATGCGGTTGCGGAATATCTTGCAGTATTTTTCCAATATCTGGTTCGTGGACTTTTCGCCTTTTTTCACATCCTCAAGAACCACATTCGGACGGTCTATCAGCTTTGTGAGCGAAACTATCACCTCCTCTATTTTCTCCTTCACCTCGGGGCAGGGCTTGTCTCTTCCCTCAAAATATTTGCCGTCCAACACCTTCAGCTCGTTGGAATAGGTGAGGTCGGTTTTGTAAAGCTCCCTGAATTTTTTCAGCTCGCTCGAGCCTTGCCTCATCGCGCCGGAGACCACTTTGTTCACCGCGTCAACAAGTATCTTGTAGTTTGTGTAAAGCCTGCTTCCGAGGCCGTTCACCTTTTCCATCATGCGCACGTCAATGCTGTCCAGATGCTCCATAAGCTGCGCGAGTATTGGCTCTATCGCGTCCGTGCGGGTAGAGTCCTTGTCTGCGGCGTTGGCTATCAGTATTGTCTCCTTGCGCTCGTATGGCTGGGCGCGGAAAGCCTTTACAACCTCGGGGCAGTCCTTGGAATTGTCAAACCCCGGGGTGCTGCGTTTGTTCAGCAGGAAATACAGTTCGTGAACGTCCATGCGCTCAACGCCCTGATACACGTTTTTGAAGCGTATGTTGTTCAGCCGCGTGTTGATGGAATCCTCCTCGCCGCGCCAGCCCGAATTGGGCTTGGGCTGGTACAGCAGTATCACTGCGTCGCTGTTGTCGGCTATCGCCTGATACATGTGCTGCTCGGTTGAAACATCGTTGGAGGCATCCCCCAAGCCAACGTTGTCCATCAGCACTATGTCGCCGGCATCCTCGCAAAGGAACTTCTTGTATATGTCCACATGGTCAACGGCGAGATAGTTGGTGTAGGCAACATAATCCGGGTCTGAAGTGTGGTGTCCGTTGTGCTGCGCCACCCATTGCTGCACTTGGACTGGGTCTGTTATCTTTACGTACTTGTGGCCGTGAGTATCGTGTTCCAAGCCTTGAAGCGGCATTCCGTCCGCATTAAGCCCCGAAATAAGGTTGCGGATGAGCGAGTAGTTCTCCACATATTTCATTACAGAAAGGCGGCCGTCCATTGTGGCGGGAAGCCCGACGTCCTCTATCCTGAAATCCCGTATCTCGGCAAAACTGCCAAGCGGCTTCGGCGTTGCCGCTGGGTTGAACTTCCTTTCCAAGGCCTCCAGGTTCTTGTTGAACAGGGCAAGCATCTCATTCTCCGTATAGATATATACACGGGCCTCAAAATGGTCGGAGTTGTAGATGAAAGAGGAAACGCCAGTGCAATGCCCGCCCTCGCTGGCAAGCACCACATCGTTGCCCAAGCCAGTAACGCTTTGTATGAATGTACTCTTGCCGCTGCCAGCCATGCCGAACACCTGCAACGAAATGTTTCTGCGGCTGAAACGTGTCCTCAAACGCACAAGTTCCTTTTGCAACTCGGCAATCGCGGCCCTTGTGTCTTCGGTTGACACGTTCTGCAACCGCAGTTCCATACCCGGGTCTGCTGCGAGAATTGCGTAGTAAGGGCCTTTCTTTATTTCGCATTGGCTCTTGATTTCCTTTATAAGGTTGTCAAGGCTGTTCACCCTTTGCAGCAAGGATTCCATGAAAGCAATTTTGCCCTCAATCAACGGCAGCCGCGCCTCCTTGCGCTTGGCTATTATCTGTTGTATTTGTTGGTTTATCTGTGGCATATTACGCAAACAAAATGACAGTTTCTTGAATTGAAATGATTTTCATATTTTCAGCAAATCACTTCTCTAATTTCACTTTTACGTAAAAAATTCTCTAATGGGATCTATAATGTGTTCATCAACCCAAACGATAGCTCCAATGATTACCTTTCCAAGGTAATCAATTACTCTTTCAAATGTATCTTTAACTTCTTCCCATACAGCTTGGGCATTTTTACGCAAGAAAACTGCTAATCTTTCAAATATTTCTTTTTGAACGTTTGGCTCATCTATATCAATATCTTTACCTTCTTTTACAAGATCTTTCAGCACTTTTCTGGCACCGGCAAGCTGCATAGCTTGTGTATGGCTTATATCAGGATTTATACTGACCTCATTATCATACCTACTTCTTGTATCACTGTCCAAATTCCTGTATTCTCTTTCTTGTTCTGGCGTTCTATACATAAAACTGTGTCTTTAAATTTTTGATCTCTTTTCGCTCCACTTTGCCATTACTTTTTCGGCAACAGTGCCTGCAAATATCCAGCCTCGTTCAGATTCTAATATCGCCATCAAGACCCCTTGCATATTATATGCAAATACCGCAGAATATGCAGGAGATTGTTTCATGTTGATATTTTCGAATATATCTTCTTTTACCAAACGACGATAAATACCCATCAATCGTTCTTCTATAAGTTTTTCTAATGTTGGAGTCGGCTTATTTTCAACCCTATTCCAATGGAATTCTCTATTCGTTTTATATGCAGGAAAAGTTTCTCCTATTGCATCTATTTTATTTAATGCAATGATGATGTTTTTTGTATTTCCTGTTCTTTTACAAATCGGTATCACGGTATCACGGAGTATTTTTATATCAATACCCAATTCCTTTGCATGAGAATCAATGATATATATAATCAAATCACATCCAGGAAGAATCTGATTATAAAGAGGTATATACACTTTCTCGTCTTTCGTGATGTCATTTTTAAGTCCAGGCATATCTGCTATGGAAATACTAAACCCATCACTTATTTCATATATCCTTTCCTCAATGTCGGTCGTCCCTTCTGCAACGGAACGTATTCTATTTGAATTACTTGGTCGAACCCCAAATACGCTTTGAATGGTGGATGTCTTTCCCACACCACCTTGTCCTATAATGGCAACCTTAAATGGTTTATTACGAATTTCCCCACTTAACAATTCCCCGACCTTTTCTATTTCGTCTTTTGATACTTTGTTTGATTTTTCAAGCAATTTTCTAAGCCATACTTCTACCTTGAATTTTTCTTGATTGGTTTTCTTTTCTTGTGTCATATATTTCTATTCATATAGTTAATATTGTTGATTTCAGTTCATTTACTCCATAATTTCTCGTTGCACAAACAGCAACAACTTGTGAGGGCATAAAAATTTCATCATATTTTTGATGTATTATACTTATCCGCTCTTCTATGACAGATTGACAATCTCGCGTTGGAACATTTCTTTCGTTATTCCAAGGAACGTAATCCGAATCCAATGCCACTATTGATGAATCGATATGGTTCAAACCCACTATAAATTTGACCTTCTTATCTTGAGATATATGCTGCTTTAACCCCAAAAGCAGTTCTTGTTCCGGCGCATCCGTTTTAGCAAATGTAACAACCAGCACTATAGCATCAGCAATACTTACAGCATGGTCATAATACGCTTGATAAGCATCGTTATCAGGGAATTCGCCAATTCCTGGCGTATCAAAAATTGTCACGCAGTCATATCCTTGTGGTGCATCCTTTAAAACCGATACAGAATACAACTCTTTTGTACAGGAATAAAACGGATCCGTAGAAAAACGAGTCCCAAACATTGCGTTTATCAAAGAACTTTTCCCATATCCTGTTTTACCCAAAAAACAAACATTGTAGCTTCTTAACAGTTTCATATTATTGTATTGTTTTAACTACCCCTTTCAAAGCCACAGATTTACTGTTTTTTTCATCCGTATATAACCAGCACGGAAATATTACCCTATATTTTTTTTCTTTTTCCAATGCAGAACCGTCCTCCACGTCATACATTTCTTCATACCCTTTAACACCTTCAAAAACTTCAATCAAATCAGCCTGAAGTCCAAATGACTGAAGGCAAGTTATCCAGAGAGCCGGGCGTTTGCTTCCTGCATCCCATAGAGATGCCAATTCCATATTGGCAATTTTATTTATGACGAAGCACCACTGCTCTTTGTTTGCTATACACTCTGAGTGCACCCCTCTCAAAAGAGGAATTATTTCCTCCATATTTCTCTTAAAAGCCATTTCAGCAGACTCCCACTCGTTTTCACCTTGCGACGAGACCCTCATTCCTTGCTCAGGTTTAGTACCCCTTGTCAACAATTTCCACAATTTTTTCATAATTAAAATCTATACAATATTTCTTTTCTAATTGATTAAACAGTTTATACTTCCCATTATCAGTCCGAGCAGTGCCCCGAGCCAGACAATGGCCTTTAATTCTTTGCTCATTATCTTGAATATCAGCTTCTCCGTCTCGTTCACGTCCATTTCGTTGATACGTTCGCGCACAATCTTGCTGATGTCTATCGAGTCGAGAATTTTCGGCAGGTGGTCGATGATCACAGTCCTGTAGATGCCCTCCACAGTGTTCACGCCTTGCGCCAGTTGTTCCTCGCGCCCTTCAAGCAGTTTGCACACCGGCTTGTTCAGGAAACTGTCAACCTCCCCGCCAATCATGTTCGACACAATCTCCTCGCCGTTGTTTTTCAGCATGGTGTTTATGTTCTTGGCGAGGAAATGCTCTGCCGGCTCGCGCAGCATTCCAAGAAACTTTGCCACTATATTGCCGCCAAACATGCTGGCAGCCTTTCCGCCAAGCCCGCCTATCGCGCCTCCCAGCCCCGCCAGCAGCTCGTGTGCGCCGTCAAGGCTGAACTTGCCGGCTATGTGGTCCATTGCTATATGGGCCACCTTTTCGCCCATGGCGGAGTCTGCCAATTTGGAGTAAGTCTGCTTGGTTATGCTTTCGTTTATGCTGCCCGCAACGGCGGCTATCTCCTCTTTCGACAAATACCGGGAAAGGAACTGCCCCACGGTCTCGCCGTTGTTTTGCTGCGCTGTGATGAAATCCTCGGCGGCGGAGCGCACCTTGCCAATCATCCCGTCCGACAAAAGGTATTTCTCCAGCACCTCCCTGTTCATAAGGTTCTCGCTTATCACGCCGCCTATCGCCTCGGCTATCCTCCCTTTCTCCTTGGGTATTATTCCCGGTGTGAAGGGTATGTGTATGCCGAACAGATATTTCGCCGTGTGGGGGCGGAACAGCATCCGTATGGCTATGTCATTGGTTATATAGCCAATTACGCCGCCCAGCAAAGGTGCAATTATGTATGACGCATCCATATTATCCGTTTTGCTTTATTATAACAGAGGGGAACTGTTTCCTGTTTCTGTCAGTTATCCCGTGTGTACTTTTAATTTTTTACAGTTTTTCAATGAATGCGCTTGGTATGAAAGCCGTGGCAACATGGCCAAAGCCCGGTATCTCCATAACCACGCGCTGCTGCCCGGCTATGCGCGCCACTTTTCCAGTAACGCCGGCAAAGTCGCCCTTGACCACCCTCACTGCGTCCCCGCTCTTGAGGCGGCATTTCTCCGCCGGCACAGCCATGATGTGTTCGCTTTTCACGCTTGTAAGCCTTATGAAGTTTTCCATGTCGTCGTCCCTCACCCTTAACGGCGGATTAAGTCCTGCCTCTTCGGGTTTGGTCTTGTCCCTGTAATATTTAAGGCATTGGGTCGTCGGGGCGGGTTGCATAACAAGGCAGTCCGCGACCTCGGGAGTTACACACGCAAAGACAATACCGGGGATTAGCGGTTCGAGAACGCGCTTCCGCTTTCCGTCAGCCTCCCTTACGGCATAGCGCATGGGCATATAAGTCTCTATTTTTTTGTGATTGAGTTCGGCGCAAGCCTTTTCGGCCCTGCCGTATGTGGCCCTGAAAACGAACCAGCAGCGTTTTTCCGCAGGCACACAGTCCGAGGACACCCCTGTGTGTGAGTTCTTTGCTTTAAGGCCTTGAACTTCGGGGGAGACGTTGGGGGTCAGTCCAACGTGAGAGGGATTTGTCCCGCCTCGCCGGGTGTTCTCATTAGGCAATGAGTCCATATCGTTGTGCATCCTGTCCGGACACAAAAAAGCGTGAGACCTTCGTGTCGTCTGTCCCACTCTCTGAGGCTCTCGCATTGCCTAATCCTGTTGAACAGACAACGTTAGAACCCACGCCGATATGAATGCACCACCGTTAATTTAGGAGACCTTAACAAGCCATGTCATTGCGCCTGAGGCGCAATCTGTGCTTACAAGGTCTCCACGGGGCTGATGTAATCACACCCGGAAATCTACCGTTGGCCAGGTTCAAGACAGGATTTGAAATGCTTTGCGAGATTTCAGAGAGTCTCAAACGCAGCGTCGAGTAAACGCCTTTTTATGTATTCGGACCATTTCCCCGCCCAGTCCGCTTCGTGCGGATCACCGCTGCCGGTTTCTCCGCAGTCAGCACGGCGTGGGCGGCATGGCATTACGCCATTACCTTTACAGTCCGACTACAAATGTACGAATAAAATTCTTAAAAGAGATAAAACTACAGAAAAAAAATCGGGGGGGGGGGTAAAAAACACAGTCCCACAACAATTTACAGTAAAAAAGTATTTGACATTCTAAAAAATCTCGCATTTTCTGTTAATAAAACCATATATAATACAACTGACAGGAAGCATTTTGTCTTACTCCTTTTATGCTATGCGGCGATGATAAGTTGCAGAATTAGCAGTGTGTGTCAAACAGTGGCATAGTTTAATGATTTATCGCATAACGCAAAAAAAAAACGATTGCTTTTCCCAAGCACCACAAAAACCACATGGGACATAGTTTTTCCCATGTCCCATGTAGAATAAATTATGTCTGATATATTTTAAACTACGTCAGACCTTTTTTTGCCACCTACAAACCTTTGTTTTTCAGAAACCTACAAAAGCATTCAGATTCACAGGCAATTTGCTGGACACCAACGGTTTATTGCGCTTTCCCGCGTTTGGCACGAATTTGTGCCAAACAAAGAAAAACCGCGACCTTGGCCCAATCGCCCAGGTTGCGGTTTTCTTGGATTTATAATGAATATGCCGCCCGGCAAACACGGGGCGGCTAAATCCCGGCTTAGAACAGTTTTGACGGATAAACGCCCTCGTCGATGAGCTTCTGGATTTTCTCCACAGTGCCCTGACGGTCTTCAGGATAGGTTACGCCGAACCACTTGCTTGCGGTGTCGAGCACTTCCACTGTGGCGGTGCCTTCCTTTATCAGTTTGTCAACCATTAGCGGTATGAAGAACTCGCTCTTGGGGTTCGCCATGTTCTTGGGGTCGGAAAGGAAGGACTTGAAATAGTCCTTGCTGTAGGCGAAATAGTCGGGAGTGAAGCCCCAGAAGTTCATGCTCACAGGGGTCTTGTCGTCAATCGTAACCCATTTTTCGTTCTCGTCAAGATATTGCACGTCGCCATCGTGGCGTTCTATCTTGGTGCGCTCCACAACGTCGGTGAGCAGGTTCTCGGAATTGGTGGCGCATACGCCGCGCGAAACCGTGCCGCTGTCGCTCAGCGTGTTGCCCACCCGGAAGCCAACCATGGCGTATTTGTTCTTTGAGCTTTCGGGGAGGCTTGAGAGGAACTTGCCCATCACCATGAACGAGTCGCGGCCGTAGAAGTCATCGCAGTTCACGATGCCGAACGGTTCGTTGATTACGCTCTCGCCCATCATGAGCGCGTGGTTCGTGCCCCAGGGCTTTGTCCTGCCTTCGGGCACGGTGAAGCCTTCGGGCAGCGCGTCCAGCGACTGGAACACCAGTTCGCAGGGTATGTGGCCCTCGTACTTCGAGATGATTTTCTTGCGGAAGTCGTCCTCAAAGTCCTTGCGGATGACAAACACCAGCTTGCCGAAGCCGGCGTGTATGGCATCGTAAATGGAATAGTCCATGATGGTCTCGCCGTTGGGGCCCAGCCCGTCAAGCTGCTTCAAACCACCGTAGCGGCTGCCCATTCCGGCAGCGAGCAGAAACAATGTTGGTTTCATATCTTTGTTGCTTTAGGTTATATATTAAATGTATAGTTCCAAGCCAAACGCGGGAAAGCTCCCGCCGCTAAGAAACTGTAAAGTTACTCCTTTTTTCACAACCGGTAAAACTTTCCGGAAGTTTTTATGTGCAAACGAATTTGCCAGTGTTCCGATTTTTCCGTCACGGCTTTGTCATGCCAATAAAAAATGGCAAATTTGCATTATGCAATAACTTGGGTGCGGCGTGGCGCGGAACGGCTGCCGCCGCCAAGCCCGGAAAAAAGAGAATATGAAAAATTTGATAATGACAATGGTTATATCTACCGCCGCCCTCGCTTCGGCGGCACAGAACGACAGCGGCTTCAAGTACAGCGACGAGAAGTTCGCCGACCTGCAGATGCTGCGCTACAAGGTGGAGGGCTTCGAAAGCCTTCCGCTCAAGGAAAAGACGCTTGTGTATTACCTGCAGCAGGCCGCGCTTTGCGGGCGCGACATATTGTTTGACCAGAACTGCCGCTACAACCTGCGCATACGCAAGATGCTCGAAACCGTTTACACCGACTACAAGGGCGACCGCAGCGGCAAGGACTTCAAGGCCTTGGAGGTTTACCTTAAAAGAGTTTGGTTCAGCAACGGAATACACCACCATTACGGCAGCGAAAAATTCGTCCCCGGCTTCAGCGAGGCGTTTTTCGACAAGGCTTTGCGGAGCGTTGACAAGCGCAGGCTGCCACTGGAAAAGGGACAGACGGTTGACAATCTCATAAAAGAGGTGTTCCCCGTGATTTTCAACCCGGAGGTAATGCCCATGCGCGTAAACCAGACCGACGGGCAGGACCTTGTGAAAACCTCCGCCTGCAACTACTACGGCAAGGGCGTAACCCAGACTGACGCCGAGGCTTTTTACAACAAAATGAAAAAGCCCGATGAGGCCGAGCCCATAATGTACGGCCTAAACAGCCGGCTCGTTAAGGAAAACGGCAAGGTCTTTGAAAAAGTGTGGCGTTCGGGCGGACTTTACGGCAAGGCAATAGACAAGATTATCTATTGGCTGGAAAAGGCCGAGCCGTATGCGGAAAACCCGCAACAGGCCAAGGTCATAAAGAAACTCGTGGAGTTTTACAGAACCGGCGACCTGAAGACCTTTGACGACTACTCCATACTGTGGGTTAAGGACACCGAAAGCCGCGTGGACTTCACCAACGGCTTTACCGAAAGCTACGGCGACCCGCTCGGCATGAAGGCTTCGTGGGAGGCGATTGTGAACTTCAAGGACATTGCCGCAACCGAGCGCACAAAGAAACTAAGTTCGAACGCACAGTGGTTTGAGGACCATTCGCCTGTTGACAGCCGCTTCAAAAAAGAAACCGTGAAAGGCATATCGGCAAAGGTTATCACGGCAGCCATTCTCGGCGGTGACCTTTACCCGTCAACGGCAATTGGAATAAACCTGCCGAACTCGAACTGGGTGAGAAAGGAATACGGCTCCAAGAGCGTTACGATAGGAAACATAACCGACGCCTACAACAAGGCGGCGCACGGCAACGGCTTCCTGAACGAATACGTCATCGACAAAGCCACGCTCGAAAACATAGACAAATACGGGGATGCCTGCGACGAGCTGCACACCGACTTGCACGAGTGCCTCGGCCACGGCAGCGGAAAGCTTCTCCCCGGCGTTGACCCCGACTCGCTGAAAGCCTACGGCTCGACAATTGAGGAGGCACGCGCCGATTTGTTCGGGCTGTACTATGTGGCAGACCCCAAGCTCGTGGAACTCGGCCTCACCCCGAACCTCGAAGCGTACAAGGCGGAGTATTACACATACATGATGAACGGCCTCATGACACAGCTCGTGCGCATACAGCCGGGAAACAACATTGAGGAGGCGCACATGAGAAACCGCGCACTTATAGCTCGCTGGGCATACGAACACGGCAGGCAGGAAAATGTCGTGGAGTTCGTGAAGCGCGACGGCAAGACATACGTAAAGATTAACGACTACGCAAAACTGCGCTCGCTGTTCGGGAAACTTCTCGCCGAAATACAGCGCGTGAAGAGTGAGGGCGATTTCGAAGGGGCGCGCAAGCTGGTCGAGGACTACGGCGTAAAGGTTGACCCGGAACTGCACAAGGAAATTCTCGCCCGCTACGAAAAGCTGGACATATCCCCATATAAAGGCTTCATAAACCCGGAGTTCAAGGCAGTAACCGACAAGAAAGGAAACATCACGGACGTGAAGGTGGTTTACGGCGAAAGCTACGAACACCAGATGCTGCGCTACAGCAAAGACTACTCGTTCCTGCCTTTCATAAACGAATAAGATGACCGCGCAAGAGGTGAACGAAACCGTTACGCGCCTCAAAAAGGAGTTCCGCTCCATGATGAACGGCATTGTAAGCGGGGCTATGCGTGAAAAGGGGCTTGACTACGGCGTGAACTTCGGCGTGGAGGGCGTGAGGCTCACGGAGCTTTCCCGAAACCTGCCCCACGACGCCGCCCTTGCGCGCGCACTTTGGCAGGAAAGGGTCAGGGAATGCCGCCTCCTTGCGCCGATGACATACCCCGCCGAAGAGTTTGCGCAGGATGTGTGCGAGGCGTGGATTGACACACTGCGAACCACCGAGGAGGCGCAGTATCTTTCAATGCACCTCTTGCAGCACCTTTCATACGCCGGCGCGAAGGTTATGGAATGGATGGCTTCCGAAAACGCCCTGCGCCAGCTTTGCGGCTTCCTGACGGCGGGCAGACTGCTTGGCGGCGGAGTGAGGTTTTACGGGCGCGAGCGCAACGAGCTTCTCGACCAGTGCGAAACGGCGATGTACAGCAAAAACCCGCAAGTGGCGAGGGCTGCGTACAATACCCTGCAACGCTTCGGCTCACAAAACTCTTATCAGGAAACTGAAGTTGAGAAAATTTTCTCTAAATTCGCAGGGCAAAAACATCCATAATGGAAATTGAGGAACGGAAAGAGAACGCGGTCGAGACCTTCACCGAATATCTGGTGAGCAATGGCTTGAAAAAAAGCCAGGAACGCTATGCTGTGCTTGAGGCCGCAGGCAAAATCAACCGTCTCTTCACGGCTGCCGAACTGCATTCGTTCATAACCGGGAGCATGAGCTTCCACCTGAGCCTTGCCACGGTTTACTCGTCCCTCGACCTGCTCGACAAGTGCGGCATAATCGTGAGGCACTTCCTCTCCTCCGACTCGGTGGTGTTCGAATACGCCTACGGCAAAACCTCATTCAAATATGCCATCTGCTCGAAATGCGGCAGGATAACCCCCCTGCACGACCGCTCGCTCGACCGTGCGGTGTCGGTTGTAAAGACCCCGCGACTGCATTTCAACTACTACAAGACATACATCTACGGCGTTTGCGCATCGTGCGCACGCAAGGAGAAATCAAAACTACGCAAAATAAAAAATCAGAATAACAAATGAAACAAGGCAAAGTTGATACACTCTTGGGTATAGTTTTCGGCGACGAGGGCAAGGGAAAGGTTGTTGACTTCTTCACCCCCCACTATGACGTGGTGGCCCGTTTTGCCGGAGGCCCCAATGCAGGACACACAATTATCTTCGACGGAAAGAAATTCGTGCTGCGCTCGATACCCTCGGGCATTTTCTGCGAGGACAAGGTAAACATCATAGGCAACGGCTGCGTGATAGCCCCCGACCTTTTCATGGCCGAGGCCAAGGAACTCGAGGCTGCCGGCTACGAACTCACAAACCGCCTTCACATAAGCAAGCGTGCGCACCTCATTCTCCCCACCCACAGGGTGCTCGACCGCGCATACGAGGCGGCGAAAGGCAAAAACAAGGTGGGCACCACAGGCAAGGGCATCGGCCCCACATACAGCGACAAGGCCTCACGCATAGGCCTGCGCGTGGGCGACATACTCGACAACTTCGAAGCTAAATACAACGCCCTGAAATCCTATCACGAGAACATCCTGCGCAATCTCAACTTTGAATACGACATAACGGAGGACGAGGAAAAATGGATGGAAGGAATAGAATATATGCGCAAGTTCCAGCTCACCGACACCGAAATCGAGCTGAACACCCTGCTCGACGAGGGCAAGAGCGTGCTTGCCGAGGGGGCGCAAGGCACAATGCTCGACATCGACCACGGCACGTACCCCTTCGTAAGCAGCTCCTCCACAACCTGCGGCGGAGTGTGCACCGGCCTTGGCGTTGCGCCGTCGAGAATCGGCGAGGTTTTCGGCATTTTCAAGGCTTACTCCACCCGCGTCGGCTCAGGACCGTTCCCGGTTGAGCTGTTCGACGAGACAGGCGACGAAATACGCAAAATCGGAAACGAGTTCGGCGCGGTAACAGGCAGAAACCGCCGTTGCGGATGGGTTGACCTCGTGGCACTCAAGTATGCCGTAATGGTGAACGGCGTTACGCAGCTCGTGATGATGAAAGGCGACGTGCTCGACGGCTTCGAAACAATAAAGGCCTGCACTGCCTACGAACTGCCAAGCGGCGAGAAAACAGAGACTATGCCTTTCGACACCGAGGGCTGCAAACCCGTATATACCGAAATCAAGGGCTGGAACACCGACCTCACCAAGGTTAAGTCGGAAGACGAGTTCCCGCAGACTTTCAAGGATTACATCGCATTCCTCGAGCAACAACTCCAGCGTCCAATAAAGATAGTTTCAGTCGGTCCCGACCGCGAGGCGACAATCATAAGAAAGTAAATCCCAAGGCGCATAATTCCGGCTTGCCGTTAAAGCCGCAATCTGCTCCGTGTGCCTATACCGCAAAACTACATCGGACATAGGAAAAACTACGTCCGATGTAGTTTAAATTATGTCTGATGTAGTTTTTCCTGCATAGGACATAATTTTTGCCACTGCAAGCCTCTGACTGCCAATATCTTACAAAATTTTCTCAAAAACAGGTAATTCCCTTTGTATCAAAGGGATAGAAAAAACGGCTGCATTTGCCCCATTTTGCAGCCGCAACGCCGCCACTGCAACAACCCACACCTGATGAACAAAACCAGATACTCCCATGCAAGTTCCCGCTCCGATGCGGTATATCCCTACTTCATCTTCCCCGACAAAGGCACGGCAATATACCCATATCGCCGCAGCGACGCGCCCGCAACGCCGGTGGAGAAATTGTTTGCCGGACGCTTGGAAAAGGCTCTCGACACTTCCGCGCTTGAAGTGACAACAGGCAGATGCTTCAAGTTCGCCGACGGCGGATACACCTACCGCGCCTCAATACTCCTTTGCGACAGGGAAAACAAGGGCGTTGCCATCGATCTGGAGATTGACGAGCCTTACACGCTGCCCGACTTCACGCCGCGCCACTATATAGAGGACAGCAGCGACTCCCTGCGCGATTCCCTGCTTACCGCCAAGGGGTGGGCTGTGGTGCGTTTCGCTGAAAAACAGGTTGTGGAATCCTGCGGAATATGCTGCAACTTTGTGCTGTCGCTCATAAACAGCCTCAAGCTTTTCCCGCCCATACCATACGACAGCAGCGTGCGCGAAAAACCGTCCTCATTCCGCAGGTTTTCACGCGTAAGTGCGGAACTTGCCGCACGCACCGGCTTGCGCGAGGGATATCTGGGGCGTGCGGGAATAGAGAGTTTTGAAACCGCGCCATACGCCGACCGCGAGCCGCTCACGCCCGGGGAACGCGCCAGCCTGTGCGGAACGGATGCGGACGGCAGTTTGGGCTATGAAAGCGGTAACAACGAGGGCTATAACGCCGAGCACCATTTCGACCGCGATGACGACATCGTGTTCATCCCCGAAACCCACACCTACCTCTACAAAGGCTGCGACGCCATGAAGTCGGTAACAACAGTGGTTTCGGAACTGTTTTCCGCATTCGACGCCCACGCAACGGCGGAGCGTAAGGCAAGGGAGGAGCAATGCTCGCCCAACGTGTTTCTCGACAAATGGGCTTTCGCCTCGCGTGAGGCGGCAGAAACAGGCACGCATATGCACGCGCAGATAGAGAACTGGTTTCTCGGGCGAAAGACAAACAGCTCGTTCCGTCTGCGCTTTGATTCGCCAACCGTCAGGTGCGACAAATACGTTGACGTGGGCAGGGAGTTTTCCTATTTTCTGGATTTCATCATCCGCGCCGGCATAAAGCCCTACCGCACCGAATGGCCCATTTATGACGCGGAGGCGCGCATTGCCGGCTCGCCCGATTTGGTTGCCGAGAAGAACGGGAAACTCCTTATGTTCGACTGGAAACGCTCCACCAAAGTAGTGGACGCCGGGGCAAGTCCCGGAATAAACGGCAAGCCCAACATGAAATGCTGGAACCGCCACGGTTTCGGCGCATACTCGCCGCTGCCCGACTGCGCGTTCGTGCACTATTCCCTGCAACAGGCGGTTTACAAACGCATCCTCGCCAAAAACTACGGCGTAAGCATCGACCGCACATTCCTCGTAGTGCTCCACCCGCAATACAGCCACTTCTACATAGTGGAGACAATGGACGTGGAAAAATACGTTGACCGCATCTTCAGCAGCGTGCGTTGAATTTTATTGCAGCAACCAAAAGGTTGGGTTGTTGCGATAAAAAAGTTTTATTTTCCTTTTGTTTAGAGAAATAATAGTATATTTGCAACGCTTATACTCATACCGCAAGCCTCAAAGGTTGAGGATGAGGTTAGGCATACATATTGAAAAGGCGTTTCCGTACGCTTTTGTTTTGACGATAGAAGAACTTCGCAACCTCCTCTATGGATTGTCAAGAACAAAGCAACAAGAACGCCCCATTAGATGTATTGTATGCCAGCTCTTTCGGCCATATTCGCTTTACAGCAATTTGCCAAAGACTGGTTTATATATTTACATCCGCGTGGGGCTTTCCGTTGCTCGTTCCGACAATCCGGGCAATGCGAAGGCCTTTCTATCGTGGAACGAGCGACAGAATGGCTTCACGCTTGAACCAGTATGCATTTTGTAAGTATCTGTAAATCAAAAGAAACTTTACGGCATCAAGCGTAAATGATACCATAAAGTTCCCATTGTATGCGAGAAATCAATCTTGCGTAGTTTGGGTGAAACACGAATAGTTTACTGCATATTAGCGATTAATATTCATTAACTCGTCTTTTGCGGTTTCAATGGCAGTAAATTTCAATTCGTCTTCACCCTCCAAAGCATCCAATACTTTGTCGGCAAGCCAAAGAGTGAGCATTTCCTTTTCATCCACTTTGAAGTATGTTGCCATTTGAATTACTTGACTTCTCTTTGCTCGCCTATCCCCACGTTCAATCTTGCTGAACATGGGGGTGTCTATTTCTAAGTATGCAGCTACTTGACGCTGCAATATTCCTTGTTCGTCTCTAAGAGACCTTATCTTGTTTCCTAATAACATATTTCCTTTTCTTTGGGTTTGTATTGAATATCTGTGTCAGACATACCATTATATTGGTCCGTTTTCGGTCGGAACATCGTCAAACGGTCGGATTTTCGGGCGGATTGTGGATTTTTCGGTCGGATTATGATTAAACCGACCGATTGTAGTCTTTCAATATCCACTTCAACCCTATTCTGTCTATCATTTTTTCTTCATTTAATTCTACTAAGAGTCTGCCTACATAGCGAAGTTGCTGTTCTTCCGTCTTATTAGCAGGTAGCACATCTTTGAGATATTCGTATATGCTATCTCGCTTGGCTCCTTCGTCCCCTGCATTGCTGAGATATTGAAGAATCATTTGACGCAACTTCTCCTTATCCAATCCTTTTGTCTTTGTGTAAGAAGGAAGTTGATGCGTGTTTTTGGCAATGCTAAGAGAAATGCTGTAATGGGGAGCATCACCCTCAATAAGTCCACGTTTGAGCAAGTCTTGCGCTATATCCTCATGAATTGTTCTGCCTTTTTGTACTGCATCAAGCGAGATGCAATCCCATAGAGATAGAGTGTCGTTTGTCTTCAAAAGATCAGTATATCGTTTGTTGATTTCATTGCCATAAATGCGGACGACTACTTTCTTCTTGACTTGGTCAATCTCATAGTCTGGCATAGGAAAATGTCTGCGCCATTGCTCATTGAACATTTTCTTGATACCACGGCTTACGGTATCAATCATGTTGAAGTCAACCATAGCCCTACAAAGACATTCATTACGGAAATGCGTCTGAGGTTCTTCGTTCTTCAAAGCATTTTCCAAAGTGCCAGGGATGAACGTTCCTGCATTGGAATAATACAGATAACCAGGATTTTCCACGAAATTGATACGTTGCTGAAGAGTGTAGTCTTGATGGGCAATACAATTATGAAGAGCCTCACGAATGGTGTAGTCGTCATACTGCTTCATCGTGTCGGGGAAGAGCGTTCCTCCTGGCATTTCACGCAACGTCAGATTCTCAATCTTTGATAGAATTTCGTCCACCGTTAATATAAAAGGTACTGTGAAGTGTTCGTAGTCAACCACTTCCTGATTCTTGTCTCGGCGAGTCCAAGTAACCTGTGCCACGGCAGGGCGAAGTTTGAAGGCAGATTCGTATTTACCCAACAATATGATGGCAGCCCGAGTAATGCCTCCGTTTCTTGTCAGTCCGCACTTGCTCAGGAACGTTTGAACATTCCAAGCATTCACTTCCTCTGTAGGTATGCGACTATGAACCTTCTTAAACATCATCCGAGCCTTGGCAATAGCCACCTCATCCAAATCGTCTATAGTTGCGTCTGCCACTAATTCTGCCGACCAGTCCTTTGCTGTGTAGATTGGCTCTTCAAGGATAACAGCCATCCTTTCTTGTGTCAGTTCCACCAAAGAATCTTCTATCCGCTGCCATGCCTTCTTGTGGGCAAGGACTGGGCGACGAGGCAGGTGTTTTGGAATATGAATTATCCATACTCGCTTGTTAGCATCATCAGTTACAAATTCTTCGATGCTTAGACCTTCCGATGAAAGATAAGTACATTGTTCTGTAAGTTTGAAGGTTGCTGACTGCGTGTTTGCAGGCTGGCCATTAAAGGTGAGCCTTGAAATGTCAGTTCCAACTATTTCAAGCGTTTTATCCTTTACGCCAATCACAAGGTTTCCTCCCTCCATGTTGGCGATAGCCGATACGTAGGATATGACATCATCTTTCTCGTCCCCACAGAACGAGTTCTTCAGATTCTTAAATTCTTTCCATTCGCAGCGAGCATTCTCTTGTGGGTACTCACGAAGGAGATATTGTTGTAATTCGAATTCGAGCATAAGCTATTCTAATAAATATTTAAACATCAGTTCTTTCCTTCTTTCATTTTTTGCTGGTATATAAATATACCTTTCTGATTTTAATTTTTCAAGATACATCCTAACCGCAGGCTTGACAGTTGGATATTCAAGCAAGTTCTTATCTGCAATAATAATCGTATGCTCCTTGGCACGGCTGGTTGCAACGTTAAAAAGGTGAGGTTCTAAGGTCCTAATGTACGACGTATTAGGAACAAAAAACAAGGTTATATCAGTAGTTAACCCTTGTATTCTTGCGACAGTGTCAATGATTACATTGTCATGAGAACCTACATTTTGAGTAATTGCCTTTTGAAGTGCCCGTGTAGTATTTCTCATGCATGTTAAGACCGCAATATCCTTATCTTTCGCATCATTATGAATGCTTCCAATAATGTAAGCTGTTAACATTATCGCAAACTGAGGAGTATATTCTCCAGAGGGCATATCCGTCAAGACTAGAGTCGGGCCACCTTCTTTAAAGAGAATTTTTTCCATTGATGGTAACCCAATATGAACGCCATGTTTATAGGCTTTCAGTGTTCCATTATAGAAAATACCTGTATAGTCTGCTGCTCTCTGCCCAAATCTATATGTTGTTGTTAGCTGATAAATTGGAGAAGAGCTGTTGTCTGCCAATAATTGAAGACCATTTATCATATCTCCATAATTGCATATTTTTATCCTGTCTCCATTTAAGGCTACAATCGGTGATAACTGGTGGATGTCACCAACCCACAGATTGTGCTTACCCATTTTCTTGCTTGCTGCAAACATTGCCAAAAGAGCTTGACTTGCTTCGTCCATTATGACAAAGTCAAATGGAGTTTCCAAAGTCAGATCTGCAGCAAATCCACTTGTGATGTAATAAGTTGAAAGGACAATCGCTGATGGGATAGGCGCAATTTGCTTAATGGGGGTCAATTGGGGTACCTCTCGATGTTCATCAGTTGTGATATTGGTCTTGAAGATTTTGCCTTCTTCGAGTAGTGATTCAACAGAAGGTTTCTCTGCAATTTCCATTAGAGCCCGGTTGGTCAAGGCGGTTACCAACACAGAAAAACCCTCTTTACAAAGTCTTGCACATAGCTCTGCAATCATGTATGTTTTGCCTGTACCAGGGGGACCTTGCAAAATCATTGTATCAGTTAAGCTTAACTGGGTGTAGACAATACCTGCAACATTGTCATGATTGATAAGTGTTGGAGTCCAATTCTTAGGAGTGTACGCACAGTCTAAAACAGAAGAAACCGAAGCGCTTATATTATCTTCTACCACTCTTTGTAGATTCATTACATAATCTATCGGTGGACGTTGAGGGCCAAATGCTAAGATTATTCCAGGAGTATCTTTTATATATTCAGCAAAATCAAGGCTTACTTTGCTAAAACCTACTAATGAAAAGTTCTTATCATTTGTTGCCGAATGCCAAATGCATACAGCCTCAGTTGAGTTATATCTCTGTTTGTACAAGTCACGGTAAGTTAACTTTCCCCAATTTCTATAGCTCTGTAAGGTAGGGGGAAGCACCATGCATATCAAGAACTCTCCTTTTCTTGGCAAAGATCTTGTATTTGGAAATTTCATGATCATTTCTCCGTCCTTGAAAGTAACGAATTGTGCCACAAACATCTCCTCGCTGTTTTGTAACAAGGAGATGGCTGTTGTCATGAATTTTTTGTTGAATTCCTCAGTTTCAGCTTTTAGCTCGTCCTCAAGGAATTGCCAATGATTACGTCTGTCAATATACATATTACAATAAAGAATCTTCATTTGCGCCAATTGAAGCTGGCAACGATTGTGCTGGTAAATCATGCATATCTCGCATTGCCAGTTTGAGCTCCTCATTAGGATTATTGAATGGTTCGGGAGTCTTGTTATAACCAATTGCTGTACCAAAGTTGAAATGAAGCCCCTTAAAATATTTTAGAGCCTCTGCAAGTGCTATACATCTATTCTTGTACTGCATATTTTCAGGACTGAAAGTAATTGCAATAGTATTTGTATCTCGCGGCAGTGCATAGAATGGTACACATTGAGGTCCATCATGAGTTACAACCCAAAGCATGGATCCTTCCTTTGATAATTGCTCCCAATCAGATGTATTGAGAGAAAAAGCACGTCTTCTGGATTTATAACTATGAACCACAATTGGTACTTCTCTTCCCGTTGGGTCTAGTACGCCATAGATATTGCACCATGCGTCCTCACATATGCCCTTTGTGAAACGATAACCTTTTTCTTCAAGATACAATTTAACATCAGTTTTTGCTTGTCGAAGATAATCCCTCATTTCTTCTACTGAAAGACCTGCATATTGAGGCTCTGCAACAGTAATAGTACATGGTTCTCCCGATTCTGTGACAGATTCTATTTCAGTTGGGACAATCACATCGCTCAGATTATTGACGTTATAATCATCCGAATCCTTATCTTCTGGATTTGGCTCGTTAATCATACCCATAGCAGCCAATTGACTTTTGAGAATTTCATTTTCATCCTCAAGTTGTTTAACCTTGTCGGTCAATTCTCCGATTTGAGCACTGTTTTCTATAATGATTTGAATTTGCTCATCAGTAAGTTTACTACTTACATTCATCAAGAGTTCTCTCTTCTCCTTCTTCCAAACTACATTGAGGACTATCGAGTCTTCTATTGGCTTGGTCTTAGGGAAGTTTGCCTCATTGAATTGTCCAGATTGCTCTTTCCAAACCTCAATCAATTCATGAACAGCATTGATATAATTGGCGTCCTCCCATTTTGCTGGTAGCTGATAGTATTCATAAACCTTATCATCTATTAGTTTATAGGCATTGATAGCTCCAATTACAGATTGAGGCTGAAGGCAACTATGAGAATCCATCAGAATGTTCCTATAGTCTGTTTCAGGGTCAACAAGCAAAGATATAACATCCTTGAGCAAGTCTCCTATATTTCCCTCATCCTTATTAAGGTCACAAAATGATTTCAAGACACCATTTTGGTTTGGGAAAATAGAAAGATTCGAGTATGAAATATTAGCGTGTGAAAGAAATCTGTAATACCTATTGAGTACTTCCCACACTTTAACTTCACCCACTTTATCAAGTGATGTGTTGATTGCGTCAAGTGTACCCATAGACGATATTGCTTCCTCTATCTGGCTGCAAACATATTCATTTGCGGATAGCCACAAGTCGGATGAATCAAAAGAAATATCGGCTTCGGAGTTTGTTTGACCTGGAAGTATATCTTTAGATACGTCGAATATATCTCTTTGATACTTATATAGTTCCGATTCTCTATCTTTCGGAAGAAGACTGACAACATAAAGAGCAATTTTGTCAAGAGCATCTTGAGGTTTATAATGATATTTTTCTCTGAAATAGTTTCCACATGCATACGAACTAGTCGTAGCAAACTTAGATTTTAAGTCTGCTGCAAATGAAGTGATTGTCTTGTTCTGATTAACAGAAAAAGCGGATGCGTCAATGTCCTTATGAAGTAGGATCTCCTTGTAGTTCAAATCAGCTGATTTGAAGATGGCATCCTTTAATTCTTCAGGAATTCCAGCATCTTCATAAAGATTTTTATGCGCACAGAAATTTCCTTCCTGATTCGGAAGAACTTCAAATGTATCTAATTTCGTAATTTGAATGTTCAATGCTAAAAGTGCATTATTCAACCATTTTGCGTTAAGGCCAACTGGGAGCTTTGATAGTGACCCTAGTGACTTTAAGCTATTGAGAACTCGTGATACAAACCAAGTATCTACTTCTTTCCATGCGCCTTCAAGAAGACTGTTGTCCGTTATGGATACTGCATCAGTAATAGAATATAGTGAAATGCATATCTCATAGAAACGCTTTCTTTGATTTATGAATTCAGAAGAATACTTTTCTTCCGCATTTGGAATAATAGATATCAATGGCATCAGACGAGAAATTTTAGTAGCCTGATTATCATCATCTATAATATTTTTTGCCAAACGATTGATATCTGCGCTATAGCTTTGAGAATTATACTTGGAATCCAAAGATACTGCTGTTACATCGCTATGCAACAGAATAGGCTTTACATCCTTACCGAGTTTGTTCAACAAATCAATGACAAAAGTAGAGACATTCTGTCCTTGCTGGAAGTCTTCTGTATCTTTCTTCAGGAGTTCTCCATTCATGTTAGGAAGCAAAGCATATTCTGTAAGATAACGTACATCGTAATTTGAAACATACTCAAGAAACTGGTTATACCATATTTGTAATGTCGTATTAACCAGGTTGATACTGCTCCAATTTTCTTTACTCTCAATATCTGCACAAAGATCTTCCGTTGCCCAAAGGTTCAGTCCACTTTTCCAAAGCAATATCGACCATTTATGATTATCTGAGACAATCTTGGATGGGTAAAGCGAAGCCAACAATGAATATACATAATCTTCATTCTCTTGTATAGGCTCCTTAGCGAAAATACAGTCTGACAGTTTTTTGTATGTACTACCATCATATGACTTAACAACATCATATTTCATAAGAATATCTCTATACTTGTGAATGACATTAGACACATACCAATCCTTATCAAGATTCTTGTGGGATTTAGCCTTGTCTAAACCAGAGGCGAGATAATATAGACTTCCATATTTACGCTCCGAAAGGAAGGCTACAAGTTTTTCATATAATGGAAAAATCTGCTCATAAATCTTTTGATTTATACCTGTTTCAGTGATGACATTCTTCTCTTCGTTCCAGATTTGACCACTCAACATGAGGCTTTGTCTCTCACTGTCTGGCTCAAAATCTGGACTATTGACAATAATTGGCTCTGATAGTTGGTCTTCTATACCAACCATAGGAAGAACACAATAGTGGGCAGTTTTGCCTATATGATTAACGATATTGTTATTCTCGTCTATTTCTATTGCAACATCCAATCTTAATTTTCTTTCCTTACGATAACGTTCAGAAAGTTCCTTTGAAGGTCCTTCGTAGTGAGAGAAAACAAAACGTCTCTTACTGGTAGAGTTTGGACTTGCAATTTCATATTCGGCAAGGTAGATGTTTTTACTTAAACAAACCTGAGGGAGTTTCTTAATCCTAGTTATATTACCATTGTCATTTAGCTCAATAGATTTCAATTCTTTGCAGAAGAGCATAGTAGGTGCAATATTCTCATGAAAATTCTGTACACCCAATTTGACTGCTGTTCTTCCAGAATCAGAATTAATATGATATGTAAATGTCGTCCAGTCAAAAGTTTGTTTGAAGAATTTCTCGGATGCGCGCATCTTTCTGAGACCTTCAATCAATTCACTTGAAATAAGTCCATCTCGATACATTGTAACTTCAAATCCACAAAGTTCTGTGCATTCCTTATTGGAGTACATATTGCTTTCGATTGTAACAATCTTTGAAAGGCAATGAGTTGTCAGAAATCCAGTACCGAAACGTCCTGTACTTTCTTGATTCTCTTTACCACCACTATATTTATATAGCAGACCATAGCGAGCCTTGGCAGTGAAAGGAGCACCATCATGCTTGAACTTTACGGTATCCCCGTCTATCTCAATACGTACATTTATCTCATCTCTATTAGGGTCTAATGCTATTGTGTCTTTTGCATTCTGAATAAGTTCCCATACCCATCTTTTTTTGTCAATATCAGATGGGGCATTAAGTTCACGAAGTCTTTTCTCAACGTTTGTGATGTACATTTGATCAAAGACTTCATTCATGGCATCGGTGTTAACATCCGGTGACAGAATTTCCTGTTTGCTGTCCATATTATCAATGTTTGTTGTTTTTTGTAACAATGTGGCTTTTTGATTCTCGGCTTTTTCCTGAATTAACTTTATTTGTTTTCCTGGCAAAAACCAAGCTTTATACTTAAATGGCATCTGTTCAATAGCAGATTTATTGTATCTAACATCCGTAAGTCGAACAGATTTATTACCTGTAAAGTATCCATACAGATGATTATCTTCATCCTTGAGAACAAACACAGTAGGAGAAGCAATCACATCTTTTATGTTTGTATCAGTTTCTGGATTGTGATAGATGCTATTAAGAGAGACCTCCAACAGAGGAGCCAACTCCAACGCCTCGGAAATACGTATTTCTTCTGGCTTCATATCTTGATTAGGAAAATGATAATACCCTAACAATCTAAGTTTTTTAGTCTGTTTCATAAAATGTGTTTTGTGCATTGTTCTATAATACTTCTAAAACATAACATTGCCAGTTTGCGTCAAGCACATTTTCTACCGACACCCCACCTTTGTTCTTTGAGATGGAGGGCGTACAAGAGGGATGTCCTGCACTTGGACACGATGAGCCTGTGTCGGTAGGCTGCCCATTATACAATGAAGCGTCAGCCATTAAAGGCTGCTTGGTGTTATCTTCCAATGTTATTGCTCAGAGGTTAGATTAAACCAATAGACTTTTTCTTGATAGAATTGTCAATTATTGACTACAAAAGTAAAGAATCTTATTCAGACGAAAGAATAAATCATTGGAAATCTTTACTTCTGGTATCACATTTCTGTAATTTGAGGCGATTTGCAGTAACCAACGCTACAAATCGCCTCTCATTGTCATTATCTGGATAAACCTTGTGATTTCTTTCTTGATGGCGCTCCTAATCCAATTTTCTGTGTTCCGTCCCAATTTGTAAGTTGATCAGCGCAACCATTGGAGCCACCGAGTGAAACGTATGTATCTGCGCTGCACGACATGTAATCAATGAACGAAAGGAAGTTCTGAATGATGGGTTTGGTATAAACAACCTCATCGGTAGCAAAGAGCTTTGTCCAGTGTGCGACACATTCCTTTCGATAGTTGCCACAATCATTCCAATCCATGCTTGCGAGAAATCTGTCAGCAGCAGATGCTACTCCTTGTGGAGAGTGAAGCGCAATGTTGGATTTTGTGGCAGTAGCCATAATACCATAATAGATTGCTTTGGCTTCTTTCTCATAGAAATCTATTCTGCTTGATTGCGAAAAGGCTTTGAGCTGTTCATGACCTTCACTAATGAATCGGTCAAGTACACCTTGGTATCTGTCTTGCCTTGCCTGTTCCTCATGTTTTACCTCCGCTTCTTGCTCCTTGCGTCCTTCCACACGTTTAACAGCTTCAATTATTTCAGGCTGCTTTGTCAAGTCGTTCCATTGAAGAACCAAGATTTTATATTTCTCCAATAGAGTATTGTAATCGGTCTTGAGTCTTGTAATGTCCTCATTTTTTGAGACTAATTGGGTATTGAGACTTTCAATAACTGCATCCTTTTGAGCGGTTACTCGTCTGACTGCATTCTCGTCAAGTTGCGATATGCGTTGCTTCACATCCGCATTTTCAGCCTGTAGTGCTTCATTATCATTCTGCAATGACTTATTCTCAACAATCAGTTTGTTTAGTTGCTGCATATAGTAGGTGTAAGTCTTGTTGACTGACGCTCTCACACCATTATTCTGCTTCTCACGTTCTGTGTTGATTGCAGCGACAAGAACCTTGATTGCATCATAGATGTTGATAGTCCGTTCCTCTCGCCAAACCTTTTGTCCGATAAGTGCTGGAATAGGAATGGCAAGTTCTTTTTTAACGGCATCCATTGCCTCTTGAACAGGGGTCTTGATATTGAGAAGAGGGAAGGTAAGCTCTTGCTTGTCAATAGTGGCAAGAGCAGCGTATTTCCCCACCTTGTCAAGAGCTGCTTTCGCCTGTCGCTCGGCTTCAAGAACGACTTTGTTCTTATGCCTTCGTCCTCGTTTTTCCTCCTCGGACAATTCATTGTAAGGGATGCCGCGTGCAAGACCATACTTGCAGCCAACCTCATTGTGATAGTCAGTATGTAGTTGCGAGAGATATTCCGACTTTGCTTTTCTCGTCTCTCCCCACACCTTGGCATAAGACACAC
>ERZ808258.15-NODE-15-length-172926-cov-6.768041_pt1 | contig 172926 bp, 137 predicted proteins | sample MGYA00521280_ERZ808258 | MGnify/ENA primary metagenome ERZ808258 (study PRJEB31516, sample SAMN03275585) | gut metagenome | biome: mammalia-associated habitat; material: feces | host: Papio cynocephalus | place: Kenya | collected 2012-07-19 ...
AGACCGACTACCATGTCGAAATCCCCGGCATCGAAGCCGTATATGACGAATCGACACTCGGCGTGAGCGACATCACAGCCGAAGACCGCGACGAAGCCGCCGACAACTTCTTCGCCATCAACGGCGAAACACTGACCGTTGCCGAGCCCGGTGACATCATCATCGTAGACACTGCCGGCCGCACCATAGCCACCTACAACGGCGTGACCGAGGTAACGCTGCCCAAGGGCGTAGCCGTGGTAAGCGTTACCACAGCTTCGGGCAACGTACACTCACTCAAGGTAGTACGCTGATTACACCTGACAGGCCGCGACATCGCAGGACGCAGCGGCCCAGACCCATAAGATAACTACGAAGGGGGTGTCGCGCATATCCGCGCGCCCCCCCTCTTAGTTATAGCTGCCGATGCAGAGATGAACCCCATTGGAGATGTCACGCACCACAGCTGAATATCCGGCGCACGTATGATCCATGACAACGTCAAAATCGAAGCCGGTACGAATCAGCCGTCAAAGATATCTAGTCGGGCATATCCATCACCCCCCATCCCGGGCGGCGTCCAAGTCGTGACCGACGCCGAAACGCCCGTCAGCATATACGCCATTGACGGCACCATCCTCGTAAATGCCGAGCCCGTCCAAGGCTGCCGGACCTTCACCATCCCCGCCGGCCTCTACATCATCGCCGCCGGCGACACCGCCCGCCGCCTCGTCCTCAGATAACCAGGCCACAACCAAATCGAGCGAGCCGTGCCAGGGTCAGCCCCGCACGGCTCGCTTTGTTATACGATAACACTATCACAATGAACAAAGACTATCAAATCTTAATGTTTGACAAGTCCGACAATACGACCGATGCTGTCCTGCACGGCGGCATGCAGCCGACCTTGCGCATCGCCGGGATAGCCGCTGCAATCCACCGCCCACGGCGCGTCAACAGTTACGCAGCCGCCAAATGCGAGGAAGGGCACGCCATGAGCGGCGGCAAGGCGACGAAGCGTGTCCACGACCTTGCCCTGTCCTGTCTGCTCGTCTATGCGGCCTTCGCCTGATACAACAAGGTCTATATCATCCCAACGTATGGCCTTGGCAAGATATGCGGCTCCATCGACACAACGTGCTCCGAGCACCGAAGCCAAAGCAAAACCCAGGCCGCCGCCGGCGCCGTCGTATACCGAACTGCACCCCGGCCATCGCTCCTGCCATTCACGCAATCGCTCGGCCAGCAGCGGCAAATCCTCCGGCAAGGCACCCTTCTGCGGCGCAAACATCAGCGCCGAGGGCTCGCCCACCGGAGCGACCAAAGGCACTCGTACATCGCACAGCCCGACAAGACACTGCCTCGCACGCGCTTCCAGCTCGTATTGGCTGAGAACTCTAAACATTCCCTCGCCGCCGTCACACGTACCCGTTCCGCCGATACCGAGATACAACGTGCGCATCTGCGGATACCGCTCCATAACAAGTCGTAAGGCCTCGCCAAGCTCCGTTGAGTCCTTGCCCATAACGACATCGCGCGATCGAGCACCTCCGTAAGTGAGGACGCCGGCCTCCATGGCGCCGATGGTGCCGTCGGCCTTGACATAACATTCCGGCACATCCGGCTCGGGGCGCAGATCATACATACGCGCAAGTATAGCCGCCGTGCCCTCACCGCCGTCCGCCATAGGGAATTCAATGACTTTATAGCCGTAAGACGCCAATGCCGAGGCAATGCAACGCGTCGCAGTCTCGGAACTCATAGTACCCTTGAATTTGTCCGGTGATATTAGAATCATAAAACAATATCAAATGACTAATCCTATAATATAATTCCTATAATATAATAATGTGTAATCAGCCGCATCGCAATTCATCTTGACCTTAAAGTCCTTAAAGTCTAACCCCTAAAACCTCAAAAAAAAGCAATGAGGCCACATCGCTTTGCGATGCAGCCCCATGTTGTAGTCTTTAAGCTCGGAAGGCGGCTGCACTTGCCGCAGCTGCCTTACTTGCGGATACCAAGCTCTTTCTGTGCGATGATGGCACGATAGCGGGTGATGTCTTTGCGCTTGAGGTAGTCAAGCAGACGACGACGTTTACCTACCAGCATCTTAAGAGCGCGTTCGGTGGTATGATCTTTGTGATTTGACTTAAGGTGGTTAGTCAAATGAGCAATACGAACCGAGAACAATGCTATCTGGGCCTCAGGAGACCCGGTATCAGTCTTACCCTTACCGTACTTCTCGAAGATCTCTACTTTTTCGTCAGAACTTAAGTGCATTCTTAGAAAGTGTTAATACGTTAATATTGAATTATTTAATATGTCCGCGTGCGGACAAGCGGTGCAAAGTTACAACTTTTTTCTGTAACCGCAATGATTTTCAGTAAAAAAAAACATTCGAAGCCATGCGAAAATTACCGAAAAGACAACGCATCAAACATCCGAATTTGCGGCATCTCCGCTCGTTTTTGAATGTAGTATTTTAATTTCGATGGATGTAATTGCTTAGATTATTTTTTCATTTGTGTTTTTTTTACACGATTAGTTGGTAAATTTAAATAGAATTATTACTTTTGCACATCTAATGCCGCGAAGGTTCATTTGCCGGAACTTTCGCGCCAAATATTATGTCGCGGTTGCGATAGGAATTTATAATATCACGGGGCAGAGTTCTATACACTCCCCTACACTTATGCGCAGAAAAATAATAAGTAAAATAGCCGACTGGCGTATCATCAGGCACTTTCTCAAAGCGCCCATGCCTCAATGGATTGTGTACGTCATTGACATCCTAATCGTATTCTTCAGCGCTTTATTCACCATATTATTAGGGCCCGGCGACCCGACAGGGGGATTTGACGGATGGTTTTTCTCCTGGCCCAATCGCGTAGGCATGGTTGTAGCCGTATACGCCCTCGTTTTTTGGATTATAAAGCCATACCGCAGCATCATACGACTATCCGCCATCGAAGACACATATCATATAGCCTTAGCCGTAACGGCGGCGAGTGCCATACTGAGCCTTATCGACATCATAGTACAATGCACTTTGTCGCCTCGATTCGTGGGCTTGTGGAACATATTCGTCATCGGGGTAGTCATTTTTGCTATGATGACGGTGATGCGACTTCTGGTCAAATATATATATGATGCAGTGACGTCTCTGGACGCCAACCGCAAACGCGTTGTAGTCCTTGGCTCGGCACTCAATTCGTTTGCACTGGCAGCAGCATTACAGTCCGAAACCGAAGGTCGCTTTCGTCCGGTAATGATGCTGAGCCTCAACCACAGCAACATAAACACCACTATCAGCGGAATACCCATACGAGAGTACAACCCCGACACCGTAGCTCAAGTCTTTGACGAATGTGGATGCGACACCCTACTATTCTTGGCCACTCAAATCGAATTTATGCGTAGCGGCGGAGCCGACGTATTCCTCAACAACAACATCAAGCTACTGATGCTCAACCAAATCGAGGAATTCGGCGTCAACGACAACCAAATGCCGGACATATCGCATCACGTCCAAGATATCAAAATCGAAGACCTGCTGGGGCGCGAGCCTATCATAAACAATAACCCCATAATAGAGCGAAATATGCACGGTGCAGTGGTTATGGTCACCGGAGCAGGAGGCTCGATAGGCAGCGAAATAGTGCGGCAATTGTGCCGCTTCGGCGCCTCCAAACTGGTACTCGTAGACCAGGCCGAAACACCTATGCACGACCTGCAGTTGGAAATCAACCATGATTATCCCAAGCAAAACATCGAATTATGCATCGCCGATGTGGCCAACCGCCCGCGCATGGAACAGATTTTCTCTTCCCTGAGACCGCGTTACGTCTACCATGCAGCCGCATATAAGCACGTCCCGATGATGGAATGCAACCCCACCGAAGCCATCACCACCAACGTCTTCGGCACAAAAAACTTAGCCGACTTAGCTGTAAAATACGGCGTTGACCGCTTTGTGATGATTTCGACAGACAAGGCCGTCAATCCCACCAACATTATGGGCGCCTCCAAGCGCATAGCCGAGATATACACCCAATCGCTGGCCAACAAGTTGCGTCAAGAGAGCACCGGTACATACACGCGATTTATCACAACGCGCTTCGGCAATGTCTTAGGCTCGAACGGCTCGGTTATTCCTTTGTTCCGCAAACAAATAGCCAAAGGCGGCCCGGTCACGGTCACACATCGCGACATCATACGATACTTCATGACAATTCCGGAAGCTTGCTCACTGGTACTCGAAGCCGGATGTATGGGCTCCGGTGGCGAAATATACATCTTTGACATGGGTAAACCGGTCAAAATTTACGACTTGGCTACGCGGATGATTTCACTCGCCGGACTGCGCCCGGGCAAGGATATACAAATCATCGAAACCGGCCTGCGTCCCGGCGAAAAACTATATGAGGAATTGCTCAACAATCACGAGCAAATAATCGCGACCAATCATAAGAAAATTATGATAGCCAAGGTGCGGCTCTACGACTACGATGACGTATGCACGCGGCTGGAGAAACTACGCGCTGTGACCATCGAAGGCAACACCGAAGACGTGGTAACGCAGATGAAACTCCTTGTACCCGAGTACAAATCACAAAACTCGGTATGGCAAGCCTTAGACGCACGCATAGATCAAAGCATGAGCATTCACGAACAAACCTAAGCCGATAGGGTTGACCCGACACACAATATCCGCGCCTTACACGGTGCACATACTACACACGATGTACAAAGGACATTACAACAGTCCCCTCCAATTTCATCACTCTTAACGTTCAAATCATATATAATCACATATAGCTATTCATACATCAAGCACTATGATAAAACATCTTTGTACCATAATTTTAGGAACAACCATAGCTATGGCTGCTCCGACCTCGCACGCCACCGACTTCAAAGACATATTTAATAAAGGCAACCTGGGACAAATAATCAGCAACATCGGCCAAACCGTAGCCAATGCCACAGCCACCACTAATTTCACCGTGGATGACCTCGTAGGCACATGGAAATACAAGTCACCCGGCATATCTTTCCGTGGCGAGAGCACACTGGCCAATATCGGCGGTGCCGCTGCAGCCACAGCCATCGAAGAAAAACTCGCTCCCTACTACAAGCGCTCGCGTATGACCAACATCACCCTCACCGTAGACAAGTCCCACAACTTTGCCATCAAGACCGCCTATGGGACATTCAAGGGCACTGTCGAAAAATCATCGCAAGACGATATACTTGTTTTCAAATTCAATATCCTCGGCACCGTATCCATAGGTCACATCAACGCTATGGCCACCAAATCAGGCAATCAGCTCAACATTACCTTTGACGCCTCAAGACTCATAAAAATACTCAAGAAATTGCCCAAGGTGGCCTCCAACACCACATTTAGTACCGTGGCATCCATACTTGACAACTACGACAACATCTACATAGGCTTTCGCATGACGCGCAAGTAAGCATTACCCACCCTTTGTGGGCGCGTCCTATGCTTCACCTCATACATCAGCGCTTTTTTGCCGATTTTCGCAAGAATAATCCGCAAGAAAGCGCTAACTTTGCAGTGCAGAACAAAATATGCCCTCAGGCATACGCTTCCAATGACCCGTACACACAACGACATACACCTGACCACACACGCGGCTCTTAGTCGAAGTTCACGCGGCAGATACGCATATCGGTTAGCCAAGTTACTGGCATACAGTATTATGGCCATCACATCCACAATATACGGCTACGCGCAAGACAAAGGCACAGACACACACAAGCACAAAGACCCGGTAGTGCCGCCTCCTACAGCATGGACCGACTTGATGCCTCTGGGCATACACCAAGACGCCGACATTGATACGTTACATCTCAATTACAGCCGCCGAGCCATCCCCTCTGCCGTATCGGACGCCTGGGTCACTACCGGCAACTTCGCCGCCCAAGGCATTAATATGATATGGTGGCAGCGCCCGCATACCGATGCCTTCTTTCTCAGCCAAGGCACACGCACATATCGGCCTGATGTATCCACGATGAAGTGGTACAACAGCCGCATACCGGTCACATTCCTTTCTTATAACGCCTCCGGCGGTCGCGAAACGGCTCAGGAACGTCTCAAATGTGACTTCTCCGGCAACATCAATCGTCGCGCCCAAGTCGGCATACTCGCCGATTATATCTATACCAAAGGCTCGTATGCCAATCAAGCGCTCAAAGACCTTATTTGGGGTTTCTCAGGATCGTATATGGGTGACCGATACGAGTTCCAAGGCTTTTACAACCACTGGAATATGCTCAATAAGGAGACCGGTGGCATTACCGATGACTTATACATCACCGACCCGGCCAAACTGCAAGGCGGTGTCAGCAGCATCAACGCCAAGAGCATCCCCACCAACCTCACGGCGGCGCACACGCGCACCGTCGGCGGACAATTGTACCTCAACAATCGTTACAAAGTAGGATACTGGCACGAGGAACAACCCTCGGGCGAAGACGGCGACACCATAGTTCGCCGAACCTATATCCCGGTAACCTCGTTTGTTTGGACACTACAATACGATTTTGACAAACACCTGTTCCTGAATTCCGCTCCGGGCGAGGCCTCCAAATTCTTCGAAAACACCTACCTCAATGCGGACGGTACTCGCGATATCACGCGCATGCACGCGCTGACCAATACCGTGGGCGTGTCGCTACTCGAAGGCTTTCACCGACTTGCCAAATTCGGTCTATCGGCATACTTCAAGCACAGCCTCGAAAAATACTACCAAACACACGTAAATTCCCCGGACGGCAATACAACTCAGGAGACCACCCTTGACCCACTGCCCGAAGGTGTTGCTACTATAGCCGCAAAACACACTCGCTCATTGGCTTGGGTGGGCGGGCAACTCACGAAACAACGCGGCAGCATCCTCACTTACGAAGCCACGGGCGAAGTCGGATTGATTGGCGATGCCGCCGGCGACCTGCACATAGACGGCCGCGTCGACACACGCTTCCACCTGCTGGGAGACAGCGTCAGCGTGGGCGCTTACGGTCGTTTCAACAATGCTCATGCACCATATCTGCTGCAAAACTATGTGTCCAATCACTTTGCCTGGCATAATGACTTTGGCAAAACACGCACATTGCGCGTAGGCGGACGCGTAATGCTCAACCGATTTGGCACCTCACTGGATGTCGGAATCGAAAACATCCAAAACCACATATACTTCGATACCAAAGGCTTGCCTCAGCAGCACAGCGGCAGCGTGCAAGTGTTCAGCGCACGTCTGCAACAAAATTTTCGCGTAGGTGCATTACATTGGGACAACAGCTTGACATACCAGACCAGTACAGACGAGAATATCATCACTCTGCCCAAATTCGTAGTGTACACCAACCTTTACGCCACAGTCCGCATAGCCACCCTACGCCTCCAATTAGGCATAGATTGCAACTACTACACAAGCTACTACGCCCCCGCATATCAGCCGGCGACAGCCACTTTCCACCAACAACGCGACCTCAAGCTCGGCGACTATCCCTTTATGAACGTCTACGCCAACATGAAACTCTCCAAAGCACGCTTCTACGTAATGATGTCGCACGTCAATCAAGGATGGTTCGGAGGCAACAAATACTTCTCGGCACTGCACTATCCGCTCAATCCCCGCCGCCTCCAAATCGGCGTCTCCGTTGATTTTGCCAACTGACCACTATTGTCAGCCATTAAGCCGCAACTGCTACAGCTTTGCATAAACGATCTCCCCTCAAAAAACAGATGGATAGCAAAGACAATAAATACAAATTCAGACATAGGCCTACCCTGCCCGCGAGCACGAAATCGACCAAGAAACTTGTGTTGATGCTCGTTATACTACTGCTTATATTGTTGTTAATGAGCATCCTCGCCAAATGCAGCCGAGAAGCACGCACACCGCTCTTCGGTTCTAACGGATATCCGGCTCACTCGGGAGGCGACACCCTCGACATAGCCATTGAAATCACACCCTTAGGCTACAATATCTCGGGTGACACCATCTCGGGTATAGACTACGATATCATACGCGATCTCAGCCGGATACATAATCAACCGGTCAAACTTCACCCATTTGCACCGCTTGACTACGCACTTGGAGGCCTTTATGCCGGAGCATTTGACATTGTGGTCTCCTCTTTGCAGTCCACTACACAACTCAAAGGACTCGTAGATGTCACCGAAGCTGTATATATCGACCGCTACGTCATGGTCTCCGCCATGGCCAAAGACACAACAACCACCGCCGCAACTCTCGGCGGCGATACCGTATGGATTCCTCGCGGCTCGCCCGTACGCGCCAGTCTCATAAATCTGGGCCGCGAACTCGGAGACACAATATATATCAATGATAGTCAGGCGCTCACCACCGAGCACCTGCTAATGCTCACAGCAGCCGGACGCATACGACGAGCCATCGTTGCACAAGGCGAAGCACGCATCGCCGCTGCCTCCGACCCACGGTTACACATCTGCGCTCCCGTCACCTTCAACCAGTTCCAAGTCTGGGCTGTAGCCAAAAACCGCAAAGACGGTCTGCTCGGCACACTCAATCAATGGCTGACCGCATACAAGGCCTCGCCACGATATGCCACTCTGCTGCAACGATACCGCCTTAGACGCTGACACCGGACAGTCGTCATCTACTCAGGCCCGATGCGCCAACCGTATCAATCGGCAGACACCCCGAATGCTAAAAAGTCACCTAACACATCATTCCGAAACATTTACACATATCAGGACCCGATGCTTTGCACATCTCTCAAACTTTGTGCGTTTTCATTCAAAAAAAGGGGACTTGCAGCCACGGCAATCGAAAAAAAATCGCTAAATTTGCAGTCTAAAAATCAGGGGCGTGAATCGCTCGCTGTCATAGCCACGATGGCAAGTCTACACACGTCTCATATACACTTATTTACGCCACTACACAAATGTCCAGCGACGAATTAAAGATACATACCGCCCTCATTTCAGTATATCACAAGGACGAAGCCCTGGAACGCATCATTGCCATACTTGCAGACAGAGGAGTGCGACTTCTATCCACAGGCGGCACTCGCGCTTGGATAGAACAATGCGGCCATCAATGTGTCGCAGTCGAAGACGTCACCGGCTACCCCTCCATTTTGGGCGGACGTGTCAAGACCCTTCACCCCTGCATCTTCGGCGGAATACTCGGTCGGCGCAACAACGCTAAAGATCGTGACGAATGTACTCGCTACGGTATAGATCCTATTGATATGGTCATCGTTGACCTCTATCCTTTTGCAGAGACAGTGGCGCAAGGCGCTTCGGAAGCGGACATCATCGAAAAAATAGACATAGGCGGCATCTCACTTATACGCGCCGCCGCCAAAAACTTCCGCGATGTAGCCATAGTCTCATCACGTGGCCAATACGCATATATCTTGGACGTGCTTGTAGAGCACGGCGCCGCCACCACATCCGACATACGCCGTCGGTTGGCTCGCGAAGCATTTGCTGTCACAAGCCGTTACGACAGCTTGATATTCGAATACTTTGACGAATCTTGCGGCGATGCACCCACGGCCTTGCGCGCAGCCGTTGACGGCGTACGCGCCCTGCGTTACGGCGAAAATCCGCATCAGCGAGGATGGTTCTTCGGCGACTTCGAGTCAATGTTTGACCAACTGCACGGCAAGGAAATATCGTATAACAACCTGCTGGATATCGATGCCGCCACGGCTCTCATTGCCGAATTCGATAAAAACTTGGCAACCTTCGCCGTCATCAAGCACAACAATCCCTGCGGACTGGCTTGTCGAGACACAGTTCTCGAGGCGTGGCGTGCCGCCCTCGCCGGCGACCCCGTCAGCGCCTTCGGCGGCGTCATCGTAACCAACAGCACCATAGACGCCGACACCGCAACCGAAATCGACAAGATATTCTTCGAGGTCATCATTGCCCCTGCATACTCGGGCGAGGCTCTTGATATACTGCGCCGAAAAAAAAATCGTATCATTCTGGTACAGAAGCAAGACAACAACGCACGCACAACAATGCGCAGCGCATTAGGTGGAGTACTCGTGCAAGAGCGTGACAACCGCACCGAAAGCACCGAAGACCTGCGTACAGTCACCGCTACCGCCCCGACAGCGGCACAGGTGGACGATATGCTCTTTGCCGCCAAAGTGGTCAAGCACTGCCGTAGCAACGCCATAGTACTGGCTCACGCACGCACCCTATGCGCCGCAGGAGTCGGCCAAACATCTCGCGTGGACTCGCTGCGTCAAGCCATCGCCAAGGCACAAGCCTTCGGAATGACACTTGACGGCGCAGTCATGGCATCAGACGCATTCTTCCCCTTCGGCGATTGCGTAAAAATTGCACACGAAGCGGGTATAACCGCTGTCATACAACCCGGTGGAAGCATCCGCGACCACGAATCAGTAGAATACTGCGATGCACACGGAATGGCTATGTCCATGACCGGTATACGCCACTTCCGACATTGACCGGGAAATGCGGTCCAAGCAGGCACAAAAAAAAGCATAGACAAAACCAGCAAAGAATAAAAAGTAAATAACAGAACCAAATCAACATAAAATGTCCCTGTTTTCTCTCACCAAAGAAATAGCCATCGACCTTGGCACAGCCAATACGGTCATCATCCAGAACGACAAGATCGTTATCAACGAGCCCTCCATTGTGGCCCTCGACCGCCGCACAGACAAGCTGGTAGCAGTCGGAAACATGGCACAGCTGATGCTGGGCAAGGAAAACGAAAACATACGCACCGTACGCCCGCTGCGTCAGGGCGTCATAGGCGACTTCAATGCCGCCGAGCTTATGATACGCGCCCTGATTAAGAAAGCCAGTGCACGTCGCAGCTGGTTCAGCCCCTCGCTGCGTATGGTCGTAGGCATCCCCAGCGGATCGTCCGAAGTCGAAATACGCGCCGTCCGCGACTCATCCGAACACGCCGGCGGCCGCGATGTATACATGATATACGAACCCATGGCCGCCGCCCTTGGCATCGGCCTGGACGTCGAAGCTCCCGAAGGCAATATGATTGTAGATATAGGCGGCGGCACCACCGAAATCGCGGTAATCTCGCTGGGCGGCATCGTATCCAATAAGTCCATCAAGGTGGCCGGCGATGACATCACCGATGATATCGTCAACCACATGAAACGTGCCCACAACGTCAAAGTGGGCGAACGCACAGCCGAAGAAATTAAGAAAAACGTCGGCTCGGCACTCGTCGAACTGGACAATCCGCCGGAGGACTTCATCGTACACGGCCCTCACGGAATGACCTCCATGCCTATGGAAGTGCCCGTATCATATCAGGAAATATGCCACTGCATCGAGAAGTCCATATCCAAAATCGAAACGGCTATCTTGGCTGCTTTGGAGAACACTCCACCCGAACTATACGCCGACATCGTGCGCAACGGCATCTATCTGGCCGGCGGCGGTGCACTGCTCCGCGGTTTGGACAAACGTCTCTCCGACAAAATCGGCATACAATTCCACGTGGCCGAAGACCCGCTGCTGGCAGTAGCTCGCGGCACAGGCATAGCGCTCAAAAACTACGACAAATTCTCGTTCCTAATCCGCTGACGCCCGCAAGGGCGCGGCGTGACCGGGAGCGTACACGCCAAGACGCGACCCCATCCCGACACGTCCGTCCGGGCCACGCGGCACACATACACAAGTGCGCCGATTATTATCATTTCTCATACGCAACAGTCGCTGGCTACTCTTCTTCACTTACGTGGTGTTGAGCTGCTTGCTATTGTTCAACACCAACCCCTACCAGCACAGCCTATGGCTGACTTCGGCCGGGACGCTATCCTCGTCCGTGTACGAGGCCGGCAACAGCATATCCTCGTATTTTGGCCTGCGCCAGGCCAATGAGGAACTCAACCGCCGCAATGCACGTCTGCAAGAAGACCTGCTGGCAATGCAACGACGCAATCAGATGCTGTCCGAAATGGTTATGGCAGATACGCTGCATCTGCCCGACTCGCTAGCCGGATACCACTTTGTAGTGGCACACGTCATCTCCAACAGCGTAATCCACCTGCACAACTACATCACCATTAACCGCGGCGCTGCCGACGGCATCCGCGAAGAAATGGGCGTCATCGACCAAAACGGCGTGGTAGGAGTAGTCAACGTTGTAGGAGAGCACAGCGCACGAATTATTTCGCTGCTCAACCCCAACTTCCGTTTGTCATGCAAAATTAAACATAACGAAAGTTTCGGCTCGCTGGTTTGGGACGGCAATGACCCGGAATACGCGCTGCTCGAGGAGCTGCCTCGACATACCGTGTTCCACGCCGGAGACACCGTGGTCACCAGTGGATACTCGGCTGTATTTCCTCCCGGTATCCCGGTAGGCATAGTGGCTGACGACAAAGTGCCGCACAACGAGAACTTCTTCACGCTACGCATACGACTGCTGTGCGACTTTGCTCGTTTGGGCAATGTTCAGGTTGTTCTCAACGACTACGCTTCCGAGGTCAAGCAGCTCGAAAAGTCAGATACCCCGGAAGAGTAATCGTCGGACACTTTGACATAATTAAAACACAGCACGATACAACCACGGTACAACAAACGATAATATATACAAGGCAAAGCATAGACATCAAAAACGCAGCAACGCCATACAGCATACCACTCAGAGACAATATTCAATGATACGCATAGCCATTCAATTCATACTGCTGGTACTGGTACAGTCGCTGATATTCAACAATCTGATTATCGGTGGATGCGCTATGGCCTGTGTATTCGTCTACTCCATCATAGCACTGCCTGTGACGCTCAACGACAACCTGCGCCTCACCATTGGCTTCCTGCTGGGACTGATGGTCGACATTTTCGCCAATACTCAGGGTCTCAACGCCCTATGCTGTACCGTGGCCGTCATGCTCCAACGCCCGGTCTTTCATCTGTACGTCAACCGTGAAGAAGACCTCGCCGGCGCAGCACCATCATCGCGCAGCATGGGACATGCCGCATTTCTCAAATACGCCGTCACCATGACCCTGATATACTGCGCATTGACACATACTGTCGAATCCTTCAGCTTCTTCAACTTCGGGCGGCTGATGCTGCGCATATCCACAAGTACAGCCTATACTTTCGTGATTATATTTGCCATAGACAGCATCTTGTCACACCGACGCGAATCCAAATTGTAACGCTAAATCATAACACCACATCCTTGCAGTCGTGAGAAAAAACTATGATTACGCCAAACGCCGCTATATCATCGGGGGATTCGTGGTCCTGATAGCGATTATCTACGCCTTCAGGCTATTTGATTTGCAAATCAATGACAGCCGTTACAAAGAGTCGGCCGACACCAACGCCTTTCTTCGCAAAACCGTATACCCCTCGCGCGGACTAATATACGATCGTAACGGTAAATTGGTGGTTTTCAATCAACCGGCCTACGATGTAATGCTGGTACCACGCGATGTCACGACATTTGACACTATAGACTTCTGCAACACCCTCGGCATAACCGTTGAGACACTACGCCAGCGCTTCGAAGATATGCGCGACCGCCATCTCAACCCCGGATACTCATCATATACGCCCCAAGTACTGATGACCCACTTGTCGGCCCAAGACTACGGACGATTGCAGGAAAAGCTCTACAAATTCCCCGGTATATTCATCCAAAAGCGCATTTTGCGTCAGTATAACACCACAAGTGCCGCCAACATCTTGGGCAACATCCGCGAAGTCAACGCACAAGATATTGCAGATGACCCCTACTACGCCGCCGGCGACTATACCGGCGACCTCGGCGTAGAGCGAAGTTACGAACGATACTTACGCGGCAATAAAGGCGTGGAAATCTTGATACGCGATGCTCATGGCCGCATCCAAGGCAAGTATGACGGCGGAGCACACGATATAGCCCCCGTTTCGGGACGCGACCTGACACTGAGCATCGATATGCAGCTACAACAATATGCAGAGTCGCTGATGGTGGGCAAGCGCGGCGCAGTCGTTGCCATCGAGCCGGAGACGGGCGAAATATTGTGTATGGTATCTACGCCCACCTACGACCCCTCGCTATTGGTGGGCCGCAACCGCGGAGCCAATTACAAAGCACTTACGCGTGACCCGTCACACCCGTTGTTCGACCGTGCGCTGATGACCTCCTACCCTCCGGGCTCGACATTCAAACCGACCCAAGGCCTGATTTTGCTACAAGAAGGCATTATCACCACCGCCACCACCTACCCATGCCACCATGGATATATCAGCGGAAGACTTCGCGTCGGATGCCACAGCCATGCAAGCCCATTGTCGCTGAAACCGGCTTTGCAAACCTCTTGCAATGCCTTCTTCTGCTATGGCTTCAAAGCTATGATTGACCGCCGCAGCAAGTACGGCAATGCAGCAAATGCCTTTGAGGTGTGGAAGAAGCACCTCGTAAGTATGGGCTACGGATACCGTCTCGGTGTAGACCTGCCCGGCGAAAGCCGAGGATTTATCCCCAACGATCGTTTCTACAACAAGATATATGGCAAGGGGCATTGGAGTGCCAACACAATAATCTCCGTGTCTATCGGTCAAGGCGAAATCGGCGCCACTCCCGTGCAAATTGCCAACCTTTGCGCCACCATCGCCAATCGCGGATGGTTCATAACCCCTCACGTAGTCAAGGCGATAAGCGACACTGTTATGGATAAAAAGTTGCTGCGCGTGCGCCGTCCCACCATTGAGCCGCGCTATTACCGCGACGTAGCCGAAGGAATGCGCATGGCCGTCACCGGAGGCACCTGCCGTCGCGGAGCTATTCCCGGCATCGAGATGGCCGGAAAGACCGGCACGGCACAAAATCCTCACGGCAAGGACCACAGCGCCTTCATCGGATTTGCGCCATACGACCATCCCAAAATTGCGGTATGCGTATACGTCGAGAATGCCGGATTCGGCGCCACCTTCGGCGTCCCCATCGGCAGCCTCGTCATCGAGAAATACCTTACCGGAACCATCTCGCCGACACGCAAACACCTCGAACAAAGTATGCTAACATCTTCGTTGCGCTATGTTGACAAGAAGAAATGAATCGGACACGGTGCTGCGCACCCTTGATTGGCCTACCCTCATCATATATTTGACAATGGTACTGGCCGGCGTCATAAGCATATATGCCGCCAGCTACGACTACGATGACGCTTCCATATTGTCCTTTGACGAATTCTCGGGCAAACAAACTCTATGGATTGGCTTGGGACTATGCATCGGAGGCATCATCATGCTCATCGAGGTTCGTATGTTTGAGACTTATGCCTACCCTATATACGTACTGACATTATTGCTGTTATTGGTCACACCATTTCTGGCGCCGGACATCAAAGGGTCACGCTCCTGGCTTGTGCTCGGCCCTATGAGCCTACAGCCTGCCGAATTTGCCAAATTCGCCACAGCTTTGGCCTTGGCCAAACTTTTCAGCGGCTACAATTTCCTGCTCAACGCCAAGATAAGTAACTATGTACGCGCAATTGCCATTATCATTATTCCGGTATTTCTGATATTGGCTCAAAAGGAGACCGGATCGGCACTGACCTTTATGGCGCTTTTCTTCGTACTATATCGAGAAGGCATGAGCGGTATCATCCTCTTTGCAGCAGCTATGGCCGTGATTATCTTTGTCGTAGCAGTCAAATTCACCGAAGGTGCAATTATAGGTATCGCCACCGGCCAATTTTGGATTTTGGTGCTGGTGGCTATAGCTCTTGCCGTGATGATGTTTATATATTGTCGACGTTGGGAAGTGGCACGCAACGTGCTGCTATGGCTCGGCGGTTACGGCATAGTCCTCTGGCTTGTAGCGACTTTTACCGACATCCAGCTGCCCGGTATGGCTTTAATGCTGATTATGCTGGCTGTACCCTGCATCTACCTCGTGATTATGTCCATACGCGGAGGTATACGTTCACGCAAATTACTGATACCCGTGGCCGCCGTCATCACTTCGGTGTGCTTTATGTTCAGTGTACATGCCGCCTTCAACCAGCTACAGCCTCACCAGCAACTGCGTATCAAGGTAGTGCTCGGCATCGAGGAAGACCTGCGCGGCGCCGGATACAATGTCAATCAGTCGAAAATTGCCATTGGTAGCGGCGGATTTGCAGGCAAAGGTTTTTTGGAAGGCACACAAACCAAGTTGAAATATGTACCCGAACAGCATACCGACTTCATATTCTGCACCATAGGCGAAGAAGAAGGATTCTGGGGCACTATGCTTGTTTTAGCGCTATTCGTAGCATTGATACTGCGCGTACTGGCCATTGCCGAGCGCCAGCCCACCACCTTTGGCCGAGTCTACGGCTATTGCGTTGCTTCGTTTTTAATATTTCACTTTTGCATAAATATCGGGATGGTCATCGGTCTGTGTCCGGTCATAGGCATTCCCTTGCCATTCTTCAGCTACGGAGGTTCGTCTCTCTGGGGCTTCACAATACTATTGTTTATCCTGCTGCGCATCGATGCCGGCCGCCGCGAAGTCCTGTCATATTGACACATCTAATGCGCATCGTAAGTCCCATATATTGGCGAATATAGTCGTGATTGACGCCTACCTGCGACCTTATATCCGTACAACGGATATCATCCTGACGCAAAAAAATAAAGAGTCATAGTCTCAAAGCCAAACAAATGCGTATAAGCCACGTCATTCAGCCATTTTTTTTGTAAATTTGCGCTATGATACATACTACAATATTTAGAAGCGCCGTTGTTGCCTGCGGACTTGCAGCAACATTGTCATCGTGGGCTGCACCCATAGACATACACTACGGCGGTGCCGCCAATATGCAGACATCTTCGGGCGCTTTCGCTCCCTATATGATAGCGTCCTGGAACTACGGACGAACCTCGGCCAAAAACGCAGCGACAGCCGATGTATGGGCACATAAGGATCTCGACCTATCGCGCCGCTTTGACTGGGCCGCCGGTGTGGAGGTACTGGCCGGATATTCGCACAAGCAGTCCTACGACCGCTACAACGCAGCCACCGATACTTGGATTACACATCGCAACGGCGCCGCCACTATATGGCTTCAACAGTTGTACGCATCCGTCAAATACCGCGGCGTATTTCTCGCTGCCGGAATGCAGGAGCAAGCCGGCATACTGGTGGACAACAACTTATCCTCGGGCGACCTGGTACAAAGCAACAACGCGCGCCCTATTCCGCAAGTACGTGCCGGATTTGTCGACTTCCAAGACATCCCCCTTACAAATGGATGGGTGCAAATCGAAGGACAAATTACATACGGCAAATTTGCTCATAACGACTGGTTGCGCGCCCAGTACAATATGTGGAACAGCCACTTGGCTACAGGCGAGCTATACACCTACAAACGTATATACTTCCGCACCAAGCCATCCAAGCCATTGTCCGTAACCATAGGCGCCCAATGCGCCGGGCACTTTGGCGGCGTCACTCGCTTTTACAGCGAAGGTAAGATGGTCTCCGAAGTCAAAAACCGTTCAGACGCCAAGGCTTTTTGGGAAATGCTTATTCCCGGACGCGGCAACGGCGACGGATGGGTGGAAGGCAGCAGCCTCGGATCTTGGGATTTCAATGCCCGCTACCGATTTGCCGGCGGACAGGAACTCTCCGGCTATTTTCAGTGGCTGTGGGAAGACGGTTCATCTATGGCCAAGCGCAATAAATGGGACGGCCTGTGGGGCATCCGCTGGCACAACCCGCAAGGCAAATGGCTGCACACCGCCGTAGTCGAGTATATAGATATGCGCGACCAAAGCGGGCCAATGCACTGGGCTCCGAACGACCGCCCCGGTACCACCATCACAAACGAAGCCTCCGGTGCCGATGACTACTACAACAACTCATCTTTCAACGCACACCATAACTACGGCATGGCCATAGGCTCGCCATTCACCGTTGCACCACTATACAATCGCGACGGCTATCCTCAATTTCTACACACGCGCACCAGCGGATTTCATGCCGCCGCTGCCGGTAGCATATCTTCGACACCCTTGGACTGGACTGTCAAGTTGTCGTGGGCTCAAGCCCGTGGCAACGGACGGCTGAACACACCCAAGCAACTGCACGACACATCAGCAATGGTACGCCTTGACTGGGATGCATCCAAAGTATGTCCGGGTCTAAGCATTGCCGCCACCGCCGCCTTTGACGCCGGCGACCTGCGCGGCGACAATTTTGGCGCACTTGTCACCATCGCTTATCGCGGACTGCTTTCCATCAAATAACACGCATACACTATGGCATACAGACATACAAGCGCCTCGCTATTCGGCGCAATCGCGCTGCTCCTGGCCACTATCACAGCCGGATGCGTCACCAATAACGGCGACATCGGCAACCTATATGGTATCTGGCGGCTGGAAGAATTGGTAGTAGACGGTACAGAGGTAACTCAGCCCGAAGCAGACGGAAGCTACACCTCTTGGCAGTTCCAAAACAACATCATCGAAATACTGCGTACAACTCCGCGCCACGACAGAATTGCTCGCAACGGTACATGGTCCCGCCCATCAGACAAGACGATGACTTTCGACTTTACACACGGAGACAACACCTATGCCCCGGGGACAGACCTATACCGAGCACCCGAGTGGATCTTATTCCCCGAAGGACTTAGCACATTCGATATCATCACCGATGATGGCAAGCGGCTTATACTCCAATACACCGACGACAGACACTCGGTACGCTACACCCTCGTCAAGGATTGGTAAAGACCTCTGCACATTACCATAAGTACCGCATTCCACCGGACAATTAAACAAGTCGAAAGACATATCCAATAATATGATAAATAAAGACAAAATCGTATTAGTCACCGGAGCTGACGGATTTATAGGCTCGCATTTGGTCGAACTGCTGTTGGCACACGGCTACCGCGTGCGCGCACTTTCGCAATACAACAGCTTCAATTATTGGGGCTGGCTCGAGGACATCGCGCAAAACGACCGTCTCGAAGTGGTATGCGGCGATGTGCGCGACCCCAACTATTGTCGCGAGATTGCACGCGACTGCGGCACGATATTCCACCTGGCGGCTCTTATCGCCATTCCTTACAGTTATGTAGCGCCCGACAGCTACGTTGACACCAACATCCGTGGCACGCTCAATATGTGTCAAGCAGCACGCGATGCCCGGTGCGACCGCATCATTGTCACTTCCACCAGCGAGGTATACGGCACCGCTCAATACGTTCCCATAGACGAGAAACACCCTCGACAACCCCAGTCGCCATATTCGGCTACTAAGATCGGCGCAGATGCCATTGCCACAAGTTTCTACAACGCTTTCGGGCTCCCGGTAGTCATCGCACGACCCTTCAACACCTACGGACCACGTCAAAGCGCTCGCGCCATTATACCGACCATTATCGGACAGATAGCCTCGGGCAAGCGGCAGATTACAGTGGGAGACTTGACCCCCACTCGCGATTTCAACTACGTAGGCGATACCGTACGCGGATTTCTCGCTTTGGCACAGGCCGAAGGCATTGAAGGTCGAGACATCAACATCGCTTCCGGCTCGGAAATATCCATGCGACAGACACTTGACACCATAGCTTCGCTCATGAACGCCGAAGTGAATTTCGTGACCGACCCGGCTCGTCTGCGTCCGGCCAACAGCGAAGTCTTCCGCCTTTGCGGCGACAATACGCTGATAACTACACTCACCGATTGGCGTCCGAGCCGGTCGCTTGAAGACGGACTCCGTGCCACCATCGATTGGTTTGTACGTCCCGAAAACCTGGCCAAGTATAAGACTGATATCTACAACCGATGAGCAACTTCGATGCCACGGCAAAAGTTTCAGCCGATATTGTACTCATCGGCGGCGGCGGACATGCCCGATCATTAGTCGATGTCCTGGGATTGGAACACATCGCCGGATACGTCTCGCCACAGCCGGCCGAAGCCATGAACCCTCTGACATGGCTGGGTAATGATGACACATTCATTTCAGAGTCTGAGGCCGCTGACCGCACCACATCGGTACACATCACCCTGATTAGCGGGCACGACGGCAATATGCTTCCGCGCCACAAAGTCATTGAGCTATACAAAGGATTCAGACATCCGGCAGTGGTAGCCACAGATGCCACCATATCGTCCACGGCACATATTGCAGACGGCTGCGCTGTGATGCATCGCGCCTATCTCGGGCCGGGAGCAGCCATCGGCACTTTTTCGGTAATCAATACCGGAGCTATCATCGAACACGACGTACACATAGGCACCAATACCTTTGTAGGCCCGGGCGCTGTCATCTGCGGAGGAGTGTCCATAGGCGATGACTGCTACATCGGCGCAGGCGCTAAGATCCGCAATGGCGTCACCATAGTCGGCCGAACAGTCATCGGAATGGGAGCCATTGTCTCAAACGACATAAAACATAGCGGGACATACGTCGGATGCCCTGCACGCCCTTTGGATAAGAAGTGAAGTGAGGGCCGACTAATTCAATTCCATAGCATACTGCAAATGTCTAAGCACACAATCATCATAGCCGAAGCCGGCGTCAACCACAACGGGCGTCTCGACCTGGCCCTGCGACTTGTGGACGCCGCTGCCGCTGCCGGCGCCGATTACGTCAAATTTCAGACGTTCAAAGCCAAAGACTTGGTTACGGCCACTGCGTCACGAGCCGTATACCAGCAGCAGGCATGTCCTCAGGATAAGGATGACAGCCAAATGGCAATGCTCAGCGCTCTCGAATTGTCCTACGAAGACTTCAAGACCCTGGCGCAGCACAGCCGCAAACGACATATCGGCTTTATGAGCACACCTTTTGACCTGAATTCCATCGAATTCCTTGCCTCTGTGGGTATGGACTATTGGAAAATCCCTTCGGGCGAAATCACCGACCTGCCATACCTACGCGCCATCGCCGTCCACCCAGGCAAGGTGATAATGTCCACCGGAATGTCCACCATAGTCGAAGTCGAAGCCGCACTACACGCTCTCGAAAGCGCAGGAAAATCTCGGCGCGACATCATCCTACTGCACTGTACCACCCAGTATCCAGCGCCGCTCGAAAGCGTCAACCTACGCGCCATGGACACTCTGTCCACCTTGGGCTGCGCCGCCGTGGGATATAGCGACCATACCAAAGGCATAACCGTGCCTATCGCAGCAGCAGCCCGCGGAGCCGCCGTCATCGAGAAGCATTTTACGCTCAGCCGTCAGATGGAAGGGCCGGACCATAAGGCTTCGCTCGAACCGTCCGAATTGGCCGATATGGTCCGTGCCATACGTGATGTCGAGATTGCTCTGGGCTCGCCGCAGAAAGTCGTTACAGCCGCCGAGAGCGCCAATGTCGCCGTAGCCCGCCGCAGCATCGTTGCAGCACGACATATTGCCAAAGGACAAATCATTACAGCCGACGATATTACTGCAAAACGTCCCGGCACCGGACTATCACCAATGCTATGGGACAAAGTAATAGGCTCCATAGCCTCTCACGACTACGAGACAAACGAGTTTATCGAATTAAGCTGACATTACAGTTGCTATAGTCAAAGAGCGCGACACCCGAAGCCCATCCGAAGATACGGCGTAACAATATACAATTCAACTCCAAAGTGGCCATACTCGCACAAATAGACAATATCACCAAAAGCTACGGCGACCGTATGCTCTTGGACTCCATATCCTTCGGCATCAACGAAGGCGACAAAATAGGTCTGATAGCAAAAAACGGCACCGGAAAGACTACGCTGCTGCGCATCATCGCCGGAAAGGAGGAGGCCGACAGCGGGACAATAGTATTCCGCAACGACCTGCGCATAGCAATACTCGAACAAAATCCCGAATTTGCGGATGACAGTGTCACCGCAGCCGATGCAGCCCCTGAATTAGGCAATGAGGCCTCGGAAGCACACAGTCGATACATACGATTGTTGTCCGGACTGGGCGTCAACGATACTTCCGTGCCGCTTGCCAAGCTCTCCGGCGGTCAACGCAAACGCGTAGCTATGGCACGAGCTATAGCCACCGAGCCGCAACTTCTGATACTGGACGAGCCCACCAACCACCTGGACATCAACGCTATCGAGTGGCTGGAAGCATACTTGGCCAAAGCACGTATGACGCTGCTGATGGTGACGCACGACCGATACTTTCTGGACCGCGTATGCAGCAAAATCATCGAAATAGATCGCACTCAAATATATACTTACGACGGCAATTACGACTACTTTTTGCGGCGACGTGCCGAGCGCATCAGCGCCATGTCCGCCGAATTGGATCGCGTCAACAACCTGCTGCGCAAGGAGCAGGATTGGATGTCGCGACAGCCGCAGGCACGCGCCGGCAAAGCCAGATACCGCATCGAGCAGTTTTACAACCTCAAGGAACGCAGCCGCGTCAACCTCACAGAACGAAACGTCGATCTCGGCAACGCATCCAAAGTCTACATAGGTAGCAAAATTTTCGAGGCTCGTCACATCTCCAAGTCCTTTGGCGACCGTGTCATCGTGCGCGACTTCTCCTACGACTTTGCACGCGGCGAGAAAGTCGGAATTATCGGCGCTAACGGCATAGGCAAATCCACCTTCGTCAAAATGCTCCTGGGATTGGTGCCGCAAGACAGCGGCGAGTGGAACATCGGCGAGACAGTGCGTTTCGGCTACTACAGCCAGGACGGCTTTGCACCGGCACCCGGCAAGCGCGTCATCGACGTCATCACCGACATCGCCGATGACATCGAATACGAAGGCTCACGGCTCAACGCCTCGCAACTGCTCAAGCGCTTTCTCTTTGACGTCCCCGCCCAGCAAAAGTACGCCGAAACCCTTAGCGGCGGCGAGCTGTGCCGTCTGCACCTTGCCACCGTGCTGATGCGACGTCCCAACTTCCTGATATTGGACGAACCCACCAACGACCTTGATATTGTCACCCTGGGCATACTCGAGGAGTACCTCACCAAGTTCAATGGCTGCGCCATCATCATCAGCCACGACCGATACTTTCTGGACAATATCGTAGACCACATCTTTGTCCTCGAAGGCGATGGCGTCATCCGCGACTTCCCCGGCAATTACAGCGATTACCGCGCTTGGCGTGCCGAGCAAAACTCACAAGCGCCGGCTCAACGTACACAATCGCAGAACGTCAAAATCAAGACACCCCAGCGCCGACGCCGCAGCTTCAAGGAGCAACGCGAATTTGAGGCACTGACCGCCGAGATAGACGCCCTCACCGCCGAGCGTACTTCGCTGGAAGCCGCCTTTGCCGGCACTCCCGCACCCGATGCAGACATCGCAGCCATGAGCACCCGTTACAGCCAAGTCAAAGACCTCCTCGACCAAAAAGAAATGCGCTGGCTCGAACTCTCCGAAATCGAATAACCGCTCCGGCATTGAATAACCGCTCTTATTGACATAAATGCAAGGCCGCCGGAACTACACTTTATCCGGCGGCCTTGCTTATGAGTTTATATGCCTAAAAACAGGCTTTGGCGATGTCAACGCAGGATCTTGGTACAGCGGCGTGTGCCATCGCTGTAGATGTCCGTGCGGATGGTGATACCGCGCTCGGCCGATGTTTCGAGACGTATGCCGTATAGGTCGTGATACTCGGTGGCAACGACTTGAGTCTCGTCCGCCGTCACGTCATTCACTCCGTCTTTGATGGGCAGAATCGTCTTGAAATTCTTCCATCCAGGAGCGGCCTTGTATGCCTCGATAGCTTCCTCGGGTACAAATAACGTAGCACGGTCACACATTGTAGGATAGTATCCGTATGGGTATGGGTCTTCCGGATCAACTTTCGGATATTGTGGGTCTTGCTCTGATTTTTCGAGGTCGAAGGCCCAGGCGCTTGCTATAGGAGGAGACATATATTCACAGACAATTGTTTTGATTCTATATGAATTTGGGCAAAAGCAATCACCCAGCACAGGCACTTTTGCGGTGTCGGCCGATTTTGCTATCTTCATATACTCAAGATTAAATGCCGATAGAGAGAAATTGTGCATCTCCATGCTGCCCGGAATTATTATGCTATCATTATCACAGACAACACCGTGACATGGGCATTGCGTCAATCCATCTTCAAAGATGATATATGAAGCAGGTATATATGTGTGTTCTCTAAAATTAGTCAATGTCTTTGGAATGAACAGTGTATCCGACTTATACGTCAAACCGAAAAGTTCGGTAACGCTTGTCGGAATATTTATGCTTTTGACTTTTCTTTGTTCAGATAGGCCGCAAATTCTTTTTATCGTTTCCGGCAAGTTTATTTCTAAGGACGAATCTTCGTTTTCTGCATAGGCAGATAAGCCATGAAAGATTACGATATCATACTCCTTTCCCTCGATGACAACGGAAGAAGGTATGTTGATTTTTCCTGAGAATTTCAGAGACTTGTCTTCAGAGAGTATCACGTAAGCACCTGTATGGTCAACCTTGCCTGTTGCGGCATCAGCATCTGTCACGACAATGTATTCTATGCCGTTGACATTATATGTGGGTTTGCCATTATAGGTGCGGCCCGTCTTAAACGCAAAGACTTGTACCTCCATACCTAAAAGCATAAGCAATATAACTATTATTGTTCGTTTCATATCTTACTGCTTTAGTAATTTGTATGTATCCATTACTTCGTCATCCACCATCATCGAAATAACGCAGATGCCTGTCGGCGAATTGTCAAGGTATAGCGTGGGTCAGTTTTTTCCCGAGCTCGGCCCAATAGCTGTAAGTGGCGTATGACTCGTATTATTGATGTCGGTGATGGTGCGGTCGATGCGGTTTAGTGTGAGCGAGACGGACATGCCGTCATCGGTCTTGGACATCCTGAAGTCGTAAGGGTCGGCATCCGAGTCCACACTTGGCAGGATAAAGCCTCCGGGCGTGGCTGTCTGTGCATACGCACAGCACATGCCCAGAGCCACTGCCGTCAGCAGCGCTTTCAGTCGTCTGGTGGTTCTGTTCATAATAAATTAGGTATTAGGTTAATATTGTTCCCTCCTTTTCCGAGAGCCACAAGTGATGTCTAAGAGGCAACCGGAGATAGAAAGGATGTTTTCGCAGCAAATATACACACTTATTCCTCCGAATGCAAGTTTTTGAAGAATTATTCTCCGAAATATTTTTCAAAACGCAATATAATAGGTTAAAATGTGTATTTCAGCAGATTATAAGATATACGCAACAAGCAAAAAACGGCACAAACCGACTTTCATTCACATTCTCCACACACCGGTGAGCAATTTTAGCACAAAAAAATGGCGGGCGTGTCATCATCCGAGAGACACGCCCGCTGCTATTTTAGGGGGAAGTCGTTATATGCTTAGCGTACAAGCACCTTGTGCGCCGTTCCGTCTACGGTGACGATATACAAACCGGGAGCGGAGACGCTCAGCGAAGGCTGGAGGCTGCCGGCAACATTGTAAACCGTGGCGGTGGTGTACTCGCCGTCGATTACAATCTCGCGGCCATCGGCATAGACTTTGACTGCCGTTGTCGGGTCGGCATCCACGGTGACATCATCCACGCCGAGGACGGATTTCGTGCCGAGGACGATATAGCCGTTGGCCGGTATGGCGCATTTGACCGTCGTGCCGCTAAATGTCGGCGTGGCCGTCAGATTTTTACTTGAGCTGAGGATCTGGTAGTTGGATGCGGAAATCTTCTGCACCGAGTAGCCCACAGTCTTGGTTGCGCCGTCTACGTTGGGATTTATGAGGGCGATGATTTCGTCATCGCCGTTATTGAGGCGAATAATTCGGTTGGTGCTGAAGGACTGAGTATTCATACCCACCTGGGTGAACGTTCCGTTGACAAAGAGGTCGGCGTTGTTGCGACGGAGGTTACACATGGCCTGATAAGCCTCGAAAATGCCGACGCGATCTGTTGCGTCTTTGTAGTACCATACCACTGTCTTGGGGTCGGTATTGTTGCTATTGTCGGAGTTCTTGGTGGTTTGGTCGGCGCCGAACTCTCCGAACTGCCAAATCATCTTCGGACCGGGAGTAAGCAGCATCTGCACAGCCAGTTGTGCCAAGCGGTACGAACGTTTGTTTTGGTCTTCTTTGACCGAGCCGTAGCCGTATGCTTTTTGCTTGTAGCCTACGCGTTCTTCGTCATGGCTCTCGGCGTATGACACCGTTGAGAATGCCGTACGGCTGTCGGAGGTGGACAGGAAGCGCTCGAGATTGGAGCCGGAAGCATAACCCATGCCGAACTGACAGGAGTTGTAGTTGATATTGGCCCAATTGAGTTGTCCGTCGGCGGCCATCTCGTTTTCTTCCTTAGCGGCGGCGAGGTTCTCGTTGATATGTATTCCGTTGGGTTTGACGGCCTTGATGGCTGCATGGAGGTCTTTCATCACGGCTACGCGCGAAGCATTGTATGCTTCCGTACCGGAGGGATAGGATGTGCCGAGGCCCTTGACGAGGTCAAAGCGGAAGCCGTCAACGTTGTAAGCTGTCATCCAGTACTTGATGGCGTCTTTCCATTGCTGACGTACCAGCGGGTTTTCCTGCTTCCAGTCGTTGAGTACGCTGTAGTCGTGCGGCGCGGTCTTGTTATAGAATGGGTTGGAGGCTATGGGGTACATCTGGTACCAAGGGTGCAGGCCATCGCTTTGGTTGAATACGATGTCAAGGACGACAGCTATGCCGTTTTGGTGGCACAATTCCACGAAGTCCTTGAGGTCTTTGGGCGAGCCGTAGGCCTTGTCCGGAGCCATATAGAAGTTGGTATTGTAGCCCCACGAGTTGTTGCCGTTGAATTCCATAACAGGCATCAGCTCGATGGCATTTATGCCGAGGCTGCGCAGATATGGTATTTTCTCAATGGCTTTGCGCAGGGTGCCTTCGCCCTTGGCCTGACGGTCCGTGCCGGTGAAATCGCGCACCAGCAATTCATAGATTGTCAGATTGCGGTGGTCGGGAATGGTGAAATCGCTGAATTTGTAGTTGCCGTCGAGGTCGCCACGATATACGGCCAGCATTGTGTCGTCAAATTTCTCGTACGGATACTTGGGCATATCCGGCCAGATGGAAGAGTCGAGCCATTTGTCGCTATAGGGGTCGAGAACCATGTGCGCATAGGGGTCGCCCACTTTGGTGGTGCCGTCTACAATGTAGTAGTACGGATACCATACATTGTCCTTAAGGTCGCTGACCGTGCGGAAGAAGTAGCGCTGACCGTTGTAGTCCTGATATTTCATCTCGCATTGATTGGCAACTGTCGAGTAGTTGCTCCATGCGCCAACGAGCATCACGTTCTTCTTACCGGGAGCGGCGATACAGAAGGTCACGGTGCCGTCGGCGTTCTTCACGGCGCCCATCTTGGGCACGCCGCCTGGGTATGTACCTGCCGGCGAATCGGTGATGTAGCTCACCGTATAGGTCTTGGCCATGGTCTTGCTGCCGTCATTAGTCGTAGCCACAGCCTTGAAGTCGTAAGTGCCGGGGGTATTCATATTATACTCGGAGGAATAAGTAGTGGCGTTGGTCTTGCGGCCAAAGCGGAAGGTGCCGTTGTAAAGCTCTATCGTGCACGCCTCGGTGGTATTGACCGTAAGCGTGGCCTTAGCCTCGGCTGTGATAACCTTGGGAGTGGACACATTCAGGGCCATCTGGAAACCCGGTTCGAGGACGTCTACAAGGATATCGCCGCCGGAAGATGTCTTGCCTTCTTTGGTGCAGTCGCCGGTACGGAAAACCAAAGCAATCTTTTGTACGGTCTCTGTCGCATCGGTGATACCGAAATAGGTGCGGATGTCGCCGATAGACAAGGTGTAGGTGTTGGCCGATACGTATGTCAGCTTGTACTTAGCTGCATTGTCGCCCCATTTGGAAGGCGCATACTTCCAGTCGGATGTGCTGACACTCTTATTGGTAATCACGCCTATATGGGCGTACACCGGGGTGGTCGCGGACAATCCCTTGAGGCCGCCGTTGCCCAGAGGCGAATCGGCGTGGAAAGTCAGTACAACATTCTTACTGGCCTCTTGCAGCAAGGCCGGAGAGGTGGTGACTATCTGTGCAGAAGCTACGGAGATACCCAGCACAAGCGCCGCCACCAAAAATGTGATCAGTCGTTTAATCATATTAGTAGATTGTATTTAATGTATATTATTTATCTCTTTAGTATACACCTATATGTGTATGTCTCGTTGTATCGGACATACACGTAAGCATGATTCTTTTAATCTCTGTGCAAATGTACACATTTTCGGCGAAATACAGCACGTTTTCGACCGAAAGAATATCGACCGACCCCGGACATACTAACTGCAAATATAGCGAATATAGTTATCGAGACATAGCGGTACGGCCGAATGAAGCACATTTAATCTCGTCAAATTAACAAAGATTCGAGGCATAAACTTTTTTTAACAGTGCCATATGTTATGTTTGAAGACACACATACGTCTTATTATCAAAAAAACTAATATATACTATAACACCATCCGATGAAAAAAATTGCGACATCATTCCTCCTCGTACTCCTCCTAATAATCTGTATGGGTAGCGCGCCCGCCTCGGCCTATACGGTCAAAGTCAAAGCCGTTGACCCATCGGGCAATCCCGAAGAATATGCCACATGCCGCGTCTTCGGCACTGACAGCATACACCCCGTAGCTGCCGGCGTCACCGACACCCTGGGCATATGGACGGGCAGTATCGCCAAGGCCGGGACATACCGCCTGCAACTGGAGGTGGTAGGCAGTGCCATCGCCGCCAAGAACTTCACCGTCAGCGACGCAGCCCCCGTGGCCGACCTCGGCACAATGACCTCCGGCGTCAACGAGCTTTCGGAAGTCGTAGTCAAAGCCCAGCGCCCCATAGTCACCAAGGAAATCGACCGCATAGGCTATGACGTCAAGGCCGATGCAACGGCACAGACGCTCACCGTCCGCGAAGTCCTGCGCCGCGTCCCCATGGTCAGCGTTGATGGCGAGGGCAATATCAAAGTTAACGGAAGCTCCAATTTCAAGGTCTTTAAGAACGGGCGTCCCAGCAATTCGCTCAGCAAGAATGCCAAAGACATCTTCGATGCCCTGCCCGCAGCGTCCATCAAGCGCATCGAGGTAATCACCGAACCGGGAGCCAAGTATGATGCCGAAGGTATCGGCGCCATACTCAATATCGTCACGGACGATGAAACAGTCATCAAGGGCGTCACCGGTCGCGTAGGCGGCAGTTACGATTTTATAGTCAACCGCACAAACGGCAATTTATGGCTGTCCTCACAAATAAAAAAAGTTACTTTCAGCATCAACGGCGGCGTACAAAATTTTCCAAGTAAAGTCCAAGAAAGCCATTCGGTATACGATTACACATACGAAAACGGAACGCACAGTTACCGCACCGATGATCAATACATCAGAGGTATGGTCGAGTGGTTCGGCGGCGAAGCATCCTGGGAAATTGACTCGCTCAACCTCATCTCCGGAGAATTCGATGGCTATGAATACCACATCAGCGGAAACGGATCTGGCACACAATCATTGACTGCAGCAGATGGTAATCTGCTAAGCAAATACACCCAAAAATACGATATATCCAACTCGTCTTATTTTGATATTAACGGCAGTATCAACTACCAGCACCTGACACACCGCAAGGGGGAGGCTTTGACTTTAAGCTATATGGTTTCCACAACGAACCAAAAAAGAACTACCGTCACAAGTTTTGAGGATGTCTTCGGCACAATGTTTGACTACACCGGGTTTAATGGCATCTACCACCTCAATTTCATCGAGCACACCTTCCAAGCCGACTGGACGCGTCCTACAGCCAAAAACCACACATTGGATATTGGAGCCAAGTACATACTGCGGCGCAACCACTCGAAAACAAACTACGAATACACCGGCTGGGAAGACCAATACAGCGATTTCCGTCATATCACTGACGTTGCCGCTGCATACGCCCAATATTCCGTAAAAGTCAGCAAAATGACGCTGCGTGCCGGACTGCGTTACGAATTTTCCAAGCTCAAGGCCGACTACCCGGATGGCAGCCAAGACGAATTCTTCTCCAACCTCAACGATTGGGTACCGAGCGCCGCCGCATCATGGCAGATTAACGATGCCAATTCACTGGCTGTCAACTACGCCACACGTATCAGCCGCCCCGGTATATCCTACCTAAACCCGGCAAAGAAGTACACGCCGACATCTCTGTCCGAAGGCAATCCGAATCTCGAAAGCGCACACGCACAGAGCGTAAAACTCACCTATATGCTGATACGTCCGTGCTTCAACCTCAACCTGTGGTCGCAGTACGCATTCACCAATAACGATATAGTCCAAGTCACCACCCTGGAAGGTGAAATCCTACACAACACCTACGAAAACATCGGCAAGATACGCACGTTCTCGGCCGGAGTATTCACGCAGTGGAGTCCGACAAACAAAACTTCATTTATGCTTTCCGGAAACATCAATTACAACAGCATAAGCCAGACCGTATTCACAAACAACGGTTGGGGCGGAAGTGCGTATGTTCGCGCAACACAGAAATTACCGCTCAATCTCGAAGCCGAACTATGGGCCAACTATTCCCAATACAACATCTATGACGCGTTCAATCGCAACCGCAACGGATTTATGGACAACTTTTGGTACGGTCTTAATATTACCGGCAAATACTTAAAAGACAATGCACTGAGTATCTCACTGAGCCTGACTAATCCCATTGGGCAGCACAGTAATTTTCATACTACCGAAGCACTGCGCGGCGCCTACACGGGCACAAGCGTGACGCGTATGGACAACCTCAGAATGCAGGTAGGCATATCCATCGGCTACCGCTTCGGCAATCTAAACGCCTCGGTCAAGAAAACTGCCGCACGCATCAACAACGACGATCTCAAAGGTCGCAAAGGCTAAGACGTTAGCTTTAGAATAGTCGTTCACGGAGAACGTCACCCAAGAATAAGCATTCGAGGCTGTGTCGTAATTAAACTATTACGGCGCAGCCTCCGTTTATTCTCGGTTTCAATATTTTACAATCAAGTAATCGAGCGACCGCGACACGATCGATTCAGACACATTTTCGCGTCACAGCACAAGCCCTTATCGTTTTAACTATCTTTAACTATGAAATATGTCACTATTCGGGTATTTGTACGTCTAATAGACAAACGAACAATTAAAGAGAATAATTCAACGAACCGTTTCCATAGGTTTTTAGACAATAACAATCAGACAATTTCACGTCTTTCGGCCCGGGGTTCCCGGAGATGGGAGCCCCGGCGAAACGACAAAGATCTGAAACAAGAACACCCACACCATCCGATGAAAAAAATTGCGACATCATTCCTCCTCGTACTCCTCCTAATAATCTGTATGGGTAGCGCGCCCGCCTCGGCCTATACGGTCAAAGTCAAAGCCGTTGACCCATCGGGCAATCCCGAAGAATATGCCACATGCCGCGTCTTCGGCACTGACAGCATACACCCCGTAGCTGCCGGCGTCACCGACACCCTGGGCATATGGACGGGCAGTATCGCCAAGGCCGGGACATACCGCCTGCAACTGGAGGTGGTAGGCAGTGCCATCGCCGCCAAGAACTTCACCGTCAGCGACGCAGCCCCCGTGGCCGACCTCGGCACAATGACCTCCGGCGTCAACGAGCTTTCGGAAGTCGTAGTCAAAGCCCAGCGCCCCATAGTCACCAAGGAAATCGACCGCATAGGCTATGACGTCAAGGCCGATGCAACGGCACAGACGCTCACCGTCCGCGAAGTCCTGCGCCGCGTCCCCATGGTCAGCGTTGATGGCGAGGGCAATATCAAAGTTAACGGAAGCTCCAATTTCAAGGTCTTTAAGAACGGGCGTCCCAGCAATTCGCTCAGCAAGAATGCCAAAGACATCTTCGATGCCCTGCCCGCAGCGTCCATCAAACGCATCGAAGTCATCACCGAACCGGGCGCCAAATACGATGCCGAGGGCATCGGCGCCATTCTCAATATCGTCACGGACGACGAGACCGTCATCAAGGGCGTCACCGGTCGCGTAGGCGGCAGTTACGATTTTATGAACAACCGCGCAGACGGCAACCTGTGGCTGTCAACCCAAATCGACAAAGTGACTTTCAGCATCCAAGGTGGCATATCCAATATCCCTGAAAAAATGCAGCGAAACCACTCTGAATACGATTATACATACGAAAACGGAACACGCAGCCTACGCACCGAAGACCAACGCGTCCACGGTCTTGTCGAGTGGTTCGGCGGGGAAGCATCCTGGGAAATCGACTCGCTCAACCTCATTTCCGGAGAATTCAACGGCTATGAATATCACGTCAATGGGAATGGCACAGGGACACAATCGCTGACCGCTGCCGACGGTAGCCTGCTCAGCAAATACACATCCACGTATGACATCGCCAATTCGTCATACTTTGACATCGATGGCAGTATCAACTACCAACACCTGACGCGGCGCAAGGGCGAAGCTCTAACTTTCAGCTATATGATTTCGACCACGCGCCAAAAGCAGAAGTCGAATACGCACTACGACGATATATTAGGCTCAATGTTCGAATACACGGATTTCAACAACGACTTTCGCCTTAATTTCATCGAGCACACCTTTCAGGCCGATTGGACACGTCCCACAGCCAAGAATCACACACTGGACTTAGGTGCAAAGTACATACTGCGCCGTAACCGCTCGAAGACCAGCAGCGAGTATATCGGATGGCAGGATTTGTACACCGACTTCCGTCATATCACGGACGTCGCCGCCGCATACGCCCAGTATTCGGTAAAATTAAGCAAAATGACTCTGCGTGCCGGCCTGCGATACGAATTCTCCAAGCTCAAAGCCGACTATCCCGATGGTAGCCAGGACGAATTTTCCTCCAGTCTCAACGACTGGGTGCCCAGCGCCGCCGCATCATGGCAGATTAACGATGCCAACTCTCTGGCTGTCAATTATGCCACACGCATCAGTCGCCCCGGTATATCATATCTCAACCCCGCCAAGAAGTACACCCCGACCTCTCTGTCGGAAGGCAATCCCGACCTCGAAAGCGCACACGCACAGAGCGTCAAGCTCACCTATATGCTGATACGCCCGCGCTTCAACTTCAATATATGGTCACAATACGCATTCACCAACAACGACATTGCCGGAGTCACCACTCTGGATGGCAACATCCTGCATAGCACATACGAAAACATAGGCAAGATTCGCACATTCCAGTCCGGCGGATTTATGCAATGGACGCCTATGGACAAAACTTCAATCATGGTTTCCGGAAGCGTTATTTATACTGACATTAGCCAGACAATATTCAAAAACAACGGCTGGGGCGGCAATGTCTATATGCGTGCCACGCGCAAGTTGCCGTGCAATATCGAAGCCGAGTTGTGGGCCAACTACTATCAGTTCGCACTTTCCGATGCCTTCACCCGCAGCGACAATGGTTTTATGAACAATTTCTGGTACGGCCTCAATATCACCGGCAACTATCTAAAAAACAAGGCGCTGACCGTATCGCTGCGCCTCACCAACCCCTTCGGACAGCACAACAGCTTCTTCAGAAACGAGGCTGTTCGCGGTGCGTACACCGGCACAAGCGTGACGCGTATGGATGATATGCGTATGCAGATAGGCCTATCAGTCGGATACCGCTTCGGCAACCTCAACGCTTCGGTCAAGAAAACCGCCGCACGCATCACCAACGACGACCTCCAAGGCCGCAAAAACTAAGAGCCCTCGGAGATTCTGAGAGAATCCGAGAATAATGTGAATTATGGGAGTAATGGTAACTAAGCCATTGCTCCCATAATTCTTATCGCACCTATTATTCTCGGTCAGGCTACCCGAGGTTGACGACCGTGATGCCGGCACCGCCGAAGCGGACATCCTCGTCGGCATACGACGCTACCGCCGGTACTGAATCAAGATACTGCCGTATGGCGGTGCGCAGTGCCCCTGTACCCGTGCCGTGCAGGATGCGCACTCGTCCGGCACTGAACTGCACGGCGTCATCTATAAAGTGCATTACGGCTTGTAAAGCCTCATCGGCACGAAAGCCGCGCAAGTCTATCTCCGGGTTGAAGGACAATTGACGACGGCGTATATCCTCGCCCGTGGACACGGATACAAAGGACGCGGCCTGCGATGCCCCACCCTTGTCGGGACGGCGCATAGTGGGCGTCAGACGCGACACGGGGACATCCATTTTGAGCGCGCCGAAGGCCACCATAGCCTTCTTACCCTCGAGCGAAATGACGCGTCCCGGCTGTCCCTGATTGTCAAGCAATACATATACGCCGGGCTCTATAGTGCGTATAGGCTCTACCTTGGACGGCACTGCGACATTGGGTGCGGATGCTTTGGTCTTCTTGGACGCTTTGGGTAGGCGCTCTGTCGTCTGTTCGGACGATGTCTCTTCGAGGGCGCGGCGCTGCTGACGCAGACGTTCGCGTGCCTGTTGTGTGCGGTCGCGCTCGGCCTGAGCTTCGCGTATGTCGCGTATGGTGCGCTCCACGGCCGCATTGCTCTCGCTGACGATGCGCAATCCCTCCTGCCGCGCCTCGTCCAGTATGGCGCGGCTACGGCTGTCAAGGTCTTGCTGCTTGGTCTCATAGCGGTCGATGACCTCCTCGAGATGTTTATGACGGCGACGAATATCTTCGCGTTTATTGGCCCAGTAGCGCTTGTCGCGCGCTATGTCCAGCAGGTACTTGTCCAAGTTGACATAATCGCTGCCCACGATGGCGCAGGCATCATCAATCACATCGGAGGGCAACCCGGTCTTGCGAGCAATCTCTATGGCAAAAGAGCTGCCCGGATGACCTATATCGAGGCGGAATAGCGGCTGCATACGCTGGCGGTCATAGAGCATTGACCCGTTAATCAATCCGGGGACTTCGGACGCCAAAGTCTTGAGATTTTGATAGTGAGTGGTGACCACGCCCCACATTCCGGCGGCATTGAAGCGTGTCAGCAGTGCTTGGGCTATGGCTCCGCCTATCTGCGGCTCTGTGCCCGAGCCGAATTCATCGATAAGGAAAAGTGCGGCGTCCCCGGCGTGCTCCAGCATATATTTCATTGCCAGCAGGTGCGAACTGTAAGTACTCAGGTCGTCATCCATGGACTGGTCGTCACCGATGTCCACCATCAGACGCTTCATCACACCCATGTCCGAATCGGCGGACACCGTCGGCAACATTCCGCATTGCAGCATATATTGCTCGACAGCCACTGTCTTCAGCGCTATGGACTTGCCGCCGGCATTAGGACCGGAAATGACGAGTATACGACCTTTCTCCCTGTCAAGAGTGATATCCAGCGGGACAATGGCGCGTCCGTGGCGGCGCAACGCGGCCTCGAGTGCCGGATGACGCGCTTGCTGCAGATTCAAGCACGGGCGATTGGAAAGCCTCGGCATGGCGGCTTCAGTGTCTATGGCTACACGCGCCTTGGCTGCAATGAAATCAAGAAGGCCGAGACGGTCATTAAGATCCAGAAGCGCGTCAAGATGCGGACGAATGCTATCGGCGGCAGCCACAAGCAGGCGCACGACTTCGCGACGTTCCTCAAGTTGGAGCTGTCGCCCGCGATTGCCTAACTCAACAACGGCGGCCGGTTCGATATAGACGGTCTTACCGGTGGCGCTCTCGTCATGCACTATGCCCTGAACCATACGTTTGTTCATAGGCGCGACAGGCAGCACGAGGCGTCCGTCGCGCATGGCCGGAGCCGTATCGGGTTGAATCCAGCCCTGCGCCACAGCCTCGGTCATTACGCGGCGCATGGCCGAAGCTATACGTCGCTGTATGGTGGACATCTCGCGCCGTATATCGGCAAGAGCGGCGGAGGCATTGTTGCGTACCTGCCCGAGGTCGTCCACGAGCGAGGATATGACGCGCTGTACTTCGGGCGCGGTATCCATGCCCTCGGCGATTTCGCGCAAATTCGGATAGACAGCCTCTCCGCTGTTGTCAATCCTGTCAAGCCACGAGCGAACACGCGTGGCCTGACGCAAAGCCTTGAGCAAGGCCAATAGCTCGGATGCCTCGACAAAAGTTCCGGGCACGGAGATGCTTTTAAGCGGTCGTTGCAAGTCCTCGACAGTACCCAAGTCGAGGACATCATCACCGGTGAGGGCACGCACCATCTCGGACACACGAGCCAAACGACAGCGCACTTCGGCGGCATCCGCGCTCCATTGCATAGCCTCAGTCACCAGTGTACGTGCCTGCGGCGAGCTGCATCGTCCGACGACCATAGCGCGTATGGCGTCAAAACCTATTTTACGCTCTATCCCTTGGCGCGGGAACACCAGCGGCGAGACCTTGAGGTCTGCTTCTGTCGTATCCCGTTGTGTCGTATTGTCCGTATTGTTGTATTGTGTCATCGTTTGTCTAAGCAGTATATATTTTTATCAAACAAGCAAAAATCATACCATCCGTCCATCGTAGTCCGCAAGACGCATACGAGGCCGACCCCCTGCCGGGTGTCGGCCTCGTAATTTTGGTTATGCACTCTCGGCGTCAACGTGTCACCTTGGTGACCGTGTTGCCTTGTCGGCGTATGTATATGCCGGGGGCAAGCGGCTGATGTACGCGGATGCCTTGTAGGTTGTAGTATTCCGTACTCTCATCATTGGCATCATCATTATCTGTAGATATATCCTCCACTCCCGTGACAATGCGGCGAGTCATCGAATAGGCCGCAATACCATTGCCACTACTATATACATATATCGTGGTGTTGTCTGCCGAAGCGGTATTACTGAGTGTGTGCACGCCGTCCTCATAGGAATCACGCTGGAGTACACATACCGGCATCGAAAAATCGCCCGAGCTATGAGCGGTAGTTCCCATTCCGGAGTTCGGCACTACCCAATGCTGCGACAAACTGCCCGAGGAGGTAAAGTCTATACCGGAGCAAATAGTCCACTTGGAGCCTTGGTCGCTACTGTGCGTTGCCACAACTGCATACGATATCCCGTCATGATTGAATATTGTAAAGCCGCCGCAAACATTTGCCGCACCGCTGTTGCTTAGGGTAGCCTTAGCAGTACTGTTACCCCAATCATAGAGAGTGGGTACACACGCCGTACCATCTACATAGAAGCGATTGGGCCCGTTGACAAACTTTACACGTCCTGCCGCGCCAATATTGCCGATGGTCATTGTTTGCTTAGATACCGAACCATTGGTGACTTTCCATCGCGTGGCCGTAGTGCCGTTAGCAGTGAGTACATAGTATGTTCCGCTGTTCGAGACAGTTCCGTATACGTCAATATGGTCGACACGTACTGCTGACTTTTGGCTGAAGAGTGTGGTGACACGCGAATTTGCAAGATTTACAACGCCTATGGTAAGTGTACCATTGGCCAAAGGCATATTATGTACAAGCACCTGCTTGCCGCCGTCTATGAGAACATCATTTGTCGGCACAAAAGAAGTGACGTACGAACCATCAAAAGTAAGGTTTAGGGTGGCCAATTGCTGCCCGGTGGCGGCATCAAAACGAATCAGTGATGATGAAGCCGAAGAACTCTGTGCACTACGTGCCGATACATATACGACATCTTTGCCTCCTTGGTCACCATTCTTATCGGCACGTGCCACCATACCGCGACTCAGCGTTTCGCTCAGGCCGGGGTTGTTGTTGGAGGCATTGCGTATCCACAGGTTGGTGAGTGTCATTTGGGTGGTATTGTTGCCGTTATATGGTGTCACAGTGGGATACTCAACCATTTCGCGGCGCGGGCTGTAGTTGCCGTAATCGGGATTGACACCATTGCCCATAATCAGCTTGCGTACATCACTGACAGCATCTTTAAGCCCGGCAGTGCTGACACGAACGCGCCAGTAGAATGTGCCGTTCTCGCCGAGCACTTCGGCCGGTACGGTGTATTGCAAGCACGGATATTCCTTGTACCATCCTGTGCTTCCGCTAAATACGATATTGGAGAAGTTGAGGTCGGTGGCAATCTCGAGAACTGCTTTATCGTCATTATTGTCGCTGCATACAAAGACAATGTCGTCATAGAGCGTTGCACCGTCTTCAGGCCAATCGAGGCGCGGTTTGACACACGAAGGCTCTTCTTTGGTGATAAAGGTGCGCACGGCCGAGATGCCGTCCTTGTAGTATCCGTTGCGGTGGTTGATGACTCGCCAGTAGTATGGTGTCGAGTAATTCAAACCGCTTGTATTTACAGTATATGACTTGGCATCGGTATTATACTCCTTGGTTCCGGTACCGAAATCGGTATTGCCGCAAATCTGCAAAGTATAACTATCGGTGGCCATATCGTCCGTCCATACAAAGGTGACGTTGTCTGTCGTGGCTTGCTCGCCGATGGCCGGACTTAGAAGCGTCACAGGAGTCAGTTGTTCCGGTCCTGGGTTGTATATCGTACGGATCTCGCTGTACCCGTCAAGATAACCTTTCTTGCGGCTGATGACACGCCAGTAGTAGTTGACATTCGGATTAAGCGCCGTCATATCGATAGTATGCGATGTGGCGGTGGTTGTGTATTTGGTGACATTGCTACCGAAGTTCTTGTCGGTAGAGATCTGGAATTCATAGGAGTTGACACCCATCGGGTCATTCCAGATGTAAGTCTGCGAAGTAGCGGCACGCGCTCCGTTAGCCGGAGATGTCAGTGTCACGGCGGTCAATGTCTCGGGGGCGGGAATGTAGAACGACCGCACCTCCGATGTACCGTCAATATACGCATCTTTATGGCTGATGACGCGCCAGTAGTATGTCGAAGATGTGGACAGCGTCGTCAGGTCTACATAGCAGGACGTTGTCTTGACGTTGTACGTGGACACGCCGCTTGCAAAAGTCTTGTCCTTGCTTATTTGCAGGTCGAAGCTATTGGCCGAAGCGGGGTCGTTCCATTTGAATGTGTAGCCGATAGACACCTTCGCGCCGGCGGCGGGTGCTGTCAGCGTGGCGGCCTTAACCGTCTCGGACGGCGGCATATTGGAGGTCGCGCCCATAGCCCATTCGTTGCCGTAACGGTCGAGGGCGGCAACACCGTGCCAGTAGCCCGAAGTTTTGCCCGACGGGATAGTTGCGCTATTGGAGTAAGTAATATCCACGATATACTCGGCACGCAATCCATTATGGTCGGTGGAAGCAGCCTGTACTGCATTTGTTCCCAGAGGCACAGCGTATACTATATAACGGCTGTTGCTCTTGGCCGTCCACGAAAGAGTGGTTCCGCTGAGTTTGACATTGGTCACTTTACCCAAGTCGGGGGCGTTGTACCATGTCATAGCCGGCACCGATGCCGGATACTGGTAAACTTTCTGTTTGACATAGCTATCAAGGCCGGAGCAAGTAGGACCGAACATCGAACGGCTGCTATAGAACATCTCGCCGGGAGCATTGTCTCGCGTAGTAGCGCGTGTCTGATTTACTTGGCGTATAATTTCGTCATAGCTGGTGGAATTGTTGGCTTTCTCAATGAAAGTGATAGATAAAGCTCCAAAGATGTGGCGTCCGAATTTCTTAGCGGCAATGCTATACCAGTCTATCATCGGGCCGTATGCATTGGTACTATGCGAATTGGTCCAATAGAGCTGCGGCGCAAGGTAGTCCACATGCTTGCTGCGTATCCACGCTATCGGGTCGGCATATATTGTTCCGTATTGCCAGTCGCTGGCCTTGCAGACCAAACCTTCATAAGTGTGACCGTACAACGCAGGCAGACCGTCAGATTCTTTCACACCATTGTAGGCAGCACCTGCCGGGGCAATACCGAAACGCACGTAAGGTTTGATGTCGTGAATGATGTTATACGACATCTCCATCAACTTATTGACATTGTCGCGACGCCAGTCGCCGATGCTCATTGTTCCACCACTGTTCTTATACGACTGGTAGTCGCTCCAGTCATCAGCGCTCGAGTCTTCGGCAATACCATCCGGATAGAAGTAGTCGTCAAACACGATGCCGTCGATGTCGTACGCGCCGGTCAGTACGGCACATACGGCCTTCAGTCGTGCCTGTGTCTTGCCGCTGGCGGGATTGAAAACGAATTTGGTATTGGCGACATATTTTTTACCATTACTATCGGTGGCGTACTGATATGCCGTAATCATCCAGTCCTTTATCGATGCATCCAAACTCGTTGAGTAAGGATTATATCCTTTGGATTGCGCACCCGAGGGTGTACACCAGCGCAGAGGGTTGACCCACGCATGCACCTCGATGCCGCGCTTATGGCCTTCTTCAATCCATGTCTGCAGCAGGTCTAACGAACAGGGCGTACCGCGAGTACCCGAAGCATATTGGCTTACAGGCTCGTATACAACATACTTTGTACCATTATGTGTATACGAATTGGTGTTGTACAGGCGGTCTGCCATCGGGCGTACATGAACGCAGACAGCATTGAGGCCGGCGGACTTGACCTTATTTAACATATTGATAATCTCGTTTTTCAGAGCAGTAGTATTACCTCGATTACCGGATATCGGCCATCCTCCATTGATGGGGGTGAACCAAGCGGCGCGGAATTCCTGCTTGGGATTAGTGTCGGCGGTGGCATCGATACTCCCGATGGCCGACAATGCTGCGGCCATCACCATGGCCATTAGCTTTTTCATCAGATTCATTGCGGTGTAGTTTTTTAGAATTGCAAGGTTAGTTGTTGTTTAGGCACCCGGGCCGGAGAGAAAGCCTAAGGCATAGAGAGAAAAAAACATATATTATATCAACCGCAAATTTATGTATTTTTAGCCAAATTCACAAAAATGAGGTTAAATATTCTAAGGAATTTGCATATTTTAAGATGAAAATAAGCAAATGTGGCGTCATCATACGCTCCGACCCACTCGAAACGGGCAATAGTTCTTAGAGGCAGAGCGTTCATACAACCCTAAGAGTAAGAGCATTGTATACTCAAGGGCCTTTGAATAAAGTACCACAATCTTAAAGTATTATTACATTAAAGAGCCAAACGGCGGCAAGTAAATGTGGCCAAGTCGAGATCGAGGATAAGCGCAGCCGGACAGCTCCCCCTGTCCTGGAGCAGCAGTATGTCCAGGGCGCGTGCACTCTGTAGGGCGGCCACGGTAGCCGGCGCCGGCGGGAATATGCCACGAGGTGCTCGTCCGCGGCTTCCATCTCCGAAGATATCGCGATACGAGACCGAAGCGACTCCTGCGGCATGGCTGAAGGCCATCACCTGGGCTTGTCGGCCGGCCACACCTCCCAAGATGCATGGTATGGAGGCGTCACGCGTTGCATCGGCCACCATAGTCATCGTAGCGCCGTTGTCGGTACAATCGACCACGACATCACAGCCTTGCACAAAGTCAGCCACGTTATCCGTGCCGAGACGCTCGAAACGCGTGTCCAATATCACTGACGGATTCAGTGCCCTCAGTCGCTCCGACAAGGCTTCGACCTTGGGACGCCCCACATCACCGGTGGTATAGGCAGTCTGTCGCGGCAGGTTGGAGAGCTCTACGCGGTCGAAGTCGATGATACGCAAGTGCCCTACCCCGGCTGCGGTAAGTGCCACAGATACAGCGCCGCCAAGCGCTCCGGCGCCTACAACAGCGACCGTAGCGGCGGCCAAGCGTTTAATACCATCACGGCCTATATCATCCATGTCTATGGTGCGCGAATGGCGCTCATTCATATTGTCTGTAATATCTATATTAGTCATAGTCTTAGACTCCTTTCAAACTCTTTAGCGTCTTTAGGGGCTTTAAAGACCTTAAGGCCTCTAAAGCCCCTAAAATCTTATTGTTTTACATTGTCGAATACGGCATCCCAATCCTTCCACACCGGCTCGTAACCGTTGCGGCGTATGGCCTCGGCCACTTCGTGAGGAGTACGCTCGTCGGTTACGTGGAATTGCTCGAGGGCTTCGGGCGAGGTGGCGTATCCTCCCGGTTCGGTCTGGCTGCCGGCGCTCATCGAGGTTACGCCCAGACGCATCATATTGTCGCGAAAGCGTGGGCTCTCGCGTGTCGAGTAAGATATGTCTACCTCGTGATCAAAGATGCGGAAGGCCATAGTCAGTTGAGCCAATTCGCGGTCCGAGATGACCACGTTGGGCTGGAAACCGCTTTCGCTGGGACACATACGGGGAAAATTGACGCTGTAGCGCGTGCGCCAATACTTGTTTTGCAGATAGCGTAGGTGGCGGGCCATCATGATGACATCCGTGCGCCATTCTTCAAGGCCGATAAGGACGCCCATACCGATTTTGTGCACTCCGGCACGGCCCATGCGGTCATACCCGTTGAGGCGCCACGAATATATGGACTTCATACCCCGCGGGTGGTACTTGGGGTATCCGTCTCGGTGGTATGTTTCCTGGAAGCATACCACGCCGTTAAGCCCGGCATCGACCAATCGCTCGTATTGCGACTGACGCATAGGTTGCACTTCGATGGTAAGGTTATGGAAGTACGGACGACAGGTATGCAGCACATTCTCAAAGTATTCGGTGCCGCACAATGCCGGAAATTCGCCCGAAACTATCAGCAAATTCTCGAAAGGGCCGAGGCGACGTATGGCCTGGCATTCGGCCTCCACCTGTTCCATAGTAAGGATGGTGCGCGTCATGGGATTGGCGTGATTGAATCCGCAATACACGCAGGCATTGGCGCAAGCATTGGAGACGTACATAGGAATGTACATAGAGATGGTGCGGCCGAATTTTTCGAGGGTGAAGCGCTGTGCCAAGGCGGCCATATCCTCGAGATAAGGAGCAGCTGCCGGCGATATAAGCGCCATGAACTCGTCGGGAGTCAAGCGGCGCTGATCGGCGGCAGCCACCGCGAGGGCAGCCTCCACCATCGGCGCTGTGACTGCGTAGGCACGCTTGGTGGTGTCGTCCCAGTCGTATTGGTCAATGATGTCGGCAAATCCGTGGTTGTCGTCCGGTGATATAATTTCTTTGGACATAAATGTATTGTTCTGATTATTTGAGGGGAATGTTTTAGGGCCTTTAGATCCTTAAAATCTAAGACCCAACACCTAAGGCCTAACACCTAAGGCCTCTTATTTACATTCTTGGTTGACGTTTTGGGATATGCGCATGGCGCAGAAGTTGGGGCCGCACATGGTACAGAACTTATCGTCCGCATCGGGGGCATCGCGACGCGCCTTGACATAAATGTCGCGTGCTCGCTCTGGGTCAAGCGACAGATTGAACTGGTCTTTCCAACGGAATTCGAAACGGGCTTTGCTCAGGGCATTGTCGCGTACCTGCGCTCCGGGGAAACCCTTGGCCAAGTCGGCTGCATGTGCGGCCAATTTGTAAGTGATTACGCCCGTGCGCACATCCTCGAGATCGGGCAGCGACAAATGCTCCTTAGGTGTGACGTAGCACAGCATAGCCGTACCCATAGCACCTATAGCCGCTCCGCCTATGGCACTGGTGATATGGTCATAACCGGGGGCGATATCCGTCGTCAACGGCCCGAGTGTGTAGAACGGTGCACCATGGCACTTGTCTATTTCGCGGTCCATATTTTCGCGAATCTTCTGCATAGGAACGTGTCCGGGACCTTCGATCATCACCTGCACATCGTGTTCCCAAGCTTTGGAGCACAATTCTCCAAGGACATCGAGTTCGAGGAACTGCGCACGGTCATTGGCATCATGAATGCTTCCGGGACGCATGCCGTCTCCTAGTGATACGGCCACGTCATAGCGGTTGAGAATCTCGCAAATTTCGTCGAAATGCGTATACAAAAAGCTTTCGTTGTCATGCAGCACCGTCCATTGCGTCATTATGGATCCACCGCGCGAAACGCATCCGGTGAGACGGTCTTTGATAAGTGCGGCGTGTTCGCGAAGAACTCCGGCATGTATGGTAAAGTAGTCCACGCCCTGTTCGCATTGCTCGATAAGGGTATCGCGGTAAATGTCCCACGTAAGACGGCGAACATCACCGTTGACTTTCTCAAGTGCTTGGTATATAGGAACAGTGCCTACGGGTACAGGCGAGTTGCGTATAATCCATTCGCGTGTCTCATGAATATTATCGCCGGTGCTGAGATCCATGAGCGTATCGCCACCCCAGTAGCAGCTCCACATGGCCTTATCGATTTCCTCGGCTATGCCCGACGATAGTGCCGAGTTGCCTATATTGGCGTTGATTTTGACGCTGAAAGCGCTACCGATAATCATCGGCTCGGCCTCGGGGTGATTGATATTGGCCGGAATAAGGGCACGACCGGCAGCAATCTCGTCACGCACAAATTCGGGCGTGATATACGACTCAATGCCGCGTGCGGCATTGTCCAAGTTTTCACGTATGGCGACATATTCCATCTCCGGGGTGATTATGCCCTTACGCGCATAGTGCATCTGGGTGACGCGACGGCCTTCGGCGGCCACTCGCGGTGCTATGGCACGCGGAAAGCGGATGTCATCGAGGCTGTGGTCGGCCAAGCGTCGCTGACCATAGGTGCTGGTGATGCCGTCTAAAGCTACGGTGTCGCCGCGGCGTTCTATCCAAGACTGACGCAGACGCGGTACGCCCTTTTTGATATCCTTAGGCACGTTCGGGTCGGTGTACACGCCGCTGGTGTCGTAGAGAGTGATATCCTCGTTGGGATGCTCAATGCGCTTGCCGTCCTCGATGGTGACTGTGGGATACTGGCTGACGCGGCGCATGGCCACGCGGATGTCCGGAAACAGCGTTCCGGGAACGTATATCTTGGTGCTATTGGGATAGGAGGACACAGCGATATCTGATACTTTCATAATCGTATTTTTGGCATTTTGTTGTTTGGATATAGAGACTATGATGGCTATATATGCAATTATAGGGCTTAGTTAGTCGTTGAGGAAGGATGTCAGAGGGCTGGTGGCCACAGCGTGGCGGAAGGTGCCGGCCGGACCGGCGATGCGTCCGCGATGTCCGGCATCGACTGCATCGGCAAAAGCACGAGCCATCACTATGGGGTCGGCCGCTACGGCTATGGCGGTATTGACCAGCACCGCATCTGCGCCCATTTCCAGAGCCGCAGCTGCATGCGAAGGCAATCCGAGTCCGGCGTCTACGACTACGGGAATCGATGCCTGCTCAATAATGATTTCGAGAAAGTCTCGCGTCAGCAGCCCTTTATTCGTCCCTATAGGCGCACCCAGAGGCATCACTGCTGCGGCGCCGGCTTCTTCGAGGCGTTTGCATAGTACGGGATCGGCCTGTACATAGGGCAGCACCACAAAACCCTCTTTAGCCAATGTCTCGGTGGCTGCAAGGGTCTCCATAGGATCCGGCATCAGATACTTGGGATCGGGATGTATCTCCAGCTTTATAAAAGGAGTGCCGAAAACCTCGCGGCTAAGGCGCGCAGCCACAACGGCTTCGCGAGCATCGCGCACGCCTGATGTATTGGGCAACAGCTGTATTTTCTCGCGGTCTATGGCCGAGAGCATATCGTCGGTGGCATCGGAGGCCATATTGACGCGCTTCATAGCTACGGTGACCATCTGCGTACCCGAGGCTTCAATGGCACGGTGCATAATTTCGGACGAGGCAAATTTGCCTGTGCCCACAAACAGGCGCGAGGTAAATTGCCGTCCACCTATTATCAGTTGTTTATCTTCCATTTTATTGTATGTGTTGTTTGTCGTGTATTATATGTTGTTTGCCTTATTTTCTGTTGTATGCGATGCGAGTCATTGTCCTCGTACCGTTTCAAAATCCTGCATTATGCGGCGTACGGCAGCCGCCGGGTCGGCGGCGCGGCATATTGCCGAACTGACGGCTATGCCATCGGCTCCGGAGGCCAGCACTGCGGGGATGTCCTCACCGACAATGCCGCCTATGACAAGTATGGGCACGCGGATGCCCAAGTCGCGTATATGTCGCACAAGATCTCGCGTACCTTGAGCTCCAAGCGGCTGCGCCAAACGGCGTTTGGTGGTAGTAAAACGCCACGGGCCCAAGCCGATGTAGTCTATGGGCTTTGCGACAAGGCGTTCGGCATCGGCGGCACAATTGACAGTGGCACCTATCAGCGGCACCGGTCCGAGTATGGCACGTGCCTCAGCCGGATCCATATCTTCGCGCCCTAAGTGTACTCCATCAATAGAAGTACGATGCACTGCCTGCACATCATCATCCACAATAAGAGTGGTTCCATGACTGTGACAGAAGTCCCGTAACAATATCAGTGCAGCATCTCGATCGGCCGAGACGGCGTCCTTCATACGCACCTGCACCCATCGGCATCCGCCCGAGACGGCCTGTCGCGCTTGCTCCACGGTGGTTGCGACATCCACGCCGTCAGTAACCAAGTGTACGGGCGAGGGGAAGCGTCCGGGGATGTTTCTGCTTACACCACGAGCGCCGGCAACGATACGTCGGCAGCGTTCGAGTGCCTCGCCACCTTCCCAAACATACCCTAAGAAGGCGGCTCCGGCAAATCCGGCGGCAGCAACATCGACGATATGCTCGGGCGTCATTCCGCCTAAAGCAATTACACGCCTTGCCGATAGGCATAGGCGCACGGCAGGTCCGGAAGGATTGATAGCAGCCGCATATCCGTGCTTGGATATAGAGTCGAATACGGGCGACAATGTTACGTAAGACAACGCCGCAGGGGCCGCGGCGACCTCGGCCGCCGTATGACAGCTACCGGACAAGACGGTACACGGCGGAAGTGCACCACCCTCTGCCAAAGCCGCGGACGACAGGTGTACGCCTACGCCGATATGGGCGGCGGCCACGGCATTGTGTCCGTGGATGCTGACACGGCTCCACAGCGCATGAGGGATACCGTCCACGATAGCCGAGAGTTCGGCATCGCCGGCTTGAGGATGACGCAAGTGCACGCGCAGATTGTCGTCAAGTTCGAGTATAGACGTCAAGATGCGCGCCTCGTCAGCCATTATAGCCTCCGGCGTGATGATTATAGGAATCATCGGCGCACACCCGTGCATATCCGATGTATCAACCTCCATAGGCGGCTTTGATGAGTATAATGTCATCGCCTTCGTTGAGGACGTGTGTATCCCAAGTTCCGCGCGGAACTACCGCACCGTTGACAGCGGCAGCCATACCCTCAATAGTGCCGAGCACGCTCTGCAGTGCCTCGGCCAGGGTGGCGCCGGCAGTGACATTGTACGATTTGCTGTTGATGATAATGGTCATATTTGTATGCATTATTGTAAAAAGTGAGACTCTTTATGGACCTTAGTGTCCTTAGGGACCTTAGGGCCTTTAACTTCTATCTGTGAATTCCAAATCAGTAGCGCCGGGCCGTGACCGTGACCGAAATGACATTCTGCGCCGACACGCAAAGCATCGGAGAGCCAAGCTTTGGCGCGAGCGACAGCATCTTCCAAGGCGTAACCTCTCGAGAGATATGCCGCTATGGCCGAGGACAGCGTACAGCCTGTGCCATGTGTATTGGGCGTATGCACTACCGGACCATTGAAGACTCGCGCCGGGGTATCAACGGCTTGCACCAAGATATCTACCGCACGCTCTTCTTCCGGGCCTGCGGTATATGTCGATGTTGAGAGTTTAGTTCCCTGTTCTTTATCCGCAGCTCGTATTGATAGGTCCGGCACAAGGTGCCCGCCTTTTAGAAGTACGGCACGGCAACCGTAGCGATGAATAATGGCACGTGCGGCAGCCTCCATATCGGATTGTGTTGCGATATCCATACCGGTGAGCATACGTGCTTCGGGGATATTAGGCGTCACCACCGTTGCCATCGGGAAAAGCCGACGAACAATCTCGGCGGCTGCACTATCGTCACTGAGGCGGTCGCCGCTGGTGGCCACAGCCACAGGATCGAGCACCACAGGGCCGACGTGACGTCGTGCCAGCACCTCGGCTACAGCGACAGCGGTAGGACCGTCGGGAATCATACCAATCTTGACTGCATCGGGACGCACATCATCGAAGACGGCTTCAAGCTGGGCACACACCGCCTCGGAACCTACATTTATATAGGAGCGTACGCCGACGGTGTTTTGGGCGGTGACGGCCGTAATCGCGGTCATCGTATAGACCCCCAAGGCCATACAAGCCTTTATGTCGGCCTGGATGCCGGCGCCGCCTATACTGTCGCTACCGGCCACGGAAAGCACCGTAGGACGATGCCCGCCGTCTTGGCCTATATATGCACCACACGACATCGCGGTATGGTCGCAACGTTCAATGGATGACGAAATTTGGTTGTCTGAATTCTGCATAGAGCCAACTTTTTGCACGTTTATCACCAGATCCATTCCGGGCGATGGGACGATATCTGTCCCGACAACTACTTAAGGGGCTGTATACTTTGGCTCGTACGTCGTTCATACTCCCCGGGCGGCATTATCCGTCGACAGGTTATGAGGGTATCATCTCAGCCGAACCCAAAGGCTCAGCACCCCTGATGCTGCAAAGTTACGAATTCTATTTGAATTCGCGAAAGATAATAGTAGAATTGTTATCTGCAAGTCGCCCAATCTAATTTGGAAATAAATTCGTAAATTTGCATTTGTACAGAAAAAGAAAGATACAGCACTTACAATGATTGGAACGACCAAACATACGGGATACGGCGCATTAGAGCCATACACACCGCAAGAGCCTATGCGCAAGCTCATTGCCGAGAACAATCTTCTGCTGATGGCGCTTAGTCGCTTCGAGATAGCCCTCGGATTCGGCACAAAGACGGTGGCTCAGGTCTGCGCCGACAACGGCGTAGACACATCGACATTCCTTGCCGTAGCCAATTTTCTGAGCGACAGGCCTTACGAACGCTTTGCCGTATCGTTGCCATCACTGGTGAAGTACTTGAAAAATGCGCACACTTATTTCTTGGGCTTCATACTGCCGGAGATACGGCGCAAACTCATTGCGTCCGTAGACTGCTCGGACCCGGCCAACGTGGGTTTTCTAATCTTGCGCTTTTACGACGGATATGTCGAAGAAGTTCGGCGACATATGGAGTACGAAAACAGCCATGTATTCGATTATGTAGATCGGCTTATCGAAGGCGTCAACCCGGGCGGATACCACATCGCCGACTTCGAGCATGTACATCGCCCCATAGCGTCCAAGCTCAACGAGCTCAAGGACATCTTTATATGCCATTATGCCGGTAGCGGCGCACGCGTAGACTCGCTTAACTCGGCACTCTTCGACATCATCACCTGCGAGCAGGATTTACTGGGACACTGCGCTGTCGAAGATCGCATATTTGTCCCGGCGGTGCAGACCTTGGAGCAGGAAGTGTCGATGCGTACAGCGATGCCAAACAAAGCCCGAAGCGAGGCCCCGACACCCACGGGCGACATTCTCACCGAGCGCGAAAAAGATATCGTTCGCTGTGTCACACGTGGAATGTCCAATAAGGAGATTGCAGACAAGCTGTGCCTTTCGGTGCATACTGTGACCACTCACCGCCGCAACATCAACAACAAATTGCAGATACACTCAACGGCGGCGTTGGCTATCTTCGCCATCCTTAATAAGCTTATCGACCTGTCCGAAGTACAGGTTTGACACACCCTAAACTTTTTTATAGATAGTATTTGATAGTTTATAATGTATAACGGCTATTGATGCCATAGGTTCCATATAGACTACTTTATCATAATCTAAATAAGACACATCAAATGACAGAATTTTTGGCGCAATATCACCTTGCCGGATTGGCCGTAGGGCTTGCCACTTTCCTCATTATCGGATTGTTTCACCCTTTGGTAATCAAAGGCGAGTATTACGTAGGACGCAAAGTACGCTGGTGGTTTCTGGGCGCAGGCATCATTATGCTCGGACTATGCCTATACGTAGACGACATCGTAGCGTCCATACTCCTGGGTGTGACTGCGTTCAGCTGTCTATGGAGCATCCACGAAGTCAATGAGCAGGTCGAACGCGTACGTCGCGGATGGTTTCCGGCCAATCCACGCCGAGCGGTCAAAGACGACACATCCAAAGCCGAAGCTTCCGAACAATGACCTTCTTGCTCCGATATTGGCCCAGCGCGTTGACCTTGGCAATAGTACTATGGTTGACCTTGGCATCACAACCATTGCCCGACTTGGACATATCGTCCTTCGAAGGCCTGGACAAAGTAGTGCACGCGGTTATGATGGGCGGCCTTACCGGAGCCCTGATGTTTGATTGGCGTCGCTGCGGACGCTGGAATTTACGCAAAAGCGATGCCGGAAGTCAGCATATGCTGACCCCCGGCGTAGTAGTTATTATATGTCTGTGTATGGCCGTATTCTCGGCCGTGGACGAGTGGGCGCAACACGCCTTGGGTATGGGTCGTTCTTCAGATTTTTACGATTGGATAGCCGATATGGTCGGCATCATCGTGGCGGCACTGACAGCCCCCGCCGCTATCACAGCGCTGCTTGAAGGGCAGCGCGCACATCGGCCTTGAGGTCATCGTCCTGCTTATCGCGCGACAGAATTTTTCCGTCCGGGCCGAAGAGAATTATGCATGGAATCCCCGATATGCCGTAGATGTCCGTAGGTATAGTTTGGCCGTTGAGCCAGCATTCCCACGGCAGGTCATGATCTTTGATAGCCTTGCGTGTATTGTCCGGCTCGTCCCATACGGCCACGCCGAGTACACGCAAGCCTTTATCCTTAAATTCGTTGTAGAGGTCTTTGATTACTGCGGTTTGGCGTATGCACGGTCCGCACCAGCTGGCCCAGAAGTCCACCAAGACATACTGTCCTCGTCCTACGACATCGCTCAGGCGGTGAGTGACACCGTCATACGTGATTTCGAAATCGCGGAACATGCAGCCCGGCTGCGTCTCGGCCTTGGCGCGATTGGCGTCAAGGAGTTTGCGCACGCGCTTGTATTGCTTCATCGAAGGGTGCTGCTCTACCAAAGTCTCAACCTCGGAAGGTTTCATTTCGTACGCCTGATCGAGGAACAACGAATAGCCAATGACATTATCTATATTTGCACGCATCACCGAGTCCAAGTGAGCCGAAGCTGCCTTATAAATGCTCATCTGTTCGGCCTCGTCCTTGGTGGCACGCAGACGTTGACTTGCAGCCTGTATGTATGCCGAGATCTCGGCATTTTTCAGATTCAACGGTGTTTGTATTGTCTGACCGCGGCGGAAGGTATAATTACCCTCCTCAAGTACGAACTGACCGCGGCGATTACCATCTACGATGACACGTGCAAGTATCGGGACGTCTACACGCCCGCTGAAGACGGCAGTAGAATCCTCGACCAAAACGCTGTCGACATTGACTCCCGTATCATAGTTTACCAAATAGGCCATAGCGCCTTCATCCTCCGCGCTTAAAGGCACTGTCACTTTGTAATCACCGGCGTATACGGTCGTGGCTGCTGCCAAAGCCGTCATCGCCCCAAAAAGTATGCTTCTCATTATCTTCTTGTTTTTTAATGCGTTATATACATATATCGTATAACCTATAGAGGGCTTCGACAGCAAAGTTACACTTTTTTTCAGAAAAAACAATCTCCAAAATGTTTGCAAATATGCGGCTAATTCGTAAATTTGCATTCGATGTACTCTCCCAAGCACCCAATAATCCAAATACTTAGGACCATGGACAAAAATCTGACATCGCTCAACGCCTACATCCAACAAGCAATACGCGAAAATTGGGAAGGGTTGGCACTTACCGATTTCAACGGCACGTCGCTGCAATATCGCGCAGTGGCGCGCAAAATCGCCAAACTACACATACTTTTCGAAAATGCCGGCATACGCCGTGGCGACAAAATCGCCTTCTGTGGGCGCAACAGCAGCCAATGGGCCACAGCCGTCTTAGCGGCACTGACATACGGTGCCATCGCCGTACCCATTCTCAACGACTTCAAGGCTGACACGATACAGCACTTGGTCAACCACTCGGAAGCTCGGCTGCTCTTCATAGGGCAAAACAACTGGGAAAACATCGATGCCGATGCTATGCCCGCCCTACAAGCAATATTTCTTATAGACGATTACTCGCTCACGGTGTCGCGAGACGAACGCATCTCCGAGGCTCGCAGCCACCTCAACGAACTTTTCGGACACAAGTATCCCGAACGCTTTACACCAGAAGACGTCGTGTACGAGCCGCGCAACCCGGATGACGTGATTTTCATCAACTACACCTCCGGCTCGATGGGCTTCTCGAAAGGCGTAATGATCACCGAACGCAACATGTGGTCCAATATCCAGTATACTATAGATCATCTGGAATTTCTGCTGCCTGGCGATGCGTTGGTAAGTATGCTGCCTTTGGCGCACATGTTCGGAATGATGGTCGAATTCCTGCATCCCTTTGTTAAGGGGTGCCATATATATTTCCTAACACGCACCCCATCTCCACGTATCATTATGGACGCCTTCGCCAAGGTCAAACCCAAGCTGATAGTAGCCGTGCCGCTGATTATCGAAAAAATCATCAAGACGCGCGTGTTCCCTCTGCTGGACAAGCCCATGATGAAACTGATGCTGAAAATGCCTTTTGTAGACGATGTCCTGCTGGGCAAAATCAAAGACAAACTCACACAGACTTTCGGCGGAAATCTCCAAGAAATGGTTATCGGCGGTGCCGGCCTCAACAAGGACGTCGAGACATTCCTGCGCCGCATACACTTCCCCTTCACCGTAGGCTACGGTATGACCGAATGTGCGCCGTTGATTGCATACGCACCTTGGGAAGAGTCGCGCCCGCAGTCATGCGGACGCATTGTCGATAGGATGGAAATGCGCGTCGACTCGCCCGACCCAGCCGAAATACCCGGAGTCCTATGGGTGCGTGGAGCCAACGTCATGAAAGGCTATTACAATAACCCCGGAGCCACCGAAGCCGTTATGCGTGACGGATGGATGAACACCGGCGACATCTGCACCGTAGACGCCGATGGGTACATATATATACGCGGACGCGACAAAAATATGATACTCGGTCCCAGCGGCCAAAATATCTACCCCGAAGAAATAGAGCAGCGGCTCAACAATATGCCCTACGTCTGCGAATGTTTAGTCGTAGACAGCGGCGGCGGACGTCTGCAAGCCCTGATATATCCCGACATCGAAAATGCCACACAACAAGGTATGACCATGCCGCAGATCGAAGAACTTATGCGACAAAATGTCGAGCAACTCAACCACGAACTGCCCGCATATAGCCGCATATCAGACACCAAAGTGATGTACGAGGAGTTTGAGAAGACGCCCAAGCGCTCAATCAAGCGCTACCTATACCAGCACAATTAATCCCCCACGCGCGGCGCATGATGCGCCGCACCCCTCCGAGGGCACATTTTATTAAGAGTCTGACAAAGTCTTAACAGGTTCTTAATATTTCTCATATCTCCTCAACAAATACTCCCTCAATAGCAAAATATGATATGGCACAACAACAATTTGCTTCAAAGATAGGATTAGTGGCAGCCACAGTCGGTTCGGCCGTAGGGCTGGGTACGGTATGGCGTTTCCCGGCCGAGACTCAGGCCGGCGGAGGTGCTGCCTTCCTGCTTATATATGTATTGTGCGTACTACTGCTCGGTATTCCGGTAATGCTGGCCGAATTTGCACTGGGACGCGCCGGGGGCAGCGATGCCGTAGGGTCGTACAAGGTCTTGTCGCCTCGCGGCAAATGGCAGTACGGAGGGCTGATTGCCGTAATTGCGGCTACGCTTATCATGATGTTCTATATGGTTGTTGGCGGATGGACACTCGAGTATCTGCTCAATTCCATCACCGGCGACCTCTACGGCAAATTGCAGTTGCACGACAATGCCAACGAAGCATTTACCGAAGTCATGCGCAACTATGTCTATTCGGACTTTATGCCCGTAATCAACTCCATACTGATGGTGGGGTTGAACATTGCCGTACTGCTCGGCGGAGTACAAAAAGGCATCGAACGACTGTCTACAATCACTATGCCTATATTGTTTGTACTGCTGGCTGTGTTCTGCGGATATACACTGTCTCTTGATGGGGCATCCCAAGGAGTAGAGTTCTTTCTATCGCCGGACTTCTCCAAGATTACGCCTTCGGTGGTCATCCATGCTATGGGCCAGGCATTCTTCTCCTTAAGTTTGGGCATGGGCATTCTGGTGACCTACGCCTCCTATTTCCCGAAAAACGTCAACCTGACACGCACCTCGGTGACTGTATGTATCAGTACGCTATTGGTGGCCATACTCATGGGCTTGATAATCTTTCCGGCGCTCACATCCTTCGGCATGTCCGGCAGGGATGTTTCGGGCACAACCCTGGTATTTGTCACGCTGCCCGAAGTGTTCACGCACATGCCAGGCACTCAATGGTGGAGCATAGCATTCTTTGCGCTGCTACTAATAGCAGCACTCACCTCCACAGTATCTCTTGCCGAAGTGCCCGTTGCATACATCCAGCGCCGTTTCGACACCAAGCGCTCCACTGCAGTGCTGGTGACGATGCTACCCATAGCAGTATGCGCCGCTATATGCGCCATGTCCTTTGGGTCGCTGTCGTGGATCAGCATTATGGGACAGAGCATCTTCGAATTCCTGGACAACCTCACTTCCGACATAATGCTGCCGATAGTGGCACTGATTACTTGTATATATATGGGGTGGTTTGCGCCCAAAGGCTTGATGCGTGATCAATTGGGCCATAGCTCAACACAACGGTCCGTAATGGTTTCGCTGGTCATCTTCGCCATACGTGTCATCTCGCCTGCCTGCATAATTATCATATTGATATCCAACATGCTGAAAATATAACATACAGTATCTACAGTCGAAATATCCCATATACTGTGGCAAACAAACATTACCGCCGATATAGGTGTGCAAATATTTGCATATCTACAGCAAATAGTGCGCAAACACATTGACTATAAATGTATTTTACACTCGAATTCATAGAACAAACTTACGATAAGTTCAACCTTCGAATCTTCGGCGGACGCTTGCCCAAGGTCCCGTTTCGGCTGAGTACGGCACGTTCCTTTGTAGGCAAATGCGCACCACGCAACGCCAGTATACACCGACAAGGGAGGCACCCCAATGATGACTTCCATCTCTGCTTCAGCACCGCGCACAACCTCTCACGCCGTCAGGCCGAAGACACGATTATACACGAGATGATACACCTATTTATCAATCTCCACAATCTGGCAGATACCACGCACCATGGGCCGTTATATCGCGCACTTATGAATAGTATCAACGCCGCACACAAACGCGACATCACCATATCCTACAAGCCGACAACCAATGACGACAGCCGAGCCGAAACATCCGGGGATACGACTAATACAGGCATCGAACAAAATTCTAAGCCAAGTATGACGCGCAAATGTATGGTTGCCGTTATGCGTGATGCCAAAGGATGGGGCTTCAAGCTGTTGCCGCGCACATACGCAGGCATAACTCGCTACTACAACGGCGTAAAACACGCCATCTCCGATTTTGAGTTGTACTATGCCATAGTGGATGCCGCCTTCGCAGCTTACCCCGTGTCGTCCGCTCTGAAAATCTATCGGCTTGATCGCTCCGAAATTTTCAGCCACCTAATCACTGCCATACCATACGAAATCGTAGCCGATGAAGTACGTCCAAAAAAGTGAACCGGACACACACGATGCCGATAAGTATCTACAAATACGCGAATTAACTTCTACAAACATACACATCTCTTTTGCCTTGGACATGAGCTAACATCTGCCGAAAAGTCGCGCCTATGCCGTATTTGTCACACCGGATTACATCAAACCTGCCACGTGGCACAACTTTTGCAAGTATGACGATATATTCGTACCTTTGTAGTGTCCAAACGGCCTTAAGGCCAAAGGCACGCAATCACGAAAACACACTGGAAATATAACAACACACGACATATATCAAAAGACTATGGCAAAGAAAGCACTACTGATGATTTTGGACGGCTGGGGCATCGGTCCCCACGACCACAGCAACGCTATATACGAGACACCCAAACCATATTGGGACAGTCTCATTAAAAAATATCCTCACTCCAAACTTCAGGCTTCGGGCGAAAACGTCGGACTGCCTGACGGTCAGATGGGTAACAGCGAGGTAGGTCACCTCAATATCGGCGCCGGACGCATTGTCTATCAAGACTTGGTAAAAATCAACCGCGCCATTGCCGACGGCTCCATTATGGACAACCCAGAAATCAAGAGCGCATATTCCTACGCCAAGCAAACCGGACACGCTCTGCACCTTATGGGTCTCACCAGCACCGGTGGCGTACACTCATCGCTTAACCATATTTTGGCTCTGTGTGACATAGCCAAAGAATACGGCCTCGAAAAAGCATACCTACACTGCTTTATGGACGGACGTGACACCGACCCGCATTCGGGTATATCGTACATCAAGACCATACAGGAGCACTGCGCCGGCGGTCCGGTAAAGATAGCCAGCATCATCGGCCGTTTTTACGCTATGGACCGCGACAAACGCTGGAATCGCATCAAAGAAGCCTACGACCTGCTGACATCCGGCAAGGGCACACAAGCTACGGATATGGTCAAAGCCATGCAAGACAGCTATGACGCCGATGTCACCGACGAATTTGTCAAGCCCATCAATAACAGCACCTTCGATGGCACCATCAAGGAAGGTGATGTGGTCATATTCTTCAACTATCGTAACGACCGTGCCAAGGAGCTTACCATAGTTCTCACCCAGCAAGATATGCCCGATGAAGGCATGCACACCATTGCCGGACTTAAGTACTACTGTATGACACCCTATGACGCATCCTTCAAGGGTGTGCACATCCTCTTTGACAAGAAGGACGTGCCCGACACATTGGCCGAATACCTCTCCAAACAAGGCAAGAAGCAGTTACACATTGCCGAGACCGAGAAATACGCACATGTCACATTCTTCTTCAACGGCGGACGCGAGCAACCCTTCGATGGCGAAGATCGCATCTTGGTCCCCTCGCCCAAAGTTGCCACCTACGACCTCAAGCCGGAGATGAGCGCTCCCGAAGTTAGCGAGAAACTCGTAGCGGCCATCAATACACGCAAGTACGACTTCATCGTCGTCAACTTTGCCAACTGTGATATGGTAGGCCATACCGGGGTATACACCGCTATACAGAAGGCAGTAGAAACCCTTGACAAATGTGTACATGACGTCATTGAAGCAGTCAAAGCCAATGACTACGAAGCCATTATCATCGCCGACCACGGCAATGCCGACCACGCTGTCAACGCCGATGGCACTCCCAATACGGCGCATTCCCTCAACCCCGTGCCCTTTGTATACGTCACCTCCGATACCAAGGCTAAGGTCAGTGACGGCATTTTGGCAGATGTAGCTCCCAGCATCCTCCATATTATGGGTCTGGCCCAGCCCGCCGATATGACAGGCCACGACCTCATCAGCGAATGATTACGCGACAGCGCAAAAGACTCGTCGCGACACTCGTTATAGTGCTTGCCGTAGCCGCCATTGTTGCGGTTACGGCAAGACTATGCTCGGGCGACGACGGACGTGACGGCCAAGACAGCGTCCCCCCCACTCCGCAACAAATATTGGCCCAACCACCGCATTACGATGAGCGGACACTTGATGACTTCGCAATAGCCGTGCGTCAAGGACGTACCGACTTCGACAATAATGCTTTGGCACGTATGATTATGTTATGTCAGGCATCTATTGACCGATTGGGCAATATCATAGATATGCTCGTAGCCAACGAAGACCCCGCCGACAGCTATAATACTCTCAAAGAATTGGGCGAAACGAAATGGGTCCGCGACACGGCTCTGTTGCTTCACTTCCTGCGCACTGCCACCAAAGATCAGGATATGCTCAACCGCCTGGGACAACTGTCCTCATCGTGTATGCGTATAAACACCAACGTGCACGAAATATATCAAAATCAGCTTGGAGGCAACGACCTGCACATCGTCCTACCAATGTAGTCTCGTCCATCCGCAACCACAACAGCCACTCCACGATGCAATACAAATTCATAAGCCGCGAAAACAACAGACGTCTCATCCTCATCTATGCCGGATGGGGTATGGATTGGCGCGTCTTTAGATACATACGCCGACGCGGCTACGACATCCTCATCGTATGGGATTATCGACAGCTCACTTTTGACTGGTCTGTAGTGGCACACTACGATGAGATATGCCTCGTGGCTTGGTCTATGGGCGTCTTTGCAGCCTCTGTGACCATACACGAAATTTTGCCTCGCATCACCAAGTCCATAGCCGTCTGCGGCACTCCAGATCCGATAAGCGACACGCTTGGTATTCCGGTCGAAATATATCGCGGCACAGCCGAAGGGCTTAATGCCGGAAACCTTCGCAAATTTCACCGCCGCATGTGTCTGGACGCCGAGCATTACGCCGCCTTCCGCGAATTGGCGCCGCGGCGTGACATAATCTCGCTGCGCGACGAGTTATATGCCCTGGAAACGCACACCATATTCCATACCCCGCAAGTATGTCGCTGGGACTTGGCTATCATCGGACGGCACGACCGAATATTCCCTCCGGCCAACCAAGTGCGTGCATGGCGCGGCAAAGCTCCCACAATAATTACCGAAGGCGCCCACCTGCCTGATATGCAATCCATTATTGACGAGCATATCATTGATAAAGACACTATGGCTACGCGTTTTGCCGCCGCTGCCGACACATACAACGATGCTTCGGCCGAAGTGCAGCAAAAAATCGCGCAAGCGCTCTATAAAATCATTAAAAGCGCTGCGAATGTAGATGCTCTATGCGGCGACATCCTCGAAATAGGCTGTGGCACAGGCGCACTCACGCGCCTCTATGCCAATGAATGCGCACCGGCATCACGCATCGAGCTATGGGACATCGCACATACAAACGCAGCCGCACATTACGACAAAGCCATTTCGCGCTGCTGCGATGCCGAAGTGGCCATACGTCGCCGTCAGCCACGCTCGGCATACTACATTCTCTCGTCCTCGACCATACAATGGTTCAACTCGCCCACATCGTTCCTCGAACAATGCGCACGAGTACTTCTTCCCGGCGGATACATAGCATTCTCCACTTTTGTACGCGGCAACCTTCCCGAGCTAACCGAGACCTGCCCTCAACTGGACAGACATCTTCCCTCCGCGAATGAATGGCGCGCTATGCTGCCTTCCTCCCTCGAGCTCTTGGTATGCCAACCCTCGGTGGTTTCTATAACTCTGGATAGTACACGCGATGTACTCGAACACCTACGCCGTACCGGGGTCAACGCATTGGCACACGGCACCGATGCCGTAGCTATGGCACGACACATACTGCGACACTATCCGCACCGTGAAGACGGCACATGCACTCTGACCTATTATCCTCTGATTATCGTTGCACGCAAAATCGACCCCACAGTTAAAGGGCCGGGGGAATAACGATTATGAGGCATTAAGGCGTTTAAGGTCGCTAATACCACTCAAGATAATTTAGATTATCGGCGTATAGGTTATTATTTACACCAGCGCCAATGAATTCAATCTTTGTGCTAAGGCGGCGGCCACCTCTTGTATATCGCTCGGCGTCAGCGTGGACATCAGTTCAGCCAGCTCGGCACGTGTCATCGGACGCGGAGTGCCACCCTGCGCCTCGTCATGGTGTATCATCGCGCGTGCCAACGCAATAATCCGTTCCGAAGTGTTATCGTCTGCCAATAGTATCTGCCCCAGATATTGACGGCGCGCTCCATCAAATGTTCTTGCAGTCATAGGTGTAGTCGCAGCCGTTTCTATGGTGCGTCGCACGATGTCGTGGCAGCGGCGACGGTCTTCGTGGTCACAGCCGAAGTATACCGTAAACATCGAGCTGTCACGGAAATGCGTAGTAGAAGCTTCGACACTGTACACCAATCCGCGGCGTTCGCGTAATAGCACATTCAACCGCGAATTCATTCCCGGTCCGCCCAAAATATTGGCCAATAATGCCATAGACACCTTACCTCGGCGGTCACGCAACGGCACAGCGCATCCGGTCACAACGTGTGCCTGGTGGCTGCCTATGGTGCGCACCTCGTCATAAGCCGGAGCCTCGAAATCGGGTAAAACCGGCGGCGTAGAGGACCGCGCAACATCTCCCATAGGTATAGCATCGCAAAAACGTGCGGCCAAACGTACAAAGTTCTCGGCCTTGTCAGGCCCGGCATAAAACAATGCCATATGCGGCACCGTATAATGACGCGCCAACCATCGCCGACAATCACTACTGTCCAAAGCCCCTACCCCGGCATCCGTGCCCAAGATATTGTGTCCCAAAGGAGTGCCGGCATATATCATATCTTCGAAATCATCGAAAACCGCATCGGCAGGCACATCCAAATAAGATGCAATCTCATCGCGAACCACTTCGCGCTCGCGTTCGAGTTCGGTTTCCGGGAATTGCGAGGCCGTCAGAAGGTCTACCAGCAAGTCCAAAGCTCGACATGTATTGCCGTGCGGAAAGGCGGAATAAACCACTGTATCTTCCTTGGTGGTGAAGGCGTTCAGCTCGCCACCCACGGCCTCCATACGATTGATAATATGCCACGAACGACGGCGATGTGTACCCTTGAAAATGGTATGCTCCACAAAATGCGCCAATCCGCCCTCGCCGGATGCAAGATCCTCGTCACGGCTGCCGGCATTGACCGCAAAACCGCAATACCCCACGACGCTGCCTTCAAGGTGCAGATGGACTATGCGCAGGCCGTTGTCAAGTATATGGTATGTAGGTTCGATCATTATTATCTGTAAATCATCGTAAAAGTAGCGATGAACAAGTATTTGCGAGAAAACTTACAGTCCTTTAGCAACTTTAGGGGACTTAGGTGCTTTAGGGGCTTCAAGAACTTTACAAATTCCGACTTAATTCGGTTCCTTCCAATCTCCGCAGTCTTTGATGAGTTGTATCAGGGCTTGCACGGCCTCTGACTGCGGAATGTTGCGGCGGACGCACTCGCGACGGCGGTACAGCGAAACGTGTCCGGCAGCAGCACCCACATATCCGTAATCGGCATCGGCCATTTCGCCGGGTCCATTGACTACGCATCCCATGACGGCAATTTTGAGTCCGGTAAGGTGCGAAGTGGCACGACGCACGCTCTCCAATGTGTCACGTAGGTCAAAAAGTGTACGCCCGCACCCCGGACATGCGATATACTCGGTGCGCGTGATACGACGTCGACACGCCTGCATAACCGACAGCAACAATCGCGAAAGCTCCGAGGTGTTTACCCCGGGAGCTATCACCTGTATACCTGCCAGTAAGGGCAATGGATTGAGCAACAACGCACCGACATCGGCAGCCACAGCCACGGTTAAAGCCGTACCGCGCAGTGATATCGAATAAGTCATACGAGCCATTACCGGTTCTCTATTTCCCTTGTCAATGTATTCGGCCAAACGGCGACGCCATTCTATGGCATCGCAGGCCGACAAAACCTTGGCCGGCGCTGTTTCGGGGTCGTCCACCCCATAAACATATATGTCCCCGGTAATGGGTTCGAGACCATAGGCTCCGAAATTGTATAGGATATTGCACGACCCGATTGCGGCATTGCGGGATGCGACTAAGTCTGTATGCGCCAGCAGCATATGCGCCACCGGAATTTCGCACTCGGGCGGTTCGCTCAGCGACACGCGTATGGTATCGCCAATACCGTCAACAAGCAGCGACCCGATGCCGGCAGCGCTCTTGACACGTGCGTCCTCGCCGTCCCCGGCCTCGGTTACGCCAAGGTGTAACGGAAAGTCCATACCTTCGCCCTCCATGGCAGCAACAAGTAAGCGCACTGTATGGGTCATCACCATCACATTTGAAGCCTTGATACTTACCACAACATCCGCAAAATTCTCTGCACGGCAGATGCGTAAATACTCCATAGCGCTCTCGACCATACCTTCGGGAGTATCTCCATAGCGCGACATAATGCGATCCGAAAGCGAGCCGTGGTTGACGCCCAGACGCAGAGCGACCTTGCGCTCGCGGCATAATGCCAGTAGCGGGCGTAACCGCTCGGCTATGCGCTCCTGCTCGGCGGCATACTCTTCATCGGTATATTCCAACTTGGCAAAAGTACGTCCCGGATCGGCAAAATTACCGGGATTGATGCGCACTTTCTCAACATATTTGGCCGCCTCGATGGCTGCATTTGGATTGAAGTGTATGTCTGCGCATAGCGGCACATGGCATCCTACTGCATCCAAGCGTCGGCGTATATCTCCCAGAGCATCAGCGTGATGAGCGGTCTGAGCTGTCAGACGTACCAATCCGGCTCCGGCGCGCACCAATCGTAATACCTGTGCCGTACTGGCATCGATATCCAAAGTCGGCGTATCAGTCATCGACTGTACCAATATCGGTGAATTGCCGCCAATAGCAGTGCCGTCGACGCCTATACATACTTTATGAGTTGAACGGCGGCGATAATATATCGGCTGTACATTATCGGTCATATCAGTTGGTCTTGTATTTATAAGTATTGATTGCCGCCAAATCAGCACTGGCCTTGACAATTTTCTGAGCCAACGAACTGCGCCATTGGTCCAATCGAGCGGCTATATCTGCATCCGACAGCGCCAGAATTTGCGTAGCCAAGATAGCGGCATTCTGCGCTCCATCGATACCTACAGTAGCGACAGGTATGCCCGGAGGCATTTGTACTATTGACAATAAGGCGTCACGGCCTTCCAAACTCGACCGTATCGGCACACCTATGACAGGAACGGGGGTCAGTGCGGCAATCACTCCGGGTAATGCGGCGGCCATACCTGCGGCGGCTATAATGACCTTGATGCCGCGAGCACGTGCTTCCGAGGCAAATTTTTCAACTTGATGCGGTGTGCGGTGGGCACTCAGGGCGTGCATCTCGAAGGGTATACACATGCTGTCAAGGAAAGCAGCAGCCTTGCTGACAATGGGAAGATCACTGGTGCTTCCCATGATGATACTGATAAGCGGTTGCATTATTGCACTTTATATGGTTATCAAATAAATTTATATGGTTGTCAAATAGGATATGTCACTACAGCATCGGGACCGGGTATGCCCAATATAAAATAGGTAACTACAGCGCCCAACACCCATCCGGCCAGCACCTGTAAAGAGTCATGCGCTCCAAGTATGACGCGAGCCGTTCCTACAATACCGGCGACAATCACCATCCCCGTGACCCACGGCATGGGGTCGATATCGGTAAGTCCGGACACTACAAGCCATACGACCATACCCAAAACGCTTCCTATAGCGGTAGCGTGGCCACTGATTTTCCACCATCGAGATATGACGAGACATATCATAGCCACGACAAAGGCTGCGGCGAAAAACATTATCATCCACCACGGCGCACTTATACGCCATACGTACAATCCCGCAGCTACATAGCACAGCGAAATCAGCAATGTAGGCAGCGTACGCTGGCGCCTATCGCTAATGTCAACATCGGTGATGCGGCCCAGGCGCAGAAGCGTCAAAAGCATTGCCATAGGTATGCCACCGGTGATAAAAAGTACGAGCATACACGCAATGAAGCGGACATTCTCGGGAGTGGTATTCAGCGGCGTAATCCACATAGCTACGGCCATGGCATACGTTGGGATGAGTAATGGCGAGAATATCGCCGAGACATAGCGCGCGGCACGCCACAGAAAGTGCGGTACGCCGACAACCTTGCCATCCTCGGACGTCTGCGGCTCGTGGCCGGAGTTAGGGACCTGCTCTTGGTTGGGTGTCGATGTCTGTTCCATTTTATATTGTATATCAGAATTTATTTCGATGTCTTAAGAATTAATCTGCTGTTCGCGTCAATGCGCGCACCCCCGGCAGGCTCCGGTGTCGCATCATGGCTTCTTGCGTAGACGTGCCACCGGGATGTCCAAGCGCTCGCGATACTTGGCCACTGTACGGCGTGCAATCGGGGCACCGTGTTCGGCCATAAGTTCACAAATGCGACGATCACTCAGCGGAGCCTTAGGATCTTCGTTCGAAATAATCGAGCGCATAGTTTCCAATATCTGTATTGTGGAGGTGTCCGAGTCCTCGATGGGTCTCTCGTTGAAAAACATCTTCAGCGGCCATACACCGCGTGCCGTGGCCACGTACTTGCCTGCACACGCTCGCGAAATTACGCTGAGATCCATACCCGTAATGCCACCTATATCCTTAAGTATCATAGGACGTATCAGGCGTTCATCGCCACCGGCGGCAAAGAAGGGCTGCTGCAATGACACTATGGTGCGCATTACGCGTAGCAGCGTGTCGTTGCGCCGTTGTACCATCGAAATAAAATTGTTGGCATCTTCCACCTTATGACGGACGAATAATGCCGCATCGCGACGGCGCGCATCGGCGCGCGACATTTTGGGCGCATCGGTAGGCATCGATGGCACGGATGCGACAAAGGACTGTTCCAAGGCTAAGGCCGGTAAACGCTGATTAAGTGAGACGCTGAAGCGGCCGCCGCCCAGGTATTCGACCGTAAAATCGGGCGTGATATGCTCCAAACGATCATCGGGAGCTTCGCCGGCATTGGTGCCGCCGGGCTTGGGATCCAAGCCTCGTATAACCTCTATGGCGTTGCGTAAGTCGTCCTCGTCCACATGTAGGCGTGCCTTCAATCGGTCATAGTGCTTATGCGTGAGCAGGTCAAAATGCTTATCCACAATTTCGGTAGCGACGCGCAACTCAAAGGTCTTGGGTGTGCGGCGCCGCAATTGCAGCAACAGGCAGTCACGCAAATCCGTAGCGGCAATACCTGCCGGGTCCAGCGACCGAACTACATCGAAAGCGCGTTGCATATCCGTTTCGGATACCTCCACGCCTTCGGCTATAGCGATATCCGAAGCTATGGCACCAAGTGCACGTGACATACGCCCATTGGCATCTATATTACCTATAATATATGTGGCGGCAAGTCGCACCTTATCATCAAGCGTATACTCGGCCAGCTGCGCCAACAGCGAATCAGACTGACTGGCCACATCCGCATTGGCTTCCATCGGAAACGATGACGAGGAATCGCCGCCACCCGAACGGGCACGGTAAGGCGTCTCGGGTGCATCAAAAGGAACTTCCTCATCCGAGCCATAGTCGGCACGCTGCATTTCTTCTGCAGTCTCGTTAGAGCTGCCTTCGCCACCGACGTCTTCACCGTCACTCGGATTATCGTGTCCCTCGCCACCCTCGTCCGATTCTTCGGCCGACAATGCGGGATTGTCATCGACCTCGCGACGTACCTTCTCCTCTATCTCGGGAGCTGTCATCTCAAGCATCCTTACATATTGAACCTGCTGCGGCGTCAACCGCTGCGTCATCGTCTGTTCCTGCTCAAGATGTTGCTTTTCCTTCATATCCGTCGGCTGAATTTGTGTCTGCAAAAATACAAAAAATCTGTCAATCGCGACGGTATCATAAACACAGATTGGCGTTTACCAAGCTTTTCGAGTTGCAAATCCTCATATACGCAGTATTTTTAGACATTATATGCATACGTTTCGATTTCGCATCTTATGATTCTTTCTGGACACTAAGCCGCCGCCATTTTTGGATCAAGGCGGACATATCATCGGGGATGGGCGACTCGAAGAACATCGGCTGACGTGTCACCGGATGGACAAACCCCAGTGTGCGCGCATGCAGTGCCTGTCTCGGGCATATTTCCATACAGTTGGCAATAAAGTGGTTGTATGATGCCGAGCGAAGTCCGCGTAATATTTGGTCGCCGCCATAACGCGCATCATTGAACAGCGGATGTCCAAGATGCTTCATGTGTACTCGTATTTGGTGTGTGCGTCCGGTTTCGAGAACACAACGTACCACCGAGACATATCCTAAGTCTTCAACCGTATGGTAATGCGTGACGGCGTGCTTGCCGTGTTCGGCATCGGTTACGGCCATTTGCAAACGATCACGCACATTTCGGCCTATGTAGGTATCAACTGTGCCATCGGGCGGCGACGGTACGCCCCATACCACAGCTACGTATTCGCGCCGTGTGGTCTTGGCAAAAAACTGCCTACCGAGAGCTGTCTTGGCATCAGGCGTCTTGGCCACGACCAGCAACCCGGATGTATCCTTGTCAATACGGTGCACAAGACCCATACGTGGATCCGAGGCATCGTATCCCGGGATGTTGCGAAAATGCCACGCCAAGGCATTGACCAGTGTGCCGTCGTAATTGCCATGGCCCGGATGTACGACCATGCCCGCCGGCTTATTGACCACCAGCACGGTATCGTCTTCATACACGATATCCAGCGGAATATCCTGGGCCACAATCTCGAAGGTGTGGCGCGGACGGTCCATAACTATCTGCACGACATCCAATGGCTTGATGCGGTAATTGGACTTGACGGGGCGGCCGTTGACCCATATACACCCGGCATCGGCAGCCATCTGTATACGGTTGCGCGAGGCATGCTCCATACGCAGCACCAAAAATTTGTCTATGCGTACCAATTGCTGACCCTTGTCAGCTACAAAACGGAAATGCTCGTACATTCCGCCCGGTTGCAGGCCTTGCTCATCACCTGCATCGCTATCGCCGACGCCGTCCTCGTCTAAGTCTTCGTCAAGGACATCCTCATCTTCCGGAACGAGAAAATCCTCGGTCACGTCATCTATCGAGCGAAGAAATTCGCCATTGTCGGCCATCTCAATATCGGCCATAGTTCAGTCGAACATCGAGGGTGAATCGTCCGGTTGTTCGACATCCTCCGAACTTTGAGTGTCGGTACTATCGGCCAATACGGCATTGACGGCATCGTCTATGGTCTCATAGACCGGATTTGCAGCCTTACCCACTTCCAAAACTATTGTTGCTGTCACCGGAATTTTGTCTCCAAGCTTTATGAGCTTGCCGTCCGCTTTGATGGACAGGACGAGATCTTCATAATCGCTTGGCACCAAAATCATATGTATATTGCGTATACCCTGCGACTTAAGGTAAGACACGGCTTGCTTGCTCGAGGTGTCGGTCAAGGGCACATCCAGCACAAACTGCTGTGGCGAGAAAGACACTATGGTCAGGTAGACCTCGCGTCCGGGCTTGACAACGGCTCCGGGCTTGGGATATACGTCCACGACCTGACCCGGGCGCTTGCTCAGGTCATAGATGCTGTCGCCGATGATTGTCTGCAAGTCGGCCTCGTCCAGCACCGCCATAGCCTCGTCATATGTCAAGTCCTTGACATTGGGAACCACTGTCTTGGCTCCATGATGTGTCCATAGGTCTACAAAAAGCAGGCCTATGTATACCATCACCGGAACGGCGACAACCATCAATATTGCGTTGCTCAAAATGGGGTGCTGCTTCCACAGCCGCTTGGCCAGGCCTTGCACCTTGTTGCTTGGATGCGTGTTTCTGTCTGTCATTGTTCGAATAGTGCTGGGTGTCACGAACGCCCCAGAGCGTCCGTTTGTATCATACAAAGGTACAAATATATCCTAATACATCAAAATCCAATAAAAACTGCCGCATTTTTCGGCATCGCGAATGCCGGGATTTTAGTATTTTTGCAGACATAATCGCGCAATTCCGATTTTGTAAGCCTGCAATGGAGGCATACACACGGATATGCGCACAACCATTTGAACAACTACACACATATTTCACACTATGGGAAAAAGTATATTCGTAAGCGGCATCGACACCGATGCAGGCAAAACATACGCCACCGCATGGCTACTGCGCCAATATGCCTCGAAAGGCATACGCGCCATCAGCCAGAAGTTCATACAAACCGGTAATGTCGGCCACAGCGAAGACATTGATGCTCACCGCCGTCTCAGCGGCACCGGGATGCTGCCCGAAGATGCCGAAGGGCTCACCGCACCGGTGATATATCCCTTCCCGGCTTCGGCACAATTGGCGGCACGTCTCGATGGTGACCGCCCTATTCCCTTGGACCGCATCGACGAAACACGTGCCGAGCTCGAGCGGCGCTATGACATCGTTCTCGTCGAAGGTGCCGGAGGACTAATGGTGCCTATTACGGACGACTTTATGGCTATAGACTATGCCGTCACGCGTCATTTGCCCATAGCCTTGGTCACCAACAGCAGATTGGGCTCCATTAATCACACCGTACTGTCGCTCGAAGCTATAGCCTCGCGCGGCATACGATTGGACTGCGTATTGTACAATACCTTCTTGGATTCTACCGACCGTCTTATTGCCGAGGACACACGTGCGTTCATCGGACGATATGTCGCGCACCACTTTCCCGGCACTCCGATATACGATGTCCCCACCTTACAATGACCGTCCGCGACAGACAACATTGACCCGGAACTCCACCAAATACGACAGAGCGCAGACGTCATACGGCGTCTGCGCTCTGCATTATTAATGAGGAGGTGTTTACTTCACGCCCAGTTTGGCCTTGACATCGGCGGTGATATCCTTGACATCGGTGCCAACGTATACAGGCAGTTCTTTCTGGAAGATGAAAGTGTATCCGCCTTCCTGACCTACGGCCTTGATGGCTTCTTGTATTTTTGTTTCGATGGGAGCCAGAAGAGTTTGCTGCTGTTTCTGCAGATCCTGCTGAGCGGTCTGACGGAACTGCTGCATCTTCTGATCAAGTTCCTGAAGTTCTTTTTCGCGACGTTCCTTGATGGCTGCGGGCGTATCGGCTGCCAGTTGTTGATATTCGCCGAACTGCTTGTTGAATTCGTCCTGCAGTTTTTTGAACTCGTCTTCGTATTTTTTGCTGGCTTCGGAGAGCTGATTGTTGGCCGCTGTAGACTCGGGCATAGCGGTGAAAATGCTGTTAGCGTCTACTACGCCGAACTTCTGAGCAGCGGCGGGAAGGGCAATGGCCACAGCGGCCAGAGCGATTGCGATTTTCTTAATCATAATGTTTTTGGGTGGTTATAAGTTTTTTGTTATAAATTTTCCGTTTGATTGTTTATGAGGATCTTTGTCGAGCAGACAATATTATTTGGAGGTAGCATATCCCATCTTAGCCAGGACATCGTTGCTTACATCTATTTGGGGCGATGCATATATGATGTTCGAAGATGAAGCGCGGTCAAATATTGCTTGAAATCCGCGTTCTTGGGATAGTTTCTTAACGGCATTGTATACATCGTCTTGTATGGGCTTGAGCAGGCTTTCACGCTTTTTCTCCAGTTCTCCTTGCGGACCGAAGTACTTGTAGCGTAATTCTGTAACCTCTTTCTCCTTGGTCACAATTTCTTCTTCGCGCTTCTTGACCTGTTCCTCGGTCAGGAAAACTTTGTCTGCCAAGTATGATTGATAGAGATTTTCGGCCTCCTTGCTTTTGTTTTCGACTTCTTTCTGCCAGCGTTGTGACAGTTGGTTGAGTTGTTCGTTTGCCATCTCGTAGGAGGGCACATTTTTCAAAATGTACTCCATATCAATGAGTGCAAACTTCTGCGCAGAAACGCCCAAGGTGGCGGCTGCGATTACGAGTAATGTCAGGAGTGTTCGTTTCATTGTCTTACGATTTGAATGCTATATGTATTTTAGACGATGTTTGTCTCATAAGGTTTAGCGTCATACGTATGTCTCGTTAGAATTCTTGTCCGAGGATAAAGTGGAAGTGACTTCCGCCTCGCTCGCCGAAGACCCGGTCAAAGCCGTAGGCCCAGTCGATACCCATCATACCCACCATCGGGAGGAATATGCGGACACCGACACCTGCGCTGCGCTTTAAGGTGAAGGGATTGAAGTCTTTGACCGAAGTCCAGGCATTACCGGCCTCGGCAAAGGCCAAGGCATAAATCGTGGTAGTGGGCTGTAGCATGAGCGGGAAGTGAAGCTCAACGCCTAAGCGCGTGTATGCGTAGCCTTCGCTGCGGTAGGGAGTGAATTGACCGTTGTCGTATCCGCGCAAGGCGATGGTCTCGGTAGCATAAGTGTAGCTGCCGGACATACCGTCACCACCAACATAGAATGTCTCGAAGGGGGTCTTGAGCCATTTGTTGTAGCTGCCCAAAAGACCAATATCGGCACGGGTCATCAAGACGGGTGTCCACGTGCCGTTGGCGTTGGCCAGCGGGGTATAGGTGCGCGATTTGAAGCGTAGTTTCCAGTATTCTATCCAGCGGTACAATTCCTTTTTGGAGTCCGTGGTGTTTTCTTTGGAGAGTTTTTCCCAATCTTTATGCCCGGAGAATAGCGATGCGGGAGGTGTCAACTGCAAGTTGAGAGAGAAGGACGAACCGCTACGTGTGTACAGCGGGTTGTCTATGGACGAACGGGCCAATGTCAAGCCGAGGACTATGGCATTGGAGGTTCCGTTGTTCATATAATAAAGGTATTCCCAGTTTTTGAGGTAGTACCAGTTGTAGCCCAATTCGGCGGTGAAAGTAAAGTAGTCGTCAGGCCAGTTTAGGCGTTTACCGAAGCCTATGTTTACACCTACCATTTGCAGCACCTTATTGGGGTCATAAGCATTCTGATAGTTGTAGTTATAGTCGTAGTATCCGCTTGTCCCATATGAACCATAGTAGCTGTAGGCATTTTGCCACTGGCTGTTGTAGTACGAGGAGTTGACACCTGTCTGACGGCTGTAGTATGCAGACACTTGAAGTGAGTTGGGGCGCTTGCCTCCGAACCACGGGTCGAGGAACGACAGCGAGTATGCCTGATAATAACGGGCATTGGTCTGCGCGCTAATGGTGAATGTCTGACCCTCGCCCTGCGGTATTATGCCTCTGTACGTGCTGGGATGCAGCAGGTTTTTAATCGAGAAGTTGGTGAATTTTAGTGAAAGTTTACCGATAATACCGGTCTGACCCCAACCCATTGAGAACTCAATTTGGTCATTGGCTTTGGACTCAAGGTTGAGGATGATATCCACCGTGCCGTTTTCCTCGTTGGGTTGAATGTCGGGAACCATATTCTCGGGATTGAAGTGTCCGGTCTGGGCAATTTCGCGCAACGAACGCATAAGGTCGGACTTGCTGAAGAGCTCGCCGGGCTTGACACGCAATTCGCGGCGCACTACTTTTTCGTAAAGACGATCGTTGCCGTTGATGACGACGTTATTAATGCGAGCTTGAGGACCCTCCATAACTCGCATTTCCAGCGAAATGCTGTCGCCGTGAATATCTTTTTCAATGGGTACGAGTTGGAAGAATAGATATCCATTGTCCATATACAATGAGTTGACGGCATCATCGTCGGTGTTCAGTCGTTTGTTCATGTACTTTTGATTGTAGACATCTCCTGGCTGCATTCCCAAGACGCTGTTGAGCACTGCATTGGGATATACTGTATTTCCTACCCAATTGATATCCTTGATGTAGTATTTCTTGCCTTCGTCCACATTAATATAGACGTCTACAAGCTTTTCATTGTAAGGTACGACGCTATCGCTCACGATGACGGCATCGCGGTAGCCTTTTTCGTTATACTTTTCGATGATGCGATTGAGGTCGTCTCGATAGTCCTGCTCGACAAACTTCTTTTGGCGGAAAAGGTTAACCAACTTGTTTTTCTCGTTGGTCTTTTTCATAGCCCGTTGTATCTGATTGGAGGACAGCACTTTATTGCCGGTGATGTAAATTTTGTGCACCTTGACTTTGCTGCGTTTGTCTACGGTAATGTCCACTATCATCTGGTCACGATTGCTGAGGTCTTCATGGAGTGTGACAGCGACCTTGGCATTTCCGAAGCCTTTATCGGCAAAATATTTACGTGTAATGCGCTCGATGCGGTTGACGATATTCTGCGTAATTTGATTGCCTTTCATCAGCTGTAGCATCTTCTGGAGGTCTTCGCGCTCGCCTTTTTTCATTCCGATGTAATTGACTTCGGAAATACGAGGTTGCGTACGCAGTTCCAACTCGAGCCACGCCTTGTCGCCGCAGGTCTTGAGCACCTTGACGCGAGCCTGAGCAAAGAGGCCCTGTCGCATAAGACGTTTGACGGCATTGCTGAGGTCACTGCCGGGTATTTCGAGACGATCGCCGACCTTTATGCCTGCATATCCGAGGACGATGAAGTCATCGTATGCCGGAGCTCCGGTGACCTTGATGTCAGCTATTTCGTAGGTGCGCGGCATAGCACTGAATACCACTGTCGGGTTGTATATGGTGTCAGTGCTGTTGGTCGCGGACTGGGCAGCCACCGATGGACAAGCCATTGCGGAAGCCAATGCCAGTAGAAGTGTCAGAAGGTTCTTGCGCATATATGTATGAATGCTGTAAGCCGTATATTATTGCTTTTTATATGGTCTCGACAGGGGCGTTCAAGGCGTCCGCATCGGTGATATTCTCGTGTGTAGTCGATGCTTTGCGTGCTTGTTCGCCGGTGAGCCCGAAGCGACGCTCGCGTAGCATATATTTATGTATTATTTCTTCGAACTCAGCCGTTGAGAATGCAGGCCAGTATGTGTCGGTTACAAAGATTTCGGCATAAGCGGCCTGCCACAGCAGGAAATTGCTAAGTCGCATATCCCCACCGGTGCGTATGACAATGTCCGGATCTGGATACTGTGCCGTGGCAAGATATGAGCCTACGGTTTTCTCGTTAACCGATGGTGCATCCAGTGTTCCGGCAGCGGCGTCTATGGCTATACGTCGTGCAGCCTGAGCTATCTCCCAGCGCGATGAATAACTTATGGCCAAAATGACTGTAAGTCCTGTGCATGCTTCCGTATCGGCCATACACTTGTCCAGGCGTTCCATCGCAAATGCCGGAATGCGGCCACGGTCGCCTATAAGGCGCAAGCGGACGTTGTTGCGTATCATTTCGGGAGTTTCTTGTTCTATGGCCGAAACTATCAAGTGCATGAGCATACCCACTTCTTCAGGCGGACGGTTCCAGTTCTCGGTGCTGAAGGTGTATAGCGTCAGGAACTTTATACCCATATCCGAGGCAGCCTGTGTGATGCGGTGCACCGTGACAACACCTTCGGCATGGCCGGCCGAACGATCTAACCCTTGTGCCAGCGCCCATCGTCCGTTGCCGTCCATGATGACGGCCACGTGTCGGGGCAGAGTGTTGGTGGCTGTGGTGGTCATTGCTGTATCTATTTGTTCAATCGACATAATGGCATGTCTCGCAGCGGCGTCCGAACTCGTAGGTGACGCCTATCTGAAAACGCGAGTACCAGTCGTTGTTTTTGACAAAGGATGATTTAATATGATGTAAGTCGCTGAGTTTCTCTCCGTCTATATGGTCGCCGAAGGCCTTAACCATCACGAAAGAGGCACTCAAATTCCATCGCTCGTTTAGTTTGTAGCGGACACCGAAGCCCATAGGCAGCGTAGGTGCCCATGCCGTATAGCCGTCACAACGTGCCATACACAGGCCCACTCCGAGGGTCAGATATGGTGTCCATCGCTTCAGTTTCTTATAGGTCTCGCCTATGCCATAGCTGAAGAAATTGAACTCGACATTGCCTTCAAGGTCGTAGACTTGACTTTTGAAGGAATAAGTGGCTCCATCGGGCAGTACATTGTCCATACCCGATGTATCACCACTCAGAGTCTGTATTCCCAAACGGCCACCGAAATTCCAACGGCTGTCATATTGATAGGCAAAAAGGCCTGAAGCCGTAAATCCGGGATGCTTGAAAAGGTTGGTAGAGGCGTCACCCAGATACCCGCTCATACCGACTGAAAGGCCGGCGCTGAATTTGTAAGGCGTCTCCTGAGCATATATCAAGGATGTGGACAGGCATACAAAGACTATGGCCGAGCATAATGTTCGGCACCACCGCCATGGGCGGCACAATGATTTGTATTGCCGTGTCTCTACAGTCATTTATTGCAGCGGTTTAAAGGTAAAGCGCATTATCGTGCCACGCCAAACTGTATTATATAAGTTGCCGTAAGCGTTCTTGCCCCCGAATATATATATGTAGGGACATTCCCAGGTGTCAACGGGCTTGACTGCCATAGGCGAAGCCTCGCGCGATACCATCGGAATAAGTGCGGGCAATATTGCCGGAGTGGCAAGGGGGCGCCATTTCAAGGCGTTGGTCGAAGCGGCGCTGACAGTCGACGAGTATACAAAACCGCGAGCATCGTAGCGCAGCGGCAATGTACTTTTATCAATCTGTTGCAATTGGTCGGCCTTATCCCAATGTATTCCGAAGTCGTGCGACACAAACACCGTGTCATTGAGTGACCCATCGGAGCATCGTCCCATCATGGCCAGTAGCACGGATTGCTTGTCTATAAGCCATGTAGTGGTGTCAAGGGCGGTCACGAAATATGGTACCACTACCGGGTCTTCGATGCCGTATCGCATAGGACGGCGACTGAGCTTGGCCCAAGACCGCCCGTCATAGCCCCAAGTGTCGGCACTGAGTGTTCCGTCGGCACGACGACCGCCGGTCAGTAGCACCAAGGGAGTGGATGCCCAGTCGTATGTGTAATTGATGGTCTGCGAAGCGCCGCGCACCGGAAATCCGTCTTCCAATTGCGTATTTGGGCGTCCGTCGGCCGGATAGTAGGCATGGTAGTATTTGCCGGCATCGTGTACACAGCCCATAAGGACTTTGCCGTAATTGCCGTAAATATTGAGCCAACGTTGGGCGGTGGTTCGCCATGAAGCGCCGTCCTCGCTGGTGTAAAGATTGCCTTCTTCGTCAAGGACATAGAGGGCGTCATCGGTGGCGCTGAAGCTGCTAATTACAGGCTTAAATGCAATGTTGGGAGTGATGTACTGCCATGTGTCAGCCGGATTGACGGCCTTAGCCAAACAATATTCTCCTTGGTATTCGGTGAGGCAGTATATGGCCGAAGCCGTAGCGGCGGCATTGCCGTCATTGGGCACGGCATAGCGCGAAGGCAGGTTGCCCACCTCGGCGCGTGTCCATACCAGCGAGTCGCATTTGACCGCATGGACATTGATTTTGATGGTGTACGAGCGTTCGAAACTTCCGTCCACAGACACCAGACGCAGGCGTACCGGGCCATTGCTGAAGTCCACGGTATCACCCGTATGCTTGATGTAATCTATGACTGTATCGGTGGTGCCGGGACGCGGGACATGCAACTCGGCCACGGAAGCGCCGCCGGTCGTAATCATCGGGCGAAGCTTATTGATCGGAGTGCCGTAAGGCAGCGAGTCCGCATTGTATATCAAAGCATTGGCCAAGTCTATCGAAAAGTATACCGAATCCAAATTGGGCAAGATCTTGGAGTCTTCGTAGAGCTTGAAATCTGTAACAGTGGCCGAGGAATATGCCGGAGTGTCGGGGTTATCTTCAGCCTTACTGTTGCAGGCGGCGATGCCGATGGCAGCAGCTGCAAGCAGTATGTAGTGCAATGGTTTGTGCATACGTGGTGTTCTTTTATTTTCTAACTTGCAAAGTTATCATTTTACGCCCACATTCACAACCTTATGACGGCAAAACAGCGCATCGAGAGCCGTTTTTATAGGTTTTTAACGCGCACGCTCAAGCTATCGGAAGTGATGCGTATGCCATAATATACGATTGGGGCCATAGTCCCATACCGCCGTAGGTTCGCTTTGGAGATGCGGCGCTCGCGCACCGCCGATTTTGCTCAAAGCAACGTCTGTGGCAATCTCGACACGAGCCGCATCCCATATTCCACTCGCAATAAAAGATGAGAGCACACTTGCCCCACCCTCCACCAAGAGCGATGTAATGCCTTCGCGGTACAACCGCACCAATAATTCGTTTACCGAAGCGTCACGACAAACCTCGGCAAGTTCGGTTGTACATGACAGGTCGGCCTCATCAAGGCGTCCGGAGCGGTCCCATACCAGAGGCTTAGGATTGCACCCTTCCCATAGGCGCACATCCAAGCGCGGATGGTCCGAAAGTATTGTGCCACTGCCTACAAGGATGGCATCGTGCATGGCACGTTGGCGATGCATCAGCACCGAGGTCAGCGGTGTGGACAACCGTATAGGGCTTCCATCGGCCAAGCCTATATATCCATCCGAACTTTGCGCCCATTTGAGCGTTACATACGGACGGCCATTTTCGTGAGCGGTAAAAAAATGCGCATTGAGAGTGCGGCATTCCTCCTCAAGCACTCCCGAACGGACTTCGATGCCGGCATCACGAAGCATGGCTATACCGCGGCCTCTAACCTTGACAAAGGGGTCAACGACACCCACGACTACTCGACGAAAACGCTTGCGTACCAGCAACTCGGCGCACGGAGGAGTTTTGCCGTAATGAGAGCAGGGCTCAAGGGTGACGTAAATCGTGGACTGCTCCAATAAGTGCTCGTCACTCTTACGTACCGAAGACACGGCATTGACCTCGGCATGCCAACTGCCATAACGACGATGCCAGCCTTCGCCTATCACTCGTCCATCGGGAGCGATGATGACTGCTCCGACCATCGGGTTGGGCGAAACGTATCCGCGTCCGAAAGCGGCCAGTTCGAGCGCGCGGCGCATATATATCTCGTCTTTAGACATAGGTATTTTTCTGAATATTGAATTATTATACGGCCTTACATCTGCGTATTAGCAGGACTTTAATCACAATCTTGCAGCCGGTGTATTTATTATCGCAGGAAGGAAGGTGCCGGGAGGTAGAAGCCGAAGCTAAGCCCGACATTCCATTTCTTAGCACCATCACCGGTGACATAATTGATGTATCCGGCAATGGTGGCAAAAGGCAACGCGTAGGACAATTGTGCTTCGCCTAAAAATTGTATACCATCGAACCAACCGCCCTGACGCGAACCCAGCCCATCACCGCGAGTGCCTATATCGGTCTGTTCGATAGGACGCAAAGGGGCAAAGACGTTGGCCACGACACGTGCCGACAAAGCACTATTGACCTTGTAAACAGGCACCAATCCTGCTGCCAAATAAGAGGTGGCACGTAACGTGGGATTAAACACTCCGGCTGTAGCTGCCGTAGGTACAAAGGCCGGAGCATCGGCTATATCGGCGCTATAGATGCCGGTGAGCTTACGCGTAGACAAAAGCATATCACTTGTCAGACCCAGTGAAATATGCCGCCCCAAGGACCAATAATTGGCCGTGCGCACGCCCAATTGCAACCACTGAGGCGAGGTCTCACGGTCTCCGTAGCCCAGAACTCCGTCATGGCTGTCATACCATTGTCGACCAAGCACTCCCATAGCACAAAGGTCGTACGAACTACCCACTGTGGGATACTGGATATTGTCCAACGAGTTGGATGTAAAGCGCACCAGCGCCTGCCCGAGGTTGTAAGTGGAGCGGTCGCGACCTATATTGTCCATATCGCTACCTATGCCCGAACCTTGACGAAGCATATTGCGGTAAAAGGAGGAGCGCAAATAGCCGTAACCCACTCCGAAGCTTAAACGTCCGCGACGTGTAGCGGCAAAATCCCAGTGTAACCGCGCCATATACTCGCTATGGATATTGAAAGTCGGAGCATCGGTCTGGTAAAACAAGTGTTCGCTTTCGTAGTACTTGCTGCGCGAAACTACGGCATCCAATCCGAGGGTCGAAGGCACGGCACTTTTAAGCACCAGCGAAGTCTTGGCATGTGCAGCGAGATAACTTTGACCAAGCCAGGCATTAAGTCCGGCATTGACTCCCGAATAGTTCATAGTCTTGTAATCGACTCCGGCAAAGATGTAGCTGTTGGACGAGGATGTCAAGTATCCTCCCACCCCGACATTGAGATTGTTGCGTACGGCAGCACGAAGATTCATCGCAAAAAGGCCGGTGCTGTCATTGTAGATTGCATGTGGTGATAGATCACGCAAACGTCCGGGCGAAATGGCTCGGTAAAAGGCCTCGCGAGCACGGTCGACACTTATGGTGTCCAAACTTGTACCTTCGTGACGGCGCCCGCGGAAGATATATTCAATATACGCGTTTTGGCGCGGAGTACCGCCACTGACGCTAATGCTGTCAAAGCACAACTCGGGAGTGGCGGCTTTGAAGGCCATACGCCGGGTCTGACGTGCCACTGCCGGGACACGAGTATGTATACGTCCCTTGATTGAGTCCATCATAGACATGGCCGTATTGTAACCTATGCGGTATATCTGCCAAGCCTTTTCCCAATCCAGCAGTCCGAAATTATGCAAATCGACTTTAACTTTGATGCCGCGGTTCGGATCCATAGAGTAGTCCTGCTGATGCATCACCAGCTTATCTATCTGATCCATAAGTGAGGTTTGCGAACCCGTAGCGGGGGTGGAAACATCCACGCCCACCATAATATCGGGCGCAAAATCGGTACTCATAACATCCACCGGGAAGTTGTCGAATATACCGCCATCGTACAACAATCGCCCATCCACACGTATCGGCTGGAATACAATGGGAAAAGTCATGGATGTGCGTATGGCGTCCCCGAGGCTGCCGCTCGAGTGCACGACCTTGTGCTGGGCTTCCACATCCGAAGCTACGCAACGGAAGGGTACGAACAATCGGTCGAAATTGCCGCCGCATTGCGCCGTATAAGGTGCAAATAGCTCCATAAAAGCGAAGTTCATAGGCAAAGGCGAAATAAGAGAGGCGGCCACCGATGAATGATGCACCGTGCTATCGCCCGGCGCAACAGGGATGGTGAGCATCGATGAAGTAGGCTCGTCGCGGCTGAAGTATACAACGTATGCCGGGTCTGTCTTGCCCGAACTCCAATATGAGAATCCGGGGCTTGTAAGCAGAGTCATCATTTCTTGCGGCGTATATCCGGCTGCATACAATCCTCCGACAATGGCGCCCATGCTGGTACCGGTTACGTAATCTATGGGGATATCATTTTCCTCAAGCGCCTGTATCACACCGATATGGGCTATGCCCTTGGCTCCGCCGCCGCTAAGCACAAGACCCACGGCTTGACGCGAGGTATCGTCCGGTTTCGCGGATACGTCTTGCATCGGTGTAGCTGCCCCTTGTAAGACGGTTGAGACAGTCCCCATGCATACGGCAATACCTATGCGCATTATATTATGTTTCAATGATATTTTTATATTTGTCTTTTGCATCTCCGGGCTAAAGTTTGTATTCGGATGCAAAGATACATTTTTCCGCCGTAAAGGACAACACTCACACCGCGTTGATGTATTGTGTATTTGTTTCTTGCATCTTTATTTTATAGATATGAAGGCACTATAAAATATGAAACCGCGCCTCAGTGTTCGGACTTCGGCATAGCATCTACATGCATGCGGCATGCTGCACAGTCAAAGGTCAAGCGCAGCAACCCGACCGAAGCGGAGACCGTCTCGGATATAGGGCGCAGGTACAGACGGTTAGGCAATTGCTTTCCCTGAGGAGTGCGTAGACATGCTCCCATTTCGCGGCGCAGACAGTAGCGGCAAGTCATCACCCGCACCGGACGTGTGCCATCAGGCATATTTATCTCCATGGCGGGTTCAATCTTAGCAGCGCCGTGAGCTTTGTAAAATTCGCGAGCCCGGGCATTAGCCACATTGTCATGAAACGTCAAGTCCCTACCCTCCAATGCATCGGCCTTTGCCGTATCGGCACGCCGAGCCTCGATGGGGCGAACAGCCACTGCATCGCGGTCCAACATCTCAAGTGCATGGCGACGTAATGTCGTGAGAGTTTTGGCCGGAACAAATTCATCGGAATCCAAAGCATCCGTCAAGCTCGCAAGGGTGTATATCGTATCACCAAGACGTGCAAGAAGCGAGGCTCGTACCGTATCTTGCGGCGTACGTGCCTGTTGACGCGGCACTTCGTCAAGGACGGCGGTAATAGATGCCGATCGTCCGCTATCATTCACTTCCAAGGCAATACGGGAGCCATCTACACGCCGCAGGGACATAGTTATGGGTATGCGACGCTTGGCGCCACGGGCAAGTACATCTTCAAATGCTTTGTCGTAATTGCGATAGAGCACCGTACCGACACGAAGCGGTTCGACGAGCCCTGCAGGAAAAATTGTCGATAAATCGGCACTGACGCGATTGACACGAAAGCCGCGGTATTCATGGTTGTCGTCAAAGTATCCCAGACCATCACCATTGGCGAGGTCTGTATCGGCATGCACTCGGATACCGGGACCGCGACCTCCGATGACACGAGCCACGGGCACACCGATAAATTTAGGTGTGTCCCACGAGGCCGTCTCGCCCTTGCCGGGCATAGTGTCATTGATAAAGTATCGCGTAAATCCGCGGTTGAATGCGCGCGACACATCGGGATTGAAAGCCGGCACGGATGTCCCGGCCGAAGCGCGGCGATAGCGGCCGTCGGAAGCGGCTATGACTGCGTCCAAAGCCTGCGAATAGGCGGCCGTCACATTGGCCACGTAAGATGCACTTTTAAGGCGTCCCTCGATTTTGAATGACGAGATGCCTGCATCGGCCATAGCTGCGAGGTCGCCCATGCGATTGAGATCGCGTAACGACAGCAGATGCCGTTCACGCATAAGTACGTTCCCGTCAGCATCTACCAAGTCGTAAGGTAAGCGGCACATTTGGGCGCAGCAACCGCGGTTGGCGCTGCGACCGCCGGCGACAAGACTGGCACGGCAATCGCCACTGTAGCACACGCACAAAGCACCATGTACAAAGGCTTCGAGTGTTGTATCTCGCGGCACTTCTCGTGCATAACGACGGATATCGTCCAAGGATGACTCGCGCGGCAGCACTATCTGCCCGAATCCGGCTTGAGCCAAGAAACGCGCTTTTTGCGGTGTGCGTATGTCGCACTGTGTACTGGCGTGCAGGGCTATTGGCGGTAAATCCATACGCAACAGCGACATATCCTGCACGATGAGGGCATCTACACCTGCGCGATAGAGGTCCCACACCATGCGGTGTACGTCGTCCAACTCATCATCATAGATTATCGTATTGACTGTTACGTATATGCGAGCATCGTAACGATGTGCATATTGGCAGGCTCGGCGGATATCGTCTATGCTGTTGGCCGCCGCAGCCCTTGCGCCATGCGAAGGAGCGCCCATATATACAGCGTCTGCGCCATTATCAATGGCGACAATGGCTGTATCGGCATCGCGTGCCGGCGCCAGGAGCTGTAACGGCCGCGGTTCTGTGCCTTTAGACCGAGAGGGCAATGATGCATCCTTGTTCGTCACGGCATCGGGTCGCTGCTCGTCGTTACCCTCGCCTATGGCTCGAGATGATTGTGTACGGTTCATTTCTTCTTTTGTACTGAAAAGCCGAAGAAACCGAGGTTTCGACCCATGGCGTAGTACCTGCCATGACAGTATACGAGCATTTCGAGACGCCCCATATCCAGAGTACCGGTGTTCGGGTCAATAAAGTCGTCATCAGCCAAGACATCCAGCACCTCGGCGATAAACAAATCGTGCGTGCCCAAGTGCATAATGTCGCGCACACGGCATTCGATACTTACGGGACTCTCAGCCACACAGGGACACGCAACAGCCACGCCCGGAACTCGCGTGAGCGAGCACGCCGCCCATTTGTCCTGATCTCGTCCCGAACGGACGCCGCAGTAGTCTGTGGCCTTTGCCATGTCGGCAGTGGTCAGATTGACCGTAAACTCCATACTCTCCTTAATCAAGTCGTAGGAGTAGCGACAGGGGCGTACCGAAATGGACAGCATCGCCGGGTCGGAACATATGGTCCCCGTCCAGGCAACGGTGAATAGATTGTTTCGGTCGGCATTACCACAGCTGACCAGCACCGCGGGTACGGGATTTAGCATCGTCCCGGCTCGCCAAACCTGCTTCACAGTATATGGGCGTCTTTGCCTGCGACGCTACAGGTACAATAGTGACACCTTATTACCACAGGGTCGCGCGATACGACGTGAAAGTGGGTATCCATAGGCTCGTTGTTGGTGATGCACTTGGGGTTGGCGCAGCGCACAATGCCCACGATGTCATCCGAGAGGGTGACCGGACGTTTTTCAACCACATCGTAGTCTCGTATAATATTGACCACTGCCGTGGGCGCAAATAGGGCTATACGGTCCAACTCTTCTTGTGAAAATTCGACGTCCGCAACTTTGATGATGCCTTTACGCCCGAGCTTGCTGCTTTGCAGATTATAGCCTATGGTGACATATTTGTCCATAGCCTCGATGCCGAGCACGCGTACGGCCTTGAAGAGTGCGGCCGATGGTATATGGTCGATGACGGTGCCGTTGCGCAGGGCGGCTACGGCGAGTTCTTTTTTATCGCAAGTCATAGTGTATTCTGTGTATGAGGGTCGATATTTCAGATGTCGGCGGGATCTATGCCGAGAGCCCGGCAGATGATGGCTTGACGTGCATACAGACCATTGCGTGCCTGCTCAAAGTAATAGGCATGGGGATTGTCATCGACGTCACGGTCAATTTCGCCCACACGCGGCAGCGGGTGCAGGATACGCATATTCGGACGTGCGCCCTCAAGCATAGAGGCTTTGAGTGTGTAGCAGTTCTTGACGCGCTCGTATTCCATAATATCGGTGAAGCGTTCGCGCTGGACACGTGTCATATATATAATATCACTGTTCTGTATCACTTCGGGCGAGAAGTCGGTATGCTCGCTGTAACGTATGCCGTGGGTGCGGCAGAATTCGGTGTACTGTGACGGCATCTGCAATTCGGGACATGCAACAAAACGGAAACGGCTGCTGAACCACCGCATGGCCTGGAGCATCGAATGGACGGTTCGTCCGTACTTGAGATCGCCTACGAGCGTTATATCGAGGTCATCGAGACGTCCTTGTGTCTTATATATAGAGTAAAGGTCGAGCATTGTTTGCGAAGGGTGCTGGTTGGCACCGTCACCGGCATTGATGACGGGTATGTCCGTAACCTCGGAGGCATAACGCGCCGCTCCTTCGAGGTGGTGACGCATTATAATCAGGTCGACATAATTGGACACCATTTTGATGGTATCCTTGAGGGTTTCGCCTTTTGAAGTGGAGGTGTTAGCGGCATCGCTGAATCCGATGACACGTCCGCCGAGACGGTTGACGGCGGTCTCGAAACTGAGTCGCGTACGGGTGGATGGCTCGAAAAACAACGTGGCCACTATGCGTCCTTCCAGCAGTCGCCTATTGGGGTTGCGCTCGAACCCGGCGGCCTGTTTCAGCAGTGTCAGAATCTCGTCTCGGCCGATGTCGGAGATTGATACAAGACTACGCTTATTCATTGATGGTATTCTATGAGATGGATGGTGAATTCGTTGCTGCTGTGGTTAAAACTCAGCCTCGGGTATAGTGCCGCCGAGGGGGTCGTTTCCGCCTATGGCCGACCCGGACGGAGACTCCGGCGAAGATATTACGCCGGCGGAGGGTGCCGAGCCCACGGGCACGGCTGCGCCGCTGTTCAGCGAAGAGCCCACGGAAGCGAGGCTGGTGACCGGACTATCTTCGTTGAGGTTTTCGAAACGTGCAAAGCGTTTGCGAAAACGAAGTTCAATGTCATCCACCGAACCGCTACGGTGCTTGGCTACGATGAATTCGGCCAAGTCGCGTATGTCGCGGCCGTTGGCATCGGTATCGCTGTGCAGGTAGTATTCGGGACGGTGTATGAAGCATACAATATCGGCATCCTGTTCGATGGCGCCGGACTCACGGAGGTCGCTCAATTGCGGTCGCTTGCCATCGGTTCGGTTTTCAACGCTACGGTTGAGCTGCGACAGTGCCACTATGGGTATATCCAGTTCCTTGGCCAACTGCTTGAGCGAACGTGAAATCATACTGACTTCTTGCTCGCGCGAGCCGAATTTCATTCCGGATGCATTCATCAGCTGCAAGTAGTCGATGATAATCATCTTGACATGGTGTTCGCGTACAAGGCGGCGTGCTTTGGTGCGTAACTCAAAGATGCTCAATGAGGGCGTATCGTCAATATATAGCGGTGCTCCGTTTAGGTTTTTGATGCGCGCCAGTAGCTGTTCCCATTCCATAGGTGTGAGCTGTCCGCTCTTGATTTTGGAGCCGTCGATTTCGCAGACGTTGGATATAAGACGGTTGACCAACTGTAGATTGGACATTTCGAGCGAAAATACGGCAATGGGAGTGTTGTAGTTGACGGCCATGTTTTTGGCCATGGAAAGGACGAAGGCGGTCTTACCCATTGCCGGACGTGCGGCTATGATGATAAGGTCGGAATTTTGCCATCCTGAAGTAAGCTTGTCCAGGTCGTGAAATCCGCTTTCGAGGCCGGAGAGGCCGGATGCGCGATTTGCGGCATTCTGTATCTGATGGAGGGCCTGAGAAATGACCGGGTCTATCTGCGTAACATCTTTCTTGACATTGCGTTGCGAAATCTCAAAGAGACGTCCCTCGGCTTCCTGCAACAGGTCGTCCACATCATTGGTCTCGTCGTAGGCCTTGCCTTCGATATTGGCTGCGAAGTTGATAAGCTCGCGTGCCAGATATTTCTGTGCAACTATGCGTGCGTGGTACTCGACGTGTGCGGCCGAGGTGATGCACGCCGTCAATTCGGCGATATAGGCCGGACCGCCTACCTTGTCGAGGGTGTCATTGGCTCGCATTTGCTCGATGACGGTGAGCATATCTATGGGCTTCTGCGCCGCCGCAAGGGTCTGTATGGCCTCGTAAACCATCTGATGCTCGGGCTCGTAGAAGCTTTCGGGCTTAAGAAGGTCGCAGACGGTGGTATAGGCGTCTTTTTCGAGCATCATAGCGCCCAAAACGGCCTGCTCAAGCTCTTTGTCTCGCGGCACTATGCGTCCTGCCGTGTCTTTGGGGCGGTCATCGTTGCGGTTGCTGCGGAATCTGCCTTTGCCATTTCTATTTTCGTTATTGTCCATTGTGTTTGCATTGCTTAAAGACCTCGGAATATCGAGGCTGCGGGTTCGGCGCTTTTGTGCGCGTTTTTAATCGGTACAAAGTTAACGCTAAGTCTGCGGACGCGCCGCATCTCAGGGCGACTTTTTATGGACATTTTTTCAACATCCGCGGTCAATCAGTCGCATATAAGCGCGAGGGCACGTCCCAGCCACGGCTGAGCCATATCCGAGGGCTTGAGTACTTCGCCGTCGTAAGTTACAATATCTATGTCTATGGCGACAATACCATGCACATCGGGACGGCGGCGTCCGTGTGCGTCTTCGTATCGGCGTAATTCTTGATGAAGCGCCTCGTTGGAGCAGGTACAGGTGCCGGTAACGGCGATATTGATGTAATCGGCACCCACACCTGTATAAGATGGCGCACAAACCGTGTTGCTGAAGCGTATTCCGGAGATGAGACCGCGCAGGTAGTCGCAGGCTTCGTTGACGCGACGTGCGGCATCATGGGCATTAGAGCCTATGGTGAGTAGTACCGGTATATCTTGCGTGGTCGTGTTCATCTATTTGTCGGCAGGTCAATGACGGCGCGAGTGCAGTGTAAGCAGCGTAATCTCGGGCGTGGCTCCTATGCGAGAAGGAAAGCCTACAGTGCCGGCACCGATATTGACGTAAAGCAGGTGCGCGGGGTCTTCGTCATAGAGCCCGCCCCAATGGCGGTATCGAAAGACGGCCGGAGACAGACCCAGCACTTCAATTTGCATGGCGTGGGTGTGCCCGCTCAGTGTGAGTGCGAAGTTTTGTTTGTCGTGGTGTAGGATGTCGCGCTCCCAGTGCGCGGGATTATGCGTCAGCAGTATCTTGGCCGCTCTGTCTTCGGGTGTGGCATAAGCGGCCGAGAGGTCGCCGTAAGTGGTAAATGGCGGATCGCCAACGTTTTCGACGCCCACCAATACGAGGCTGTCGCCTTGTGCGTTACGCAATACGGTATGGCCGTTGTTGAGCATCTTCCAGCCCATACGGCTCTGCATGGCCTTGAGGGCGGCGACATCGGCGGCTTTGGCGGTTGCATCGGGCCATTCTTCGTAGTCGCCATAGTCGTGGTTGCCCATAATGGAGTAGACTCCGTAACAAGCTTTCAGACGTGCAAGTACGGGCATAAAGGGGCGCAATTCGGCGCTGTGGCGATTGACTATATCACCTGTAAATACTATCACGTCGGGGTGCAAGGCGTTGATTTGGTTAACTATACGAGCTACCATGGTAGTGTCGTCGTCCCAGGTGCCTACATGGAGATCGCTGATCTGTACCATACGCAGTCCGTCGAAGCTCTTAGGCAAACCCTGCATAGGCACTTCGATATGGCGTATATCGGTATGCCAACGGCCCCAAAATGCGCCGTACCACATGGCAAGAAACACAATGACGGCAAGAGCCGTGCCGACTCCGGTGCATATACGGCTGCGGTTTCGATGCCACAGCATAGGCAGACGTGCCAGGGCATCCACAATCACAAATATGTACTTGGGTACATATACGCTGATATAGGCGTATAGCATCCACATGGTGCAGTGCAGGACACCATCTGTACCCGTACGCACCGGCATCACCATTATTGACACAAGCATCAGTGCCATCAGCACCGACACCACGAGGTGCACGGTTGCAAAGACGCGTCTACGGAAGTAGGACCGCAATGCCATCCAGATATAGGCATCGGCCAACAGCCCACATATCAGGGCAATAATCAGTGTGATGATTACCAATCGCATACGTTTTCGTTGTTATAGGTCTGTTATATTGCCCTTTATTGAAATATATGACTGCAATTGAATGTCTTTGTACCCGAACGTCCCGGAATAATCTAATATATACACTCTTATAGCTAATATATACACTCTTATAGCTAATATATACACTCTTATAGTGCCTTTATCCCGGTGTGTTTGCTCAACATCGCTCAATACACCGCCGAACCCTTACTCTTGCCCATTAATTGCCTTTAGCTTGTTTTTCAGCGGATTGGCATACATGGTCAATAGCATCTCAAGTCCATAGGCACGCTCGGCGTTGCTCAAGCCGCCGGGAATGTCGATGCGAGACATCTGGCGCTCGACATAAGCATCAAATCGGGCGATATCAGCCTCGGTGTATTCGCCGGCAAAATCGGAGCCGCCGTTGAGGTGGTCATAGGCGATATAATTGATCGGGTACAGGCGATATCCTTGGTGTATCTCGCGGTCTATCAGGGCGCACGCCTGATGTACGGCCTCGATGCGCGGCATCCCCTCGAGGGCGCGTAAGCTCTCATTTATAGGCTTGCCAAAATGGAAGTGGATGCGACCTTTGGGCGACAGCAGCCCTGTTTCCATACTCAGCAGGTCGTCATGCTGGCTCTTCTTGAAATCCGGGTCACGATGACGTTGTACAAATTCAGTGACTTTCAGGTAATCGTTGGGGTCGAATTCGTACATGATGGAGACCGGCAACAGGTTGATTTCCTCAAGGTTGGCCGCGAAGTCTTTGGTCTCCCCGGCCAGAGCAAGCATCTTGGCAAGGCTCTCCTGCGTCACATCATTAGAGTCCTTGGCACGACCTTGGCGCTGGGCAATCCAGACGCTCTCATGACGCGAGGAAATAGCGTAACGGATATACGAAGACAACTGCTGGGCGGCGCGTACGGCGTCCATCTTGGACACATCGCGCTTGACAATGAAACTGCGGTTCAGTTTCACCAAGTCCGTTATCCAGTCATATATCAATAGATTGTTACCAATAGCTATCTGAGTGATAGGCCGATGGGCTCGGATCATGCACACGTTGAGAAACGAGGCATCCAGCACGATATCACGGTGATTGCTGATGAAGGTGTAAGACTGCCCTTCGGCAATATTTTCCACGCCGGACATCGAAATTCCGTCCGAGGTCTTACGAGCCAAGTCCTCGAGAAATCCCCCGACAATGCGGCTTTGGAAGTCCTGCTGATTGCGCACAGCCAAAAGATGCTGTACAAATTGCGGATAATCCACATCCGGCATCACGAAGCGAATGGCGTGTTCGAAGCCCTCTTCGCCCACAAGACGCTCCAGCTTCTCGCGGAAGCACCCGTCGTCATACGGCGCGATGTCCGCCAATTCGGCCGGCACAGGCGGCACCCCGCCTGAACATTCCTCTCCGGAGCATTGACATACAGCTGGTCCCGTGCACTGACAAGCCGATGATTCTGTGTCTTGACGTGCAGACGATTTTGAATCCCGGCAAGCCGAAGATTCTAACCCTTGGCAAGTCGGAGCTGGTGAAGAAATATCTTGGCCGTCAGGCTTATGACCTTCGGGCAAACTATTACCTATTGTGTTGTCTTGTGACATTTCCTTGGTTTTGCGTCTTTCGATACTTTCCGCAAAGTTAGCAAATATCCCCCAACCCACAAAATCCGCCGAAAACCACCGCACGCCCACGCCCATGCCGCCCTCCCATAACCGCCGCAACAGTTACGGCGGTTACAAAGTAAAAACGTCAAACGATAGGGCGAATCGGGAGGTCGCATCAATGCAAAAGCATATCAATATTGCCTTCACGAAGCATCGTTTCAGACACATACAGCGACCGGTCTTCTTCGAGCCGCGAAAGATAATCCCTGACTACCGGATTAATCGTTGAATACCTGAGAATTGACCTATCCACTATAATGATTGTATGTTCGCGTGCGCGGCTCGTGGCCACATTGAACAGATGCTGCTCGGCGGTACGTATGTATGATGTGTTCGGTATAACAAAGACGGTTATATCCGTTGTCAGGCCTTGTACTCTTGCTATTGTGTCAACCAAAACATTTTCGCGTGTCTCTACGTACTGGTTGATAGCTCGCTGTAACGCTCTTACGGTATTTTTCATACACGATAATACGGCCACTTCTTTCTTCGGATTTGACGCCAAAATACATTTCAGAATACATGCAACAAGCATATTCGCAAACTCCGGGACATTATTCCCGGGCGGCATATCTGTCATCACCAATGTCGGGCCTCCCTTAGGACTTAGGACATTGTCCAACATCGGTATTCTCTCAAAGGTGAAATCATCTTTTGCCTTTAACATCTTGTTGTAGAACAGTCCCGTATAATCAGCTGCACGTTGCCCGAAACGATAGGTTGTCGTCATCTGGTATACCGGCGCAATACCGACATCGGCCGCAGTCTTCAAGCCTTCGACAAGAGACTGATAACCGCATATACGGATACGATCCTTATTCAAAGCAACGATTGGCGACAATTGGCATATATCTCCGACCCAAAGGTTTTTGGCCCCTAATTTCTTGGCTGCAGCAAACATCGACAATAGCGCTTGACTGGCCTCGTCCATGATTACATAATCGAACGACAGTTCTGCATGCACGCTTGCAGCATAACCACTGGCAACATAGAACGTGGACAGCATCAAGCAGGAAGGTACTGGCACAGGGCACTTGGCCGGTTGCAGTTTGTCCAACGACTCAAATTCGTCAGTAGTCACATTGGTCTTGAATATCTTCTTTTCCTGCAACAAGACCTTTAGCGGATCTTTTGCAGCAAGTTCCATCAACGCCCTATTGGTCATCGCCGTAACCAAGACGGATTTACCTGCGGCGCACAGCCGGGCACACAACTCCGCGATAACAAATGTTTTGCCCGTTCCCGGAGGCCCTTGCAGTATCATCGTGTCAGTCAGTTGCAACTGGGTATACACATAATCCGAGACATTGTCCTGCTTTATGTATAGCGGAGCCCAATTACGATTTTCAAAGTCTACGTCCAACACACTTGAGACAGCATCGCTACCGTCATGCTCAACCAACGACTGGAGGTTGAGCATATAGTCTATCGGCGGACGTTGCGGTGCAAAGGCGAGGATTAGCCCCGGCACTTTCCTTATATAATCCGCAAATGTCAAGTCGATACGGCTGAAGCCGACAAGCGAAAAACGCTTATCGTCGGCCTTTCCATGCCATACGCACACGGCCTCGGTCGAACTGACTTGCTTGCGGTACAGATCTTGATAGGTCATAGCTCCCCAGTTGCGATAGTTCTGCAATTCGGGCGGCAAGGCCATACACTGCAGAAACTCGCCCTTGCGGGGCAAGGCACGGGTATTCGGGAACTTCATCACCATTTGCCCGGCCCTGAACCCCACAAATTGGGCTACAAACATCTCGTCATTCTTGAGCAACGCCATTGCCGAAGTCAGGAACTTCTTCTTGTACGCCTCCGTCTCAGCTCTCAGTTCGTCCTCCAAGAACCGCGCCTGTGTCCTCCTCGCTATCCGCATAGCTAAAACAATGCATTCTCATTAGCGCCGGCAACAGGCTTATTTTCACTCTGTTCCGGCTTGCCGAACATTTTTCGCATCGATTCGACAACAGGCTTGGATTTGTCAGTCGAAGAATTAAACAACTGCGGTCTGGAATCTCGTATAATGTTTGACCCTAGCTGGAACTGCAAACCTTTGAAGTATCGTAACGTCTCAGCAAGCACAACACAGCGATCCTTGTACTGCATGTTCTCCGCACTAAACGTGATGCATATTGTAGAACCATCGCTCGGCAACGCAAGGAACGGAACGCATTGCGGGCCATCACCTGTGACAACCCATAGCATAGCTCCATCTTGAGAGAGCTGCTCCCAGTCAGATGCGTTCAAAGCGAATAGGCGTGTCCGGTCTTTGTAGCTGTGTACTACCAGCGGAGTTTCCTTCCCTTCCGGTGAAATCACCCCATAAATGTTACACCATGCATCTTCACATATTCCCTGTGTGAACTTATAGCCTCTAGCTTCAAGATGCTGCCGTACAGCCTGCTTTGCCTCAATCAACGCATCACGCATCTCTTGCTCTGACAGCCCGCCATATTGCGGCTCGCTATATGAGCCTGCATATTGAATCGGCCACTCTATTACGCCGCCATTATTTGCCCCGTAAAGTATCCTTCTAAGACGCTCGTTCTCTTCCCTTAGAGAATTGTTCTCCTGCTCAAGGTTTTTATATTTCTCAGGATTTTCCGCAATATCCTTATATTTAGAGCAAAACGACATCATCTGTTCTCGCTTTTCTTTTGTCCAGACAACATTGAGGACGATGTCTGATTCGATGGGCTTTATCTTTGGAAAGTAGTCAGCATTGAATTGACTGCCTGCTGTTTCAGCCCATTCTTCCATTAATTTATGGACTGCTTCAACAAACGAATGATCCTGCCAGTTGGATTTATCCGAATACTTACTAAAAATCGTATCGTCTATAAGTTTATATGCATCTTCTGCTGCAAGCTTTTCTTTCGGCTGTAACACACACTCCGTATCCATCAGTATGTTTCGATACTCAGAATCTTCATCCACGAGTTTAGAAATAACATCTTTAAGGATATCCCCGATGTTTCCATAGTCCTGGCACAACTCATCATATTGCTTAAACGAGCCATTCTGATTAGGGAATATTGGACGATTATTATATTGTATACCCTCTTGCTTCAAAAGGTTATAGAAGTTGTTGAGTATATACCAGACCTTTTTGATCCCAACATTTTCAAGCAAGTCATTTACTCCGTCCAACGATTTGGCCGCAGATATTGCCTCGCATATCTGATCGCATACATATGTATTCGCAGACTTCCACAAATCAGAAGAGTCTAAATCAATCGATTTTGTGTCATACGTTTGATTAGACGGCAGGAACGACTTGGATATTGAGTATAGTGTGTTTTGACGCTCATATAATTCCGATTGCGTATCTTGTGGCAGAATACTCACGATATATAACGCGATTTCATCAAGTATATCCTTAGGATAATGGTGATAACATCCCCTGAAGTTATGACCGGATGACCATAACTTTGCCGGTTCAAACTTTGATTTTAGTTCTGATGCAAAAGCTGATACATCTTTCTTTTGATTAATGCCAAATAAATCAGCATCAATATTCTTATCAAGCAATAGTTGCTTATATTTTATGTCAACATCATCAAAGATTGGATCCTTGAGCTCATCAGGTATGCCGGCATCCTCATATAGATTCTTGCGATTACAGAAAGTACCAGCTTGATTCGGAAGAACCTTATAGTTGTCAAGGTCTTTTGTCTGAACGCCGTATTCTACAAACGCAGACAGCGTACTATTTATCCACTTAGCATCAAGTCCGGAAGGCATTTCCGACAATGATCCGATAATATTCAGTTGTTCTAAGACAAAAGGCACAAACCATGCATCCAATTCCTTCCATGCGACATCAAGTAAATCGTTGTTTACGATTTCTTTATCGTCAGACAAGGAGAATAGAGAAAGGGCAATCTCAAAGAAATTTTTTCTTCGATTGATGAAATCTTCCGAGTATTTCTCTCGACTATTCGGCATTATGGACAACACCGGCATCAAGCGAGATAATTTGTCTTCCCGCGCATCGTCTATTATTTCCTTAACCAAGCGATTTATGTCCGCGCAATAGCTCTGAGAATTATATTTTTCCTCAAGCTTTACAGCAGTTATGTCGTTATGTAAAAGCATTGGCTTCACGTCCTTACCTAACTCAGCCAACAGATTGACTACAAAAGCAGACACATTCTGTCCTTGACGGAAATCCTCGGCATCTCTTTTTAGCAACGCGCCATTCATATTGGGCAAAAGAGCCTTATCAGTCAAGAGTCGGATGTCGTATTTTGAGACGTGCATCAAAAACTTGTTATACCAAACAGACAAAGGAATACCATCTGTTATTTCTATACAGTTCCAGTCTCTCTTTGACTCTATGTCTGCACACAAGTCCTCTGTTGTCCATACACGAAGACCATCTTTCCATAACACTTTTGCCCACTCATGGTTTTCCGCGACAAGTGTTGTTGGGTATAACGATGATATCAGTTCATATACTGCCTTTTCGTCTTCAACCTTAGTTTCTTTTACGATTATGCAGTCCGTTAGCTTTTTATACGTTTCGCCCTCGTATGGTTTGACTACTGCATACTTTAAAAGAACAGACCTATACTTCTTGATCACGTTTTCCGTATACCACTCTTTGTCTAGCTTTTCATGAGCCTTTGCCCTCAATAAGCCTGATGCTAGATTATACATACTGCCATATTTGGCTTCAGATAAGTACGCTACCAGTCTTTCATATAAAGGGAAGATCTGCTCATATATCAAGTGGTTTATGCCTGTCTCTGTTATTACATTCTTTTCCTCATTCCACACTTGACCCGAAAGCAGAAGACTTTGTCTTTCAGTATCAGGTTCGAAGTCTGGGCTATTTATGATAACCGGCTCACATACTTGATTTTCAATCCCCACCAACGGGAACACACAAAAGTGTGATGTTTTATCTGTATGATTAACTATGTTATAATTCTCATCAACTTCGATTACTACATCAAGTCGCAAGATCCTATCAGATTTATATCTATCCGAAAGTTCTTTTGATGACCCCTGGTAATGGGTAATCAAAAAACGGCGCTTGCAACAGCCCGAATGCTGTCTTATCTCGAATTCGGCAAGAGCAATGCCTTCGGCGACACTGACCAACGGTAGCCGAACAATCTCTGTCAACACTCCATTGTCATCAAGAACGACAGAGTTCAGCTCCTTACAGAAAAGCATCGTTTGAGCGATATTCTCATGAAAGTTTTCTATACCCAGCCTTATTGCAGAACGGCCAGACTCTGTTTTCACATCATACGTGAACGTCGTCCAATCGAATAGTTCTTTATAGAATTCCTCAGAATCTCTCATTTTCTGAAGACCTTCTATAAAATCACTCTCGACCAGGCCATCTCTGAACATTGTAACCTTAAAACCACATAGGCCACCATTATCTGCGTATTGATTACTCTCTATTGTTACTGTCTTTGAGAGGCAATGCGTTGTCAAAAACCCAGTACCAAAACGGCCCGTACTCTCTTGGTTTTCCTTATCTCCACTATATTTGTATAGTAAGCCTAATCTTGCATTAGGGGTGAATGGAGCTCCATTATGTTTAAATTTTACGATATCACCATTGATTTCAATGCGTATGTCTATTTTATCTCTATTGGGGTCTTTGGCGATTGTATCCTTGGCGTTTTGTATGAGTTCCCATAGCCAACGTTTCTTATCTATCTCTGACGGTGAATTTAAGTCCCTGAGTCTCTTTGCTACATTTGTGATATACATCTTGCCCAAAATCTCATCCATTGCAGCAAGATTTACCGATGGAGATTCTATTATATGCCTTTCCATAGAACACATATGATTGCTTATATATAGCCTTTTCGGATATTTATTCTAGTATCACTTTCAAGACATCCACAAAGAAAATCTTTGCGGCAAAAGTCAACGACAACCCTGTTAGGTTTGATATAGAAGTGATCCTTTCAGTATTACCATTGCTTAGGAATAGATTTACACCATCTTTCGTGTTGTATACGAACCGATAGCAGTCTTCATCCCCTTCTTGATAAAACTCCAGTACAACATCACTGATTGAGTAATCTTTGTATGATATAGACGGGTCTAAACAATTGGATGTCCCATCAAAAAGACGTAAGTGTAGATAACCTTTATCTTCATCATCTTCATCAGTTGTGACATAACAGTCAGCAGAGAACTGACGATCTTCTTCATCGTCAACCATTACCTTGGAGATGACGAGTTTTTCTGTAGAAAGAAGTATTCCCTCATCTAAGAGAGTCTGTTCTTCATTTGATAAAACCATTATATGTATTATTTTTGTTTGTTATTCCTCGATTTAGCTTCTGACTGTATTCGTTTAGTCCTGCATTCTGTCCCATGTCGGAACGTCAAACTCAATCTTGCACTGGTCTTTTCCTGCTTTGATATACGCATTATGTTTCCCACTGCTTTTATAGACAACAGATTCCCTTACTTTGTAGAATGGAATACCATTCACATACTTAACGTATAAATCCTCTGACTGATATCCGTACCAGAAGAAGTCAACCTTACCGATACATTCCCAGTTGTCATTTGACTCTGCCATGATTTTACTGTTTTTAGTTGTTTGTTGATTTTGTTATTTGGTTTGGACGGAGCCCTTGGGGGCGGCGTCTATGTGTATATACCGGTGGGAGGGAAAGGTAAATGGGAAAATTTATTATTTTCGAGAAAAATTCAACTTTTTTTGGGATGGGATGGCGGGCGTTTCGGCGGGGGAAGTGGGCAAACTACGAGGGGGGGGCGAGGGGAGGCGCCGTTGCACTTCTTAGTGGATTCTTTCGGGGCGGACGGCAAAGGCGGCGTTTTCGGGGCTGTTGCACAGGTGGGAAAAAGTGCGTAAATTTGCAGGTCATAGTGCCCGGAAGGTTCGGAGCACGCAAAATGACGCAAGAGAACATATCAGGGCATAAGGACATTACAGAACGCGCAATGACGGGCAAGGAAGATAAGGCACGCAATGCCGGCTTGACACCCAAAGAAGGCTCGACATCTAATGTGGGAGGCAATACCCGCAAGGATGGCTCGGCTGGCAAGGGCGGCGGCGCGAGGGCACGGCGCATCGACGACGGAGTGGTCGTCGGGGGGCTGATGTCGCTGACGGCGCTGGCTATCGTCTGGACTACGCATTGCGTATGGTTCGGGGCTTTGGCGGCTGTATCTGCCGTCGGCGTACCGGTGGCATTATATTGTTGCACAAGGCGATGGCTGGCCGCCTTGCCGGAGCAACCGCATCCGGCGGTGGCGCTGATGCATGGGTTCACCACGGTTTTCTGCGGATGTATTCTGCTGGGTCTGACGGTGTATCTGTACTTGGGGTATGCCGAGCCGCATTGGACAGCCCTAACTATGCAACGTCTGGCCACGGAGATGGCGGACAGCGGCATAGGCCGTGCTACGGCTTCGCTGATGGCACATGGGCACATCCCGTCGGCCATACAGTCGTCTATGATCGTGATGCTGCTGGCGATGTTCGGCGGATGCTCGGCCACGCTCCTACTCACGCCTTTGGCGCTGAGGAATAATGCCAAACGCCGAAAGTCAAACGCCCGATAGCCCACGCCGCACAATCATTCCCATAGTTCTCGAAACATTTTTTTTGAAATCAATAGAAACAAACACATATAATATATGGACATATCAGTGGTAGTGCCTCTGTACAACGAGGCCGAATCGCTCCCGGAGCTGGAGGCATGGATACGCCGCGTCATGAACGAGCACGGTTTCAGCTACGAGATAATTTTTGTGAACGACGGATCCACGGACGACTCATGGGAGGTCATCACGCGTCTGCGCGAGGCCAATCCCGAGCATGTACGCGGCATCTCCTTCCGCCGCAATTACGGCAAATCGCCGGCACTGAACACGGGCTTCGCCGCCGCCCAAGGCGACGTGGTCATCACTATGGACGCCGACTTGCAAGACAGCCCGGACGAAATTCCCGAGCTGTACCGAATGATTACCGAAGAAGGCTATGACTTGGTGTCCGGCTACAAGAAAAAGCGCTACGATCCGCTGTCCAAGACCATACCCACCAAGCTGTTCAATGCCACGGCCCGTCGCGTAAGCGGCATCAAGAACCTCCACGACTTCAATTGCGGGCTCAAGGCCTACCGCGCCCCGGTGGTAAAACATATCGAAGTCTACGGCGACATGCACCGCTACATCCCCTACCTGGCCAAGAACGCCGGCTTCACCCGCATAGGCGAGAAGGTGGTACAGCACCGCGCCCGCAAATACGGCAAAACCAAGTTCGGCCTCGACCGCTTTGTCAACGGCTATCTTGACCTTATGACGCTATGGTTCACCGGCAAATTCGGAGCCAAGCCTATGCACTTCTTCGGTCTTATAGGCTCGCTGATGTTCTTCCTGGGTTTCGTGGCCGTGATATGCGTGGGCGCCATCAAGCTCTACAACCTCTACCACGGGTTGCATTACATCCTGGTGACCGACTCACCGTACTTCTATATCGCATTGGTACTGATGATACTGGGCTGCCAATTGTTCCTCGCCGGATTTGTAGGCGAGCTGATAGTGCGCAACTCGGTCGGCCGCAACCATTACGAAATCAGCGAGACACTGGGCGTAGATCGCGACATAGTCCAAAAATGACGACTGGCACTCACCCCCCCCATTATACCCATAGCATCCATCTTTCTCATTCCTCCCATAATCCCCATAAAACAGCAACCATGTCAATAAGCAAATATCCATACTTCTACGACCTTGTGCGCGAGCGCTACTCGTGCCGCCACTATGACGCCTCGGCACCCGTGGACGATGCGATAATCAAAGCCATTCTCGAGACAGCCCAACTGGCGCCCAGTGCATGCAACCGCCAGCCATGGACCTTTGTGGTGGTACGCGATGCGGCCACACGCCAACGTCTGCTGCATGCCTCGCGCCCGTCATTTGTCGATGCGCCCGTCCTCATCGTGGCCTGCGGCCACCACGACCAGGCATGGCACCGCCCCTCTGACGGCAAAGACCATACAGACATAGACGTAGCCATAGCCGTAGAGCATATCTGCCTGGCAGCTACATCGCTGGACCTCGGCACTTGTTGGGTATGCAGCTTCGATGTCGAGGCCGCACGTGACGCCCTGGGACTGCCCGCCGAAGTCGAACCCATAGCACTGATACCCCTGGGTTATGCAGCCGCTGAAGCCGATGGAACCCCCGCCCATATACCGGCCAAAAAGCGCAAAGACCTCAACGACATCATCCGATGGGAAAAGTATTGACGCTGAGCGCCTGTGCCGCCGCTGTCGTTGCCGCCGCAGTTGCTCCCGGATGCAACAGCGACGGATGCACCGAGATGCGCAGCGCTATGCCCATTGCCCGACTATGCAACAGTGCCACAGGCGAGACCGTGACACTCGATTCGCTCGACATCCACGGCATCGGCGTGGCCGGAGACAGCCTGCTGGTGAGCGCCGGGACTGCCGTCTCCGAGCAATATCTGCCGCTGCGGTCCTCTACATCATCCGTGCGCTGGTGCATCGCCTACCGCTATGCCGGACTGGACAATGACCGTCTCAACGACACCCTTACGCTAACCTACACAGCCTCGCCGTGGCTGTCAGATGACGACTGCGGCGCAATGTTCCGCTACACTATCACCGGTGCGACGGCCACCGCACATCTCATCGACAGCGTCAGCATCGTCCAAGCCGAAGTCACCAATCTCGAAGACGTCAATCTCAATATCTACTTCCGCATATCCGAGCAATGACCAAGCCACGATATCATTTAGCCGCAACCGCCGTCATGGTACTGCTGATGCTGCTGCCGCTATTTTCGAACAGCGCCGAAGCCCAGCGTCGTGTCACTCCCGTGACTCCGGCATCGCCTATGCGTGCGCCCGTAGACTCAGCACTTATACGCCAGCGCGCATTGGAAGCACGCCGCGCACGCTCCACACAATACACAGATGACCAAGGCAAAACAATTATGGTAGACACCGTTACCGGCACCGAATGGGTAGACTCGACAATGCTTCCCAAGAAGCCCAAGATGTTATACCCAAAGATTTACGAGGTCAGCGTAGGGCTCAACCTTTGGGATCCCATAATGCGTGTCTTCGGTCAAGACTATGGCATCGGGGGCGTCGATGTTCGCCTGAATATGTTCAACCGTTACATACCCACGTTCGAAATCGGATTGGGACAAGCAAGTCACACCGCCGACGAATACGGATACACCTACCGCTCACCTCTGGCACCCTACGCCAAGTTAGGTCTCGACTACAACTTCCTGTTCAACTCCGACCCCGCCTACCAGCTTTACGGCGGACTGCGCTACGGCTTCTCAACTTTCAAATACGAAGTCACCGGCGCCACCGACCCCGGCACATATTGGGGCGACAAGACCACCTTCGACATCCCCTCGCAAAACTCCTCGGCCGGATGGCTGGAAGTGGTGTTGGGTCTGCGAGTGCGTCTATGGGGTAATATCAGCGCCGGCTGGGCCTTGCGCTACCACACCATACTACACCAAAGCCACCCCGTCGGCGGCGACCCGTGGTATATACCCGGCTACGGCACGGCATCCTCGCCGCTGAGCGGTTCCATCACCATATCCTACACTATCCCTCTGGGGCACAAGCGCTCGGCCAAGATTGACCAAATCAAAGATGACAAAAGTCCGGCGACTCCGCCCTCAGACAACACTGACGACACAGACAACACAGAACAGACTAAAACGTCCACAAACCGGACTCAGCCCACACCCGAAAACAAAACCGCTCAACAATAAAAAGTATTAAGCCCAAGCTACATTAAAGCAATATATCACGCAAAAAAGATTTAATGATTGTTAAATCCATTAAAATTCAATAAACATATCTTAATAAGGGTTGGCCGGATACTAATAAATGCTTATCTTTGCAGACGCAAAGCAACGCTATCCACGCATGCCCAAACCGCCACCAAAAAGGCAGGACAAAGCACGCCACTGCGACGACCGCCATCGTGAGACGCCGCCACCGTCCGGCCGGACAGCCATCGCATTGCGCACAAGTAAGTATGATATAATCTCAAATGGTTTATGTAGGCCTCGTCCAATCGCATGGCAGTGGCCAATGAAAACCGAACTTTAGAAGTCAACAATGCCTAATGGCTGGTCCGGAATCCGCTGTCGAAGCGTATTCGGACTTTTTTTTGTCCTTACTCCCACAGAATTCAGCGTCAAGCAACGTACTCGCAAAAAATAACGGATGAGCAATTCGCACATGCCATTAGAGTACATACAAGCGTATTTGCGCCATCATAAATCCGATAAAAGAGCAGTAGAGACGCTCATTACCGTCTAATCCGGCACATACGGCCGATAAATTTGCGGTATTTCGTCATTTTTCGCCGAAATATCGTAACTTTGCATTATATTAAGACTAACAATACACTGACAGTGATTACACAAGACCAAATAAAAGAACTGGGTCAACGCCGCGATGCGTTGCACCACTATCTGGACATCGACGGCAAAAAAATCCAAGTCGAAGAAGAAGAGCTGCGTACACACGTCCCCGATTTCTGGGAGCATCCCAAGGAGGCACAAGTACAGATGAAGAAAATCAAGGACTTACAAGGCTGGATTAATCGTTACGGCGAAGTCGACAAAGCCGTCAGCGAAGTCGAAACCGGATTGGATTTTGCCAAAGAAGGCCTAATTGACGAAGCCGAATTAGATGGGCTTTACACCGATGCAGCCGCCAAAATCGAAGATCTGGAGCTACGTAATATGTTGCGTCGCGAAGAAGATCGCCTCGGCGTAGTACTCAAAATCAACTCCGGCGCCGGCGGTACCGAGAGCCAAGACTGGGCACAAATGCTAATGCGTATGTACCTGCGTTGGTGCGAGAAACACGGCTACAAAACCTCGATAGCCAACATCCTCGAAGGCGACGAAGCCGGCATCAAATCCTGCACCATCAACGTCGAAGGCGACTTTGCCTACGGATTTCTCAAGAGCGAAAACGGCGTACACCGTTTGGTACGCGTCTCGCCCTACAATGCCCAGGGCAAACGCATGACCTCATTCGCCTCGGTATTCGTCACCCCGCTAGTAGACGACACCATCGAAGTCAAAGTCGACCCGGCCGCCGTATCGTGGGACACCTTCCGCAGCGGTGGTGCCGGCGGACAGAACGTCAATAAAGTCGAATCCGGCGTACGTCTGCGCTACCAATTCGTAGACCCATACACCGGCGAACACGAAGAAATTCTCATCGAAAACACCGAGACCCGAGACCAGCCCAAGAACAAAGAAAACGCCATGCGCCAACTGCGTTCCATCCTCTATGACAAAGAGTTGCAACATCGAATGCAGGAGCAGGCAAAGATAGAGGCCGGCAAGATGAAAATCGAATGGGGCAGCCAGATACGCTCGTACGTCTTCGATGATCGTCGCGTCAAAGACCATCGCACCGGCTATCAGACATCTGACGTCAACGCCGTGATGGACGGCGACCTCGACGGCTTCATCAAAGCCTATCTTATGCAATTTGCAGGTAATGAAGACTGAACATACGCATAGTCGCTCCATAGGCGGCATCGGCACCGTCACCACAGCCCGATCCGTCATTTAAAAAGCGCGAGGCATCACCCTAACACAATGACCACGCCATGACAACTACTCGCACCATAATTACAGCCATCGTACTTATTCTGGCCGCAGCGCTCATCACCATCAGCGCTGCACGTCGACCGCGACTGCCGCGCCGATATGACGACCAACGGTCGCTGACCATATATCAAGTTATGGTGGCATCATTCAATCGCGACACTACCGTCACCGCCCCCGGATACACCGCCATGTGGGGACCCGACGGCAACCGCAAAGACGGAAATATCGCCGGCGTCACCGCCGCCCTCGACCACATCTCAGCCATAGGCGCCAACGCCATCTGGCTCACCCCCATATTTGACAGCTCCAAAGCCAAAGGCGGCGAAAAACTCCAAGCCACCGGATACTTCGCCAACGATTACTTCGCCATAGACCCTCATTTCGGCACATTCGCCGACCTGCGGCACCTCGTTGACGAAGCCCATGCTCGCGGACTTTATGTCATCCTTGACGGCGTCTTCGGACACCACGGCGGAGTCACCACACCCTCACCCTCGGGATACACCATAGACAGCACGCCCAGCACCAACGTGCGCGACACCATACCCTCGGGCAACGTCGCCTACCCCGCCTCACTACCCTACTTCCGCGAAGTAGCCACCTGGTGGATAGACAACTACGACATAGATGGATGGCGTCTTGATCAAGCATATCAGGCCGTACAAGGCGGACACAACTACTGGCGCGAAATACGCCAAGCCGTACAAGACCTCGCCGACAGTCGCGCCGCACAAGGCAAGCGCTGGGGCACACTCGCATACATGGTAGGCGAAGATTGGGGCGATGCACACGCCATCAACGCCGGCGTATACAGCGACAACGGGCTTATCAGCGCCTTCGACTTCGACGGCAAAGAGCGCATCTCCGGTCCCATGCAAGACATCGAAAGCGAAGGCCTTGACAACTGGGACGATATAATATATGTACTCAGCACACCGCGCCAACGCGGATACAAAAATGACACAGTACTCCCCAACCTGTTCGTCACCAACCATGACGGCTACCGTCTGGCCGACCACCTCAACCCCGCCGAGCCACTGTATCTCGAAAAACAAATGACACGTATGGCCATACTCGCGGCATACAACGGCCCCATCACACTATACTACGGCGACGAATTCGGCGACCGCTCGCTCGACAACCACGGATGGCAAAAAGACAACGTATCACGCACCACAGGCCATCTCGAACCACTCAATGACGACCAGCGCCGGCTGATGCAATACACAGCCAAGGTGATGAAGATACGCCGTGCCAACCCGGCCATGTGGCGCGGAACACCTACGTTTCGGCACAGCAATATCGACGGAGCAGACGTGCTCATCGTCGACAAGACAGACCGCAAGACCGGCAACCGCGTAGTCATAATCTTCAGCGACAAAAACGCCACCGTCCCCATAAACGGCACATACATCGACGTAGACGCCTGGCGTCCCGAGATCAAAATACTGGCCGAGCCGCACTCCAAGCGACACAAAAAATAAGACAATATACACAAATACACTACAACAAATACACACAACCATGAACGTAGTAGACAGATTTCTGCGGTACGTCAAATACGACACCCAGAGCGACGAACTCACCAACATGACGCCCTCCACACCCGGGCAAATGACCTTCGCCAAATACCTCGCCGACGAACTCCGCCAAATGGGCCTCGCCGACATCACCCTCGACGACAACGGATACCTCATGGCGACACTCCCGGCAAATACCGATGCCGGAGGCATACCCACCGTCGGATTTATCGCGCACCTCGACACATCCCCCGATATGAGCGGACACAACGTCACACCTCGCATTGTCGAGAACTATGACGGCGGCGACATCCTGCTCAACACACATACAGGCATCACACTGTCACCCGACGACTTCCCCGAACTGCTCAACTACAAAGGACAAGCACTCATCGTCACCGACGGCAATACCCTGCTTGGCGCAGACGACAAAGCCGGCATCGCCGAAATCATCTCGGCCGTAGACTACCTCCAACAACACCCCGAAATCAAACACGGCAAAATACGCATAGCCTTCAATCCAGACGAAGAAATCGGACAAGGCGCACACAAATTCGACGTCCAACTCTTCGGCGCCGACTGGGCCTATACCATGGACGGCGGCGAAATAGGCGAGCTCGAATACGAAAACTTCAACGCCGCCGTAGCTCGCGTCACCTTCACCGGACGCAACGTACACCCCGGATACGCCAAACACAAGATGATAAACTCGATGCGCATCGCCAACCAATTTATCATCATGCTCCCCCGCTGGGAGACCCCCGAGCACACCGAAGGATACGAAGGATTCTACCACCTCATCGGAATGGAAGGCACCGTCGAAAAAACCGTGCTTACATACATCATACGCGACCACGACCGAGACCGCTTCGAACGCCGCAAAAAAGAGATGGAGCACCTTGCGCGCAAAATAAACCACGAATTCCCCGACTGCTGCACCATCGAAATCAAAGACCAGTACTACAACATGCGCGAAAAAATCGAGCCGCTGATGCACATCATCGACACAGCCGAACAAGCCATGCGCGACAGCGGCGTCACACCCAAAGTAGTACCCATACGCGGCGGCACAGACGGAGCACAACTATCCTTCAAAGGACTGCCCTGCCCCAACATCTTTGCCGGTGGTCTCAACTTCCACGGACGCTACGAATACGTACCCATCCCCTCCATGGAAAAAGCCACAGAAGTCATCGTCCAAATCGCCCGTCTCGTTGCACAAAACCATCGCTGATACACACACCCGCCCCGGTGGCATCGCCATCATCATCACCGGTGCCACCGGTAGCGGTAAGACATCACTCGCCATAGAACTGGCGCGACACCTGCACTGCCACATCATCAGTGCAGACTCGCGCCAGATTTATCGCGACATACCCATTACGACAGCCGCGCCCACTCCGGCCCAGCTCGCCGCAGTCCCACACCACCTCGTAGGCACACTGCCCATAGACGCCGCATACAGCGCCGCCCAATTCGTCCAAGACGTACACACCCTGCTGCCACGGCTATGGCAGGACAACCCCTACGTCATCATCTGCGGAGGCAGTATGATGTACCTGCACGCACTGCTACACGGCATCGACGATATGCCCACCGTGAGCGATGATATACGCACACACGTACTCGACCTCCACAACCGACATGGGCTGCAATACCTCCTGGACCTACTCGCCACACTCGACCCGCAATACCGCGCCACCGTCGATCCGGCCAATACACGCCGTATAATACACGCCGTCGAAGTCAGCCTACAAGCCGGACGACCATACAGCAGCCACCTCACAGGCCGCCCCACAGCCCCGCCGCTACAAGCCATCACATTCGCCCTCACCATGCCACGTCCCCAACTCTTCGAACGCATCAACGCACGCGTCACCCAAATGGTAGCCGACGGCATGGAACAAGAAGCAAGACGCATGTATCCCCTGCGACACCTAAATGCGCTCAACACCGTTGGCTTCAAAGAATGGTTCAGCCACTTCAACGGAACACTCGACCGCCCCACCACCATAGCTCGCATCGCCAAAAACACCCGCGTATATGCCAAAAAGCAACTCACCTGGCTGGCCCGTGCCGCCTTCGACGTCATCCCCCTCGACACCCAATCCCCCGTCACCCCCCTCGGCCAAATCCTCCGACACCTCCCCGGCGCCACCGACCCCGACACCTGATCCACAACCGGCATCCCACACCTACCCGCATCCAAATTTACTGTCGGCTACGTCTCCTCCGACAAAAAAAAACCGACATTCCGCATCTCGGGTCAAACCCGACCACCGATACCCACCCATCGCTATGCGGCCCATAGCCGAAAGAAACGCAAAAATCGCTCGAAATCCAGCATCAAAAAAAGCTCCGTTCACAAAAATAATCCGTATATTTGCACCCGTGAAAGCGCCCGAAAAGGTACATATTTTTGGTCTCCAAACGTTAACGAAATTAAAAATTTCGTTGCAACAGTCTCGCTGACAGCCAATTCCAAAAGTTGCTCTCCGAGACCATCCTCCACTAAAACAAGGATTAAGACCATCTGAAAACTTTTCCATTGTATTATAAGTTTTAGCTCCGAGACCATCCTCCACTAAAACAAGGATTAAGACAGTGTTATATATTATTTTATTTTTTGTTCGTATACTCTCCGAGACCATCCTCCACTAAAACAAGGATTAAGACACCAATTAATGGAGGGCATAGAATCTCCCAGGCAGTATCTCCGAGACCATCCTCCACTAAAACAAGGATTAAGACTATTAAATAATACCGTCCTGTAAAAAGTTTGGGCTAGCTCCGAGACCATCCTCCACTAAAACAAGGATTAAGACGGCCCCTGCACCCACTGTCTTGCCACCTCTTTAGAGGCTCCGAGACCATCCTCCACTAAAACAAGGATTAAGACAGGGCCTCAATTTTTTTTATTACAACTCCCCCAACTTTTTCTCCGAGACCATCCTCCACTAAAACAAGGATTAAGACGGTCTCGAAGGGGATGACCCGCAAGGTTAGTTTGACCTCCGAGACCATCCTCCACTAAAACAAGGATTAAGACAGCGGCGTCAAATTGGTCCCCGCCCGCTTTGGCAGCGCTCCGAGACCATCCTCCACTAAAACAAGGATTAAGACGAAATGGCGGGGCGCACAAACCTCCCGATTGGGAGGGCTCCGAGACCATCCTCCACTAAAACAAGGATTAAGACTCACCTCAATCCCCCCCACTCTCTCGGGGATTGCTGCGCTCCGAGACCATCCTCCACTAAAACAAGGATTAAGACAGCGTGGCAATTTCTTTCACTTCTATTCCACCAACTCTCCGAGACCATCCTCCACTAAAACAAGGATTAAGACTGGCAATTTCCTTTACGTTTACTCCACCAACTCTCTCGGCTCCGAGACCATCCTCCACTAAAACAAGGATTAAGACCACATTCGTCATCCACTATAACAGCGGACTTAGTGAATCTCCGAGACCATCCTCCACTAAAACAAGGATTAAGACATCTTGTCGACAGTGTAGGAGTATAGCATGTGAGTTCTCCGAGACCATCCTCCACTAAAACAAGGATTAAGACTGTACAGATAGTGGTTCCACCTGCTACTAAAGTCATCTCCGAGACCATCCTCCACTAAAACAAGGATTAAGACTATTAATAATGATGTCCAAGAGCCTATTCCTCCACAACTCCGAGACCATCCTCCACTAAAACAAGGATTAAGACATTACTACGAATGCCTTCCCAATTTTTAGTGTCCCACTCTCCGAGACCATCCTCCACTAAAACAAGGATTAAGACCGTTAATACCTATATATATTAACAACTATCATAAACTCCGAGACCATCCTCCACTAAAACAAGGATTAAGACTCGAAGATTCCACCATAATACCCCCACACCCAATCTACTCCGAGACCATCCTCCACTAAAACAAGGATTAAGACTTTCAACTCCTCATGTTTTTCCGCATGTTCTTGCGGAACTCCGAGACCATCCTCCACTAAAACAAGGATTAAGACGGGGCCCCATACAGTTATATATCTGGGGACTACGGGCTCTCCGAGACCATCCTCCACTAAAACAAGGATTAAGACAATTGCATTTCAGCCTCTTCTTTATCAAGAAAGCTCCGAGACCATCCTCCACTAAAACAAGGATTAAGACTCTGTCACTGTTACAGAACCCGTATGATTTAACGATCTCCGAGACCATCCTCCACTAAAACAAGGATTAAGACCAATTTTAGCAGGTTTATAATGCAGTTTATGGCTATCTCCGAGACCATCCTCCACTAAAACAAGGATTAAGACTTTACTGAAAATATTGCCCTTAGTAAGTGTAAATCTCACTCCGAGACCATCCTCCACTAAAACGGGGGGGGGATATGTTGTAAAACATATTTTGCCATAACTCACTATTTGTCTGTTTATTAGAGGTAGTCAGTGGCAATTTGACAGAAAATAAAATTGTACAATTGCGAAATAACCTTTAATTTTGCGGTGAGGACGACAGGCTCAAAGCTATCGCCGGACAGTCCCCCTACTCTTGGCGACAGTTATACCGCCTGTAGAAGCGAATTATCTTATCACTTAAGCCTCACACCTAAAAACACGAGAAAGAATAAACTAATCCACCAACGATATGGGTAGATACTTATACGGAGCATCGATACAGGGCATCCAAAACTACATCTTTCAGACCAACGAGCTGAAGGATATTATCGGTGCAAGCGAACTTGTCAACGAAATTTGCGAATACTTTGTACGCATGTATGGCAAAGAAAGCCCGAGTAAGGGCAAGATGATAGTCCACGCCGCCGGCAATATCAAGTGCATCTTTGACGATGAAGACGCGTGCCGCAGGGCTGTGCGCGATTTCCCCAAACACGCTACGGAAATGGCGCCGGGCATCACCATCAGCCAGGCAGTCGTCAAGTTTGAAAAAGACAGTGACTATCCCACGAAGGCAGAAGAGCTGGAGAGTCGCCTGCACGCTCAACGCAACCACCCCGTCAAAAGCCTCACCACCGGACTGATGGCGATAGAGCGTTCGCGCAAAACCGGACTGCCGGCTACTGAAAAGATCAAAGTCGAAGAAGACGTATTCGAGTACATTGACGAGGGGACTGCGGCAAAACGCAATATCACCGACAACGAGCAAAAAGACGGCAACGATCCATCCAAAGACAAGGATCTGTATTTCAAGCTGACAGGAGAATGGATTCCGAGCAAATGCCGGCCCTACGACATCTCGAAAATGACCGACCGTAACGACTGGATAGCCGTGATACACGCCGATGGCAACGGCCTGGGCGAAATTGTCGCGAAGATAACCGACAAATATGAAAATATGCGGGACTTCTCCATAAAACTGGACGAAGCTACACTGGCTGCAGCACAGTCGGCATATAATAATGCCATAAAGGTAAAAGCAAAGAAAACCACAGATACAGATAACAAGGATAGACTACCTATCCGACCTATCGTCATCGGTGGCGATGACCTTACGGTGATCTGCCGCGGCGACTTGGCTGTGGAATTTGTGACTGAGTACTTGAAGGCTTTCGAAGAGCAGACCAAAGAGAAATTTAAAGATCTCGCACAAAGAGTCGAAAACGTCGAAGCCCAAGAATTGTTGAGCAATGGTTTGACTGCCTGCGCCGGCATCGCCTTTATCAAGTCGTCCTATCCATTTTACTACGGCTACGACCTGGCCGAGGCACTATGCGGCGAGGCCAAGAATGATGCCAAATCGGATAAAGTCAAGGAAGCTAATGGCGGTCAAGCGCCTTCGTGTCTAATGTTCCACAAGGTGCAGAGCAGCTTCGTGGAAGATTACGCCGAAATCAAGCGCAAGGAGCTGACAACAGCCGATGGAGGTTCGCTGTGCTTCGGCCCGTACTACCTCAACGAGCAGGCCAATCGTTGGACTATTGAGACGCTTTCAGAAAAAGTCGATAAACTGACTAAAGAAGATAACAATCGCGTTAAGACTGCTATCCGCCAGTGGCTGACGCTGATGCATGAGGACGCTGGGGCTGCCGTGCAGCACACCAATCGCGTTCTAAATATAATTGATGGTGACAAATCCATTTACAAATCGGCCACAACTGGTATAATAAGGAAAGGGGATACATTATATCCGGCTTACGACATACTGTCGCTGCTGACCATTACCCAACAAGAGACAAAATAGGCATACCGCTATGAGCAATATAAAATATACTATCGAGTTTTTCTCGCAATGGCATTGCGGGTCGGGACTGTCTGCCGGCGCGGATGTCGATGCATTGGTTGTCAAAGACCGGGATGGGATGCCCTATGTCCCGGGCAAGACCGTCAAGGGTCTGGTGCGCGAAGCCGTGGAAAACCTTATGCAATTCACCAAAGCAGACAAGTCCGGACTTATCAAGGAGGCTTTCGGCGAGGAAGGCGGAAAGGAAGGCGGAATCACCGGTTGCGCCCATTTCGGCAATGCCGAACTCAATAAGGATGAATATACGGCAATCGTCGAGGCCAACGCCTCGCAATTCTTATATAACAAGGTGACCACTACAGCCATCTCGGAAGACGGCACGGCGCAGAACCACAGTCTGCGCAGCATCGAGACCGTGGTACCCTGCACATTGCACGGCGAAATTACGGGCGTACCAGATGAGCTGGCAGACGATATTGTCCGCAGCTTCGGGCTCATCAAACGCCTGGGACACAAGCGCACACGTGGCCTCGGACGTTGCGACATCAAAGAAGAGATAGAGACGAACAATCACACCGAGAAAGGAGGTCAGGCATGAAGACGCTCAGATTCAAATGCACACTGCTGTCGGACGTAATCCTCAATCAAAAAGCCGCCAGCGAAGGAGCCAACAATACCCTTGATTTTATTCCCGGCAGCAACTTTCTGGGCATTGTGGCCGCCAAGTACAACGATTTCGGAGACAATGCCATGGAGGTATTCCATAGCGGCAAGGTTCGCTTCGGCGACGCCCATCCCGTGTGCAAAGGTCATGATGGTATACGCACGCTGCGCGTCCCGGCCTCGATGTACTACCCCAAACTCGGAAAAGCAAGCGAAGTATGCTATATACACCACGAATACGACCGCAAGAAGGCCCAAGATGGCAATGGCGGACAGCCGCAGCAGCTCAAGCAATGCCGTCAGGGCTTCTACGCTTTTGAGAACAGCGCAGGATTCAAGGCCGAGACCTCCACTAACTTCGCGCTTAAGTCGGCATACGATCGTGAGACACGCCGCTCCAAGGATAGCCAAATGTTCGGGTACGAGGCCTTGAACAAAGGTACTGAGTTCCTCTTCAGCGTCGAGGTCGACACGGACGAACTTGCGAACAAAATCCGCGAAGAGCTTGTCGGCAAACGCAATATAGGACGCTCGCGCACAGCCCAGTACGGACTTGTCGAAATCGAAGAATATGACTTCAAGGAAGCACAATCGAGTTCCAAAAATGCAGACGGCGAAATCGTCACCGTGTACGCCGACGGGCGCTTGATATTCATTGACGAAAACGGCGAGCCGACCTTCCGCCCGACAGCCTCGGATCTCGGGCTTGACAGCGGCGAAATTGACTGGAAGCACTCGCAGATACGCACCTTTCAATACGCGCCGTGGAACGGCAAGCGCAAGACCCGCGATGCCGACCGCTGCGGCACCGAAAAAGGTAGTGTATTCATTGTCACGGGCTGCAAGGCGCAAGGCCTCAAATCCCAATACGTAGGCGCATACCGCAACGAGGGCTTCGGCCGCGTAATCTACAACCCCGAATTTCTTGATACGGCGGACAATGCCACTAACGGCCAAGCCAAGTTCAAGCTCAAAGAGGGCGAGAGAACGGCTGAACAGCCCGGGAGACCTAAACAAATAACAAACGTCAAAGACTCCGACCACCTGCTGAATTACATTAATCGCGCAATCAGGGCTAAGGAAGAAGACGAATATATCCGCAAAAAAGTCAACGAGTTCGTCGAGAAAAACGAAAATAAATTTAAAGGCGATCGCTTTGCATCGCAGTGGGGGTCTATCCGCACCATTGCAATGCAGTACAAGACGTACGATGAAATATGGAAACAACTTTTCACCAAAACTGAGATTAAGTATAAAGGAAGAGGTCCTGAACCTGCAGCATACCTCACCCACGGCGTAGCCAAAGATAAATGGAGCAAAAGTGATCGCAAGAAAGCGTTAGAAGACTTTATAAGAGAGATGGATAAATCCAAATACGGCGACATCACCGCGAAGGCATTAATCAACTTAGCATCCGAAATGGCCAAAATATGCAAGAAATAGGAACAATGACAACTAAACGATATACATACAGGCATATAGTGCGGCTGACCGTTGAAGCCGAGACGCCGCTGGCCGTAGGCACGGGCAAGGGAAGCGACATACTCACCGATGCGCCCGTGGCCAAGGACATCAACGGCCTGCCGTACATCCCGGCGACATCCATCGCCGGCGTACTAAGGCACGCAATGGGATTCGCCAACGACAAAACCGAAGGCAACCCCTTCGGATACCTCGGCAAATCAGACGATAACGATGACAGCGGCCATGGCTCGGACATCATATTCACCGATGCGGTGATGGTTGGCAAAGACGGCAAGGCACTTGACGGGATACAGGATATTGATTGGAATGACGAGTTTTACCGCGCATTTCAAGACCTGCCCATACGCCAGCACGTGCGTATAAACGACAAGGGGACAGCCGAAAACAACGGCAAGTTCGACAACGAGGTTGTGTACAAAGGTACACGCTTTGTCTTCGAGATTGAACTGATGTCCGACAAAGACGATAAAGGCTCAGCCAACAAGCATATTACCGACGCCATCAACCGCCTGCGCGACTGCACACTACGCATAGGCGGCGGAACTCGCAAAGGCTATGGCAAGCTCAAAATTATCAAATGCCTACAAGCCCCTTTCGACCTTTCCACGTCGGAGGGACTCGAAAAATATCTCAAGAAATCATCATCTTTGGCCGAAGATTTGGTCGGCTTTACGGAAATTTCAGAGATTGGGTCGTTAGACGATTCCAAGTGGACGCACTACAAACTGACACTCAGCCCGGTGGACTTCTTTATGTTCGGCTCGGGCATGGGCGACAGCGATGCCGACAACGTATACGCCTCCGAACCCGTAATCAATTGGAGCGGTATCGATGGCACACCGTCTTTTGACGGCAATAGGCGCGTACTCATCCCGGGGTCATCGGTCAAAGGCGCAATCGCGCACCGCACCGCATACCACTATAACAAGATAAAGAAGCGCTTTGCCGGGAAACAGGATCCCGAAGAGATAACCGGAAGCAAAAACGAGGCAGTGGCTGAGATTTTCGGCAAAGCCGATGGCGACAATTTCACTCGCGGGCATCTGCTGATAGACGATGTACTCAAAGGTCAAGCACAGGCAAAAACTTTCTTCCACAATAAGATAGACCAGTTCACCGGCGGTACTATGGACGGCGCACTCTTCCAAGAGAAGGTCATCTACGGCAAAGGCAATGAGTACACGCTCGACATCTATGTCGAAGACAGCGCCCTCAATGATGAGGACGTCAAGGACGCCTTTGAGCAAAGTCTCCGCGACATCTGCAAAGGACTGCTGCCCCTCGGTGGCATCACTAACCGCGGCAACGGCATTTTCACCGGAACCGTAACCAAAAACCACGAACCATTATGGGAAGAACAGAAAAAATAGCAGAAATACCCAAAGCCAAATATGTAGGTTACATTTGGTACAGCGATAGCGAACGCCCCGAAATTCTCCACGGGGACGAGGAATACAGCTTCACGCCTGACGCTGCCGCCAACCCCTTCATCATCGAGGGCAACTTGTGGGACGATGACAATCGCACATCTATATCCATACGATATGCCGATGGCCGGTACTACATCCACCGGACAGTGCTGACGTCCGAAGAAGTCAAAGGCACCACCGACCACAGCACCATCAAGAAATACCTGGCACACCATATAAACAACGGCACCGACAAAGGCACGTACCTGCGTTTTGTCCAACTTTGGGAGCCGCGCCCCGACCCTATGTGCGAAAACATGGAGGTCCTCGAGCCCTCAAAATTGGTATTCATCGGATTCACTAATGACAAGTAATCATGGCACTGACATCACCATATAACTTTGTACCGCTCAACTCAAAGGTCTACATTCCCGACTGGTACAACCTCGTATCGCAAGACATACCCTTTGAGGACGGCGAAGACGGCTACATCGAACTGACGTGGCACAACGACTCCCCCCTGTTCATCCGCGATAAGGATAAGGATGACCCAGAACATGCTCCGATGAACATCAACGGCCGATACTTCATTTCCGGATCCAGTATCAAGGGCATGCTGCGCAATGTCCTCAGCATCCTCGCCTTCGGCAAAATGCAAGAAGACGAACAATACAAGGACCGCTTCTTCGGACACAGAGAGATCGGGTCCGGCGCAACGGAGCATACTAACTATCTCGAGAAAATGAATCAAGCCAAGTGTGGATGGCTGGAGATGTATATTGATAAAAAAAGTGGTGAAGATCGTTATCGGTTACATCGATGCATTGATGATTTCAAACCAATTCTTATAAATAAGAATCCGGATGACCCAAGTGAAGATTACGTCAAAAAACACTTTCCAGGCTATGATAAAAAAGGGACGCCCGGACTTCGCAACAAAGCTATTTATGAAGAATGTCATGAATGGTTTCCCGAAATTGAACCGGGCTATAGACTATATGTCTCGGGCAAAATGAATGGGAAAGAACATGAGGTGCTAATTCCAACTGAGACCGAAGGGCACAAAGATAAAGATCTTGACGATGGTGTTATCTCAAAATTCTTTGATGTTTACGAACCTTCTCCGGACTTCGAGATATTCAAGGAGTTACTAAAGACAAAGAGAATCCCTGTATTCTATATGCAGGAGAATGATGCTGTTGTCGCTATCGGTATGGGACGTATGTTCCGATACCCGTATGAAAAAGGCATTAAAGACATTGTTGAGAAAGGAGATAAAGGACAGAAAGTGTCCGAATATGAAGAAGAAAAGGACAGCACAAAGTACATAAAACGAGACCTTTGCGAAACCATATTCGGATGGATTGGCAACGACAGCGCCAAAGGACGTGTGCAATTCAGCAACGCATGGACAGAAAATAAAGTCTCTTCGGAACAGCTTAAAAAGGCAAGCGGAGTTCTCGGGCAGCCCAAAGCATCTTTCTACCCGCTGTACATCAAGCAGGAGAAAGGCGCCAAAACATATAATTCTTATTCCTCCAAAGACATCCAAATCAGCGGCCGCAAGCGTTATCGCATACATAAGGGAAGTTCGACAATGGATTTGCCCCAAGGCAATGGCAACGAAAACACAAAGACTACCATTAATGCCATTCCGCCAGGGATTGACTTTAAAATGCGCATAAATGTCCACAACTTGCGTCCGGTCGAGGTTGGTGCATTGCTGTCGGCCATCACATTCCACAACACATGTGGCGTATTCCATAACATCGGCGCAGCCAAATCATTTGGCTATGGCAAACTGCACTGTGATGAAGCGAGCATCAAATTGGTCGGATTCAAAAAAGAAGTCAACGAATATCTCGAGGACTTTGAACTTGAAATGGAAAAAAAATGCTGCCCAAACTGGGTAAACACCGAACAAATCAGAAAACTGCTTGGCATCATGTCCGAGCATAACGATGCAGACCTTAAAATGATGGAGTTGAAAGAGTATACAAATGTCAAAAGAGCAACTGCTCAGCCGTTGGAAGGTCAACAAGAGAAATCGCCAGAAACTTGCATCGATAAAAACTGGCAAATAGAGCTTAAATCAGAAGAGGCTATAAGGCAAACAAATCAGTTCATCCAAAGTGATGTGATTAAGCTACTGACAGAAGAAGACGTAACTAAAGAGACGCTTTCACAAATCAGTGAACAAGCAAAAAAACATCGGGCAGTGATTGAAGATGTCATATCTGCTCGAAAAGTTCTGTGTATAGACTTTGCAGAGCCAAAGCATATGGCGCAGCAGATAAATGAAATCCAGAATCGAGTTTTCCACTTACAAAATCGTACTGATTACGAAAAAGCAGAGACGTACTCAGACATTAGCCGTTATGATAAAAACAAGCCAGATGAATGTAAAACTGCCAAAGAATGGCTGTCTACAGCTATTAGCACATATGTGGATTTGGCCGACAAAAAAGAGCAGCAAGGGCTTGACCACACAGAAGAAGATCACAGAATAGCTGAATTAAAGCGCCACTACGACAGCATTGTTCCACCCACGATAGAGGTTACTCTTGCCGATATTCTCAACGAAAAGACAGGTGCTATATATAGAATCACTAAATGGTCTCAATGTAAGGAGAAGATTGAGCAATGGATTGCCTCGCATGTGCTTAGCGATTCAGATAAGGACGCTATTGAGAAGACAGTCCGTAGGCTATCTGAGAAACCATCTCACGATGAGAAAAAGAAAAAAGTCTGGACAAATTTTGATAGACATATCTGGAAATCGCTGAGGGTCTATCTTGGCGAAGAACGAGCCAATACGCTCTTTGAGGAGTTGAACTCGGGGAAATGAGCAATATGGTGACGGTGCTTGTCGCGAGGTACGACACGGAGATAGCGGAAAGGGAGATACCCTTTCTGCGCGGCGCCGTTATCCAAGCCGCCGGACGCGACAACGTGCTACTGCACAACCATGTGGACGAGCAATTGCGCTACAGCTATCCCATGGTACAGTACAAGCGCCTTGACGGGCGGGCTGCCATAGTGTGCATCGATACGGGCCTCGAAGCCGTCCGCGACATCATCGCCTTCGACCTGCCCCAAGTGCGGCTCGGACGCCGCATCACCGCGTTACCAGCCCCTGCACTCGAGCTCGAAGAAACCGAAGTAGCGCTCACCGATGAAATCTTCACCTACCGAGCTACTCGCTACTTTCCGCTCAATCAGGACAACCATCGCCGCCACAACGCCACCGATAGCATCATCGAGCGCTACCGCCTTGTCGAGCAATGCATCGTGGGCAATATCCTGTCCTTCGCCAAGGGTGTAGGCGTATTCTTCGATGGCACAGTGACGGCACAACTCGTTGCCGTGTCCCATACCGAACTCTACGACTTCAAAGACATAAAACTGCGGGGCTTCGACCTCGTCTTCAAGACCAACGTTCGCCTACCCTCCTATATCGGCCTTGGCAAACACGCCAGCCTCGGCGCCGGCACCATCATCCAAATATAACAACACAAAGCATATGAAAATTCTTATATCATTGGTAAGCAAGGAAGTACTCCCGGCATACTATTCCATCGCCGAGTTCAAGCCCGACAAGATATATCTTATCGGAACATCTGAAACCATTGCCGGAATGAATCGAATAGCAAAAGTCGCCGGAAGTGATGGCTATACGGTTTTTACACGTGAAGTAAAAGCCTACGACATCGAGGGCTGTGTCAATATATGCGAAGCAATCCACAAAGAGAATGGTGTGGATTGCGAGTATATATACAACCTCACATTAGGAACAAAACTTATGGCTTTTGGCGCGATGAAATGCGCTCAAAGCAACAATGCCAGAATGGTTTACACAACCCCCGGTGAGTGTATCGGAATTAACCCTCTCGGGCGTAGCCCACTATTGTGCAAGCTGACTTTTGAGCAAATGTTCGAACTTCAAGGGCAAATACTAAAAGAACACGAAGAATATGAGTATGATGCAGAACGCACCAAATGCGCAGAAGATGCAAAGGCTTTCGTCACTAACCACAAATATAGAAAGGCATTCAGCAGGATAAGAAAGGAGTACGAGATTGTCAAGCAAAACGAGGAGGCTTTTGATGAATATGAGGATACACGAATTTGCCTCACTAATCGCAAGAATTATCTGAGTATCGAATATGATGGCACGGAAGTGTTTCATTCGGATTATCCGCAAGCAGAAATGATACTTTTTGAAGGGCGCTGGTGGGAAACATTTGTGGCTAATGCCACTGCAAAATGGTCTGGGGGAAAATATGACATATGGACCAGCGTTATATTTGAGCCGAAACAGCGAACATTCTATCGCAATATGGACGAAAGCAAAAACGTCAAAAATGAAATTGACGTTTTGGTAAACCTCGGCACAACGATGCTGTTTATCGAATGTAAATCGGGAAATGTGACGCGAGACAACATCCGCACGCTCAATGATGCTCGTCAGACATACGGAAGCTACCAATCAAAGGCCGTAATTGTGTCGTTATATGCATTAAGTGAAGAGGTGAAAGAGAAAGCTAAGGAATGTAACATCGATGTAATTGTGGCAAAGGATGGCAACTTATCCTGTTTACCAAAAGAGTTAGACAGAATTATCAACACCCTCAAAGCATAAGACAATGGCACGCAAAGTATTTATATCAGTCCTCGGGACGGGCTTTTACGGCGAATGCGTCTATAAGATGGGCGAATTCACATCTGACACCACCCGCTTTATCCAGCAGGCAACACTGCAGATGCTCACACAACAGAAGGTCGGCGGCGAGTGGACTAAAGACGACCAAATATATATCGTCCTCACCGAAAAAGCGAAGGCAGACAACTGGGAAGTGCCAAATGACACGCGATATAATCCTAAGACTGGAAAAGACGAGCCATACATCGGATTAAAGTCGGTCCTCGAACAGATGCAGCTCCCCACTCCGATAGAGGTAATCGATATTCCGGATGGCAATAACGAAAAAGAGTTATGGGATATCTTCTATAAGGTATATACCGTTTTGGAAGACGGCGATGAACTATACTTCGACCTCACACATGGTTTCAGATACCTTCCGATGTTGGTATTGGTACTCGGCAACTACGCGAAATTCTTGAAGCACACCGAAGTCAGGAGCCTGACATACGGCAACTATGAAGCAAGCGTAAAGACGATACAAGATGTCACGCCTTTAGCAGTCCTCCAAGACTGGACAAACGCGGCCGCTGACTACCTTGAGCACGGCGATGCAAAAAGTTTACAGAAATGCGCAAGACGTGGCTTGACCCCGCTATTTAGCAAGGGGGTCGAACAAATTCAAACGGCACGAGAAATTGATCGTTTCTGTAAGAAGCTGCATTCTTTCTGTGAACTTTTAATCTTTAATCGAGGCTTTGATATTATTGCCGCAAATGAATGCTTAGCATTACAGCAAACCTCGGTACAATCTTCTGACAAATGTATTTCGTTAACACCTCTACAGCCGTTATTTGAGTCTATTCGCAAATCGACTAACGATTTTTCTGCAGATAATCCATACAATATGATTTTTGCTGCAAAACTATGCCTTGAGCGGAACAACTTCCAATCTGCCATAACCCTTTTGCAAGAGGGCCTTGTAACAATCCTCTGTTCACGACATAATTTGAACCCTAGCATAAAAAAGGAGAGAGATTTGGTTGGTAGAGCATTCGAAAAATGTTTTCGAAATAACAATCAAAAAGTTGAGCCGTATGCTCCGACAGATGATATAAGCGAGAGCATAATTGATTCGATAACCACAGACCCAATTATGACGAGTGAAAATGTAGAACTATTTATTGATGTACAGCAGCCAAGAAATGATTATAATCATGCAGGTATGAATGACAATCCTACAGGTGTAGCAAAACTTAAAAAGCTTATAAGAGAATCCGTTGAGACTGCGCTATCTACCGGCACAAGCGCTATATCATTTCGTCCCACTCTCCTTCTCAACCTATCCAACCATCCTTACGAGAAGTGGTCAGAGGAGCAGAAGGACGCGGCAAAGGAATACGGCGAAGTGCGCGATATGCCTTTCCCGGCCATTGACCCGGATGACGATGCAGACCAAATACGCGAAATAGCGGACAAATATATCGCCGAGATTATCAAGCTGAACGCCAAGTTCGCCGTCATCGTACACCTTATGGGCGAAATGTCATTTGTGGTCTATGCCGTGTCGCGACTCTCGGAACTTGGTATTCGCTGCATCTGCTCGACGAGTGAGCGCGACACCGAAGACCTCGGCGGAGGCGAGAAGAAAGTCACATTCCGCTTCAAGCGCTTCCGCGACTACGACTGCTAAGCATCGATGACGGAGGTGGCCGGCAGTGCCACCTCCACATCGGCAGTCCTATCCCATCACGGCTATATCCGGTATTCGAGCCATATTAGTCACTACTTCCTCACAAATTATCATCACCCTATGGAGCTTGTCATCAATACCTACGGTGTATCCATAAGCCGCGACAACGAAGGTTTCGTCATCAGCAACGCCGATGGTCGCCAACGCATTCCCGTGGCGGGCATCGACTCGATACAAATAGGCCGAGGCGCTCAAATCACCAGCGATGCCGTAATGCTCGCCGTCGAACACGAAATCGAAGTAATCTTTGCAGACAAATCCGGCCAACCGTTGGCACGTATTTGGAGTCCTAAATACGGATCAATATCCACCATACGCAAAGGGCAGTTGACATTCTCGTTCTCGTCAGATGCCGTGGGCTGGATTAAGGATGTCATACTGCGCAAGATTGAGAACCAACAAGCACTGCTTCTGATGCTTGCAGCCGATGATGCGAAGCCCGAGCTGCGCCAAAGCACAGACAAGGCCATACGCCGTCTCGAAGACTATCGCACCAAGATACGCACCATCGAGGGCGACATCGTCAGCGACATCGCCCCCACCATACGCGGCTGGGAAGGAGTAGCCTCCAAAATCTACTTCGAAGCCTTAGCCGGATTCATACCCGAGCAATACCATTTTGAGAAGCGCACGCGCCAGCCGGCCACCGACATCACCAATGCAATGCTGAATTACGGCTACGGGCTGCTGTATGGTCGCATCGAAGGAGCCCTTATCAAAGCCGGCATAGACCCATACATCGGCATCATGCACCGCGATGACTACAACCGTCCTGTATTGGTCTATGATGTCATCGAACTGTATCGCGTATGGGTAGACTATGTGGTCGTACGCCTGCTTTCACAATCGGCCATCACCGAGGAACATTACTCGGTCCACGACGATGGCTCTTACTGGATGGAAGCCCTGGGTCGGCGCATCCTCATCCAATCACTCAACGACTACCTTGACGAAATCGTTGCGGACAGTTCGATGCCGCGCAGTCGTATGACGCAAATCACACTATACGCCCAACGTCTGGCCCAACGTTTCAAACGATACAATCAAGCACTATGATCTCCGCCGCTCGAAACATCCGTGACACCGCCGAGGCTTTGGTCAAAATGCCATTAAGGCATGTATATGATGCGCTGCGAAATCCACGTCGCGACATTACGGCCATGCTCAACCAGATACGCGTGGCACGCGCCCTCGATCCATCGCGCTACCCGACATTGAAATCTCAGTTGCCATACTTTGTATGCGCCATATTCAATCCGCCATATCGCCGTAGCGCTAACTTTGCATACACCGAATATTTCATAATCGACATCGACCACGTGTCCGAACAAGGCCTTACAATCCAAAGCCTCCGGCAACGCATAGCTTCCGACTGTCACACACTGCTATGCTTCGTCTCGCCCGGCGGCGATGGCCTAAAAGTGATTATGCGTCTATCCGAAAAATGCTACGACCCCGGACTATACAAAATATTCTACCAAACATTTTCCGCCACCTTTGCACGTCAGTACGACATTGCGCAAGTCGTGGACACCAAGACCTGCGATGTCACGCGTGCATGCTTTATGAGCGCCGATCCCGAAGCATACTACAATCCGGAGGCCGAGCCCGTGACCATCAGCGACTATATCAATCCGGCTGGCGACCTACGTAAAGCCGCAGACACACTGCACGAGGTTCATACCCCAAAAACAAGCAATGTTCCTGCTACAGCGAGCGCCCACGACACTACCGACCCTTCAGAGGACGTCATCACCGCGATCAAACAGAAGCTCAATATAGGCAGAAAAGCTATACCACAAAAACCTACAGCTTACGTACCCGACGAACTCAATCAGATTATAGACGACCTGCGTACATTCATCGAGTCCTTCGGCATCACCGTCAGCGGCATCGACAACATCCAGTACGGGAAAAAGATACGCACCAACATAGCCACTAAAAAAGCAGAGACGAATCTTTTTTACGGCCGGCGAGGATATACCGTCATTCAATCGCCACGCACGGGCACCGATGCCGAAGCTAATAAACTCACAGCCGATATCATTCGTCAATACCTGGCCAAGCACAATCTCTGATCAAGCAAAATGCCTCGAAAGCCCAAACCACCACTATCCTTGGCCGAGCAAATGCAAAAAATCATCAACGCCCGGCTCAAACTGCCACCTCGTGAAAACAACAATGACGATGAAAAAGAAACAGACAATGACATCGGATCGCTTGACCAGCGTATACAAAAAATCTTAGGCATCGTCCGCGACACCAAAACAAAAGACAATCACATGGTATTCTTCGTGATGTATGACATACGAAGCAATAAGGTACGACGGCTCATATTCAAGTATCTTACTCGCAAAGGCTGTACACCGATACAGCGTTCGATATTCCTGGCCGAAGCGCCCATCGATGTATTCCAACAAATCCAATCCGACTTGGCCGAAGTGCAGCAAGCATACGAAAACAAGGATAGCATAATCGTGCTGCCAATCACCACCGACTACCTACGCATGATGAAAATCATCGGTCAGCATATTGCCGTAGACGTCATCACACACGCCAAATCCACCCTATTCTTCTGATACAAATGCCAGAAAACTTGGCCCTAATTTTGGCCAACGGAAACAAAAAGAAAGGAATTACATCCACTGCCTGAAGCACTGTGCTGTAATTCCTTTCAATCTTCGTGGTCCTTGTAGGGCTTGAACCTACGACTCCCTGATTATGAGTCAGGTGCTCTAACCAACTGAGCTAAAGGACCTTCGGCCTATTCCCAATCGCTCTATACAAGCGATGAGCCCGTTTTGTGACTGCAAAGTTAGTGATTTTTATTGGAACGACAAGCACAAAAGCAAAATTTGTTTTGATTTTTTTGAAAAACTCCAATACGAACAACACTTCCTCCCATTACAGCCATTATAGCCCACATCAATCACACCAATCGCCCCCCATTACACCTATTCATTCTGACCAAATCGAACAAGCATTGGGCTATTTGCGAACAGAATTCGACCTTTTGACCAGCGAAGTTGGTCGAAAGGTCGAATAATTTGCATATTCAATCTAAGATGTATACCTTTGCAACCTTTTTGAGAACGAACATAATATATTAGACAAGTATGAAAAAGCTACTATTGGCCGTGACGGCCATTGCTGTAACGGCCGGCACAGCCATGGCCGAAGGCTACCAAGTCAACACTTTCAGCGCACGTCAGGAAGGCATGGGACATGTCGGCGTGGCTCTTAAACTTGGAGCAGAGAGCAATATCTTCAACCCCGGAGCGCTGGCTTTCAGCGACAAGTCCGTCGATGTCACCGCCGGGATGAGTGCCATCAAATCAACTGTAACCGCCAACCATAACGGCGTCGAATACAAGACAAGCAACAAGGTGAGCACACCTTTCAATATCTCCGCGGCTTTTCGCATCTACGACAATCTATATGCCGGCGTGTCCATGTATACGCCCTACGGCAGCAGCATCAACTGGGGCGACAACTGGGCCGGCGCCGCACTCAACCAGAGTGTTGATTTGAAAATATTCACCGTACAACCCACCGTATCATGGCGTCTTCTGCCCAAGCTGAGCATCGGCGCCGGACTTATGGTCTCTTGGGGCAATGTAGACCTGCACAAGGCACTTGTCAGTCCATCGTCGCTTGACCGCTTACTCGGCGCTATGGGCAGCGATGTACGTTTCGGCAGCATCTCCCCCGCATCCGTCGAGCTGACCGGGTCTTCAGACCTTTCGGTAGGCTATAACATCGGTGCAATGTACGAAATCACCTCGCGTATCACCGTTGGCGCTTCCTTCCGCTCGAAGATGGAAATGAAGGTCAGCAAAGGCGATGCAGAGGTATACTACGCCAACGAGGCTGCCCAACAGATTTTGGGCAAGACGCTTGACAATCTCAACCAGACAAACTTTTCGGCCGCTATGCCCTGTCCATACGTACTGACCTTCGGCGCAGCTTATCGCCCGATAGACCGTCTGACACTGGCCTTTGACGCCCAACTCACCGGATGGAAGACTTACGAATACCTTGATTTTGCCTTTGACCACCTACCCGCGTTCGACCAGCACCTCACCAAGAAATACCACAACTCGTGGACATATCACTTGGGTGCCGAATACGCGCTCACCGACCGCTTGGACCTCCGCGCCGGACTTATGGTGGACCAGTCGCCCGTCAACCGAAATCACTATAACCCCGAAACCCCGGGCATGACCAAGATTGAACCCTCGGTAGGCCTGTCTTTCTGTCCGGTCAAGAGCTTCTCCATAGACGTGGCCTTCATGTACGTCAAGGGCTGCGGTGCCGACAATGCCACCGGCCAGTACGAGGACTTCATCGCCAAGAACTATCCTGCTTTAGGACTGCCCGTCACCGGCGAATTCACGGCCGATTACAAGATACACGCTATCATTCCCGCCATAGGCGTACGCTACGCATTCTAAGGCGCACGTATAGACCGCAATACAACAACCCCGGCGCTCCCTTAACTTTTTATAGGGAGGCCGGGGCCTGTTTTTTCCCACAAAAAGTCGTAACTTAGCACTCTCCAAAGCGCACCATCCCGGCACAATGAACGATCACCGCTGTTATATAGCCATAGACCTCAAGTCCTTCTACGCCTCCGTAGAATGTGTCCTCCGCGGCCTTGACCCGCTGAAGACCAACCTCGTGGTGGCCGATGAAACGCGTACGGATAAGACAATATGCTTAGCGGTATCACCATCGCTCAAAGCTCTCGGCACCGGCGGAAGACCACGCCTTTTCGAGGTACGACAGGCCGTACTGGCCGCCAACAGACGCCGTGGTACAGCCCGGCCGGGCTGCCGCTCCGGCTACGATGCAGATGCTTTGGCAGCCGATCCGACACTGGCTATAGACTTCATCATTGCACCGCCTCGTATGGCCTTATACATCGAATACAGCACTCGCATATTCGAGATCTACAGCCATTATGTAGCACCGGAAGACATGCACGTATACAGTGTCGATGAGGTTTTCATCGATGCAACGCCATATCTGCACGCTTACGGAGGCGACCCTCACGCTATGGCTATGGCTATGATTCGTCACGTGCTGCGCGAAACCGGAGTCACGGCTACTGCCGGCATAGGCACCAATCTATACTTGTGCAAGATAGCTATGGATATAGTGGCAAAACGTATGGCTCCGGACACCGATGGTGTACGTGTAGCCGCACTCGACGAAGCCGCTTATCGGCGACTACTTTGGGCTCATACACCTATCACCGACTTTTGGCGTATCGGCGCAGGCATTGCCCGACGCTTGGCTGACCGCGGCATGTATACTATGGGTGATGTGGCTCGAATGTCCATAGATCACGAGGACACATTATATGCAATGTTCGGCGTCAACGCCGAACTGCTTATCGACCACGCTTGGGGACACGAGCCGGTGAGCATCGCTGACATCAAGGCTTACACACCGATGTCCCATTCGATTTCCGAAGGACAGGTACTCACCGAGCCTTACAAAAGCTCCAACGCCCTCACCGTGATACTCGAAATGTCGCAGTCCTTAGCCTTAAAACTTGTAGCCAAAGGCTTGGTAACCAAATCTATAGCCATCAATATAGGATATGATGTATCCAACGTCACCGATGACGGGCTATGCGAAGGCATGCAGATTGTCATTGACAGATACGGGCGACGTGCACCGGCACCGACACACGCATCCGGCTCTTTTGCCGCTCCAACAGCCTCGGCCAAATTCATCTGCAAGGCCGTCACCGGTCTATGGCACAGCTGTGTACACAGCACACTGACTGTGCGACGGCTCAACGTCACCGCCTGCGATGTCATCCCGGTCCGTGATGTTGTCCCGACCGAAGCGCCCCAGCCGGATCTCTTTGGTGAATACCTCAAGGCTATAGCCGCCGACAACGCCAGACAAGCCGATGAAGACAAGGCTCGAAGGATGCAACGCGCAATGATTGACATCAAAACCAGCTACGGCAAAAACGCCATACTCACCGGGCTCAATTACCGCGAAGGAGCCACCGGGCGTCAACGTAATAGACAAATAGGAGGGCACAAAGCATGAAATCCGAGACAGATGCAGCCTCGCGCTATACCGACATCATCGACCGACAATACCGGCCGTCATCCGTACACAGGCACATGTCGATGAAAGGTCGGGCGGCACAATTTGCACCTTTTGCGGCACTGCACGGCCATTCCGAATCCATAGACGAAGCCGCACGACACACCGATGCGGACACCGAGCTCACCGATGAAAGTCTTACCGACATCGCACGACGTACAGCCGAAGCCTACGATGCAGCCATAGAGGTCGTCATTCGGCATTTCCACCCGGACAACCACAAAATCGGCGGCACTATCATCGAAAGCAGCGGCATCATCGCCAAAGTCAACGATACAGAAGGATGGCTGCGTCTACGCGATGGTAAGACAATCCCTTTTGGTGCGATACGCGACATATTCTCCGAAAGTATCGACCTGTGACACCGGCTAAAAGCACATAATTATTAAAGATTATTCTCAAGCACACTCATACGCATACAGACATGACACCAAGCACATATCGCACAGCCTTATCGGCTCTGGCATCCATTGCACTAATCGGATGCGCCGATGACTACAAGGGAGAGTCTGACATCCCCGGCAGCGAATACACCCCGCACAACGTGGCCGTAGAAGTACTTGACTACTCACCTATGCCAGGCCAATTTGTCAACGAGCTGCCCGAGATAGCATCGAACGCCGATGCGGCCGCAGTTCGCCGCGCAGTACAGCAGGAACTCGACCGCAGCAGCATGATAAGCCTCGGGGGATTCGGCGGCAGCGTCACCCTACGTCTCAAGACACCCATATTGCACTCGCCGCAAGCTCAGGGCGACTTTCGCGTCCTCGGCAACGCCTTCTACTGGGGGACAAACACCTATGATGGTATGCGCGTGGGGTCGGCCGAACCGGGCGTGGTATGCGTCATGGAGGACGTCAATCGCAACGGCAAGCCCGATGACACATGGTACTACCTGCGTGGCGCTCGATGGGAGCAAGCCCGTATGACCACCGTGACATATACCGACAACAGCGCCGCCGGCGACAACAATGCCTTCGTCCTATGGTCGGCCGATGACGGAACCTCGGGCGTGCTGAGCCGCAATGCCGCATACCACAACCACGACTTCTTCCCTGTCTGGGGTGAAAAGACCTCGACCATGTCCGTAACAGCTATACGTCTGCCGGACAATTACTTCCTTATAGGCGAAACATACGTAGGCTACTGCTACACCGGGTACGCAGACTCGTGTCCCAACGACCAAAGCACCTCGGCCTTGAGCTTGGCCAATGCCGTTGATGCAAACGGCAATCCGGCCGACATAAGCCGCGTCGATTTTATCAAAATATACACCGGAGTGCTTCAATGCAACGGTTCTATCGGCGAAGTATCCACCGAAATATCAGGTATCCAAGCGTTGCACAACTGATAAACGATGAAGCTGCCAATACTCTATGCTATGCCATTGCCGAGCAAAAAATCAGCGTGACAGATGACGACTATCTCATAAAATAACCGTATATTTGCATCTGCTTAGGCCGTGACATACACCACGGCCAATGGTGCGAGCGCATAGGTTATATTTTTCCAGCTACGCATCTCCGAATTAAGGGAACAACAAAAACAACAATAAACAACACAACAAATAATACATCCAACGATATGGCTACATGGTTTGAATGCAAAGTACGCTACGACAAGATGCAGCAAGACGGCTCGGTAAAACGTGTCACCGAGCCCTATATAGTGGACGCATTGTCCTTTACCGAAGCCGAGGCTCGTATCATCAAGGAAGCCCAGCCCTATATCTCCGGCGAATTTTCGGTAACGGCCGTCAAACGTACCAAAATCAACGATATATTCTATGACGGCACCGGCGATAAGTACTACATGGCCAAAGTAGCCTTCATACAAATTGACGAAAAAGGCAACGAAAAGAAAGCCGCAACACAGTACCTCGTACAAGCCGGCGATTTTGACAGAGCCCTCGCCAACGTCCACGAAGGCATGAAAGGCATCCTCGGCGACTACGAGGTGCAATCCATAGCCGAAACAATGATTATGGACGTATACAAAGCCGACCTGAGCGGCAACAAGTAAACGTCTGTAAGACACGACAATGCCACACGATATAGTATCCGAAGTACAGCGCCTGCACGCCCTGCTACCGCAAGGCGTGACACTGGTGGCTGTCAGCAAATTTCATCCCATCGAGAAACTACGCCAAGCCTACGATGCCGGACAGCGCGTCTTCGGCGAAAGCCGCGTACAGGAAATGCTGGCCAAAATTCCGGAAATGCCCGATGACGTACGATGGCACTTCATAGGCCACCTGCAAACCAATAAGGTAAAAAACGTAATCGGACACACCGACCTCATCGAAAGCGTAGACAGCGTCAAACTGCTCGAACTCATCGACCGTCTCAGCGCCGAAGCCGGAGTGGTCACACGTGTACTACTACAGGTACACGTAGCCGCCGAAGAAACCAAGTTCGGGTTTACACCGGACGAGATACTTGAGTACTTCCGCAACGGTGGATATCGCGGCCTCCGCGCCACACATATCTGCGGTCTTATGGGCATGGCTACCAATACCAATGACACCAAGCGTATAGACGGCGATTTCGACACAATCGAATCGTTGTATCGCCGTATCGTTGACACATGCCCCGACCTATGCGGCTTCGACCAACTATCTATGGGTATGAGCGATGACTTCGACATAGCACTAAGACACGGCAGCACAATGGTACGTATCGGCACCGACATCTTCGGCCCCCGCGAATACTGACAAAAGCGCATGTCCATATTCTTTACTTGAAAACAGACTAATTACCCACCTAAAAAACCCACATACCAAGCACCATGACACAGACCAAAGCCGGACATAAAAGCTACGTCCTGCCCATCACCATCATGTTTGCCCTATTCTTTATGATAGCCTTCGTCACCGGGTATCAAAACCCCTTAGGTTCAGTTATCAAAAAGATGTCGGGCGACAACATCTTCCTGACCCAACTCGGCACCTTTGCCAACTTCATAGCCTATGCATTCATGGGCTATCCGGCCGGCAAGCTGCTTCAACGATACGGATACAGACACACGGCAATGGCAGCCGTCACCGTGGGATTTATCGGCGTACTCATCACCTACCTCTCCGGATATATCCTTGATGACAATACAACAGCCGTATCCGTATACATCATCGGTGCCTTCGTAGCCGGATTCTCTATGTGTATGCTCAACACCGTAGTCAATCCTATGCTCAACTCGCTGGGCAAGAACCAAAATCAAGGCAACCAATTCATCCAATTCGGCGGCGCATGCAATAGCATCGGCGCCACACTTGCCCCCGTCATCGTAGGCAGCCTCCTTGGCGGCACTGCCAGCACCATTTCGGCAGCCAATCCCGTATTTTACCTCGCTATGGGCATCTTTGCCGTAGCCTTCATCATCCTCTATGTCAGCAATCTGCCCGAGCCATACAAGGCAGGCGAAACACGCGAAGAAATCAGAGTTGCCGGAGCTTTCCGCCACCGCAACTTCACATTCGGCGTCATTGCTATATTCTGTTATGTAGGCATCGAAGTCGGCATCGCCAACTGGACACTGCAATACGTCGAGAACAGTCCCGCCGTCAGCTCCAACGCCCAAGCTCCCGCCATTATTGCCGGTAGCGTTGCCGGGATTTACTGGCTGCTTATGCTTGTCGGCCGTCTCATCGGCGGAGCCGTAGGCAATCGCATATCCTCACGTACTATGCTCACCGTAACATCGGCCGCCGCAATATGCTTGCTCGTCATCGGTATATATATGCCCGAAACGTCTACGGACTTCTTCGGCTTCGAGGCCACCGAACTCGCATTCTTCTCCGTGCAAATTCCGGCAAACGCCATATTCCTGATACTCTGCGGTCTATGCACTTCCGTGATGTGGGGCGCAATTTTCAACCTCGCCGTTGAAGGTCTCGGCAAATACACCGCAGTAGCATCCGGACTATTTATGGTAATGGTATGCGGCGGAGGCATCCTCCCCTTTATTCAGGGTCTTATAGCCAAAGGTTGCGGTATCCTGGCCGGATTCTGGCTCACCGTGGCCGCAGCAGCATACATTCTTATATATGCACTCGTCCTCTCACGACCCAAGAAAGCTTGAGCAAACGAATATTAGCGCTGCATGCAATCACGCATAAGCCGCACTACATATTATAATACACATCCACCGCCGACCATCATGCCTTCACTAAGGCCAACGGTCGGCGGTGCTTTGTACACACCAAATGCGACCCTTTTGTATGTGTTTTTGTCCACAAAAACAAAAACGGCAAAAAACTTCGACAAAAATAGTTGTACATTCAGAAAAAACGCTTAACTTTGCACTCGCAAAACAGCCACTGAACTCGGGCGTTGATTACGCAGATATCCGAGACTCACCAAGGAGTGGTGCTCGAGTGGTTGAAGAGGCACGCCTGGAAAGCGTGTAAACGTCAAAAGCGTTTCGGGGGTTCGAATCCCCCCCACTCCGCCAAACGCGCCGACTCGTGACAAGTCGGCGCGTTATTTTTACGTCCTCGGCCTGAAGCACTGCAATACGCACATCTACGCATTGTTCAACCAAAGCAGACCTAATCACTAACCCACAAGAATTTAACATCCGTAAGCCTTAAACATTTTGTCTATTGAGCTTAAAGTTGTAACTTTGTACGCATTTTTAAGGCCCGTGGATATAATATCCCGGGGACTTTTGCGTTATATACATAGCGCATTTTTAACAAAAAATAATGATAATTATTGTTAACTCATGAGATTAACCCCTATAGTTGTCGCAGCCGTTGCTATTGCAGCTATGGCTTCATGCTCGACGCCGCGTACACCTCTAACATATTTTACCGACATCGACTCGGTGGGGCTCAATGCCACCATGGCTCAAGGCGAATACCTGACACGCATAGTGCCCGATGACGAACTCCTGATCACTGTCACCTCGCAAAATCCGGAAGCAACGGCCGCATACAACCTTCCATTGAGCAACCCCGCCGTCAATTCGCAGCTCACCAAGGCATCGACGCCGCAGCAGATGACCTACCTCGTCGACTCCAAGGGCGATATTATAATGCCTGTAATAGGCACGTTGCACGTAGGCGGCCTGACAACCGAGCAAGTACAACAACTGGTGACCGAGAAGGTCAGCGAAGATGTCGACAACCCCACAGTTGTCGTCAAGATGGTCAACTTCCATGTCAATGTAGCCGGCGAAGTACGCACCCCGGGTGTGGTCAATGTCACACGCGAGCGCTTCTCGGTGCTTGATGCACTATCCTCGGCCGGAGACCTCACCGAATACGGCGAGCGCAGCAATGTGCTGCTTGTGCGCGAAGAAAACGGCAAGCGCACCGCCCATCGCCTCGACCTCAATAGCTCGGACATCCTCACCTCGCCCTATTTTTACGTCCGGCAAAACGACTACATATACGTAACTCCCAACAAGATACGCCAAGACAACAGCAAATACAATCAGAACAATGCATTCAAACTTAGCGTAATCTCCACAATCGTCAGTGCCTGCTCCGTAGTCGCTTCGCTGGTGATTGCACTCGCCATCAAATAGCAAGTGAGACATATTTTCGAGTAAGACGCGTCTTACCCCACCTTGCACATTATATTACGAAAAAACACCTACACACCCTTCTCCTCACCGTCGGTTATGGCAAAAAACAACCAAAACTCGGAATTTATTGACATCAAAGGACTGCTGTCCACATACGCAAAAAAATGGCACTGGTTTCTGATCTCCGTAATGATTTGCGGACTGGTAGCCGTAGTGTTCATCAAGATTTCCAAGCCTAAGTACGAAATCCATGCCAACGTACTCATTTCGCAGGAAGAAGGCAAGGGTATGTCCAGCTTCGGCGGACTGGGCGACCTCTTCGGATCGAGCGGTTACGTCGAGGATGAAATCTTCGTCATCAATTCGCACACGGTGCTGCGCGATGTAGCTCGCGACTTGGGCACTTACCGTACACACGTAGTCAAGACCGGACTGCTGTCCAAGACCTTTAAGTACAAGAAATTCCCCGTGGAGGTATACCCCGCCCCGGGTATCGTGGACACACTGCTGACGACAGTGACCTTTGATGCAGAAGTACGCGCCGATGGCGTTGCAGACATCACCGTCAAGGCATCCGGCAAAAAAATTGGCGAATACGAAGGCCAAAAACTCCCGGCAACGCTCAAGACCAAATACGGATCCTTCGTAGTTGACCGTACCAAAGATTACCCCGCAGGCAAAGACGTCAATACGACAATATATGTCACCGGATACGATGTAGCCGCCGAAAACCTCGCCACAGAAGTCAAGTCCTCCATCGCTTCCAAGAAATCCAACGTAATTGCGCTCAGCATCATCTCTACAGACGATCAATATGGCCGAGACGTCCTCAACGCAATCATCACCCAGTACAACGACCGAGGTATCGCCGAAAAAAACCGTCAGAACGAAAAGACCGCAGCCTTCATCGACCAACGTCTCGCCCTCATCTCCGACTCGCTCAACGCCTCCGAAGCCGACATCCAAATCTATAAGCAAAGTCAAGGCATCGTAGACGTAGGTACGGAAACATCGTACAATATGGGCATCAAGGGCAACGCCGAACGCGCACTTATATCCGCACAGACTGAAAACGAAATCATCCGCATAACCCGCGACTTCCTCCGTGACCCCGAAAAAGCCTATGACCTCATTCCCACCGGCAGCGAAATCTCGGGCGTGGGAAGCAGCATCGGCACCTACAACCAACTGATACTGCGCCGCATTAGCCTACTCACCAACGCCAAGGCCAACAACGTGGCACTCAAGTCGCTCACCGAGCAGATTGACGCTATGCGCGCCAGCATCAACACCAGCCTCGACCGCGCATACCAAAACTCGCTGATCGGCGTACGCGACCTCCAGGTCCAGTACAACAAAGCCCAAGGCCACCTGGGCAACGTCCCAACGCAAGAGCGCACCTTCCTCAACCTCAAACGCCAACAGGAAGTCAAGCAACAACTCTATCTGTTCCTGCTCCAGCGCCGCGAAGAGACAGCTATGCTCCTTGCCAATTCCGTACCCAAGGGTCAGGTTATAGACAACGCATATACGCTCAGCGAACCCGTAGGTATGGGCAAAAAGATGATACTCGCCATAGCCATCCTGCTCGGCCTGTGCTTCCCGCCCGTGATATTGTATCTCAAGAAACTGATGCGCAACAAGTTTGAGTCACGCGCCGAAGTCGAAGCTCTCACCGACATTCCCGTATTGGGCGAAATGTGCACCGACAACAGCGGAGATCAACTTGTGGTAAGCAGCCACGACACCTCGTCCACCAGCGAGTTGTTCCGACTGATACGCTCCAACCTGCAATTTATGCTCTCCGCCGCCGATGATAAAGTCATTCTGATGACTTCAACCAGCTCGGGCGAAGGCAAATCATTCATATCTATCAACCTGGCCGCATCACTGGCGTTGCAAAACAAACGAGTACTGCTCATCGGTATGGATATCCGCAACCCGCAACTGGCCAAGTACCTGCCCCTGCCGCCGCACACCGGCGTGACACAGTATCTGTCCGACCCGTCCATCGCCGTAGACGACCTGATCATACGCGAACCGCTGATGCCCAACTATGACATCATCGTTGCCGGCCCCATTCCGCCCAATCCGGGCGAACTGCTCACCGGCGAAGCCGTCGACCGACTCTTTGACGAACTACGCAAACGCTACGACTATATCATAGTAGACACCGCTCCCGTAGGTATGGTCAGCGACACATTTAACCTGGCTCGCATCTCCGACGCAACAATATACGTATGCCGAGCCAACTACACCACCCTGCGCGACATCCAGTTCATCAACAGCATTTACTATGAAAAACGTCTGCGCAAGATGTCGCTCGTAGTCAACGGCACCACGGCACACAAAGGCTACGGCTACGGCTACGGCACAAATAAAACGCATAAGAAACGCAACCTCTGGCAACGCATTACACGCCGATAAGACACGCTCCGCATACACCGTACTGCCAATGTCCGCCAAAGGAGTATATAAATGGAGCGCCATAGACCGCGTATGCAACTCGGTGATCACCTTCACCGGCAATATCATTATGGCGCGACTGCTGACACCCGACGACTTCGGGTTGTTGGCTATGGTCGCCATATTCACCGCCATAGCCCAAAACCTTAGCGGCTGCGGTATGTCCGACGGCCTAATCCACAAAGCCGAGCCCACCGAGCGCGACTACTCCACCGTATTCGTATTCAACGGCGCCTTCGGATTATTCTTTGCCATCGTATTTGCGGCCACAGCCTACCCGTTGTCGTTGTTCTTCGAGCGGCCTCAAATCGAGTACATCATGTACGCCATCGCCGTATGCTTCTTCTTCCAGACCCTCAGCTTCACGCAAGAAACCCGCATGCGTAAAAACCTGGACATGAAGCACATGTGCATCGTCCGCCTTAGTGCCACAATCACGGCACTCGCCATCGGCATCATCTTGGTACTTATGGGATACGGATACTGGGGACTGGTGTCGACACAAATTTTCCTCGGCTTTTTCCTATTTGTATACTTCGTCATAGTCAGTCGCTGGATGCCGCGCATTGCTTTCTACCGCGACTCGTTCAAAGAAATGTTCGGCTACGGCGTCCACCTTATGCTGGCATTCGTGGCCACACAAATCGGTCGTAACGTCAATGCGCTCGTCTTGGGCAAGGCCGTATCACCGGCAGCCTCAGGCATATACTCGCAAGGCCAAAAACTCGAAGAAGTGCCGTACGGCATCACCGAATCTGTGTTCAATTGGCCTTTCTTCGCCGTCCTGGCCAACGAGCCGCAGCACGATAAGCGCCGCGAATTGTGCTCCCAAATGCGCGCACGTCTATGGACGCTCAACGTCACCATCGGTGTATTCCTGCTGCTGGTATCTTGGCCGGCATTCAACGTCTTATACGGCAGCAAATGGGATGCAGCCGTACCCATCTTCCGCATTCTCATCATCTACGGCATTTGCGCCTCAATGAAATACTTCTACCAGACCATTATGAAGGTCTATGACCGCACTCGTTTGGTACGCGACTTAACATTCATCCAAGTAGTATTGCAACTTGGGTTGCTCGCTATATTCTTCCGCAAAGGCATCATCGCCATCGCGCTGACGCAAGCCGTGGCCGCCGTGGTCATGTGCATCGTTCACGCATATTATTACAAGCGTATCATGGGCTTCGGCATTCGTTTGATGCTCATCGAACTGCTACACGCCTGCTCGGTGCCGGCACTGGCCTTCGGCATCAGTGCCGCCATCGCCTGGACTTGGTATATGCACGTCCCAGCCTTAGTGAACGGAATATTGCTTTGCGTGACCTTTGTCGCAGCCTTCTTCGGCGTCTGTGCCGTGCTGCGCCCACCTTATTACAACACCTTATGCGACTGGATTTCGGTCAAAATCCTACACCGTCGTTCCACACCTAATACCTCGGAGAAATGACGATGATATCGCACGACATACAGGCACAAGCATTGCAAATTTCTGATGACAAGCCGGTAGCGGCAGACGCCAAGAAGCCATATATCCAAGTTGAGCGACGACATTGGGTCAACGCCCTGCTGTTCCTGCTGTGTATGTCGATGATGGGTCTTAAATTTCCTCCGGCCTACCTGTTTGTTCCGCTAATCCTAATACGCTCGTTGCGCAAGGATCATTATGACGCAGCCATACAACTGACCATATTCTTTGGCGGATATGCCCTTATAGGCAAAGATACGCTACCTTTCAAGACCGATGACTTGATGCTGTTGGCCTCGCTGGTAGGCATAGTCGCATACCACAAACCGCCACTGGTGCGTAAAGTACTGTTCGGGCTATTGTTATACGCCGCCGCCATCATCATATTAGCCTCCTTTTCCGAAGAAAGTATGAGCGTACAAATTCGTCTGATACGCTACTACTTAGGCTTTATATACTTCATCGTACCGTTGATGCTTTTTGCCGGGCGCGATTTCGATATGGAAGAATTTCTGCGACGCCTCTTCCCTTATGTCATCATCGTCTGCGCCTTCTATGCCATTGATGGATATGTACTTTGCGCCCACATCCTTATCCCGAATTCTTATATTGCCGGCGAAGGTGTCTCAACCTTCAATGACCCCATATACTATGGTTTCGGCAACTTTCCGCGCAAATATCCCCCGGGGTTATTCCTCATCGGTCTGATAATATGGCCTATCGCTAATAGTTACCGTATCCGGTGGTATCATTGGCTTATAATACTTACGGCATTGATGGCATCCAGAACATTCACCCTGATACTTGCCATAGCGCTGTGCCTCATGTTCTTCCAGCCGAAAATTAAGCGAATATTAGGCTATACCATAACAGCCGTTGTCCTGCTCACCATAGGATACATGGTAGACAGCACAATGCCTCTAAACCCGGAGAGCGAAGAATCTACATTGCGCATTAAGTCCTCCCTGGACCAAATATTCGTCTTGGACGAAGCCAAAGACGATGAAGACCTCGCCGAAGCCGGGTCCGGTCGTATCGGCCAAGCGTTGCCCAAGCTCGAACTGCTATACAAATATGACAAACAGTGGACCGGCCTTGGCTTCCTGCATCCCGAATTGACCACGAACACCAAATACATTATCGAAAACGAATACTACAGCGATATTGAAAAAAATATCGAAGTCGCCACCGGCATCGAAATTTCGCCATTACAAGTATTCCTCACCATCGGCTATATAGGACTTATCATCCACTTGATATTTTTTATCTGGCTTTACGTGGTGATACGAAAGCTTAAATACAGCAAATATTATCTTTCGGTGATGGTATTTGTATTTATTGTCGGACTTGGCGGAACAATGGGATGGAACCAAACCACCGGATTGCTGCTTATGGGTCTGACCTACGCAGCCGTACTGCTTGCCAATAAAGACAACGTGTGGGGTCGACTAAAGGCTTCAACCGATATAAGTAATCAACGAAACCTCACATAATACATCAAACGACCTATGAATATTGACACTTATACAATTATGAACAAACGAGCACTCATCAAATCAGACCTATACAGATATTCCGGATCAACCGGCTTCAGAGCATTTTGTAAAATGTATCTAAAAGCTCCGGGGTTCAGATTCTCTGTATGGCTTCGCCTATCAAAAGGTTCAGGCATCGGGAGCAAATTAGCCAAGATCATACAATTACATTACAGATACAAATTCGGGATGGACATTAAGCCGAAAACAGAAATCGGGCCGGGGTTATATATCGGGCATTTTGGAGGAATCGTTGTCGCATCAACTGCGCATATCGGACGCAACTGCAACCTCAGCCAATGTGTCACCATAGGTGTTGCAGCCACCACGCGCAAACAAGGCCATCCTGTTATTGGTGATAATGTATATATCGGCTCCGGCGCAAAGATAATCGGACCGGTAACGATTGGGGATAACTGCGCAATCGGAGCCAATGCCGTAGTCACAAAAGACATCCCCCCGCATTCCACCGCAGTCGGTATTCCGGCCAAGGTTATTAATTATAATGGAAGCGACAACTCATTGCTTAACACCATCTGATTTTGCCGTATTATGAATATTGTACACATAATATGCTCACTAAATACCGGCGGCACCGAACTTATGCTCCTCGACATTGCGCGATGCCAAGCCAGTATGGGACACAATGTCTCAATAGTTATCGTCAACAACATCTATGAACAAGAGATAGTTAACAGCATTGACAAAAAAATAAATGTGCGGTTCATACATCGTCCGGAAGGGTCACATAATCCTCTATATCTTCTACGTCTATATGTATGTGTCAAACGTCTGCGCCCCGACATTATACATTTCCACAACGAGCAGGCAGCCAAAGTCGCTCCCATGTTCAACCGGACAATACGAGTCGGCACTGTCCACTGCCCCGGTATGGACTTACATAATTACAAAAAACTTGACCGCATATACTCTATATCACAATCCGTTGCAGACGACACGAAAGCTCGTCAGGGAATGTCTTCCGATGTCATATTAAATGGAATCAATTTCGATGCCATAAAATGCGATCCTCGGCCATATTCCTACAGAGAGACTTTCCACATAGTTCAAACAGGGCGTTTGGATTGTAGCATCAAAGGGCAGGACATCATGACCAAAGCCGTTGCCATTTTAGCCGAAGAAGGGCGCGATGTTTCTGTGGCCTTTATCGGCGAGCCTTACGATGAACAAGCCATAAATAAGCTGTCCGCACGACTCGGTGTCAGCGACCGCGTGCACGTCCTCGGGCGTAAAAGCCGCGAGTATATATATTCCAACCTCTGCTCCTACCACCTCGGCGCCATGCCTTCGCGCTACGAGGGATTCGGACTGACACTTATCGAAGCAATGGCAGCCAAGATACCGGTAGTCGCCACCGACGTTGATGGCCCTGCCGAAATACTCATGAACAATCGTTACGGGTTGCTTTGCAAACCGGAAGACCCGGAAGATCTGGCTCGTGCCATTGCATCCATTATGGACAATTACAAACAATTCAGCGCCAACGCTCAAGGGCCTGCCTACGACTATGCTCGCAACAATTTCAGCATAGACAGTACTGCCGCTCATTATATTCAAGCATATAAACAGTTATTAGCCGACAAAAGATAACTGCACCAAAATACAGGCTTAAAATGAATAAAAAAAAATCAGGCACAATATTTGACAAAGTACTATTCATCGGACCGGATCTCAAGGACCGGGGAGGTATAGTGGCCGTACTACAAATGTATCGCAAAATCCTCCCCACATTCCATTTCATTAGTACCAATAGTCATCGCGGATTTGTCCCCGGACTCATAAACTTTGCTCGAACACTTATCGCACTACCATTTATACGCCTATTCACACCATACACTATACTTGATATACATGGCGCATGTTATAAATCATGGCCTCGTAAACGGCTAATAATTGCCCTCGGACATGCCCTCGGCTTCCGCATCATATTCCACATGCACTCCGGTATATTCCGCAAATTCGCAAAAGAAAAAGGAACAGACTATATATTAGGGACTACGACAAAATGTGATAAAGTCGTATTTCTAACCAAGGAATGGGCGCGGTATGCTCACGATGAACTCGGTATAACTAATGCGGTAACATTGATGAATATCGTACTGCCACCGGCTATGGACAAGGTGCCACGTAAGCAAGGTGCGCCATTGTCATTGATATTTTTAGGAACCCTTGTGCAAAACAAAGGAATTTTCGATCTCCTGGACGTAATGACTGCTAATCGCGACAGATGGCGCGGCAAGGTAACGTTTACCATTGGTGGTAAATACAACGAGGATAAAATACTATCTATAATCAACGACAACGAATTATCCAATATGGTTACGTTCCTCGGATGGGTCAAAGGTACCGACAAAGACCGACTAATGGCTACATCTGATGTACTTGTGCTTCCTTCGTACTTTGAAGGCGTGCCAATCTGCATCCTTGAAGCTATGACCTACGCTATGCCCATAATTTCAACATCAGTGGGCGGTATTCCTGAAATTATGACAAATGGCATCGAGGGAACTTTAATTGCTCCGGGAGACAAAGACGCCCTGACACGCGCCATTGATATGTACGTGGAACAGCCCGAACTTCTGGAGACACAAGGACATGCCGGTTATCGCCACTCACAGCAATTCCTACCAGGAAATATAACGGCAAAGCTTACAGACATTCTGACAAAATAGCCTTTTGAATAGCATATCATTAAAACAATCAAATCCGGACCAACTGCAGCTATTAACTATACGTACAATATATAAATATTAGGGATGTCTCCGACAGCAAGTCAACCGAATATTCCAAATTATTCCTAAATTTTGCAATAGAGCAGCATATGTTAGGCCGATAAAGGAGAAACTTTTGAAAAATGGTATCGGATAATATGAATCCGTCAGTCCATATAAAACGTTGTCAAATCGCACAAATAAATCACGGCGCTTTTGGCAACGTTTTTGCTATAAGATGGTGGTGACACAAAACTACGAATATGGAAAAGAACAAATACAATAAGAACGAACAGCATAACAACAACCGACAGCACAACACCGCCGACGAAGCCGTGGAACAAGAAGCCACGCAGACACAAGACGAGACTGCCGCGGAAGGCGAAAGCGCTGACACCAAAGCAGATGCCGAGCCCGAAGAAGAATTGAGCGAAGTTGACAAACTCAAAAAAGAGCTGGAGGAGACTCGCGCCCAACTCGAAAAGGAGAAAAAAGAATACCTGTTCCTGATGGCAGATTTTGACAATTTCCGCAAGCGGACTCTGCGCGAACGCACCGACTTGGTCAAGAATGCCGCCGAAAAGGTTCTTAAAGACCTTCTGCCCATAGTCGATGACTTTGAGCGCGGACTGGACGCATCCAAGAAAGGCGCCGAAGCCAAAGCTCTGCACGAGGGCATGGAACTGATATACAACAAACTGGTAAAGCATCTCGGCGACAATGGTGTCAAAGCTATGGAATCTACCGGCGCCGATTTCAATGCCGACATTCACGAGGCCATAGCCACCATTCCCGCCCCCGAAGAGGCACAGAAAGGCAAGGTCATCGACACCACCCAAAAAGGCTATACAATCAACGACAAAGTACTACGCCACGCCAAAGTCGTCGTAGCACAATAATTTGAGAGGACGCATACGAGCATCCGATTGCACAACATAAAACAATGGATAAAAGAGACTACTACGAAGTACTTGGCGTGAGCAAAACTGCCACACCGGAAGAAATCAAAAAGGCATACCGCACACTCGCCATAAAGTACCATCCCGACCGCCACCAAAGCGACCCCGAAGCTCAGAAGAAGGAAGCCGAAGAGAAGTTTAAGGAGGCTGCCGAGGCTTACGATGTGCTCAGCGACCCGGAAAAACGTCAGAAGTACGATCAATATGGACACAGCATGGGACCGCAAGGCTTCGGCGGCGAAGGCGGTGGTGGATTCTACCACGCCGGCGGAATGTCTATGGATGATATATTCTCGCAATTCGGCGACATTTTCGGCGGACGTATGCACTTCGGCGGCAATGCCGGCACACGCGCCCGCCGCAGCGTCAATCGCGGCTCGGACCTCCGTATCCGCGTCAAGTTGACACTCGAAGACATCGCCAAAGGCGTCACCAAGACCCTGAAGATACCCACCGACGTCAAATGCGACCACTGCAACGGAACCGGCGCCAAAGACGGCACAGCTACCGCCGCCTGTCAGACTTGTCACGGTACGGGCGTCGTCACTCGCGTACAGCAAACCATCCTCGGAGCCATGCAGACGCAGACCACTTGTCCGTCCTGCCACGGCTCGGGTAAAGTCATCACCGAAAAATGCCCGTACTGCCACGGCACAGGCGTACAACGCCAAGATCGCCAAGTAACTTTCACCATACCAGCCGGCGTCACCGACGAGATGGTGCTGACACTGCGCGGCGAGGGCAACGCCCCTCAGAACGGCGGCGTCAACGGCGACCTGCTCGTAGTCATCGAGGAGCTGAAACACCCGGAATTGATACGCGATGGCAATGATGTGATTTACAACCTGATGCTTGACCTCCCCACAGCCATACTCGGCGGTAGCGTCGAAGTGCCCACCATCAGCGGACGCGCACGTCTGAAAATCGCCCCCGGCACCCAGCCCGGCAAGATTCTGCGTATGCGCGGCAAGGGTCTTCCCGAATATGACAGCCGCAACATAGGCGATGAGCTTATCAATGTGATGGTATACATCCCCGAGAAACTCTCGGCCGACGAAAAAGCCGCCATCGAGAAACTCCAAGGCTCGGCCAACTTCAAGCCCTCCGAGGAAGACAAGCAGCGCCTGTTCTCCAAATTCAAGCACATATTTGAAGACTAAACACATATTTGAAGACTAAATTTCCCCACATCGGAAATCTATAGACATGAGCGTACACAGCTCGCATGATGCCCCCGTATGCGGACGGTTTGCCCCGTCGCCTACGGGGCGTATGCATTTAGGCAATATCTATACCGCCGTACTCTCCTGCTACCACGCTCGCCGCAAGGGCGGACGCTGGATACTGCGCATCGAGGATTTGGATCCACAACGGTCGCGTCCCGATTATGCCGACATCCTCATAGACGACCTGCAATGGCTGGGATTAGAGTGGGACGGCGAACCGCAATACCAAAGTCGTAGACACGACATCTACGCAGAGGCACTCGGACAATTGTCCGCCCTCGGGCTCGTCTATCCATGTCGGTGCACTCGCGCCGACATCATGGCCACCCAAGCGCCGCACCAAAGCGATGGTCATATCGTCTATGCAGGCACCTGTCGGCCCAATGCACCGGTATATGACGCTGCATCCTTGTCCGAGACTTTGCGCATAATGGTACCGCCCTACCCTGAATTCTTGCAAGAAAGCAGAGGCACAAACGTCGCCTTTGACGATATGATACACGGCCACATAGACATAAATCTCGCCGAGACCTTCGGCGACTTCGTGCTACGACGACGCGACGGCGCCTGGGCATACCAATTGGCTGTAGCCGTAGATGATGCATTGATGGGCATAACTCAGGTAGTACGCGGCGAGGACCTACTACTGTCCACCGCCGTACAGCGGTATATCCAAGACCTGCTTGACCTGCCTACGCCTACGGAGTATATACACCTGCCGTTGCTGTGCAACCAAGCCGGGCAACGGCTGTCCAAACGCGATGGCGTCATGGCTATGGACAGGATGCGGGTGCAATACACACCACGACAAATCATAGAGATGATATGCCTGCGTGCCGGATTGGGCACCGAAGAGGTTATGTCCGTCATCCAACGTAAGCCGTAAGGCAGCGGTTTACACCGCCGACATCTCGCCCGCAAAACAATTTATTTCCGCCGGCTGCGCTCGTATTGTTCGCGCACGATTGTCGCCGTCGGCACACCATCAAGCCAACGGCGCAGAGTGGGCACATCCAAGCTGTCCGTTTGCGAGTAATAGTCGCCCACGCGCAATCCTATAACGTAGGCTATGGGAGCGTCAAACATCTCCTCGCGGCCGCTATACGATGCGACTTCCGTCAACTCTGACGCCCAATTATCCAAATCGGTGGCAGCCCTGACGCTCAGTGTCACAGATTTGTCACCGCGACAACGCTCCATCCGACGCCAAAAGTACAGCCAATCGCGCGACAACGGATCAAGAAACAGCAGCGTGCCACCATCCACATAGTATTTGAAAATGCGCTTCATCTGCGACTCGGACACCGTATCCATCATCCCGCGCGGTATGACCACTGCCTTGACCCCGGATGCGTCCGGCGAACTCACACAACGGAAGTCGCCGAGTAGCGTCTTCTCGGCAGCACTATAAGATGCCGCAGGCACGCACAACGCCGGAGCGCTTCCCGTTGCTATGCTATCCTCCTGATTTTCGCTACGTTCGTCACTCTTGCCTTTGGTACTGCATGCAGCCATAACCATCAATAATACGACAATCGCAATTGCCGGGTATCTGTATCGTAATTTCATATCACCTCAAGCTTTTTCAGTTGTACATAGCAGTCGTGCACGGCACGCACATCGGCGGCACCGTTGTGGGCATTCTCAAATTCGTGCCCGAAAATAATGTAGTACAATTCGGACAACCTCGGCCACTTGTAGACATACACAGGATGCGGTATGGCACAAAACGCCGTAGACAACTTCATCGTACACACCATCGGCATACCGGCAAGCATATCAGCCCGTTTCAGGCGATAACACTCGGCGCCGATGACATTACGGTCAAACCAAATATTGTGTCCCACCAGACGGACGCAGTCCTTGGCATCAGCAGCAAGCGCATTGAGAGCCTCGGATAAATCCACGCCTTCGCGCAAAGCCGTTGCAGTGTCTATGCCGTGAATATCGACCACCTCCTCCGGAATAATAAAACCGCACGGGCGCACTATCAAATCGCCATCACGCACAATCGTACCTGCCTCGTCCACTACAAGCCAGCTTAGACGAACCATACGCGGCCAATTCTCGGGACGCTCGGCGCACGGCACCTCGCTATTGAGCGGCAGTCCCGTGGTCTCGACATCAACCATCAGCGTCATTCCGGCGCGGACGGATGCTCCATACTCGGCTTCGGATTCTCCGGCGACAATGGCCGTGTCATCATCCGCCACCTCATACGCACTCACCCGCGGCACACATCGTACCGACTGTGCTGCAGCCATCTTAGACTCGGACACGGTATGCACCTCCGGCAAATTGACATCCGCGAAACGATGTCGGCGCCGATACCACCGGCGCAAAACCACGACAACGGCAAGGCTCACGAGCGTGACGCCCAACACCATTGTGTATATCGTATTTTGTTCCATAGCGGATTATTCTTGGCTTGATACAGCGCCTTCGGCTGCGTGGACATTTGAGTACCAGAATACAAAGAGAGCCGTCATCGCGTGGTGACAGCTCTCTGTATCGGCGAGTAGCGAATTCGGGAATCGAACCCGAGTCTCCACCTTGAGAGGGTGGCGTGCTAGGCCACTACACTAAATCGCCGTGGTTTTATGCCGCAAAGGTACGGCTTTTTCGTGACACGGCAAGGGACAAACGTACTTTTCGCCCCGTTTTAAGATTTTTTTTGAAAAAAAATTAGAAGCTAAGTTTCCCTTCTCAAATATCTCTTCGGCGGCATTACTATTATAACGACTACAAGTGCTATAAAGTATCTCGTCGCGCATCCCCTATATGCGGTGGTCGCTCACCTTCGAGTTGCGATCATTGGCCGTAACCCTGCGCCGCGAGGCACAACGCAAGGCCAAAGACATTGACAACGACTAAAGTCAAAGCGACAACGCAGCCAACATAGATGAAAACCAAGTTCGATAACACCGATATTTGCGGAATTTTGCGTATCTTTGCACGATAAAACCCACTTGGCCACACAATACGCTCGGCCTTAACACATTTCTCAGCAATGAAGCAACGCATAGAGAACCTCAGCAAAGAGATACAGGCACTGACAGCCTCCACCCCCGCAGAGGTAGAGGAACTGCGCATCAAATACCTCAGTAAAAAAGGCTTAATCGCCTCACTTTTCAATGACTTCCGCACTGTCCCCGCCGACCAAAAGAAGGAAATGGGACAATTGCTCAACCGGCTCAAAGACCTCGCGACAGACACCATCAACGGCCTTCGCGATGCTCTGTCATCCAAAGACGAACTGCCGGCAGGTCTTGACCTGACGCGCACGCCCTCGCCCATACCTATGGGCACACGTCACCCGTTGAGCCTTGTGCGCGAAGAAATCGTCGACATCTTCCGCCGCCTGGGCTTCACCATCGCCGAAGGTCCGGAAATCGAAGACGATTGGCATGTATTCTCTTCGCTGAACTTCGCGCCCGACCATCCTGCACGCGATATGCAGGACACCTTTTTCATTCAGCGCAGTCCCGATGTGCTGCTTCGCACGCACACATCATCGGTACAGACTCGTGTAATGGAGCACACTCAGCCCCCTATCCGCATCATCTGCCCCGGACGTGTCTATCGCAACGAAGCCATCTCGGCACGCGCCCACTGCTTCTTCCACCAAGTCGAGGCATTGTATGTCGACAAGGGCGTCAGCTTTGCCGACCTGCGCCAAACACTGCTGTACTTTGCTCGCGAAATGTTCGGAGCCGACACCAAGATACGCCTACGTCCCAGCTACTTCCCCTTCACCGAACCGTCTGCCGAGATGGACATCAGCTGTGACCTGTGCGGCGGCAAGGGCTGCAGCTTCTGCAAAGGCAGCGGATGGGTCGAAATCCTCGGCTGCGGTATGGTAGACCCCAACGTTCTCGAAGCCTGCGGCATAGACTCAAAGGAATACACCGGCTTCGCATTGGGTATGGGAATCGAACGCATCACCAACCTCAAATATCGCGTCAAAGACCTGCGAATGTTCTCCGAAAACGACACGCGCTTTCTGGACGAATTTGCCGGCGCACACTGATACGCCCGCTCCGGTCATGCCTACTGCCGCGTCGCAACTACGACAATTCACGGCATAATGCACTACGGAACCGACATTTCGACAAGACTACCATCCAAATCAATCCATAATCAATCCAGCATCCGGCATCATGCTCCACTGCTTGTTAGTTTTTCTCGGAGGCGGCATAGGCTCGTTATGCCGCTACGGCATACAACACTTGGGCGTCTGTGGAGTTTCAGCATTCTATACATTGGCAGCCAATATCTCGGGCTGTCTCGCAATAGGTATAGTATGGGCATTGTTGGATGCATGGCAGGCGGACAAGGCTTGGTGGCTGCTGCTAATCACCGGATTTTTGGGCGGATATACAACATTCTCGGCATTTTCGCTGGACGTGGCGCATCTGGTCCAAGCAGGTAAGGTCCTCACGGCAGCCGTTTATGTGGCAGCAAGCGTGATTGGCGGCCTGGCCGTATGCGGCATCGGACTGTATGCCACTCAACGCATAATACGCTTATTTGCATGACCGTCGACGATAGATACCGCCAAGTCCTCGAAAGACTCGACCGCGAAATTCCGATGCCGGAGACCGAACTGCATTATGCCAACGGCTATCAACTACTCACAGCCGTAATATTGTCGGCCCAATGCACGGACAAGCGCGTAAATATGATTACCCCGGCGCTCTTTGCCGCCTTCCCCACAGCACAATCCTTGGCCGAGGCTGACACCGCCGAAATATACGAGTACATCAAATCGGTATCCTATCCCAACAACAAGGCCAAGTCCTTATCCGGGATGGCCAAGGCACTCACCCAACGCTTCGGAGGCAATGTTCCCGACAATATGGACGACCTACTCGGCATCCCTGGCGTAGGCCGCAAGACAGCCAACGTCATCCTGGCAGTCCTCTACGGACAAGCTGCCATGGCTGTGGACACGCATGTTTTTCGCGTAAGCAACCGCATAGGCCTGACTGACAATTCGCGCACCCCGCTCGAGACCGAGCGCACGCTCATGCAGCATATCCCGGCCGATTTGGTTCCGAAGGCCCACCACTGGCTCATACTGCACGGGCGATACGTCTGCAAGGCTCGACGTCCGGACTGCGAGCAATGCTACCTCTCCGATTTGTGCAAATACTACGCGCACACCCACAGAGCACAAGACACAAACAACCGCTAATACGCACATTATGGAACCCGTAGAAGAAACCACCTTCATAGTCATCATCGAAATCCTGGGAACAATATCGTTTGCAATCTCAGGTATTCGATTGGCAGCAGCCAAGAACTTCGACTGGTTCGGTGCATACGTCGTAGGCTTGGTCACGGCCATAGGCGGCGGAACATTACGCGATGTTTTAATTCAAGCTCCGGTATTCTGGATGGTGTCCTGGCATTACCTGGCCGTCACCGGACTATCACTGCTTACGGTGCTGATATTCAAGAGGGCTCTTGTGGGGGGATTTCGCACACTATTCCTATTTGACGCCATAGGCCTTGCCCTATTTGTGGTCATAGGCATTGAGAAATCACTCACCTACAACTATCCTATGTGGGTGGCCATCACCATGGGCATCATCACCGGATCCTTCGGCGGCGTATGCCGCGATATACTCATCAACGAAGTCCCGCTATTTTTCCGCAAAGACATTTACGCCACCGCCTGCCTTGCCGGTGGAATAGTCTATTGGCTGATATGGTTGACCGGACTGCCATCCATTGTTGCACAAGTACTTTGCGCCGCCACCGTCATCGGCCTGCGCATACTTGCCTTCAAATACAACTGGTCTCTGCCGGCGCTAAAGGTGAAAACCGAAAACCTGCCCCAAAATGACAACCTCGGTACCGCCGATTCACCCCTAAAATCTAATGACAATGAACATTAACCACGACAAAGCCATGATACAGCTGGCCAAATACGCCATTGTCGGCGTGATAAACACGCTGCTTACCCTGGCCGTTATATTTATATGCAAGTCGCTACTGGGCGTCAACCCATACATATCCAACGCATTAGGCTACATCGTAGGCCTTATTAACTCGTTTCTATGGAATCGAACTTGGGTATTCCGCCGCCGCGACGGCAAGCTGTCGCGCCAAGCTATACTGTTCCTCACCGGCTTCGCCGTATGCTACGGACTGCAATTATTCACCGTTTGGAGTCTCAACCAATCCTCCTTCGGCGAAATCGAAATTCAGATTATGACCTTCACCCTTTCGGGATACGGTATAGCAACGCTCATCGGCAACGTGGTATACACCGTATGTAACTTCATATTCAACAGACTATTCACCTTCAGCCGCCGTAAATAATACGGCGTCCGATTCATACCACAACACTCCCATACTATGCAACAACTCAAGAAACTTCCGGCACTGCTATTGGTGCTCATTGTCTCAATGGCCACATTCACGTCCTGCGATGACGACGAAGGCTATGCCATTGACCCTCGCGACCTACCCTCTCAGGCTTGGGACTTCCTGGATTATTACTACTATGACCTACCCATCGTTGAAGCATTCTACTACGGCAGCGGTTCGGACGGATACTATCGCGTCAACCTCGCCGATGGTACCGGAGTAGGCTTTGATGCTTGGGGCAATTGGTATTTTGTATCCGCTCCCTGGGACTCGAGCGTCCCGGCAGACATCGTGCCGCCACGCATCACCGGTTTTGTCGGATACTACTATCCCTACGAGGTCATTGTCAGCATCACCATCACCGGATACGGATACGATATCACCTTATCCGACGGCACTGAATTGTCCTTCGACACCTACGGCGAAATACTTGATTAAACACGGACAATAACCTATCTACCCGATTAGACATCAGTTTTCTTCCGCGTTCCATCCGGTCAATACACAATACATACGGCATACAGCCCGAAGCTCGAGCGTATGCCGTATGTATTTGTTTTTAGCAATTGCCGTCTAAAGACACTAATTGTCAACAAATTATTGTACCGACTCTTTGAGACCAATCTGACGAGTAAAAGCCTCGTCAAAGCATACCAAAGTCTCGGTCTGCGATGCAAATTTGGAGTGAATATTGGACTCCAAAATACGGAACAAGTGCTCGTTGTCCCGTGCCATAATACGAATCAACAAGTCATAGCGGCCGGACGTCACATTGCAATCCACCACTTCGGGAATGGCACGTAATATTTCAATGACCTCACGAACTTTGGAAGCCTCCATTAGCTGAATTCCAACAAATGCCGAGATCTTGTAGCCCAAAGCCTCGGGATTGACTACACAATCCCAGCGACGTATCACGCCATTGGCTACAAGTCGCTTGATACGCTGATGAATAGCTGCGCCCGAAAGATCACACGTACGAGCTATTTCTTGGAACGACTCGCGAGCATTAGTCGCAAGCAGCCCCAGTATCTTCAAATCCAAGCTGTCAAATTGTCTTTCCATGAAAATTTTCTATTCTGAAAGCAGTAAAAGGTTTATGCAAATTGCTGTCGTAACTGATGTGTCGATAATTGCTCTGCAAATTTCGAAACTTATCCGTAAACCACAAACACCCTTTCGCTGATTTTGCGCAATACTTTACACTTACGCAACAAAATAAGCAAATTTTAACAAACGATGGCCGTCTTTTCGAACCTAAAACACATCGACAACGTCCGTTCCGGCCTGAAAATCCTTGACATAGGCGACATCCCGGATATAGCACACCAACGCCGACAACAGCTTTCGTGAAAAAATAAATAAGATTTAGGCGAAAATGTTTGTTGAAAACAAAAATGATTTACTAATTTCGCATTGTCATTTGATGGGTATCCGCGACCTAAGTCGTAACCTATGACACAACAATTCGTAACCAATAGACTTTAAGTATATGATTTTCAATTTTCGCTTAGTTTCGGACGAAGTCGACAACTTCAAGAGAGAAATCGAGATAGACGCCGATGACACCTTTCTCGATCTCAGAAACGCCATCTGCGATGCCGTAAGTTACGATCGCTCGGAGATGTGCTCCTTCTTCCTATGCGATGACAGCTGGGAAAAAGAGAAAGAAATCACACTGGAAGATATGGGTACAGACAGTGACGAGGACACTTACCTGATGGACGAATGCATACTTAGCGACTACATAGACGATGAAGGTCAAAAACTGATGTTTGTATTCGACTACCTGACCGATCGCGCCTTCTTCCTGCAACTCAAAAAGATCATAACAGGAAAGTCACTCAAAGACCCCGTATGCACTTTGTCCATGGGTAAAGCCCCGGAACAGCATATCGATATGAAACGCTTCGAAGCAGATATAGATGCCAAAGCCGCAAAACAGGCTGCATCCATCGAAGACTTCGGCGAAGATTTCGATGAAGAAGGCTACAACGATGACGAATTCGACCCCGACGGATTCTCCGACCTCACCTTTGACGAACATTGACAAACCACTAAGACTCAACCTCGCAAAGCCCGACAGCATCGCACTGCCGGGCTTTGTCGTTTTTTTTGAATGCTATACCTCTGTATTTTAACGTATTTTATATGTGTTATACCAACTTTTAGTTTTATCTTTGTAGTATGTATATAAGCCATTGCACGACCGAGACATTCCCAATGCGCCAAATACCTACATCTCAACATATTGCCCTACACACGATCAACTATCCATCGTACAACCGCATCAAACGTTTATAAATGAAGAATTTTACCCTAACCCTATTGGCAGCCGCGTCTATTGCCACAACGTGCTACGCAGAGACTGTCACCCTAAAAGACACCGAGTACCAAATCACGACCTTACAAGATCGCGAGCTCGGCCCGGGCGTACGCTACACTCGCATACGCATACCCGAGTACCCACTAAATGTCAACATCTTGCGTATAGACGCGTCCAACCCCTACAATAGTATCGAGACCACGCAAGCCTCTGACAAGCTCTACGGCACCGAGGCTCTGGTAAACGCTGCCAAGCGCCAGACATCGCCCGGCCATATCGCTTTGGCCGGTGCAAACGCCAACTTCTGGTGCGTAAACGGACAGCCCCCCTTCAGCGACGAGCTCGTGGGCCTGACGTATAACGGCAACCTCCGCAACGGCAAAATCATCACCGAGACAAATATGCACGCCGACCAATGGGACGATGGATACAAACACACCGGCATCGTCGGCGTCACCCCGGATCGTACCGTACACAGCGGCAATTACTTCTCTTGGGCCGGATTCATCAACTCGACAGCCACCGGCGAGTTGGAAATATACACCGTCAACAAAACCGTACGAGACAACGAGGTCAACATATACAACTCCTACTACCCGACCAACCGCACCTTCAAATGCGTGGACACATACGTCGAAAACGGCACCACGCACTTCAAAATTGTGCCCAACTGCGCCACCGAAGTCTACCTGACCATCGATGAAGGTCAAAAATGGAACGCCGGAGGAAAAGACATAACATTCACCGTCGCCAAGGTGGTACAAGATGCCGGAGCAGGAACTATAGGCAGCTACGACCTCGCCATTGTAGGCCGCGGCAACAAGCGCGAAGCCCTCAACCGCCTCAATCCCGGCGACAAAGTCACACTGCGATACGGATGGTCAAACAAAAGCGGCAAACTCATCGAATTCGACAACCTCGTAGGCGGCAACGCCCAAGTGATGAATGCCGGCGAATTGACCGAATTCAACACCACCGAAAAATACAATTCGCAAGTATACTCGCGTACCGGCTACGGCACAGACGATCAAGGCCGATATCTCTACATCATCGTAATTGACAAAAGCACAGACCCACGCTACGGCACCTCGGCCGGATGCTCTACCACCGAAATGTGCGCCATTGCAAAGCACTACGGATGCACATATATGACCAACTTCGATGCCGGCGGCAGCGCCGAAATGCTCGTAGGCAACGCCATCATCAACAAAACCACCGAATCCACACCACGCTCCGTAGCCAACGGCATGATTGTCTACAGCATCGCGCCCGAAGACAACGATATTACACGCCTCGAATTTGCCGATTACGAACTCAAAGCCCCGGTATACGGCACCTACACCCCGCGAATCATAGGCTACAACAAATACAACGCCGTGGTCAGCGATGACGTGCAAGGCATCACCCTGAGCTGCGACCCCAAAGCAGGCACATGCGACGGCAACATCTTCACAGCCGGAGGCACAGGCATGACAACGCAACTCACCGCCTCTCTCGGCAACGTGTCCGTATCCAAGGACATCACTATCGTAGACACACAGATGGCCCTGCGTATCAAGCCCATACTCATCGACGGATATCGCCAATACCCCATTGAAGTATCTGCCGAAATAGACGGCAACACCTACACCTACAACCCGGCAAGCATCACATGGACAGTGGCAGACCCCTCAGTGGCATATATCGATGCCGATGGCGTACTCCACGGCCTCAAGGACGGAACAACCGACATTACCGCCACCATAGGCCGATTCAGCGACACCACCACCGTCACTGTCGAAATCGCAAAGAAAGCATCCTACGACTTCTGCTCATGGGCCGACTGGAAAGCTATGGGCACTGCCGGCATAGTCAACGCCGCCGGAAAGACAGCACTCACCATAGCAGACGATGGTACGGTAGAATTCACCTACAAGGCTCCGCGCGACCCGTATATGTACATTGCCCGCGACATCACCTTCTACAGCCTGCCGGACGAAATTTCCTTTGACTTCACGTCCTCGATACCCGTATCCAAGGTCATCGTAGACGCACGCACACGACAGCACACGCGTACTAACAACATCAATATCACCGCACAAGGCAGCGAGAGCTTCGCCGCCGGAAAGACACACCATGTGATATTGCCCTGGAATGCCCTGGGCGATAAGGACGACCTAATCACATTCCCGGTGTCGATGCACCAAATTCGTTTCGTATTTGTCAAAGACACAGCCAATAAGGGCGACCAAAAAGTCAAAATTTCCGACATCAAGGCGACTTATAAGCACTATGACGGCGTCGCCGATGTTGTCGCCGATACCGGCACCGCAACCCTGACTTTATGGCCCAACCCGGTAAGCGGCGCCACCTTTGCCTTGCGCGCATCCGCGCCCATAGCATCCGTATCGATATACAGTCTCGGCGGAGCACTCGTCAGCGAGACTCAGGCCAACGGCGAAAACGCTATGCAAGTCACCACTCCCTCCTCCGCCGGCGTATATATCGTAGCCGCCAAATGCACCGACGGCTCCAAGGTATGCGCCAAACTCGTGGTAAAGTAACACCAGACAAAATCGTTCAAGCATAGCCGGAACCATTGATTTAGGACTAAACCTACGGCCTAACAAAGACGACCAATAACGCTCAATATCAAGCCTACGAGACGCGTCCGGCATCAAAGCACAACAACAGCACAATAGTAAAAATCAAAAATATAATACCCCATAACCACATGAGAAGAAAAATCCTGCTAAGCGCCTTGGCTTTCACAGCCTGCGTCTGGGCACAGGCTCAAATCGCCGAAGTGTCCGCACCGCGCCCGTTGCTTAAAGGCACGCAAAGCGAGATGTACTACCCGGTACTCAGCGCCGATGGTACACAACTGATGTTCAGCAAGGCTGATTACTCGGATCTGCGCGTCTATGACTACGCATCCGGAGCCACCAAGGCAGTGACCGCCACGCGTCCCGAGGCCTTCCGCGCACGCTTCATAGGCGATAAAGTCTCCACCGCCCAACCCACGACCGGCACCGCCGTAAGTGTCAAAGGCTCCAAACTGATTATTACAGTCAACGGCACCATTCACGAATACACTCCCGTAAAGTGCTATGCCGGATACTGCTGGCCTTCGCTGTCGCCAGACGGTACCAAGGTGATGTTTGTAGCCGCCGGCAAAGGCATATATATAACCGATCTCAAAGGCAACGTCCTCAGCCACCCCGGCAAGTACGAAGCCCCAGTATGGTACGGCAACAACCATATCGTGGCCATGAACGCTAAAGACGACGGACACCAATACATGTCCTCGCAGATTGTGCTGCTCAGCGCCGATGGCGCACAGGTGCAAGAACTCACCAAGCCCGAATCAATGAGCATGAACCCGGCCGCAGCCATCAGCATCAATCGCGTGGTCTACAACACAATCGACGGACGCCTCTACGAGATGACTGTGACCCTCAAGTAATACATACCATTATACACACCCCCGAAACACTTTAAGGCATTATGAAATACTCCAAAATATTTGCTGCCGCTCTGGTGTCGATGGTATCTATGGGCACCCTCTTCGCCACCCCCGCTTCGGCACAAAATACCAAGAAAATCAAAGTATACATCAATCCCGGACACGGCGGACACGATGCAGACGACCGAAACGTAGTCATCGCACCTTACGCACAAGGTGACCCCGAAGGATATTGGGAATCAAATTCGAACCTCGAAAAAGGGCTTGCACTACGCGACATGCTGCTCGAAAAAGGCTATGACGTGGAAATATCACGCATCACCAACACCTCGGACGATGACCTGCCGCTGTCCACCATCGTCAACCTGAGCAACAACAGCGGCGCTGATATATTCTTCTCTATACACTCCAACGCCACCGGTACCGAGGCACGCCGCAATTTCCCGCTGATGCTGTACCGCGGATATGACAACCAGCCGGTGATTCCGAACTCGGACGTCATCGCCAAAATTCTCAACAAATACCTGCTACAGAACAAGGCTACATACTGGACCAGCACCAACATAAACTGCCGCGGCGACTTCAGCTTCTATCCCACATGGGGCGGCGCCGGGCTGGGTGTATTGCGCGGCAACACTCGCGTAAGCATGCTCTCCGAAGGCTCGTTCCACGACTATATTCCCGAGACATACCGTCTGATGAACAAGGACTTCTGCTGGATGGAAGCCTGGCATTTCCGCAAAGCCATCGACGAGTACTTCAGTCAGCCCGGCGTATCATACGGCGTAGTAGCCGGCCGCCTAAACGACAACCGCACTCCGCGCGACGGCAGCTACCTGAGATTTGGTGAAGACTGGTACGCAACAATACAGGGCGCCAAGGTCGAACTCATTGATGCCTCGGGCAACGTTGTAGACACCTATACCACTGAGACCAAGCACCTCAACGGCTTCTATCTATTCCGCAAAGTCGCCCCCGGACATTACACCGTCAAGGCTACCTGCGACACCCACTACGCCCTAAGCACCGAGATTGATGTCGTAGCCGACGAGATCACTTACGCAAACCTGCAGATGAACAAAATCCGCAGCACCCCACCCGAAGTCGTAGCTTACTCGCCTATGTGGAAAGACGGGGACGAACCCGTACTATGCAACAGCCCCGTCATAATCGACTTCAACTGGGACATGGACACCGAGAGCGCCGAAAAAGCCTTCAGCATCTCACCCGCCGCTGCCGGAACATTCTCCTGGGAAGACACCAACCACCGTCTGATATTCACCCCCTCGGAAGCCTACAGCACCAATACTAAATACACCGTCACCATATCCACCGAGGCCAAGCACCCGGACAATATGAATATGGAGAAAACTTTCACGTTCTCGTTTATGACCGCCAATTTCAATTATATGAAGATCCTCGGTCAATTCCCCAAACAGGACGAGAAGGTACACTATGCCAATGCCGCCATCGAATTCCGCTTTGACCTGATGCCCAACGTTGCCCCCATCCTCAACCAAATCACCTGCAAAGACAGCAAGGGCAACAGCGTCAGCTTCAATAAGCGCAAAATGACCAACTCCAAGGCCGGTGCCGCTTACGGATTCTTCCGCATACCCTTCCTCAAGAGCCTTACCATAGGCGAGACATACACCCTAACACTTGCACGCGAATTTGCCGACAAGAACGGCATTACACTGCAAGAGCCCGTCAACGTCACATTTACAGCCGTTGATGCAGCCGACCACGCTGCCGGACAAAGCATTATTGACAATATGGAGACACCCGCCGACTACACTATGGCCGAAGTGGGCAGTCTAAACGTCGAAAGCCAAAACGTAGCCGCGGCCGCCAATCCGCTCGTAGGCAAAGCCATCGGCTTCACCTACAAATTCAAGGACACCGAAGGCGGCGAAATCCTATGGGAACGTGCCCAAAGCGCACCCCAGGTCGTCAAAGCCGGCGAAAAAGTGGGCGTACATATCAATGGCGACCTCACCGCAAACAAACTTTACCTCGAACTGACCTCCGGTATATCAACCACCTATACATACGTCTGCGATATGGACTTCCTGGGATGGCGCTACTTCGAAATCCCGGTAAACGTTGAGGCTGACGCTCAACTCACCGGCATCAAGCTCGTGCAAAATCCCTCGCAGATGAGCGCCGCCGGCACCTTCGCCATAGACGACATCAACTATCTGGGTAGCGGCGCAGTCGAAGACATCGAATGTACCTCGCTGACCGTACATCCAAACCCCGCCGGCGAATATCTCGTAGCCAATGCCGACTTCCTCATCACCGGAATACGCCTTGTCAATGCCTCCGGTATCACAGTGGCCCGGACTGAAGGAAACGTGCTCAACGTCAGCGAAATCGCAGACGGAGCATACTTCGCCATCATCAGCAGCGGCACAGGACAATCCACACGCAAAGTCCTAATAAAACACTGATACACATCTTATCCTCCTATCAACTCTAAGGACTTTAGGGGCAATTATGTCCCTAAGGTTCTTAGGGACTATAAGGAGAAAGCATAATCACGATAATACACAATATACACACTTCCAAACACTTCATTGATGAAGAGACACATCCTTCTTGCCGCAGCAATACTTGGCGCAGCCGTCTCGGCTGCCGCCATCACCGTCTCGGCACCTCAACGAATCGAGACCCCCGAAGGGTCGCACCACCCCGTCCTCAGCCCTGACGGAAAAACTCTACTATTCAGCACTCAGGATCACACCGGGCTAAAATCCATTGACTTGACCACAGGCAGCATTGCCACTATCGACACAGATGCCGCCGCCGGTTTTGCCCCCATATTCAATGCCACCGGTACCAAAGTGTTCTACCGTACTGCAACCGTCATTGACGGACTGCTGTGCCACGATGTACGCAGTTGCGACATAACCAAGAACGCCGCACCCATCAAACTGCAATCATACAGCCGCAAAGCGCCGTCCAACCTCAACGCCGTCAGCGCCAAAGACAACTACGCCTTTGCCAACTACCGCGACATCGTACTATGCCACAACGGCGTCACCACCAAGGTCAACCCCTTGGCCGATGCTCACTCCTACCTCTGGGCCTCGCTCTCGCCCGACGGTACACATCTGCTGTTCTGCGAACCTTTCGAGGGCGTATTCGTAGCCAATGCCGATGGTTCACATCCGAAGCGCATCGCCGCAAAAGGAGACTTCCCCGCTTGGCTGTCCGACAATATGGTCGCTTTCGTGGTCACCCATGACGACGGATACGTCGTGCTTGACAGCAAACTATGCATCGCGGACACCGCCACCGGCCAAACCACCGACATCACCGATGCCGACACACTCGTGAGCGAAGCCGCTGCCGCCGCCGGCAAAATCGTATACTCCGACCTGCAAGGAAATATGTACCTCATCCAAGTAAGCGAATGACAATCGTAAGCACACCCCTAACAATGACTATACAAATGAAACGCATTATATTATTGCTGTTGGGAGCGCTCGTCATCGCTTCCGGAGCATACGCCAAGCGTATGTCCGACCTCAAAATTTACATCAACCCCGGACACGGTGGCTACACCTCTGACGACCGACCCATAAAAATTTATCCCTTCGAACAAAACGACACGCTCGGATACTGGGAGTCCAAATCGAACCTCTACAAAGGTCTCCACATGTATCATATACTGGACTCTCTGGGTGCCACGCCATACCTGTCGCGCATCAAGAATACCCAAGCCGACGACCGAAGCCTCAGCGGCATTGCCGCCGAAGCCAACGCGCTGGGTGTCGACCTTTTCTTCTCGATACACTCCAACGCCGGCGAGAATGTCAACTATCCGCTGATGCTCTATCGCGAGAGCACCATAGGCACACCGCGATACCCCGAAAACATAACCCTGAGCAAAATCGTATGGAAAAATCTCCACAGTCGCAAGCTGGCCATCTGGACACGCGACACCGAATACGTGGCAGGTGACCTCACCTTCTACCAGAACATGTGGCAAGGCGGCCTGGGCGTACTCCGTACACTCTACACCGTAGGCCTGCTCTCCGAAGGCTCGATGCACGAACACCGCCCCGAGGCACACCGCCTGATGAACGACGACTACAACTGGATTGAAGCTTGGCTCTTTGTCAAATCCATTATGGAATACTATGATACGGAAGACAAATTCGTCACCGGCAACATCGCCGGCATCATCTACGATGACCACAACCTGCGCGAAAAGCTCTACCCCGCCAACTTCACCATGTACGGACGCGACAACAACGCCCCCGTCAACGGCGCTTACGTCCAACTCATTGACGCCGCAGGCAAGACCATCCAAACCCGCACCACCGACGATATGTACAACGGCGTGTACGCCTTCCGCAACGTCACCCCCGGCACATACACAGTACGCGTCAGCCGTGACGACTACTACACCGAAGACAAAACCGTCACCGTCGTCGCCAACGACATCACCTATCAGGGCTTCGCGATGATGCTCAAACGCGAATATCCCCTCGCCATCACCAAGCACTACCCCGCACCGGCCGAAGGCGAACTTGTATCATGCTCATCGTCCATAGACTTTGAATTCAACACCGATGTAGATCAAGAATCCTTCGAGAAAGCATTTAGCATCACCCCCGAAGTCAAAGGCTACTTCGTGTTCAGCGAAAGCTACCACAAGGCGAGCTTCGTACCCGAACTATCACTGGAGCGAAACACCACATACACCGTCACCATTGACGCTTCGGCCAAGACCACAGACAGCCGCTACAGCCATCCGCAAATGGAGCAGCCTCTGACATTCTCCTTCACCACCAAGAATCGCGACCGTCTCGAACTCATCGACCAATTCCCCGCCGACGGCGGCACGGTACACTACGTATCACCCACACTGGAATTCCGCTTTGACAAGACCATCAACTCCAACGGCGTCTACGATATGATGTCCATCACCGACAGCAAAGGCAACGAGGTGGCCGTCAACAAGCGCACCTCCAAGTTCAACCGACTGTCCAACGGATACGGCAACGCCATATTCGCCGTCACCGGCGACCTTGTCCCGGGCGAAAAATATCACGTCAAGCTATCGGGCGCACTCCGCGACACCGAGTCACTTCCACTGGGCAATGACATTGAATTCGATTTCACCGCCGTAGACGCCACCGCCGAAGTCGAACAGACCACCGTCGAAGACTTCGAAACAGCCGTCAACTTCACCGCCGACCCCGAACAGACCTCCGGAACAGCCGCCAACCCCACTGCCACACGCTCCACCGCCGCCAAACTCTTCGGCAAAGCATCCGGACGCTTCGTCTACAAATTTGCCGACAGCCACGGCGGCTCCATCGTCTGGAAATACACCGGCGAACCCCATGCCTACAACACCAATGACATCCTTGGCATGTACATCAACGGCGACTTCAACAACCACGAACTATATGTGGGCGTAGCCTCCGGCACAAATATCAAGTACAAGAAAGTCTGCAATCTCGACTTCATCGGATGGCAATACCGCGAAGTCACCCTCGACAACCTCGAAAAAGACTTCTGCCCCTTCCTGCTCAGCGAAATCAAAGTCGTACAGCAAAAAAGCCCCATCACCCAAAACGGCGCCTTCAACCTCGACAACATCACCTTCCGTCAAGGATCGGGCGGCGTGAATGACATCACAGCCGATGTCGAAGCATCCTTTGCAGTACGTATCGATGGCCGACGCGTACTCGTAGCCGATGCGCGACCGTCGACCAGAGTGGACATCTACGCCATTGATGGCACACTGGTAGCCACCAAAGCCACCGATGCCTACGGTGCCGCCACTGTCGAAGTACCCTCCGCCGGCATCTACATCGTCCGCGTCGGAGCCGCCGCCACCAAGGCCTCCGTCCGCTAAGACCATCCATCAACGCAACCGACCCTGCCCGCAAAGCAGGCCCATCCCCTACGCGGTGCTGTGCAAATTTGCACAGCACCGCGTATATTATTGGCATTTCAGCACATTTTCGGGCGAGGAAGGCGGGAGTGTGACAGATAATGCTTAACTTTGCAAGAGGCCTGAGGGATGTAACCCGGGAGGCCTAACCAAGCAAATAAAATCTTACATATCGTGAAAATTATAGCCGAAAGCAGCAGTACACGCACCGAATGGGCGCTTGTAGACGGAGCCAAGGTGGTGGAACACGCTTTCACTACCGGCATCAACCCGTTTTTTCAGACACGCCGCGAAATCTCGCACTCTATACGTCTCGAATTGCCCGACGCATTCTTCCGCCGCCGTTGGGAGCACGTCTATTTCTATGGCGCCGGATGCGCCAATTACGAGAAAAACAAGGTGATGGAATCGTCTTTGGTGGCGCAGTTCAAGACCCCGGTGACAATACACAGCGACCTCTTGGGCGCCGCTCGCGGACTGCTGGTGCGCAAGCCGGGCTTGGCGTGCATCCTCGGAACGGGCTCAAATACCTGCATGTACGACGGCCACGAAATCACCAAAAACGTCCGTCCGCTGGGCTTTATCCTCGGCGACGAGGGCAGCAATTCGTATATGGGCAAGCTGTTCATCGCCGATATGCTCAAGGAATTGGCGCCGCCCGAGTTGTGCGCCGCTTTCTACGAAAAGTATCAGACCACGGCCAATGTCCTACTGGACCAAGTGTACACAAACACACTACCCAACCGCACGCTGGCTCAATACGCATTCTTCCTCCACGAACACCTTGACCATAAGTATGTATACGACCTTGTATATCATTCGCTCATGAAATTCTTTGAGCGCAATATTTCTCAATACGACTATCGCAACCACCCGCTGAGCCTTGTAGGCTCAACGTGCGTACTTTACGAGGACATACTGCGCAAGGTGGCCACCGATTTCGGCGCCACCATAGAAAAGGTGGCACGATATTCTATGCCCGGATTGGTGCAGTACCATTCGACAGAAGAATAAGCAACTTATAATGCTCCCTACATCTTCCCGGAAACAACATCCGATACACTTTTCCATTTCTCCAAAAACAAGACCGGAAATATGAACAAAGCCATACTTATGGGATACGTGGGCGCCGACCCCAAAATCCGCTATGTGGAGACACGCCCCGTGGCATCCTTCACCATGGCCACCACCGAACGCGGTCGCCGTATGCCTGACGGCTCACAATTGCCCGACCGCACCGAGTGGCACAATATCGTGATGTGGGATGCCAATGCCGAATTTGCAGAGAAATACATACGCAAAGGGTCGCGCCTGCTCATCGAAGGCAAAATCCGCACCCGCTATTGGGAAGACCGCAACACTATCAAGCACACTATCACCGAGATATACGTCGATAGCTTCGACCTGCTCAAATGAACGTACCGGCTACCGACAGCATAGCCGAAATCCTGCGAACGCGCACTTCGGTGCTTGATGGGGCTACAGCGACCATGCTTACCGAGGCCTCCGCTGCGGCACACCTGCCGATGGCCGACCTTCTATGTCTCGTACGTCCCGAGACGGTGACGGCATTGCACAATGCCTATCTCGATGCCGGAGCAGATATCATAAGTACCAATACGTTCAACACAAACGCCTTTACTCTCAAAAGGCGATACCTCATTGATCATCCCGACCGCACGGCCGAGGTTATCAACCGCACGGCCGCTGATTTGGCATGTCAATGCACGCGACGTGCAACCGCACGCGACGGATACAGGCGGTATGTCGCCGGAGTAGTGACTCCGATATGTCCCCGACCGAGCGACAGTGCCGACGAATGGATGGACGCATGCCAGGCGCAGATGGCCGCCTTGGCCGAGAGCGGGATTGATTTTCTGCTGGCCGAGAGTTGCTACGACATCGCCGGTACGCGCATCGTGGCTCGGGCGGCGGCACGTATCGCATCTCATTATAATATATGTACCGTCTTCAGTGCAACGGTCAACGACAACGCAACCCTGCCCACCGGCGGCCGTTTCGAGGACCTATTGGACGTCGTGGCCGTAGCTTCGCCCTTAGCCGTAGGCCTCAACTGTTGCAATGGTCCGCAAGGCTTTGTTCAACTATTGCGAAAGCTTAAAACGCTGTCCCCCTACCCCGCCATAGCCTATCCATGTGCCGGGTTGCCCGACAGTGCCGGCCGCTACCCGGCCACAGCGCGAGACTTCGGACAGATGGCACGCACAATCATCGCCGAAGACTTGGCACGCATCATCGGCGGATGTTGCGGCACCACCCCAGCACAGATTGCTGCCGTAGCTCAAGCCATATATGACAGCGGCAAGTGACAGCGTGTCAGTGTCCGGTTGTCAGTAATGCGCAGCCATCATAATACCCTGTTTTACGTTGATTATCAGCACAATGTCCCCTATACTGTGTTTTGGCACATCATTTGTATATATAGTAAGCGTCAAGCGCTTGAAGCTCCACGGCAGACAGCGCAAGACACCGATTGCCCGATGCCGCAAGGCACATAAGGCACATCGGTACAGATAAACGAAAAAATAAAAAAACAAATATAAACAGCTAAAACAGAAACAATCATGGGAAAGATTATTGGTATAGACCTCGGCACAACTAATTCATGTGTAGCCGTTCTCGAAGGCAAAGACCCCGTAGTGATACCTAACAGCGAAGGTCGCAACACAACTCCTTCGGTAGTAGCATTCGTCGATGGCGGCGAGCGCAAAGTAGGTGACCCTGCCAAGCGTCAAGCCATCACCAACCCCAAACGCACCATCTACTCCATCAAGCGCTTCATGGGCGAGACCTATGACCAAGTGCAGAAAGAGATTGAGCGCGTGCCCTACAAAGTGGTTCGCGGCGACAACAACACGCCCCGAATCGATATAGACGGTCGTCAGTACACGCCACAGGAAATCTCGGCAATGATCCTTCAAAAGATGAAGAAAACCGCCGAAGACTATCTCGGACAAACCGTTACGGAAGCCGTCATCACCGTACCTGCCTACTTCAACGACAGCCAACGTCAAGCCACCAAGGAAGCCGGCGAAATCGCAGGCCTTACCGTAAAACGTATCGTCAACGAGCCTACCGCCGCAGCTCTTGCATACGGCCTTGACAAGTCCAAGAAAGATCAAAAGATTGCCGTATTCGACCTCGGTGGCGGTACATTCGATATATCCATCCTCGAATTGGGTGACGGCGTATTCGAAGTTAAGTCTACCAACGGCGATACCCATCTGGGCGGCGACGACTTTGACCATGTCATCATCGACTGGCTTGCCGACGAATTCCAGAAAGACGAAGGCGTAGACCTGCGTCAGGATCCTATGGCACTGCAGCGCTTGAAAGAGGCTGCCGAAAAAGCCAAAATCGAGCTTTCCAGCACCACGAGCACCGAAATCAACCTGCCGTACATTATGCCCGTCAACGGAGTGCCCAAACACCTCGTTAAGACACTGACACGTGCCAAATTCGAGCAATTGGCCGACAGCTTGATCAACGCCACCCTCGGCCCCTGCCGTCAAGCTCTCCAAGACGCCGGCTTAACAGCCAAAGACATTGACGAAGTCATCCTCGTAGGTGGTTCGACACGTATACCTGCCGTACAGCAGATTGTCGAGAAATTCTTCGGCAAGACTCCCAACAAGGGCGTCAACCCCGACGAAGTCGTAGCAGTAGGTGCTGCCATCCAAGGCGGTGTGCTCAGTGGCGATGTCAAGGACGTACTGCTCCTCGATGTAGTGCCCTTGAGCGTAGGTCTTGAGACCCTCGGTGGCGTAATGACCAAACTCATTGATGCCAACACCACAATACCTACCCGTAAGAGCCAGGTATTCTCCACCGCAGCCGACAACCAGCCTTCGGTCGAAATCAACGTCCTGCAGGGCGAACGCCCCATGGCTAAAGACGACAAACTCATCGGCAAATTCCACCTCGACGGCATTGCTCCCGCTCCTCGCGGCATACCTCAGATCGAAGTTACTTTCGAGATCGATGCCAACGGTATACTCAACGTTACCGCCAAGGACAAAGCCACCGGTAAAGAGCAGAGCATACGTATCGAAGCTTCCAGCGGCTTGACCGACGCCGAAATCCAGCGTATGAAAGACGAAGCTACCGCCAACGCCGATGCCGATGCCAAAGAAAAAGAGCGCATTGACAAACTCAATCAGGCCGATGCCATCATCTTCCAGTCCGAAAAGAGCCTTAGCGACCTCGGCGACAAGATTCCCGCCGACAAGAAGGCCGCCATCGAAAGCGCCCTCAACAAACTGAAAGACGCTCACAAGAGCCAAGACGTAGCCGCTTGTGACGCAGCCATCAAGGAAGTTGAAGCCGCTTTCCAGGCCGCACAGCAAGACATCTACAACGCTCAGGCTCAGGCTCAGCAGGCACAACAAGCTCAGTCCAACGCTAACGCCGGTGCCGGCGCTTCCAACAACTCGGGTGACGACCACAACGTCTCCGATGTAGACTTCGAAGAAGTGAAGTAATCGTTGCTCACCGCGCATCAACCGCGCTAAGTGTAACACACCCCATATCATCACAAGTATCAACCGCATAAGATGATAACAGAAACGGGACGCATAGCAGAAATGTTATACGCCCCGTTTTTGGTGTTTCACGGAAAGCAAGCGGAAATATTGGTAACAATACCACATTTTCAGGTATGGACATAGCCGGGAAACAGACGTAACTTTGCAGCGTATAAATGATGTGCCGACTGCGCAAACATCAAACGAGAAAAGACTAACGAAATAAACAAACACTATGTATATCGAAAAAATAAAATCTCCGGCCGACTTGAAGAAGCTGGACATCGAAGCGCTCAAAACAGTTGCCGACGAAACACGCCGGGCAGTGTTGAATCGTGTAAGCAAACACGGCGGACACGTAGGTCCAAACCTCGGATTCGTAGAAGCCACCGTGGCACTCCACTACGTCTTTGACGCACCCAAAGACAAATTGGTGTTCGATGTCAGTCACCAAAGCTATCCGCACAAGATTCTGACAGGCCGCGCAGAAGGCTTCTTAGGCAATGTCGACGAAATGAACGCCATCTCCGGCTACTCATCGCCCGCCGAAAGCCCGGTGTACGACAACTTCGAGGTAGGACACACCTCCACCTCCATCAGCCTGGCCACCGGTCTCCAGAAGGCTCGCGACATCAAAGGCACAGACGAAAACATCATAGCCGTCATCGGCGACGGCTCCCTCTCGGGCGGCGAAGCCTTCGAGGGCCTCGACGAAGCCTCCGAATTGGGCACGGGTATCATTATCGTAGTCAACGACAACGAAATGTCCATAGCCGAGAACCACGGCGGCATATACAAAAACCTCCGCGCACTACGCCAAAGCAACGGACAATGCGAGCACAACTGGTTCAAAGCCTGGGGCTTCGACTACTACTACCTCGAAGAAGGCAACGATATTCCCAAGCTCATCGAAGCTTTCAAGAAAGTCAAAGGCACCAAGCGCCCCACCGTAGTACACATCCACACCGAAAAAGGCCACGGATACACGCCAGCAGTGCTGAATAAAGAAGCTTGGCACTACTCCATGCCCTTCAATATCGCCGACGGCAGTCTGCTCAATCCCCCCACCGGCGAAAGCTACGAACAGCTCTACAGCGACTGGATGCTGCGCGAGATGAAACGGGACAAAACACTCGTCGCCGTGACCGCCGGCACCCCTGCAGCCGCCGGATTTACCCCGGCCAAGCGCCGCGAAGCCGGAGCACAACACGTAGATGTAGGAATAGCCGAGGAACAAGCCGCCGCTATGATCTCCGGTATGGCCAAAGGCGGACTGCACCCCGTATGGACAGTCTACAGCACATTCATCCAACGCACTTACGACCAAATCGCACAAGACATCTGCATCAACTCCAATCCGGCCGTAATCAACGTTGCCGGAGGCGGAACAGCCTCAATGAACGACATCACACACATCTGTCTGTTCGACATCCCAATGCTGTGCAGCATCCCCAACCTCACCTACCTGGCCCCGACGACATGCGAAGAATACTTTGCCATGCTACGCTGGGCCATCGACCAGGACAAGAAACCAGTAGCCATCCGCGTACCCTCCAACGGCGTAAACCACACGTCCGAACCCGTAGACACCGAATACGGCTATACGCCACAATACAAAATCACGCGCCACGGTAGCCAAGTAGCCATCATCGCTGCCGGGTCATTCTACCAAAAAGGCGAACGAGTGGCCGATATCCTTGCCTCCAAAGGCATCAACGCCACACTCATCAACCCCCGCTATCTCAATGCCGTCGATGCCGAGACGCTCGACTCGCTCAAGAACGAACACAGCCTCGTAGTCACCCTCGAAGATGGCTGCAAAGACGGCGGATTCGGCGAGCGCATCGCATCATACTACGGCACCTCGGACATGAAAGTCCTCGTCGGCGGCGTCAAGAAAGACCTGTACGACCGCTACAACCTGCAGCAGCTACTCTCCGACAACCGTCTGCTCGACGAGCAAATAGTCGAAGACATTCTCGCCATAATCAAGTAAATCACACACTTTTCCACTCTAAATAAGCGCCCACGAGGCTGTACTAATACCTTTCGGCATAGGAACATCCAACCGGGCGCAATTCCCAAGCTATCAATTCAAAAGCGAATCTAAGCCAAGCAGGCGGAACGCAAGGTCTTTCACGACTACGCGCCCCGCCTGCAACTATTTTCGGCCATACACTTACACAATCCGGCGAATGTGCGTACCTTTGTGATGCTGCGGCACACTGCCGTGCCCGACATCACACATCACAGCCATGACCATCGAACATATCGCAATAACCACCGCCGACATCGACCGCCTGCGCCAATTCTACAGCACATACTTCGGTATGGAAGCCGAAACGGAAATCACCGGCTCCACCGGCGCACGCATCATATTTATGCACTCGCCCGACGGCGGCGCCCGCATCGAACTGATGCAACGGCCACAAGGCGACACCCGCGCCGCCGGCCAAACAATCAACCACCCCGCCGCCGAGCCCAGCGGATACGCACACCTGGCATTTTCGGTCGGCAGCGAAGACGCTGTCAATGCCCTCATCCAACGCCTGCAAGCCTCCGGCGTGACCATCCTCCGGCAGCCCCTGCGCACACCCTCCGGCGCCTACCTCGCCACCATCGCCGACCCCGACGGCAACCCCCTCGAAATCGTCCCATAACCAATTCCATCCCTTATACACCGCCAAAAAACTCACGAGTAGTCATCATATGAGTCGGGATAAGAATTCCGCCGCCATCAATTCGCGAGCCATCTCTCCTTAAATAAAATACGCTTCAAATTCTATTTCTGAATATCTTGTTCTTTTCCAAAAATAAGCCACTAACTTTCCGTCTTTGATACTTTATTTTATAACACACTACATTCCAAGCAATTATCACCGACTGTGGTGTAGTATTACTTAGCGGTCGTAATTATTTAACTTGCTTTACCTCTGCGATATAGCTTGTTCATTGTTTTCTGTGGAACAATTTAGGGTCATCCGCAAAATGGCGTGATGACCCTTATTTTCGTATTTTTTGCTTTTTTAACCGTCAAACTCCCGAAGTGTCCGTTCCGTGATACTTTGCATAAATGTTGGCGGAGTGCTCTAAAAAAATCTCCGAATTTAACATTAAATAATAACTATATGCTCGATTTTTCCCATACCGAGCACTAACTTTACAAGCCCGAAAATTTCTCACCCACGCGAGAATATGTTTAAAAGCATATTCTCACAGTATCATCGATTGGGAAAATTTTCGTAACTTTACATAATTATAGTGAAAAACAATCTTCAATACTGCGATATGAGCACCAAATTTTTCAATAATGCCAGCGGCAATACTTTATTTGAGAAGTTGAAAGGTATAGCAAATGAAATGCTATCTTTCAACCGTTTTCTCGCAGTCGTTGGATTTTTCCGTTCCTCTGGCTATTTCAAGTTGCGCAAAGAGCTTGGCGACATTTCAGATATACGCATTTTAATAGGCATTAATGTTGATGATATTTTCCGCAAGAATGATCTTGGTTGGGAAATGCTCGAAGCCCCCGACAAAGCTAAGGAATTGTACAATGAACAATTCAAGAAAGATGTTTGCGAAGCCGGATATACTAAGGAAATTGAAGATGGCATATTGCAGATGTGCAAAGATTTGGCAGATGGACGACTTCAATTGAGAATCCACTCTACTAAAAATCTTCACGCTAAGTTTTATCTATGTTTGCCGCAGAATCATACCACCAACTCCGATGGTTGGGTGATTATGGGATCGTCAAACATTTCAGATTCGGGACTTGGCACAACCGCTGCACCACGCTATGAGCTTAACGTCGCTATGCGCGACTATGACGATGTGCACTATTGCCACGAGCAATTTGAGCAACTTTGGGAAGAAGGCATACCGCTAAGCGTTGACGAGGTTGAGAGATATACAAGTCAAACATATCTTGGCTATCAACCTACTCCATATGAAATTTATATAAAGGTACTAATCGAGACATTCGGCGACCAAATCGAGGACGATTTCACCATTCAGTTACCCGATGGCGTGAAAGAATTGAAGTACCAAAAAGACGCCGTCACGCAGGGCTATCAAATGCTGATGCAGCACAATGGCTTATTCCTTTCAGACGTTGTAGGTCTTGGCAAGACTATGATTGCTACGATGATTGCAAAGCGCTTCATCGAGGCAAACGGCAAGAATTCAAAAATTCTTGTAGTCTATCCGCCAGCCCTTGAAGAAAACTGGAAAGAGACATTCAAACTTTTCGGCATTAAGAAAAAAGCGCAATTCATTACCAATGGTTCACTCTCCAAGGTGCTTGAAGGACGTGACCAATATTTCGATAAAGAGGAATTTGACCTTATAATCGTTGACGAAGCTCATCAATTCCGCTCCGACAACTCCAACCGCTATGACGAATTGCAGAAAATCTGCAAATCGCCTTGTTTGAATCCCGGTTTGCTAAAGTCTTACCGAAAGAAAGTTATGCTTCTTTCGGCAACCCCTCTTAACAACCGCCCCGAAGATTTATTGAACCAACTTTTGCTGTTCCAAGATGCACTTCGATGCACAATTGATGGAATAACGAATCTCAAACTTTTCTTTACTCCGCTTATTCAGGATTATAATAAACTGATGAGTGAGCGTGATAAACGTGACGTTACAAATGAAGTCGATAGAATCTACGCTCAAATTCGCGACAAAGTAATCGACAAAGTAACTATTCGCCGTACTCGTACAAATATCACCAACGACCCCGACTACAAGCGAGATTTGGACAATCAAGGCATTATTTTCCCGAATATTTTGCCGCCCAATGAATTGAAATATGAGCTCGATGCTTCACTAACGACAAGTTTTATCGGCACCTTAACTGCACTTACCGACGAAAAAACCGATGCCCACATCACCTACGCACGTTACCGCGCCGTGGAATTCCTTAAGCCGGAATTTCGTGAAAAATATAAGAATGCATCGGTAATCGGTCAGAGTCTCGCAAGCATTTACCGCACGCACATGGTGAAACGACTTGAAAGCAGTTTCTTCGCTTTCAAGAAGTCGCTTCACACCCTTTTGCGCATCACCGAGGATATGATAGGAATGTTTGATGAGAACAAAGTTATTATCGCTCCCGAATTGAATATCAAAGATATGCAGTTCAAAGGTATGGACCTGAACGAAATAATGGAATACATCATCAACAAGGGCTATTCGAAAGAAGATTTCCTATATGAGGCCGAGGATTTCGACCCAAAGTTTTATGAAATGTTGCAAAACGACCGCTCAGTCTTGCAGTCGCTTTGCAATGCCTGGGATAACATCCTCGAAGACCCCAAGCTCGACAAGTTTGCCGAGAGCCTCGAATTGTTCCTCGACAAATCGATTAACCCGGAGCGTAAACTCGTGATTTTCTCCGAGAGCGTTGACACCGTCAACTACTTGTACGACTTTTTGACTAAGCAAAAAGGCCGTACCGACGTGCTTCAGGTATCCGCTTCAAATCGTAGCCAACTGTTTGGCACTATCAAAGCGAACTTTGATGCCAACCTCACCAAAGACAAACAAGAAGATAAATATTCAATTATCATCACGTCTGACGTGCTTGCCGAGGGTGTGAACCTCCACCGCTCAAACGTGATTGTGAACTACGATTCGCCGTGGAATGCCTCACGACTGATGCAGCGCATCGGTCGTGTGAATCGTATCGGTTCGGTGGCTGAGAATATCCACAACTTCATGTTCTACCCATCGCCGCAGGGCGATAGCCAAATTCAGCTTTATAAGAATGCTCTAATAAAACTGCAAGGTTTCCACTCTGCCTATGGTGAGGATGCTCAAATCTACTCTCGCGAGGAGATTGTGAAAGAATTCCGACTTTTCGACTCAAACGTGAAGGATATTGTTGACAAGAAAATCGCATTGCTTCGCGAATTGCGAAATCTTTTCAACAACGACCGCGAATGGTATCATAAAATCAAGGCGTTGCCGCTTAAGAGCCGTGTTATTCGCAATTCCACTAAAAATGCCGGAACATCCATCATTTATGTTTCCACTCGCATCAAATCGGAATTCTACATCGTCAAGAATGGCAAAACGCCGGTACCTACCGATTTCCTCAGTGCGATTTCGTTCCTCAGAGCAAAGCCCGAGGAACAGCCTGCTCCATTCGACCAAGCCGAGGAGCATTTCGCTCACGTTAATGCCGCTGTTTCCGTATTTGAGTCGGATCTGCAACAGCAAACCGACGTCAATTCTATAAAAGCGGTAAATCTCGACAAGACCGCACAGACTGCCGATGCTTTCTTGCGCAAGATTAAGCAAATTTGCGATGACGCTACATTGAGAAGCCATTGCTCGATACTTCGCAACTACATCAAGCAAGGCACGTTTGCCAAGTTGCCGAGAACGCTCAAAACCATTTCTGCAGAATATAAGAACGACCGCATAAAAATCAAGAATGACACATATATTCTTCAACATCGCATCGGCGAACTCGTTGAAGAATACCACAACTCCAACAACTCATCAAATGAAAATGAGGTTGTTGGTACTCCATCAATTATTATCTCTGAAACATTCATTTAAATATGGCACACCAATATAGCAAACAAGAGCTTCGCTCCATATTTCAATCACCGTTTAGCCCGGACGCATGGAAAGCTATTCTGCAAAACCTTTTCCGCGTAGATATGATTCGTCGTGAATCGGAAAAATTCACTGACAACGACGACCTCGAAGAAGGCTATTTTATGGGTAAGCAAAACACCGCAGATGCATATTGTATAGGCTTGTTTTACTTCAAATTAAATCGTGGGTCGGTAGCTCACAAGAAAGTCGGGCTACGCAACCTTGTGAAGCAATTTATCAACCCTACATGGGGCGAATTTGATGCTGCCATCGTTGTTTTTGACGACAAAAAAGAGTGGCGACTCTCGTTTGTTTGCGACATCAAGGATACTGCAACCAACCCAAAACGTTTCACCTACGTTTTCGGTGAGCACGACAACTTCTACCGCACAGCGATAGAACGATTCATAAAGATTCAAAACAATGAGCCGACATTTGAAAATATTCGCGAGGCATTCTCTGTCGATGCTCTCAGCGATGACTTCTTCGTCACTTATCGAGAGATGTATGCCGATTTTGTGCAATACATCACAGGCAAGCGCTATGTGAAAGAGGGGAGCAAATGGATTGAGCGCAAACTTGACGACCCGAATTATCAATATTCCCACACTTTCGACAGCGACGATAAACTCGTGCGTGACTACATCAAAAAAATGTTTGGTCGCATAGTGTTTCTATACTTCTTGCAACGCAAAGGTTGGCTTAACGGTGATCGCCAGTATATGCACAACCTTTTCTATAACTCCACCGAGAAAGACGATTTTCTCGATGCAGTGCTCGAACCTCTGTTCTTTGATGTATTAAATACCGATAAGCCTTATCGCACCGACGAAGCCAAAGCACTACAGGGAAGCGAAAACATTCCTTATCTTAATGGCGGTCTTTTCGCTCGTGATGAGATTGATGAACTTGATTGCAAATTTCCTGAGGATTACTTCCAAAAATTGTTTGACTTCCTCGATAGCTACAACTTTACTATTGACGAAAATGACACTGACGACGCCGAAATCGGTATCGACCCCGAAATGCTCGGTCGCATCTTCGAGAACCTGCTCGAAGACAACAAAGACAAAGGCGCATTCTATACCCCTAAGGAGATAGTAAACTATATGTGCCGCGAGTCTATCATCTCCTATCTGCAAAATGGTGTGCCGGAACGCTCGCACGACCTAATCCGCCATTTTGTGGAGAACTTTGATGCATCGGAACTCAGTGACGAGCAAAAGCACTTCTTGCGCAAGAAACTGCAAGAAGTGAAAATTTGCGACCCGGCTATCGGTTCGGGTGCTTTCCCAATGGGGCTGGTGAACATTCTTTCTCGCCTTTACATTGCGATGAAAGCCGACACTGACACTTCGAAAATGAAGCGCCATATCATCGAACACAATATCTACGGCGTGGATATTGAGCGTGGTGCTGTTGATATAGCCCGACTTCGCTTCTGGCTCGCCATGATTGTGGAAGAAAAAGAGCCAATGCCCCTTCCCAACTTGCACTTCAAAATCATGCAAGGTAACTCGCTTCTCGAAAGCGTAAATGGCATTGACCTAAGCGACCTGACAAATACTAACGCCATGCGCTCACTATTCGACTCGAGCAACACCGAACGAGAAGACCTAAAGCGTTCTCTTTCGTTCTACTACAATACATCAGACCACAGTAAGCGTGACCGCATTTTCAATGACATTATTAAGAATGTTCGGCGTCAAATCTATGCGAAAGACTCTAACTTTGACCAATCAAACTTAGACCCTTCTGCCACTGAACAATTCTTCTTGTGGCACACATGGTTTGCCGATGTTTTCGATAATGGCGGCTTTGATATCGTAATCGGCAATCCGCCGTACATATCAACAAAAGGTGTATCCAGTGAAGATAAGAAACGATTCATGCAAGCCTTTGGATTTTCTGATGATACCTATAATCATTTCTATTTCAAAGGTATTGAAATCTGTAAAAAAGGCGGTTGTCTAACATATATTACGCCTAAAACTTTTTGGACTACACAAACCAAACGAAATTTGAGAGATTTGCTTTTGTCAAAATCAATAGTTACAATTTTTGATACTGCAAATCCATTCTCAACGGCAATGGTAGATACCTGTGTTATAGTTATCAAAAATTCCAAGGCTGACATAAGCCACAAGGTGATTTTTTTGGACGGGAAAGATAGCCTTGTTAATCCTTTGGCTTATAACCCTGTTCTCCAAACGACTTTTCAAAACACCCAAAATAGCGTAATATTCAAACCAACTGAATTAAATATGCAGATTTGGGAAAAGTATGGTGAGAAGGTAAAACGTCTTTATGACCAATGGTGGGATAAGATAAAGACATCTCGTGATATAGAAAAAAACCGTGTAGCACTTGAAGTTTACCGTGCAAGCCTTAAGCCTGGTGATATCGCACTTCTTGGCTGTCTCACAGAGGGCGGTCAAGGATTGGCGACTGCAAACAACGGTAAGTATATTGCCGTACGACGTTCAACTAAATGGGCCGCAAACATAATTGCATCTCGTCCTAAAAAAATGATTGAGGCAAAAGCTCGATTTAGATTCACTTTACCGGGCTTTGAAGACGGCATGGATATGGCTAATTATTTGTCCTCATTTACCGAAAAAGAGATTGCAGATTTATTTGATAGCCTCAAAGAAAAATATGGCAGAGATATTTTCGGCCAAGGTTATCTCTATAAAATCATAGAGGATAGTGAAATCGCAAACGTAGATTTATTGACTCAAGACGAGAAAGATAATGGCATAGATCCATCAAATAAATTCTGGGTTCCCTATGACAAAGGAGACAAGGATGGAAATAGATGGTATTTGGAAACTCCTTTTGCCATCGCTTGGTCTAAAGAGAACGTCCACTTCTTGAAGACTAATTCAGGAAAGAAAGGGGAAGGTATGCCTGTAGTAAGAAATCCTCAATTCTATTTTAGAGAGGGTTTATGCTGGAGCGATATTAATACTACTTTTCTTAAGTGTCGTAAAAAGCAAAAAAGCATAAATGACGTAAAAAGTATGAGCGTGTATTCCAATTATGAATTAGCTCCTAATGATTTGATAATTGGAATCATAAACTCAACTTTGATAAGTTATTATGTAGATACGTTTGTTAATAATACACAGACTTTCCAAATTAATGATGCCCGACAATTACCGATAGTAGTTCCTTCTTCATCGATTTTGGAAAGCATCTGTGGTATCACTAAATTGGGCGTTGAATGCAAAATAAATAAGCCACAAAATGAGGAGGATAAGTTGTCCTATATTCAATCAAATTTGGATAAAGTCATAAATGAACTTTATGGTATAAATTGACTTATGGGTCAAAACGGGTGTTTTTAACGGCTAAAAAATAGAAAAACTCAT